>Ga0065711_1026617_pt1 | contig 64371 bp, 36 predicted proteins | sample Hoacrofraction12_FD_59098 | JGI IMG/M metagenome (GOLD analysis project Ga0065711, IMG submission 59098) | Hoatzin crop microbial communities from Cojedes, Venezuela - Epithelial fraction 12 v2 (version 2) | ecosystem: Host-associated > Birds > Digestive system > Esophagus > Crop | place... | reverse complement strand
ACTGTGTCTCTTCGGTGCACACGTTTGGAGGAGAGATCCCCCGTGTGCCCGGCGCCGCAATAAAGAATACCTGCTTAATAGTCTGCCGACTATTGAGTCTTCAATTCCGGCTTTTCACGGCATCATTTCCCATATAAGCCCCTCATATTTCAGTAGGGCTTCCTCTGCTGTAAGCATGTCTACATGCATCTTGAATCCAAAGCATGGAGGGATTTGCTTACTCACTGTTCCAACTTCTTCCTAGAAGTTGAAGAGCTTCTGAGAGGCTAAGATTATTTGTTCAAGCACAGGACCAGTTGTATGGCTTCCAGACCACCTTGTTTATCAGCACCTTGGCTAAATACAAGGCAATTCCAAATGCATGTTTGTCAGCAAAAGACCCCGCAAACTTACCCTTAGCTCATATGAGCCAAAACCACTCTAGTGCACAGGTGGCATCACTGAGCTCTTTATAGCAAAAGTTCTTTTTCATCTGCTACGTAGCCCAATGACACATAAACTAGAAATAAATTCCCAATGTATAACAAATGGGAAGGTAAGTGGGCTCTAAACTACTTTTTGCCCAGAAAGTTGCCCTTTCACACATGTTGCTACAGTTCTCTTTTTCCCAATGATTTACACATGGGAAGGACCCTGACAGGAAATACTTGAATGAGCTGAAAGTGGTGTTTCAGACACAAAAAAGACAGGGCAAGGCATGGCATCCATGCCAAATGGCTGTTAAAGAGGTAACAACAGAAGAGTAAAAAAAGAGATGATAATACTGTAGTCTGATGAGAGCTGGACAGGAATCACAGAAAGCACTTAGGCAGAAATGGTAGGAAGAATCTTGCAGTGCCTTGGATGACAAGTGATATGATTTGAGCATGAAATGTAAGACAACTGGTAGTTCAGAAAGAAATGTGAAGAGAGCAAGATAGGCACAAATACAGAAATGGCTGCAGGTTGCTACCTCAGCAGCCATTTCAATGAACTGCGCTCAAGGAAATCCAAAGGAAGAAAGCCACCACACTTAGTGCAATAGAATAACAGCAATATGAACAAAGATTCTAGCTGGAAGATGTCAGGAAAGCGAGATCTGTTGTTGGTTGTGTCAGGCCAAGACCTAGATAAGTCACAGGTGCTCAGTCACCTTCTCCTTCCTCTGAGATGGAACTCAGACCTAGTGGTGAGCCAAAGGAGGGCAAGCACGCATAGCTACAGATTCTACTGAACGGCTCCTACCCATCATTGATAGAGAAGTCACTCTCAATGGCTTGTCATGAAGGAGGAAAAAGCTGCCTCTGAATCTTGGTAACTCTGCATGGCACAAATTCCCAGGACGCTATCATTCACTTAGCAATGCCAGCTCCAGGTATTTCACAGCAAGTATTTCTATTCAAAACTCTGGGCCCAATTTTGCAGACTTCCACTCAGGAGAACACCAATGAACGTTGCATAGGGACATTCCTGCAAGACTCAGTGGCAGAAGCAGGATCTGTAATGAGGACCACAATAAAACATTAGGGACAAAGACTCAGATTCCTCTGCCATACACATTTCCACCTTTATATTTTAATAAACTCAAAGATTTTCCTTGCTAACCAATGCATCCACGTGTCCCTAAGGACTACACCATCAACTTTAAACCTTGAGTTTACAAAGCTCATTTTCTCCTTTCATTAGCTCTTATTATTCTCTCCCTGCTGCTGCAAGTATCTCTGCTGTTGTTAACAGAGACAGCAGGTTGCAGCCATCTTGGTCACCATGGAGTTGTGCTCTTCACCACAACCCTGTTATCCTGACAAACACTATGCTTTTCCCATTGCACCCTCAAAGATACAGATATGTAATTAATAAAACCCAGCACATCTTAAGGACATTACTTATAAGAAAGTAAGAATAAATCCACAGGCTCTCAAGAGAAGCCTACAGCACACTATAGAATAAAGCCAGTGCTGTGATTTCAGTATTCAATTATAGAGAGCTGTGCTCCATAACAAAGTGTGTTTCACTTCAGATTAACATCACTTAGGTTACTGAAGGCACACTGTGCTCCATAGCTTTCTTTTTCTGGAGGGAGGAGAGAAGGTAGTATTAAAAACCTCCTTTCCTTCCTTAACTTAATCCCAGCTTGAAGGGCTAAAGATAAAAATCAGAGATGGGCTTTCATTGTTGGGTTTTTCAGCTTTCTAATTACATATAGCACTCCATAAAACATTCACTGCAGTAAAGAACCAGAGGAACTGGCGGATTGAGGCAGAGTGAAAATGTCTTAATCCTTCCGACCTTTACCACAATTTTCTTTCTCCAACAGAATACACAGCTGACCTTTTCTACCTACTGACAGCACAACTTATGGCAAATTTCCATTATCCAAAGCTCTCTGCAAATTTGCTGCAGCTACTACTAGTAAACCAGCTTGATTCTGCAAGGATATTATAATACAGGACTCACTGAAATTTTAACTGTTGGTTGATACCTGTTCCAGAAAGTCACAATGGCCAAGCTCACACACCTGCCAGCTTTCCAGATGTGCTCAGAGGCAATATACCTGCAAGACAGCCAAACATTACAGACGTACCCAGCAGAAACAGGGCTGAAGTGTTGCCAGATGCACAAAACACGTTCATCTAGGTCACAAACTCCAGTAGGTCGAGGGAAGTCTCAGTCATTACGCTGCCTGCCCAGCACACAGGAGATCTGTCTCTGACTTCATACATGACATTGGGAAAGTCACTAGACCCTACGGCTCCACTCTTTAACTGTAAAATAGGGGTGGATTGCATCTCCTTATTTCAATGTTATAAAACCCTTGTAGACAGTGAATCATTTCCACGTCCTCTGGTAACAGGGCCAAGATGGAGAAATTTGCAGAATATTTTAGGTGAAGTTTATAATTTGATTATGGAAAGATAACAAAATATTGTGGGGCATAGTATATAGGTTTTATTGGTACAAGTTGGATATGAGTATTATTCATGACTAGAAAAGCCCAGAGTGATTCATGAAGGTCATATCAACTGACTAGCAGCAAAATCTTTATACTCAACTGCACCATCTTGGTCTCTGAAAATTTCACACTTTTATTAAGACAACCAAATGTCTGAGATACTTTTATATTTTTTCCCATCTTTTTAATTGAAACTATTTTTATACTGCTCCAGCTGTAAAGCCAGACTCTCTTAGTAACCATGTGTCCAACTACAAAACTCGCTGAGGGAGAGAAAACAAAAAATAAAGTAATATTTTTATTCCCAAAATAACTGGAATTCTTATGCTTTTTTTTTCTTTTTTTAAACTAGATTCAATACAGACACTTAAAGTCAAGAGTCTTTTGAGTGCTTATCATATATCTCAGAGACAGAGAGCACCAGAGACTGAGCAGTTTGACACTTCAGATCCACATAACTATATATCCCTCTAGGGTTAGCAAAGCCAAAGGTGCTGGGGTTTGCAAAGGAGTCAAAGGTGATAAGACTCTGCACCAACAGAGAAGTTTTTACCTACAAATCAAGGCAGCAGTTGCAGTGAGGGTGTGGGAGCAATATTTGCCTTTCTCTCTCAGGCTTGTGATTTAAAACCCCAGGGGTTTCCATCCTGCATCTCATTGTGGGTTTACAGGGAAACAAGAACCGAGAGAGAAATACAAAGGCTTAGACAGGGAAATGAAGAGAAGGAGAAAAGGATGGGTGACAAGCATGGGCAGAACCACCACAGTGCAAGTGGGAACCAAGCCTCCTTATTATACGCATGACCACCAAAGACACTGATTTGAAAACAGACATGGAACTAAATGGGATTTGAAGAGGCATGTGATGCAGTCTAGCAGTAGAGAAACTTCTTGAGAAAGAAATTCCAGAGACTACCAGACCAGTCCTGAATGCAATACTCCACAGTGATCACAAACACCAGAAAACATGAAGTCCAATATATGTGATCTGGCATAAGCATAGTGCAAGAATTTCAGTGGTCTGACTAAAATCCTCTTTGGGTAAATATAGTCTTGGGCACATAAAATACCCCTGCAGATGATATTTTTTCTTTTGCTGTATTTTGCCACTAACCAGCCATAATGTTTTGTGCCATGATGACAGAGAAAATACTGTTCATAAAGCTTTGCAACGGGCTTTCACAAAGAAAAAAAACCACTCCCAGAAACAGCACTGCAGGAAAGTGTGATTTCAGATTTTAAGGCAACCAGAACCAGTGCATGGTTCATATACATTGAATTTAGAATTCTACTGACACTGTCCAACAGCTTATTTTACATTGACAGGAATTTAAAATATAGGTGTCATTAAAAATTATCCCATGCTTCAGACAGAATGACTCGGATTGCAAATGAACAGTGACTTACTATCAAAATATAAGAACAGGACAAAAAATGCTATATAAAATATACTACATGTAAACAAATATACAGTTATATGTTGCACAAAGAGAGACAGAGTGTATTGAAAGAAAATTCATGAAGCTACAAGTTAGAAAAAAGTAAATTTTTAAAATCTTCAACAAAAGCCTGATTTCTGCATAGAATTCTAACCTGGTTTGTTTTGTAACACACAAAAGCCTGGGAAAGTATCTAAGGGATTGATTATTCATTTTTACTTAGCTAATGGGTTTGGCTGTGATATTTCTTTCTTCATTTTTCTTCAGAATATTGCAAAGCTCCATTCAGCAATGCTAAGCAGGAATAGACATGAAGAAAATCTGTGATTGTCTTTGATTTAGGAAAACAGTTACAAATTTGAATATGAAAATCCTGGACAAATGCCAACTAAGAAGAGAAATTAAAATCTACAAACATACAATGCATAGGAAAGATGGAAGAACCTACACAGAAATATCAAAATCAAATTAAAGCCATAAAATTTTCCACTGAAGAGCACAGAAATCTTCCAGAAAGTGAGAGGATGCTATGGAATTATTGTTTATTCTTTATAATGTTTGTCACAGAACCTCAAAACTCAAAGTAACAGTGTCATTTCTGAGGATAAGAATTTCATCACTAAGGACACTTAAAATACAGAAGAATGGAAAAATCAATTGAAAACAAACCCGTAGGGGCCCCACTGATGTCTAGAGTAGCGTTAAATAAGTTTTCCATTTCTGAACAATGTGTTTGTAGCGAAAGTAAAAGACTTGTGCATGCAGGGAAAAGGATACCGCACAAGAGGGTGTCAAGTCTTTAAAGAAGGCACAGTTATAGAGGTATGACCTTTCAGCAGTGAAACACATACACAGGAAAGTAGGACAAACCTTACAAGCACATTGAAACACTGCCACTGAACGTAGAGACAAGGTGACTCTACTGAGCAAAGGCCATACTTTCAGATTCATATCTTCTGTTTTTCTTTCACAGCCACTTGAATATACTACCAAAATCTGATGCATCACTAAATCTTAAATAAATCTGCTGCTCTGGGGTCCTTTGCTCATTTTCCTACTTGCCGAATCTGAACTCCTCCCTCTTCTGCAACCCCGTGGTGAGATGATCCCTCAGCCTGTCTCTGCAAGATCTGAGACTTCAGTTTAATAATCCAGCTCTGAATTTGCAACAATCAATTCCGCTGTCTACTGCCAGATACCCTGAGTGCTTTGGGCTCACTTGGCATCATGGAGAGCATGTCCTTTTCAATGTCTATCATTAACAGCAATTCTCCTTTCCAGTTGATCCTTCCTCAGCAGACAAACAACTCCTGCTAAGGCCGGCACTCAACCTGAGAGAGATGGCCAGTTTGAGCATCCTATTCTTTTTCCCAATCTGTTACAGATAACCCTCCGTGTGACTTCACTGTCTGTTCCTGAGCGGAGGTTTAAAATAAAGCAAAGCTGCAACTGCGAGAAGCTGGATAAATAAACTGTTTTTTTTCCTCAAATATGTAGCTACAACTGACAGAAGTTTGCAGACATCTTCCATTTCCTCAACAGTTTGGAACTCCATCAAAGTCATGCTCTTAAGATAAAATAAAGAAAAAATAAGGACCTTTCCTTGTTTTTGCATCACATGCAAACTTTACAGTTCACAAAACTGCAATGTCCCCATACAGGCATTCAGAATACGGGTACTTCAGGAAACATCAAGCTGAGATTTTCCACACTGAAATCCAGGGGAAGAGAGCAAGTGCTGGCTGTAAGCCATAAGTGTGGCTGTAACACTTCACCATCCTGCCCTCGAGGGAGAGGCTGGAAAAGCAGTAAGCTAGTTTCACTTTCTCCTCCACCTTTACAAGGATTTGTTTGCACATGTATGAGGGGAAAGAGGTAGATGAAGGGAAGATCCTCGTTCAGGAATGGACCTGAAAACGGGAATTTTCAGCAGCGCAGTTTGTCACCAAATACCTTGTTGCTTTCTTTACTGTTATGAAGACTAATACTTCATTTGCCCTTGCCTGCCATATTTGTTTTGTAGGGTTTGCCACATACAGGCCTTCATTTGCCACACTGTGGCACAGGGAACCTGTGGTTCTCTCTGCAGAGCTAATTAGGTCAGGGATTTCTATTCCATTGCAGCATCTCTATCAAATGCCTGAAAGTAGAGACACCAAAGCTTTTAACTGCGCTCATCCTTGCTCTATATTTCTATCCAGCAGAGACAAACGCCCTGGAAAAATTGCTACCAGAGCAAGCTAACATTAAAAACAGAGCTTGCTTTTCTTCTTTTAAATGAGTTAGTTAGAAACCAGTCAGCTGTTTGTTCTGCATTCTGAGCCAAAGCCAAGCACCAGTCTCTCCCTTGACTTACATTAGTCTTGAGAACACAAACAATAAGCAAGCTGGGGCTTAATGAGCCTGCATGTGGGGTCAGTCTGGCAGAACGAAACAGGATGGTCATTTTTGGAGCCATCCCAGTTTGAAATGGGAACTACAGAGAGGGATAACAAGAGAACTAAGGACCTGCAGAGGGACTTCATTCTAAGGATTTCACAGATACTGACTCCCTTGTGGCTTCTTTACTCCAGCTGATTGTAAAATACTATTGTCCAAGTACAGACACTGAACAGCTAATCCAGATCAGCTTGCATCAGCCTTTGGCATAGCTGCAGTGGCGCATCTGAGTTGAGATGGAAAGACTGAGCATCCTCTCCAGAAATGTATAAATATATTTGCTTTTAGAGAGATGCGCTTCAGGTAAAATGTGTACTATACAACACACAAAAGGAATGTATTTGAGACCAAAAAAACACCTCAACAGCTCTAAACCCTTCCTCCATTTCTGAACAACACATAATACAACTTTCTGCTAAAACCCAAGCGTGTTAAAAGCACAGACTTTCACCATTAGACCCAAAAGTGAACCTCCTTTAATTGTTTCTAAATTGTGGAAGATAAACAATACCAGACATAAATGCACTCCACCACCTAGAGAGTCAATAGATGACACATGCTAAACGAAATACAGAGCCATAGTACAATCTTCAATCAGTCATTCCTTCCCTTTCCTCTCTTTCCTAACTCATTCCACAGACTCCTTTCTGGGAAACATGTCATATTCTCTTTGTTACTCAAATTCTTAACTGCCATCTTTCATTTCGCTGGCCTCCACAGCCCTGAAGAGCAAGAAGAATGCCAGCCCATTAACCCAAGAGATGCTCAGATATAAAGGTGATAGTCTGACAGAAAATTCCAAAGGCGAACTGAATTAGCGTCATACATGTACCTTTGGCCGTCCAGAGCAGGAATCTTCAACTATTCCAAGTCAAGTTAATGAGCTTTTGAAAATTTTACCTTAGCAACCTGTTCCCCAAACTGCAAAACAATAAACAGAGAAATCTGAACATCAGACAACTGAACGATTAAAATCCTGCTTGTGATGCTGCAGACGCTTTCACTGGGAATGTCTGAGCATAATAGCTCTGCCTAGGAAGAAAGGGACTGTTGATATTTTAGTCAGCTGCATATATTCTAGTTTTGTTTTTTTAATAAAAAAATACAAAGGTGCATTTAATGATTATTCAGAAGTGGACTATTATAACCATTAAAAATAATATTCATACAGACTGTAATCAGCTCCAGTGTCTCTCAGCATGTATGTGGGCTGGAGATGAGCGCCGTGGCCAGTAGGCAGGGCCTTTTTCAGTACTGATGGGGGTGCATATTAAAACTTTAAAAGTTACTCTGATTAACTCACATCAAGTCAGCTTAATTTTCCTCACTGGTTAATTATTCCAGCTGCTAAGATTCCCAAAAGGGAGTCAATTGTGCTCTTGATCTTCATGTTTACTCATGCCTTTTTTTCAACTAGATTGAGACCCACTAACTCACAAGGAAGTTGGCTACAACTTTTTCATGCACTGGTTGTCAAAGTGATATTCAGAAAGGTAATTTCATAATAAGACTCCAGGCCTCACTTGCTGAGCAGCTCTTTCCTTCTAGACTACAAATTATGTAATTTCAGTTCTCTCAGGTACCTTTGAAACACTCTGGCTTCGGACATAAGTACCAAGAACATACCTTCATACAAGGTTTTTCCACAGGCATATCCCCACAGAGCGGGAGAGCCGGAAAGATTTTTGCCTCCCAGTTAATTTTATCTGGGATGTCCAAGGAAAATCTTCCTTTCCTACAATATCATCTGTCCCACTGATGTCTGATTTTGAAAGTAGCACCATGCTTTACAGAGCAGTCATGGCTTCTCACTAAGAATGATCCTCCTCTGACTGTAGCCTTCACTTCATTGTTCGGCTAATGCTTTTAATTCTTCTTGGGTTTGTGTCCATTCTAAGTGCAATAACCTGATTAGATTCCTTTCCTCAGAAGGCTGAGAGGAGGTCACATCAATCACAACAAGAGGTTTCTGAACACACAGAGAATGAATACAGGCTGGATACCTCTACATTTTCCATTCTCCTACAGAGAGTGCCCATTCATATAATAACCCTTAATGCGGGTATATAATATTTAATTACATATTTAATTCACCCCCCAAAAATGCATATGCAACCTAACTGAAACTACTCCAGATGAGAATTGTATTCAAACTGCTCCAGTCAAAATAATGTCAAGTACAACCTGAAAAAGGCTACATAGTGTTTCAAAAGAAAGCCTTTATATTTTCATATAAAAGTGAAACCTTCAATTTCAAATTTGCCTAGATTTTAAAAAGTCAGTAAAAATAGCAACTAAGCACTTGCTCTATCACACACAGGAATACATTAAAGCATATTTTGATTATATAGAGGAGAGAAAAAGAAAAGCACTTGACTTTTTCCATCATTCCACTTTCTATTTCAATCAGCCAACTAGAAGAACAGCCTTTGCAATTCAGTCCTACCTACAACAATTTTAAAAGCTACCTTCAACTTTGATTTCCAGTTTTCTACTCTTCTATGGAATCATTACAACTATATCTGTTCTGCTCATCTTCAACACCTGAAAAATCAGCCTACAAATGCATTTTGCTTCCTGACCTCTCAAAGAGGTTAGCCACTATTACTTACACCATTCAACTCATTGGGAAATAGAGAGGGGGGGGTATCAATTACTGGTGGCCATGCAGAAGGTTTAAAAACCATCTCTCCTGGCTTCTGTCACACTTTCTGATATATATCCTTCCTCTATTTATTATGCTAATGCGTCACACGTAAATGTTCATACTGCTGAGACCACCGATGTTTATGTAGGACCTATTCCATGAGCAGAGTTCTGATCTGTCTTAAACTGTGTTGTTACTGATCTTTAGTTTCTTAGCTCATCGAGATCTCATACCTCACATCATCAGCCCAGTCAACACAGCGGTAACATTTGCTACTGCTAAAGTGTTTTTTTCTTAAGAGAAATTAACATGCTGAACTGTCACTGTGGTTTTAGTAAGCACAGGAATAGGGACTAGGCAGAAAGAAACCAACACGTTCACTTTCTCCTATAATCAAGGGCTGAAGTGAACCTTGCTCTGCAGAGGTGAGATGCTTCCAGATACTGAAATAATCCAGCCTAGTAGCTTTTGTCAATTTAATTATTTTTTACTGAGATTGGTATGCACAAAACCATCTCAGATTGACAGCCCTGGAGATGATGTCCTGTGTTATCTATGGAACAGATACAGTCCAAGGACCAGCAGCACTTTTAGGTCTGATTTATTTTCGTTTCAGTCTTAAATGTGTCTTTTGATTTTTAATTGACAATAGTGACATGTCTCCTCACTAGCACAATTTTTCATTTTTCTCTAAAAGAGAACAAAGGTATTTCCTTCAGCCATATAGATTTTTACTTCTAAACGTGATTAATCCTCCCTAAATACAGACTGTATCTTCATAAATACTTTTATTACTGTGATTGCCAAAGAATCTACAGGTTACTTAATCAGTGACCTAACTTTTAAATACAGAAACTAATCTCTATTTACATTATATACAAACATCTGGGTAGTTATATTTTAATAAGGTTTTGTTTTGTAGAGAAGGAGATCGCTCACTGAAACCAAAACCACAGAAATGCAACATGGAACCTATATATATACCACTACACAGAGCAATGAAGCCACTTCAAGGCAGGATAATAGCACAACAATGTAATAACAGTGAAAGCAAATTTACAACCTACACCGGCAGGAGGGAAAGCTGAAGGAAGAAGGAAAGGATAATCTAGAGAGCAGGCAACTAGTAATCTGCTTAAACCTGGGCCACAGTAGAGACACAAACACAGAGGCTGGCGTGCTGCAGCAGCCTGGCTCATGAAGCAATAGTTGCCAAGACCCAACCATTGAGCTTCTGCTGTAGACAGCAATGAGACAATCAGTTTCTAACATAAAAGGTAACATCCTAATCTCTAAACTTGATCTAAAGCATGAGGTTTAGTACCCTTTCCAATTTCCCTGTTCCTGTTAACAAGAATATCCAAAGTTACAGCAATTATCTACATAAATGTCATCTCTCTCTGAATCTCGCTAAGCTCTTGGCCTCAATGACACCCTTTGGCAAATCATGCATTGTAAAACCTAGGTTCAACTCGTTACACCACAGATTTCTTGTGTGTTACACACAAAATCTTTAAAGATGAGGTTTTTTTAAAGGAATTTAAGCACATAACACATCCTTACAAATCTGTTGGATCCTGTTCTTATAATGTGGATAACTGCACCTTGCTGTATCTTACTTATCTTTACAACATCTCCAAATTACAGACTGTAAAAGCTTTTACTACTTGAGTAATGAGTAGGCAGGTGTGTAAGGGACCTAGTACTTAGTGATAAAATTAGGTAAACTGTCACATAATGGCTAGTCACTGGCTCCTTCAGCTTGGAAGAATTACTTTCCAAAGACCATTCTCTGGTTGAGTTTTAAATAAGTAAAACACCCAGACTGGCTCAGAAATGACATTCACTATGATTTTTCTTGCTTATGGGGTCTCTCCACTTCTATTCATAGCAGCAAATCTTTCACCCCGCTGACTTGTCAAGAGAAGAAAGACACCATCATTACAGGGACATAACCATGACAGAGGATCCATGAACTGCTCATTGAGCTTTGCCTTGGACAAAAGCTACAACAGAGCTGTCAAGCAGGCCTGCCAGTGAAAGAACATGTACACAGCCCGTTCACAGTGAGCTCCTTTCCTTATGCTCTACCCCACTGCTCCCCATTAGCTACTACTCACTTTGTTTCTCCAAAGCCCTTACCAGGTCAGAATTGGAAGATTCATTCCCTACTGTAGTTGCTCTGACACAGACTTTCCCACTAAACCTTTAAGTAATTTTTGCACGTTAGAAAACCTGTATTATTAATGTTAGAAAAAATTTTGTATCAGGTGTCAGTGTAACACCTGTTACTCGAACACAGCAAGGTCTGCTGAAGCCCTCTTGAGCATCTGTAGGAAGAGCATAGGCTGGAGGTAAGGAAAGAAAGAGACGATGAGTCAGGGCTGCAAACTGCTCTCTTTCAGAATTTATTTGCTTTGTATCTTTAACAAAGTAGTCCCAAACCCTAATGACAGACAGAAAGACTCAAGATCAACATCCATTCACAATTCTACATCTTAAACGAGGGACAGAGAATGTCCTCATTCAAGATTCAAATTTAGCTCCCTCCTACATGGACCTTTGTGTCATCTTGTGCCTTGTTATGATAAATCATTTACATGGGAATTGCTGAGTTACCAAGCAAAGGAAGACAAAGGCACAAAGCCTGCTGATTTTTTTTTTTTTTTTAAACAAAGCATTCTGTGCCATGAGTCAGATAACACAGAGTGGGAGCATCACACTCCAGCAGGCTATGGTAGAGCAGGTGGAGCTGTGGAGACAGCTGGGGTATATTCAGCAGGTGTGTTCTCCCTTGAAAGACTTGGAGAAACAAGTGCTACAAAACTGCTTTTGCACGGATATCTTGCTGTTAAACTTGTACTTCAAAAACACTGGGATTCCTGAGGTCTTTTCCTGCACCTATCAACTAATTTTTTTCCTTCTGTATCTTCTTTTTCAAAATAAGAATAAACCCCACAATATTTGGCTCACAGGCTACTTGGGAAGCTACTTCTGAAAGTAGGTGATATCCTTTGCAAATGGAAAATATACCAAAATGCAAAATACTTACACTATTCCCTGGACACAAAACAGACTCAGCAGCGTACAGAGGGTGGTCCACAAGTTGCACTTAGTATATTCAAGTTAGCTCATTTTCCTTGGTCCCTAACTACTGACTTTATTCTGGCTCTTCTGCTAGTACATTCCAGGTTAAAGTAGCATCTTGTGGCAGTTATGAGCAAACTGACATGTAAACGCTAGACAAAGGTTTTTACAAGGCCCTGTATTCCTCCAAATACATGAGGAAGTTTAATAGGGCTGAAAGTCCCTGGATTTAACCATTACATTTATTCCATTTCCAGGATTACAGATAGCCTAGGTCTGTTTGTTTGCCCTCTCAATTAAATTGGCACGAATAAACAATAATGCCACTGATCTCAGAGAAGTCACATCAGTGTGAAAGAAAACGTCAGGTCCCCGGTGAGGAGACCAGCCCTTGCATTAATGTAGCCCCTTCAGTGGCTCAGCAAATAATTTAAAATAAATAAATACAAACAAGAGACAGTAAATCCAAATTTGAATAGTAAGATCTTTGGGTTTGCTGCTGTTTGGAATTTTATTTATACAAACAAACAGTAGCCCCAGGTGTTCTCAAACAAGCTCAGCAAGTTCCCTAAAGGTTTGTTAGCTGACTGCTTGCCTGGGGGCCACTGGATCTGCTACAGTCTTGCTGTAGCTTCCTGCTGAACAAACCCAGATTTGAGACTCTCAAATCTGGTAAGAGGCTAGTCAGCAAGTACGCCAGAAAAATGCTGTGAGACCCCAGTGAGGCATGTATTTACTGTGCCTATCATGGGATGGCAGACTTTTAACACCACAGATCACATCTAACTTGTAACATGCATTAGGAGATTTTAATCAAGGTGGAGATAAGTGTCATCATGGCAGAGACCTCAGGCTGGGCGTACAGTGCTGCACAACTGTGGTACCAAGGGATGTGGGAAGATCCTCAAGGGGAAAAGCAGTGATGAAATTGGCATGATTGCTAGTGGCTTCTTGCAGGAGACTGAGCCAGTAATTTGGAAAAACAGGCTTGTAAGAGGAAAACAGGAATGGCACCAATCTGTTGTAGTAAGCAGGCAGTAGAATGGTGCCCCGATGTCATGCTCCATTCCGCTTTTGAGCCACACACTGCAAAGCTTGGGGCCTTGCTGGGTGTAAATGAACACAGCCTAATGATTTTTCCTCTCTTGTTAGTTTCCCAAGCTAGTATTAATTTACAGTGGGAACCACAAAAGAAAAGCAATGCAGCAAAACTGTTGGCAGACTAGGAGGAGGTTTCCAGCTATGCCATACAGACTTTCATCTGTCAGGGCAAAGGAGAGGAAAGACTGGATGCTTTAAACAACTGTCTGGGTCGAGGTAAGGCAGTAACTTACACGGGACAGGGAGTTTCCAGTTTCCTCCAGACTATGGGCATTTTATAAAATAATCACAATGCTCCAGAGTACCATCTAGCTAAGAAAACATTGTTCAGGGAGTAAATCTTTGAGATGATGAAACATTCCTTTTACAGATGGGAACGCAGAGGCACAGAGGGATTAAATGACTTGCCCAGTATTATAAAGTAAATCAGTGATAAAATACAGAAAAGAATCAAGTGTCCTGATGCCCACTTCTGTACATAAATCACTAGACCATAATTTCTTCTGCAAGATCATTATTTCCTCCTTTCATATGCTATCTTGCTGCCAGAGGAGGCTTATTCTACATGCTGCATGAAGTAACATTTCTCCAAGTCTAATTCAAAACCTGTCAAGCCATGGAGTTTCACTTCTGTTCCCCTGGGAAATGATTCCAAAGCTTGACAGTGCAAGGACACATCTCTGTGACAAGAAGTTTTCCACGATACTTACCTTAAATTTTTCTATTCTCTACTTGTAGTCATCTAAATATCTTGTCTTTTTCCATAGTATTTACAACTGATAAACACTAGCAGAGTTATAGTTCCCCTTCTCTCTCCCAGCTATCACTTAATCAAGCAATATAAAACTAACGCTTTCAGTACTACCTCTAAAAACAATTACTTAAACTCAAAACATTTTTCATTTGGTCCTTGGAACTTTCTTCACTTTTCCAATATTAGACACTTATTTCTGTCTTTCCACAGTATGTTCTCTGACCTTGACCAGTACCTACTTTTCTCCCTGCTGATGGGACAGACTGCAGCAGTATACAAGATAGGGGGAGAGCTGGAGTCGGGAGTGGGAAATCAATGGTGTCGCAACACCTCTAGGGTTGAGGGTTACTGGCAAGCTGCCGGAAGAATGTTTCTATTCATCCATTGGAACTGGAAGGAGTGATAGATTCTCCATTAATATTCAGCTAATTTACTCAAATGTGAGAGGCAGAATTTAGTGCTTCCTTCCCATTCATTTTACCATTTTAGCCTACAGAAATCAGAAGAAACAGACGTTAAATTCCAACACTAAGTAACAACAACAAAATTGTTTGTTTCACTGACTGGCTAAATCAGCAAAAGGCAAACACCAATACCTGAAACCCTTGTGGTTTCCACTGCGGTCAGAATTAAGCCTCACAGAAATGGCCATCTCAGCAGAAATATACAACCATGGGCTGCCACATTAACATAAAGTACAGCAGCCAGAAATTATTGCTGCTTCTAATCTCCAAACACTCAGGAGCTGAACTGCATTCAGCAGAATGACCTGTCCTCCATGATGCATTAGTGTTTGCACTCACTCTAACTCTCTCTCTTTCACACGCACACAGAGTCCGTCCTTTTGGAGTACGGAGATTTATGCTTCCTGAAATAAAAAAAGCAATACTTTAACTGCCCCTGCCTGGTCCCCTTCCTCCTCTCTAATAAAATCATCAAATCTTAGCTTTTGGAGTACAGTGGGACTTCTATCTTGGGTGAGGATCAAGAAATAAGAACAACCCATAGCTTCAATTAGCATCTTGCTATTGCCACCCCAGAGAACTCAATAACTTCCTTTTCCCCAATGTTTCTAAAATGAAAGTGATGTCAAATAGCTAACAGCTTGAACAAGAAGCTATAAAGAACCCGTGCTCACGCAAAGTCACATAAAAAAACAACCTACTGATCTTCTTTCCTTTGAGTTTATGCCACCCCTCTCTCTGACCCATCCCCTCTATCCCATTTCTTGTCTGTCTTATCTTTACTTCTCTTTAAAAACAACACAGCTATGCCCATGAACAAATCCATCTAAAATTAAACTAGGATAAACTAATACGTAAAAATTCTTATTTCTACTAAAGGATGGCTTATTTTAATAACTGATTTCTTGTTTGCATTTAAACTGTTTTTAGTTGTTTTCGGCTAAACTGATGAAAACCAGGTTTAAACCAAAGTGAGTGCACTGGTTTAATGAACCTCATTGGAAATAGTATCTTAAATTAAGCTGGTACAACTGATGGCAGAGGAAAGCAAAGACTGAAGGTTTACTGTTGAAGACAGATTAACCAAGGTCTGCCTAAAATAATGATAAGCAGAGGTTAAATCTCAGTGAAACTGGTAGATTTAATTGCCACCCAGGTACTTGTAAAGTACTTAAAGAGTTGAAAACAAGTTTCCACCTCAGACAAAAGGATAATATAATGTTGTTTCAGATTTTGAGTAATCAAAATAAAAAAACCCCAAACACAAGACAACACACCATTGCTGGGCAACTCCTTTGGAAGGCACATGAGAGCAGAACACACTCTGCAGGTGGAGACAGCGACAGAAGTTTGGCTCAGGCTCAGCTGATGCATGGTGCAGCTGTGGAACAGAGCATTTGGGGAAGGACGCCATATGGAGAGAACTGGACTGGTGGTCTGAGTATAGAGAAGGACCTTTATGTTTCATATCTTATTTTGTTTGAGAATGGAGGGCTTTATACACTCCTTTAAAGTAACTAAAATCCATTAAATATATCTGACTCCATCCAATTCATTTCCTCTCCATAACTGGAATAAACTACTATCCACCAAGTTTAGGCTAGCTGCTGTAATGAAAAGAACAGTTTTTAACAGGAAGGTAGCAGCAATAAATAATCTAGCATCTATTACTGCAATAAGAGCATGCTGCTGACAATGACTGATGGTTACTAATCTGAAATCAATCTACATCAGATGACAGATTAAATCAGATCTAGTTCTATGCATAAGACAACATCTTCTAAACATTCAATTATTATGTTCTAAAAACCACACAACAGCAACCAGAACCCTCCATGATGCCACCATGTTACCTAAAGACTCCTGGCTACCCTTCACTCTTTAGGACTGAACAGCTATCATAAACATAGAAGGAATGTTATTATTAAGGATCACTGCTATTAAAAATCTACCAAATAAAATATCTGGAATGCAGTAGTTATTCCCCATTAATAATCATACTTAGGACATTTCACTTAGGACTTGACATTATCAAAGTGCTGCAAAAGCAAAAAGTAGTAAGTGTTAATGATTATTTGATTCAGACAACCTAAGCTGCAGAGCCAGGAGAAGCCCCAAAAGCTTGTTTCAGAGAAATCTTTGCATCTACTCCAAGAGGTCTTTTTAAAGTACCACCACCACCACCAGAGAATTAAATCTGCAAAGGAAACTGATGGCATTCAACTCTAATGCAGTGTAAGAGACTCACATGCTTCTATTTCAAACTCACCACATGTTCCCACCAAAATAATCAGCCATGAAAGACTGAATTACGCCTATATCTAAAGTTAATATTGTTGGGCTTTCGAGCTGTATCCCCTCGAAACAAACAGACACAGCCCTAACATCCCTCACAGGCACTGCTTATAGGTTGTCTGCAGCCTCATCCATCTGCCTGGGAAACATTTAAAAAGATACATATCTATGAGACACACTCCATTAAAATGTCCCAGGAAATATTTCAAGCACCACCTAGCTCTCCCCGCATTTACACCTCTTCTATCATCCCAACAGACACAGCATTCTCAACTTTCAGGCCTATCAGGTTACGTCAAAAACATAACTACCGTCCCTGTGTCATCTATGTCAGATATCCCTGTTTTCCTCCCTCTTCTTCCCCAGATCTAAGCCACTGAGCCTAGAAAGGTTGTCTACTTCTTTTATGCCTCAACTGAGAAATCGATAAATGCTCTCAGCCTTTCCAACTTTATGTTTTTATTTGACAACAGTATACAACAACAACAACGATCTATGAGACATGGTTACAGCAGACTATTCTTAGGTGTACTATCGCATTGCTGCAATTGAACAGGATACCATGAAAGAGATTTAAGCTAAGTGTTACCCAGTGTTACCCTGTCTTTGCAATGAAGAGTGTGCAAACAGTTAATTAAAGCAACTCACCTAACACGATATAGTGCGATATAACATCCAAATCCTTTACCAGTTAAACTTTAAGGTGACACACTCACTCTGTAGTAAAAGAGCATTCAACTCAGGGTGTTATCCTGGTACAGCTATTTTATTACCATTATTCAAGTACATGTTCTCTATTTCAACAAGCACACGTTTACAATCACTCTCATCCTTCCTCCCAACCCTTTACATGTGCACTGTGCAGTGCACTGACCTATAGTGCCCTGCCACAAAAAGAGAGATAAGGAGAAAGGAGGTACAGCATTTCTGTTGAGTTTCGGGCTGTTTCACCCAAGATTAGACCCTAGGGCTGAGTTGAGGATCAGGACATGGTTCATAAAACTTACACAACAACCATAAATACTCCTAGATAGTACTCACCACTAACACTTTCTGAAGTCAGAGATTAAGTGCCCCCACCTTGGCACAAGCACATTGAAGTCAACAAGACTATTTTCTTTAAATGAGTCCTTTGGCTTGCTCATTTCCCTCCGCTTAAAGGAAACCCCAAAACAAAACAAACAAAAACAAAAGCCAAAAGCCTCAATAAGTAAACAAACAACAGAGAACATACTAACTCATCACAAAAGGCAAATGCTTGAGTCTCTTGTGAGAAACATTCAAGAAGCAACGCTAAGCCAATCCAGCTAAGCCAATCGTAGGTGATCTGGGCTGCCCAAGGGGTCTCCCTGCCCCGATAATTATATATTTGAGCTGCATTGCCATAACGCTGGCTTATGGCAATCTCTTCTTAAAAAAGAAAAATCAATCAAAGTGAGCTATGGCTCGACAGGTCTGCAATAAAGCCCAGCCATGTAGAAAATAGAGCAGCAGCTGCACTACAGGATCAAAAACTAGAGTGAACAAACTCCATCATTGGGCACAATTATCTCATCAGGAAAAAAAAAAAAGAGAGAAATAAATACACCTGTTCACCCCCCATGTCTAACACAAACCCAAGAGATTTGGGTTTCTGATGCAGGATATCTGCGTACTACCCACTAACTTCCTAACAGACTTACTATTCTTTTTTTCATACGTTTGGGTCTCATCAGACTTGACTTTAGTACTTCAGAAGAAAGGAGCAAAAAGCATGCACAACTGCAAGGAAGTCTAACCTGGGAGACTGCCCTTCACAGTCACATTGCCCCCACAAGGCTCCTGGAAGAGTCATCCAGCCAAGTGTGGGAAAGGGGCGCTCCCCCTCCCTGTCAAGGCATAACAACTACATGGCAAGCTCAGGTAAGGCACGTATATCATAGCATCAACATACAGCATTCAAACCATCTCACAGAAACAGGCCCAAACCATATCTCCACAGTCAACTAAAATTTTGGAGTGTTGGGAAGTTCAATACACACACAGGAGCTTGAGTCAAAATATACCTCCATTCAAAGACACTGCTAATACACATATCTACACTCTAAACAACAAACAAATCTTAGATACTAAAATGCCACCTTAAGTGTTTCTCTGAGTATATAAAACCACTCACCCTCCTAACAAAGCAAGTCCAGACAGCCTTTATCCCATAAGACAGTGGAGATGAGGCAGAGGCCTCATAAATCCAACTGGCTAATGAATTTTGAGTCTGTGGTATGCATACGCTGCTTAGAGACCCAAGTACCTTCTCATCCCTGAACCTACTGGAGCCAAATCCCTGCTTGGGGATTGGTAATCAGTTCTCTACATCAACCTTACTAAATCCTTAGGAGACTGGGGAATTTCCTTTGACACCGGTACGATTTCTGACAGCATTGATATCAAGAAATTCCAGCTCCTCAAATACAACCAGACATTGTTTTCCACCAGAGGTCACCAAATTGTATCATCATTTCCCCTGTCCATTTCTCACACCGTGCCCTGCTCACTTTTTTCTGCCCGTTTCAACGCATGAAATCCCTGGCTGCATAGACTGAGTCTGTGAAGTTATAAGAACTTGTAGAAAACGTCAAACCCTGTGTTTACGGGACATGTCCACAGACTTTATGGCTAGAATGAATGCTGTGCAGCACTCAAGTATCTGTTTATCCATGCATATTTATACTTATGACTTTTTTTTTTAAAAATTTCTCAGTGCCTTAAGGAACTACTTATAGGACAAAAGTTACAGGAAATCATGTTAGCTAAGGTGTTTTCAGTATCTGAGCTGTGTAAACTTATATCCTCTAAGTGACCACTAGACAACCACGGAACACCAGTGGAGGCCTGTGGATTTCTGGGGCTCCACCAATGCCCTGCTCTTCAGTGAAACATTTTTCACTTGTCTCCAGTCCCTACACACCTCTTTGGCCTTATGGGATTGTCAGCCCTCTGCATGCATAGGAGGAGGAAAAACTGCAGAGACAACTATAAAGAGCAAAGAAAAAAGGTGGGTGTCTGTACAACAAAAAAGTACCAAGAGACTCTTTGCAGTAACTCTGCACTGCAGAGAAATCAAAATTACCTCCAGCAGTGGCAGCCAAGTGTTGGGAGCAATGAAAGCTGTATGGGATCTGCAACTGGGGGTAGAGCCTGCAGAAAGAGCGTCTTTCTAATCAGAGACACTCAGTACAAACATCTCATTCACCTTAAGGTGTTCGCTGTTATGTTTGCAGCTACGAAGAAATTTTACCGAATTTGCTATCATTCATGAGATACTCACAGCATAAAAGTACAGTGAAATCCTGTAGCTGCAGTAAAAGTAGGTACCCAAGCTTAAAAAAAACAAACATGAGAAATCCAGTAATCTAAGGCCTTGTCATTTAATCCCCTCAGATGTCTTATGTTTAAGATAATTCAGTCATATTTGACAATTCTTATTGCAATATGCTGAAAGTACAATAGGATTGTGATAGAAAAACTCTTGAAAAACTATGGTGATACACTACCAAAGCACTATCACATCAAACTGGACTCGGAAGCTACCTTTAGTTTTATAAGCACTTCCAGATTTCTCAGACAAGCAGAAAGCATGGCTAGGCATTGCCCTGTTGTACTGATGCCAAGAGAGTAAGGAGAAGAACCCTCTGGCATTGCGCAGCCTTTCCTCCACGGAGGAAGAGAAAAGACTCACATAAGGCAAAGACAAACAGCAACATGATAAATAAAGCAGCTGAGATGAATGCAAGTGTCACTCATCTGCAAGAGGCCACTACACACAAATAATTGACAACCAGGCACGTGGGAATTTAACTGGTCCTCTAGGGATATGGTGACATGACAAATTATGATCTGTCTCTGAGAAAGCACTTTTCTTAATTCCTCCTAAACTCCGTGAAATGAGTGTGGGTAAAAAAATACGGGGACATTTTATAGAAGTGACCTTACGACGAGACTAGGTCCTTTTCCATTTAGAACAACTACAGCAGGGAACTGAGGATGGTCTATACTGCTTTGACGTGAACTGCTGTGCGTACCTCCAAATGACCTTAAAAATGATGTCACTAAGAACTGTAAAGTCATGTCCTCAACAGGAAGATCTTATTACTGTTGCTTCCAGTTTCACAGCCACAGCATGGACGCTTTATTCACCATCTCCAGCAAAATGCATCCCTTAAAGTCACCTTGAGAGAGCTTAGTGTTTACTTATGAACAAACAAACACGGCTTGTGGATGCGCAGAAATGCTTGAAAGAATGAATGGTATGCACATAGGCCCAAGTCTGAAGAGAAACAAAGAATATGATGCAGTGCCTTATTTTCTCAAATCCTGAAACTCTGCATCACTTCAAAGAAGAGATGGTCTGTGGGACATGTCGGGCCCCGACCTACACAGCAGACTTCATACAGAAATCTATCACCAATATACTCAACATACCAACTACTTCTGGCATAAGAGAAGAAACACACATTGTAATATGTATAAACACATTCTCTGGGAGGTCGAAATAATACTTCGGCCTGTGTTCATGCTCTTATGACACCTGTTGGCAGGAACTACATAGGTGTTTGCATAAAAGATTTTCCAGAACAAAATCCAACATAAGCATAAGAAAAGGTGCTTAATTCACGGTAAAATATAATACAGACAGAAATTTTCACCCTGCTTTACCTCTTTTCTCTACCAACAAGATGAAATGAAATTTCAAAGTCATCACTCATCATCAGTATAGCTGCACAAAAAAGTAGTAGTAAGAACTGTAGATAAAAATTATGTTTTTACCACCATACCATCCAATTCCTGTAGTTTTCATAGGCATCCCATGTGATTTGGTTATTTTTGCAGCCTTTTAGCATTTGCAGATGTTCTAGCAAATGGTATTTATTAGAGGCATATTCCAGTGTTGAAAAGATGCACATTTCAAATGGCATATTGCATAGATAATGTAAATTTGGATGGGCTCAATGAAATGGAGAAAAGACAAGAAAGAGAACAGATTCACTGAGAAATATTTGCTAAAGAAGGTCCTGAAGAGCACGGTATACCAAAAAAAATCTCAATTTGTGTATGACAAGAAAGAGGAGAAATTAAGCAAATTCATTGTTTATTCTGAACACCACCTTTAAACTTCAATAATAGTTTTAAGACCTTGAAACGTAGCTTGAAATTAATGATGTAGAATATCTGTATATAGTCCTCTCTTGTCCATAATTTTTGTCATTTTGCTAAATACGGTCAGAACTTGCTTAGATGACCCTAAAATGTCTCCAACACAGAGACAAAGGATCCACACCCTCATAAACCAGCCAAACAGCTGAGGAGTATGAAAGGAATATTATACAGAAGACCGCTCTTCTGAAGGCCACATCTCATTTTCACATCTATTATGTGTACCTGAAGCAAAACCCCAAAGCAGACTTTGATGCTAAACCATAATAATGCCTATTCACATGCCATTTCCAATCTACAGATCTCAAAAACTTTGACAATGCTAAATAAACTTTGTAAACACCTTATGAAGTACACAAGCATTAGACTTGACTTTCAAACCTGCAGCGGGATGACCTTCCTGATGGAATAGGAGATCAGAACTAGGAATTTACTCCAGGAATTCTGACCACTAAACACCCATACTATTATCTCATGCTATCACTCAGCCCTCATCACAGTAGACACATACCCAGCTTTTTAGTTCCCACTTCTAAATACTCTCCCAAGTTATTCACATGGCAGCACAAGAAAAGTCAATCTAACACTGAGGGAAATAAAACAAAATCATCTTTGCTGGAGATAGCCACTGGCAATTTCCAATTATTCCCACATAGCTTGGCATCTCTTCATAGTGTCATTTTATGTTATCAGATAATAGCTAGTTATTTCTCAAACAAACAGCTGGAATCTAATCCTGTTCTTCTAACTGAGTTTGCAAGACTTTTCTCCAGAGTTATCTCCTGAGAATTATCTTTTGAGATTTTCTTGTCCAATGGAACCTCTTAAAAGATATCAGATAAACTCGGAGTTCACCAGGGCACTTGACATTTTCTTCATGAATAATGTTCTCATACAGAATAAGTGGGATATTATGCAGAGTAATTGCTTATGCAGTGAACATCAGCCTGAAAGGGGCATATTTCCTTGGAGTGGGCAATCTGGAACTAGCTAGAAACATGGTAAGACCGAACAAGCGATGGACATCAACCCAAGCTGCACATCATCAAGGGAAGAAATCACCATGTTAATCAATACTAATTCTTTGGCTGCCAAATTTACACACAGGAAAAGAAAACAGAAGATTCAGGAGACCTCGACCTAAGCTCTTACACCGTTCCATCACCAGATATGATTTCCTCAATAACTAAAACAAGCTGGCAAGCTGCAGCTTCTGATAGAACACATGTTCACATCTCTCTCCCCAAACACATCATAAATAGCTGCCCACCACAGGAACTTTAGCAGACTGTCCATGGTCTGTAAAGACTGAAAGAAATGACCTCTCATCCATTCTAAGGGCACAAGGCCAGAGTAGTGAAAACTGGCGTTGCCATTGGTTCACAAAGGATTTGTTTCATGGATTATTATAGGATATTTGTTACCAGGTGTCTCAGTCCAATTCCCTTCCCAACACCCTCCGTTCAAAAAGATAAGAAATATAAAACAATTGAAGGAGCATCTGAGGATTCACCATATTCTGTAAACACCTCATTTGCAACATGGTGTTTATCTTCTTTTCATCCACCCTGATGTGAGCTACTTTTGTAGTTCTCCACAGACTTAACGTTAACATCTCAGAGAAAACAAAACTACTTTAGAAGTTACTCAGAAATGTACAAATATAATGCAGGAACATTATTCTCAACTTAGCTTTTAGTTTCAGAGGCAAAACAGAAAGTACATTAAGGCTGGTCTGCATAAAATTTCTCATGAAGCCAGATTTTGGTGTGAACTAGGAAAAAGACTTTCTTTGAACTCTATATTGCATGCATTTGCATTTTGAGACTGAAATTTCCCCTTGAAACTCCCAATATGTTTCTGTTACCTTCAGGGAACAATAAGGAAGCCCTCCTGTGGATAATGCATCACATTTAAATTCCCATGACCGACAAGGAAAGACTATGTAACCTAGGGGACAAAATGGCTCTATTTTAGAGCAAAGAGAGTGAGGTGGTAATCCACTGGAGGCTGTAGTTTAATTTAAATAGCTATTAACTTTGTTCCATTGGGGCAGTTATAGTTTAATTCATACTACTTTTCTGAAGCAAAAGAAATCATACCAAATAAAACATCCCAGGCTACAAAAGATAACCAGACAAAAAAGAATTATGTCTTTTTATATTATAAATATTAAAACTGAATGATTTATGCTCCCAACACTTAGATACATGAGGTTGAAGTTTAGTGACAATATTCCCATGAAGGCATCAATATTGCTCTTACTAGTAAAGTTATGTACTTGTTCAAGACCACTGCTCAGTCAGGACTCTCTGTGTTTCTTAGTACATTGCTGCTTCCTTTACATAAAGCACGACAGAGAACACAATACTCTCCTCCTCTGTCCTGAAACAGCAAAATACTCAGAAAAGGAGAACACAAAGACCAAGACAAAGTTAACTCTATCGTCTGCCTTGGGTTCTTGTCTTAGACTCATCCAGTTTGTTGGCTGTAAACAACAGCAGCTCTGCTCTCATAAACAGCAAAATGGCCACACGCACCATCACAACATGCTGTTCTTCGTTGTCTCCCACTGGCTTCAAAGAGCTTACTTTTGCGAAAACAAACAAAAGAAAACCAAGTATTTTGACTTGTTGGAATTTCAGCACTGGAAAAAATTAATAAATCTAACTTCTACCCCAACCATTCCCAGAAAAAAAAAAAGGACATTTATTTTAAAAGTTTCGTGTAATCTTGCATTACAGACTATAGGTGTTGACTTCCATTGTATCTAAAAGGACTTGCAATTTCTCAGCACCCTACAGAATGGAAACTGTGCTCTGAAGTTCATAGCTGCTGAGTGTGTCTGCAGTCTTCAGATTTATGCCTAGCTATCCTATGAGCTCAATTCACTTATGTCATAGGTTGGCACAATTCTACCAATGTCAGTTTATTTCCAAGAGCTTTTGCCAGCACATCTTTCCAAAGGAGTGTGAACTAGTGAAAAGCACAAACCGGGTCCATTAACCTCTCTGCAACAGGATGAATCTATGCAGCAGCCTCAATCCAGTTTCAAATATTTCCACTATTCCCCTGTAAGAGTCTGTTCTTTAGAATCTGTTATGTCCATTCAAGAGCTAGTGTAACAGCACTCAAAATGCCTCCTGGTGTACTCGGATACTCCAGCGTTCGTAGTCCCTCAGGAGTTACTTAGAAAATAAATAACACACAGAAATGTGCCTACAATATAACTTCTCACATCTGCTGCATAGCCTCACACCCCACAAACGTGTCTTGTGATACAGGCTTTTGCAATCTCTAAACACACTGTAAGAGCACTATCAGAAGAGTAAAGTCTTCTGCTAAAGAGTGTAGGTTCAGCAATGCTGATGGCATTGGAATAACTGGCAGTACAACCATTTATAATCAGGAGTACCAAAGAGTTGCCAGGACAACTTATCTAGATGGTCAGGTTCTTTGGAGACTAGTAAAGCCACAATCCAGTACATAACTTCTGCCAGATCTCTGTTCCTCTTCACTGCAGTTGCTCAGTGAAGGCACTAATTTCCATGCTCTTACTGGCCTTTTAACACCTCTGTGACCTTGTGCTATCACTGCTACACACCAGCCCATCACATTCTCTCTAGCCTGAGCAACAAAAGTCCTGCTTGAGTAACGCCTTCTTTAAGGAGCACAGACTGCTAAATTAATCATAGAAGCCACTTTTTTAGACTGGAGAACAGGAGACAGACAAGGTGCTTATCTCTCTTTTTCGCTCTTTAAACATCCTCTTGCTCTCTCGGGTTAACCCCTTCTTTTATTTCACTTCTGAAATGGTTGCATACAAAATTCGAGTCAGAGAGAATGATCTACAAAGTAACATCTTACAACTATAGGGAATGACACTATAAAGGACACTAGTGCAGGAATTGTAGAGAGACAAGTCACTTTACCAACCGGTGAAACAAAAAAGTAGCACTGCGAGTTAACAGAGCACAGCCTTTTTTTTTTTTTTTTTACAACCAGTCTGGCAAGGAACGGAAGAACAGTCAATGCAACTGAAATTGCAGGGAGAACGTAATAATTACTTGTAGTCCCACTTGTTCAGAACACTGAAACTAATGCTGCAGTCTGGCTAAACATACTATGCACTTCTTGTGGACTGCAAGTAATCAAGGCTTGGCTTCTGCCTTCTGTTAAGGGAACTTTTTCATGGATTTTTATAAAAGTAGAGGTAAAATTTAACAGTCTTTGCTATCATGAGTCTGCTTTACAAACAGAGGACATGCAATCTACTGATATTTTTGGTTTTGATCTGCTCTCAGAAAAACGGCACATGGTGGAGGATCTCTGTACCTCAGATGACAAGCAAGTAAGGAACAAGACATGAAAATGTGCCTTATTTCTCAGTCTGACATCATATAAGGCCTGATTTCCAAATCCACAGATTTGAGCAGAAACATTTCCATTTCATTCAACTAAATTAGAATCAAATCTATAATACAAGACAGGGACAAAAGGGCTTCAAACCCAATACACAAGCAGAATTTTGTCTATACAGAGAAAGGAAATAACGACATCAGAGATCCAACAGCTACATCAGAATTTAAGCATAACATTTCTGAAAAATGGTGTGTTTTCAGGCATAACTTCCTCAAATGAAAAAGTATTCACAAAAGCTAAGTGTATGATGAGGAATCAAACATCACTCACTGTCTAGATTAGTACATCTGCATGGATCATAAGTCTGATCAATAGCAGGAAGCAACTTCTTCCATCAAAAGAACAACAGTATCACTCACATGGCAAGAAATGGAGCAATGAGCTTAACATCTCAGATTATTAGTAACTCCTACGCAGCTGAAGAAATATCTTTTGTGAAAAGATCCATTTGAAATCCTAGTGCACACAGGTATGCTCAATATTGCTTGTACCAAAAGGCACAAGGAATGTTTAAAACAAACTAAGTAGAAGTACGCTTGAAAAAGAAAACAAAACAAACAAAAAACCCTAAAAAAAACACCTCCCCTTGAAGATATGTAAAACTAGAAGAAACAAGATACAAGTGAAGAAAGGAAATACTTTCATTTTGGGAGAGAAGCTCTGTGTTAGAAAAGAAGATCAGTGAGAAGCGAGATAAATTAGCTGGCAATCCACATACACTGAATACCCACATACGTCTTCTGGATCTCACAATGACAGGTCTCGAGATTTTCTAGAAATTTCTCCATTTCGTTGTCAGCCAAAAGTTACAAAAAACTCCACTTTTCTTAGCAGTTCTCTGCAAGAAGCTGCCATGGAAAAGGACTATCAAAACTTCAGAAATTCTTTCAATATTAAAAAGAAATAATTTCAAGTTTTATGATAACATTTGAATCCAGCCACATCGCAGCAACTGTGAGTCATCAAATCTTAACCTAAAGCAAGCCCGAGAAAGGAGAAAAGACTGAGGTAAAAAGGCATGATACCAAACCAGTTTCAAAGAGCTTTGTGACTGGAGGAAGATTTCAGTGACCAGTTTTCATAATACCTTCAGCTCTCACCTTTCACTGAAGTATGAGCCAGGGTCACCATGGGCCTGGAGATGAGGAGATACTAATACACAAGATAGAAAGGAGACGAAAAACAAAATAACAAGAAGATTCATGGCTGAATTTGGAGTCTTTGCAGGGTTTAATACATCTCCTTACAGATCTTAATTGCACATCAATCTTCTTCAGCTGGAGAATGAGGGGTGAACATGCGATTCTCCAGCTCGGCACAGAGGGCAAACTGGAGTTAAAAGAGAAGGAGAAAAGAAGGGCATGCTCAATCCAAACTGGATTTTCTCTCCTCTTACCATGAGAAGACAAGAAGCTTTTCCTTAGTGCTTGCCAAGACAGGGAAATTACTTCAGAACAAATAAGAATGTGACTTAACAGCATTCTATCTGTAATTCCCTTATTCTATACCTCAAGTCCTTTTTGGCAGTTAAGCTTAATCCACTTCTAACCCACACAAAGGCATGTTCAGTGCAGGGTGCCCACGCAAGGAATTAGTAGAGAATAAGTATGCTAAGCTAACAAGACCTTAGCACAAAGTTCTTCATCAACCTTCACTGCCAATGTCATTCTTGTTATTCACAGAGACTTAAACTGCCGAAGTAGTAAAAAGAATTACATGAGAATCTTTGCTCTCCACTCCTATGACTGGAAGACAGACAAGCACTCCCCTCTGCTCATATCAGTGCCGGCCACATTCAAGCTATCTAGGTGTATTGAGAGCTACATATCCAAGACAACACAAGAACAGAGTAAGGTCCAGTCTAAACTATGTTTAGATGAACCAGACACCATCCTCTTTAATGGCTGTGCCTCGTTTATGTGGCTCCAAATAGAACATCTACACTTCTTACTGCATGAACAACTTAACTGTGTGATGACAACAAGAAAAATCTTGGTTATAGTCTAGACTTCTCAGATCTAGATTGGAGATTTATGTAATCACCAGATAGTTTATTAGTAACTATGACCTTGTCTGTGTTTTATCCCATAAATTCAAAATCAGTAAAGTCACTAGAGCTGAGAAAAATGTCCCACACTTCAATTCTCAGGACCTCCTGCTCTAAGAGTTCATGTTTCCTCAGGAACACCAACACAGAAATGCCACATAACGACCCCCATCCACACCAACAATATTTTGAAATAAAGGCGGCTTAGAGTCAAGGACAAAAAAACCCCCAGTGATGAGCATTCCCAGCTTCTAATGCAAGAGAGTCACACTTTAAACTACATTCCTTGTAACATTATAGACTTAAGTCCCTCTTAAGGTTTGGAAATACCTGAAATTTCTTCACAGACTTAAATGGAGACTGTCAGGATTAAAATTATGGACTATCCCTTGATGGGCATGCAGTGACAGACCTTCAAACGATTTTAAACTGTCTTCCCCTAAGTTACTCCAGAACACTTTAGAAAAATCTAGCTTAGCTTTTCCTATTGATTTCAAGATGAGAGACTTGCACAAAGCAAGACATGAGCAGTATCAACCCACTGCACTTTCCCCTTACAAACTGTTCTTTCTTGCTCACTAGCTCTCTTACATTTAAATTCTGAAGAGCAAAGAATGGAGAAGTCTCTCCTGCTTCTAAAAATAATGATACTTCAATTGTCTTTCTCCATAAATAAATAAAAAAAAAAGTGTAACAATCTATGAGTTCTTGGGGGAAGGAGAGGCCTTGTTAATTTTTAAAAGCAAACCCATATTTGGAATATAAGCAGCACATTTCACATTTCAGGGTCTGGCATCTCCACCATAGTGTAAAACCTGCACTAGCAAAAAGATGAAGAAGAAAAAGCACACTTGTCTGCCCTGGAACTCTGCTGCCCTTAGGCATGAGCCAGAAATAGTCCCAACGGCAGGATGCAAATGAAATGTCTTGTCAGCGTGCAGGCCTTAATGCGTTTTACCTTAAACATTTACATTAACAGATGGTCCCTCACAGTCCCATAAACTCACTCCTGAGTTCATTTCCATCTCACTCCAGGCCCCATTTGTCATCGGCCAAACAGCAGAATGTCACAAGGGGCTTGAGCCAGAACAGAGGAATGGGACAAACTGTACTAAATGATTGGTGTCACCTACACATATGCATTTGACCTCAGTTAAAATGCGAGAAAAATTGAAGAGGAAAAGGAAGGAGTAAGGCAATGATCAGATGACCTAGTACTACCAGGAGTACAAAACCAACCAACCAAAGAAAAACCCACCAAAAAAACCCCACAACCACCCTGCTCCTTTTGATGAGGACTCAAATGCTACTTTTTCAAGCAAAGATGTAGCAGCATGCTGTGAAAGTGGCCCGGACCGGCTCATGCATTTAAGGGAAGGAGACTGACTGGCTCATTCCAATCAGCAAGTGGCACGATACAGCCAGGCTGCCCAGCCTTCACTCGTGGGAGACGTAAAACTCTCAGATCAGTCCAGTGCTCACGCACATGACTTTTGCTGAGCCTCTAAATTCTCAGCTCTGTCACAGAAAGTGGTATCAGTTTAACCAGGGGAAGAATAGAAATCTGAGCCCTGCTCTGGTAGGTTGAAAAGATAACAGCGCTTGAGCTCTTCTGTGGCTGGGGTTCGCTGTAGCAAGGAAATAAATTTTAATTTGTTTGTGTCATTTTTTCCTTGGCCAAATGTCAGAAAGAAATTGTCAGAACAGAGATGCCTGCCAAAACAAAAATCTCAAGTGCAAGAGGAAAAACCACAAATCAATCTAGTTGAACTCAGTGAAGGATAAGAACACAAATGGATAAAAACTGGCACAAGGTGATACTTCTTTATTCAGGGGCTGCAGAATACAAGCAACTTGGTTTGATCTATAGTCTCACCAGACTCATCCACAGAAGCCGTAGGTGCTTTGACTGTCCCAGATGTATAATACACTAACTCATCTCAGAACATTCCTCTGAAGCACAGAAATATCAAGTCCATTTTACAAACATGAAACTGAAGTACATCAGAGACAAAGCAAATTGTCACCCCACAAAGAATGTCTCTAGTCAAAAAGTGAGCTGAGTCACTTGAATCTCACCTTAGTGTCGTAATTGTTCAGCTCTGCCCAGACCATGCAACTGTTCTTCCTCCCTGTGCAAGTACGAGGCAGGTACTGGGATGCACTAGCAGTGTGGTCTACATGGCTTTGTTGTGATGGTAAGAAAAAGCAACACCAATCCATTTCTTCATCTGAGAGAGGATAACTTTGCTTGTTAAAAGAAAAGCTTACTTCTCTAAATAGCTTCAGGGAATAGAATATACTGCACTTCACAACGCTTCCATGGATTTTATACTGTAAATTTGAATACGAGACTTAGATTTTAAAATGAATGACAGTGCTCTACAGTAAAGCTCCATCTTCATAAGAAAATCCCATTGTGTCAGATTACTAAACTATACTGTTCTGTTTAAATCAGAGAAGGTTTGCCTACTCCCACAATCTTTATATTGAGTCTTAAAGTCTGAGCCAAAATGTTAGGCAATTGTGAAAAATACTGTCTTCCAATCACCTGTAATCCTATCCTTTCACACAGGTTCTTTGGTGGCAGTTCACTGTAGCCCAACAACTTCACAGGTCTTTCACCGGAACATCCAGGTGCTTTGAAACAGGGTTTTCCTGAGAAAAATTTAAGACCATATTCATAAAAATGTAATTGTTTTACATCTCACACTTCAGAAGACATGCACGAGTTTGCCATGTTCCCTATATTTCATACTCTAGTTAGTCTAAAGCCAAGCTTCATAAAACACAGAAACAGAAAAACTGTCTTTTTCAAAGGTCCAATACTTCGGATTCATGACAGCCACAAATTCTTTTCTTTCGCTAGAATTCAACAGTATGTGCCCTGAGGAAAACCTCTGCCCCTAAAATGATTCAGCTGTGCTCAGCTGATAACCCCCAATTTCTAATTTTCCCATCATCTGCCTAGCTGAAAACTCTGCTGAAATCAAAGCAAGTCGCGCTTGCCCGACTGGGTACAGGAGAGCTGCTGGGCAGCGCACTCAGGAAGAACGCCTCCCTCTCCCTCCCTGCAAATTAATGCCACTTTCAAGTGTAATTGAGGGACTGTCAAGGGGACAAGGACAGACTTACAGTGATGGTCAGCTAGATAACAGTCAGCTATATCTTTTATTAATGATGTTTATCATTATGAATATATGTATATCTTTTATTAATGAGTATTAACAACAACATTATTGTAAACTGGTTAGAAATTATCAGTTTGGTTGAACAAAAACTGGCCATGACCTTTATTTTAAGCATTTTCAAGTTCAAGTAATCGGTTAATTATTAGGGCTCTGTCAGAAGTGTCTCTCATTTAGGCTTTGACCGAGGAAGAAATATGTCTTATTTTACACTTTCAGCCTGTACGTAATGAGGAAACACAGGGAATCCAGCAGTGAGACTGGATCTTCAAAGGTGTGATAACAAAACAGATTTGAATAACAACAATAAGAGGGACAGCCCTACCATTTTGGGATTTCGTGGCCCAAACATTACACTGCAACGATACTCACGTCCAGCAGTTAAAATGCAAGTCTGAATGTTGCTGCATTCCTTCTCCACTAAACGCAGTGAACATCTGAAAGGGTTGCAGTGGGAGGGAATTATAGGCACCACCTTATCCTTAAGGCAGCCATCAGAATTTCTCTAATCTCAAGGTCAGCATGGTCACTGCAAAATTCAGCCAGCACTGCTTGCAGAAACCATCTCTGGTTTCATGTCAGGTTTCACCTTCCCTCCTTGCTGCTCCTCACCCTCTCAAACAAGCTAGGGAAAGAACACACCTTCATAGCTGCAATGCTAGCTACTTCATATTTGCTATTATAATTACATTTCTATCTTCTGCTTTTAAAAATTAGAACATATCCTACAAGTTGTAGCAAACTGCATTTCTTAAATACACATCTTCAAGCAGCCAGACTTTTCCAATTATTACCAGCTAGGATACCAGTCCACTTCCATTAATCGCGTCCTGCACTGGGGACTGGTACACGCATCACAGCATGTGCTGTAGTGCCTAGGGTAGTGGCACCAGGCAGATGTCCAGGGTATTTGTACACCTCTAGAACCATACACACCAAAACACAACACGGCTTTCAGCAGCTTTTGTGTGTACATCCTGAGGGAACACGGGTGACATACTGTAGCAGCTATCCTCATATCTCTTCTTAGGACAAAGGGCTTCATAACAGGGAACAAGTTAGCAGGCACTGTCCTTTGTAACAGTGGCTACAGCACATCCCCCATGGAATCCTCCCTTAAGCCATCCCCATGTGTTACTACCACAAGGAATTCAAGTCCTCAAACAAAACAAATATGTTTGAGAACAGCTCTGTTCTTTGCAGAAGGTTTGTGTATGCCTTGCTCTCATTTTTTACGTCATTTTGACTCAACTGTAAATGAAAGGAATCTACACTCCATGCTACTGGATGAGATCACAGTAGTGAGTATTTTCATTGCCATCAAGGTGAATTTTTGCTCATGAATCTTTTCTATTCTTTCAGTGAGGGGCGATTTAAGCATGTTACATTTCTAGCACTGATTCTGCAGAGGGAGGGAGGGAGTGCACAGTGAGCCAGGACTGCAAGTGATGGGTCCCCAGGGAGCTAAAACACAGATGTCATAAAAAGCCATTTTAGAAATTGTACACAAAGACACAGCTGTGCAGTGGGAAGGAAAACAGGTGGCACCGGCATCAGGGGCTGGCAGAGCATGGAACTAAACGCACTGCCTCGCGTTACAGTACAACATTGCCACAAGATACCTTCAAAAAGCACCCCTTAAAAAGGGCCTCTTAGAAAAGACCTCTTTCTCCACTGCCTCTGGAGAAGATGCTGAGGTTAAGCAGCCCTCTTCAGACAATGTAATCCCCAGAGCACAGAGTGGGTTTGTCCACGATTCTGTGAATTTACACATGCTACCAAAGACTTGTGAAGTCAGCTGGAGTTAAGAGCCCCTCAGCAATACACTAAATCAGTCCCAAGCTCACCCTGGAGTCCTCTACTTAGAAGCAGCTGTTTTTCTACTGCTTTTGTTCAGTTTTTCACCCTGAGGTTGAATAAACCAGTTATCCCCCTCACTCAGCATCAGACAGTCAAGGTCAAGAGACAGCAACTGAAGCAGCACAGGACCCAGGAGTCATCTCGCTGCCACTTTCTGGTCTGCTCATGAGAGCAGGCTGCTTCCTTACCATCTAATCTGTTATTTTGCAGACAAATTCTCCCTGTACAACAGATCTTCAAGAGCTGTGCAGCTCTCTCCTCAGTGGCTAGACCAGATTTCAGGGCAGTGTGATCCTATTAGGATGCAGGGTCATGCAATTTATTGCCATCAATGAACTGCCTTGGTTCAGGTTTCGAAGGTCAGAGCAGCTCCACCTGAGGCAGTGGGGAGCTCACCAGTTCACTGACATCTGACACCTTGCAATATTTTTGAAGTATGTTCTGAAAAGCAACACCAATAAAAATGACAGTGTACAGCTCCCTGTTTATTATTTCTGTGATGCCAGATCGAATTGTCTGAACAGACACTAACGTACCCACCTGCACTGCACTGTGTCCCTTATGTCACCATCCACAATACGCACCCTGTTTTGGGAAAGTAGCTGGCAGTACCGGTGCAGTCAGGATAAACACACTGGAAGGCCCACTCTGTCCCTTACACTTTGCAAAGGTACCGAAGCTAATCTTTTTGAAAAGGATACAAGCATCACCCAAACAGGTAAATTGAGACCAGGTCTGTGGCATCTGTGCTTGTCTTTATATGTGTTTTTCTTATTATTCCACAAATTCCAAAAAGCTACAGAGTAACAGCATATGTTTATGTCCAACTGTTCATCTGTAGAAAGAGATTTGTGTGTCCAGCCCCTTCCCAAAATCGCTGAAGATGATGTCAGGTTGATCATAATTGAGACACCAGTAAAGGGCGGACTTAAGAACATTAAAGAAGCATGTTAAAAATGGGAAGTGCATGGAATTACCTTCGATAAAAGGCATTTTGAACCCTTCAATCTTTTCTCCAATAGCTGTCTGTATTTTTATGTCAAAACGAAAAGCTTTGTTTGATGGATAGAGTAGAAATACACAAAGATTTATTATGATTAGAAAATTACTCAATGCTATTACTTTTCCAAATATTTATATCTTTATGATGAATAGCATCTTCTTCCACATTGTTTCTAATGACTCTGAGGTATCCCAGTGATACAAGGTGCATCTCACAAAGATCAGAGTCACCAAAGTTCAACGCACAAGACTTACACAGAGAAAGCAATAGCGTAGCTGGTTGAAAGAAATCAGATTTTAAAATAAAGACAGTTCATGACAACTGTAGGAATCACAACAGGAGAAGCTTTAAAAATAAAAGCCTCTCCTGTCCCATGGGTCAGCTCCACTGACAGAGTGTCTCCAGCTGGGACTTGGCTTGCCTCGACTGCTGGAACTCTCGCCAGCCCAGCTTCACCGGGATCCCTCCTTTGACCTCCCACAAAGTCACTGCAAAGATTTGCTGCTAATTTAGTTTGTAAACTGGATGGTTCTCAGACTTCAAGCATGTGAAACAACCAAAGAGTTAACAAAAAATTATTAATAATTGACTCTATTGAAATTTTCCTGTAGCACCTCAAGCAGGGAGAAAATACAAAACAAAATTTGATGCTGAGCTGCCCTGCACTCAGGCCATTGAAAGACCACATAGGTTGGGAAAAAAAAATCTTTCAAAGAAAGCATGGGCCCAGGACAATACGATAGTATTAAGCCTGGCTCTTTAGTAGATTCTTTGAAATGCTGGAAAAAGACATTCAAGCACTTTGGAACAAATCTCATTATTTAGTCTTATTTAATTACAAAGATAATTATGGGTGTGTAAAACACCAAAATATTCAGAGTGTCAGAGGCTGAATTAATGCAATTTGGATATCCCCAGTCTGTTTTCTGAGGGTGGCATTCAATCCAATTCAAGTTAAGCACCTCAGTGGATCTGTTATGAAAGGCATCAAGCACACAAATTCCTTTAGCATCAATGCGAAGCCAAATTCCTCATAGTGACTAAAGAGGTAACAAGGCAGGTGAATCAAGCTTCTTAGTGCATAAATTAAAATTCCTCATGTGTGAAAACCCTGCCCCTGCATTTTCAGGGGAAAGTATGGATAAATAAATAATACTGGATAATAGCTCATTGTTCCCAGCCTGCTGTGGCTTTGGCTTACTCCTGCTACAAATGCTTTTCATTCATTTAGCCAACTGTGGCCACAACCCCTTTTGAATTAAAAAATGCCTGGCTCTACTAACTTTTGCATCTCAAAGTAGAGCATCTCAGAGCACCTAGCAGGCTAGGCCCTGGCTATTGATTACTCCTTGGCAGAAACTGCTACAGCCCTGTTTGGCCACAGGCCAAAGAGATCAGATTCCCCCATCCCTCCCTTTTTTTTTCTTCTCTCTTTTTTTTTTTAATCATAAATTAGTTAAGTGCCTGACAGGCCCAAGGCCCTCCCCACTCCTCTCCCTACAATCTCCCCTTTGACTAAAATGCCAGAGCACCAAAATGGCTCTTTGTGAATCTAATTGAAACAAATTCTATTGACCCAGACACATTTGCAAGTAAATCTGGTTGGACCTCAATCAGAGAGCATGTGTTTGACACCAAATTATGCTGAAGTGCTGCAGCAAGAAAAATGGGAACCGTGCTCTGGCATATGGAGAGACAAAGGGAGGACTCAATTAAAGGACTGAAACGTACGCCACCAAGCCCAGTATATGAGATTCAGAGCTGAAAAGTAGTGCAGGGCTCCCTCTTGCTATTGCAGTCTAGCACTAAGGAGATTTGTTGCCCTCTGAGAATGCTTGGGCACAGAGAAACATCCTACACCGCTATAAAAAGGGTAACAATCAGATGCAGAGGTTAGCGGAAAGTTAACTACCTTGCAGGAGACCTGAAAATGCCACCTTGTCATGTGATTAGGGCTTTTTCAGTCCAAGCAACTGCTGCTCCAAGGAATTACCTTCAGAACGGCCACAGTAATGCTACAAGTCACTGTAACGCAGCTACCAGCCCTGTCCTCACCCAGATAATAATCAGCCCTATATTACTGAAACAAACACGAATTTCAGCAAAAACAACAGCAGTAGACAGCCAAATCTCCTGTACAACAACCTCACACAGCACCAGGGACAAGCAGATCCTGAGGGGGAAGGTAAAAATGCCTCCTCTCCAGGGCTCCCTGAACCACAACATGTACCAATCATTGCTTGCTACAACTTAAAAGAAATAAAAACAGAATGTCCTGCAACAACCTGGAGGCCAAAAGAACATACCATATTCTTTAAAAAAACACCTTGTCCATTGCCACCACAAACAGACTAAGGCAGCTTATCATTTTTAAACTGTGCTCATTTGGGTGTGATATTTGTCAAAATAACTATGCCAATATAAACCCTAATTTAAACATAATTCTGTATGTTAGCGCAATAACAATGGCATAGACCAGGATCTCTGACTCTCCTCTAAAACTACTATGCTCTGCACTTAAAGTCGTCTTCACGCCTTTCTCTCTTTATCCACTTTCTATCATGGTGAAACTTCATTGTTTGTAATAAATACATTAACAAAAAGTGGAAAATTGTTTTCAACACCTGTCAGAGAACACTTGAGACCAGCAAAATACACTCCCCCTCAAGGGCTAAATAAACTCGAGGAATGCACAACGAAGCCTCATAGGCTGGCATATCCCAGTGAACTTTCCAAACCTAAATCCTCTGATAAAGCCCTCCTAGAAATCAGTGCAGTCTCTGCTGCTGTTGGCTGGGTTCCCACTGAAGCAAAGCAGGCAGTCTCACAGATCAGTGGGCAAGTTGTGCCTCTGATGCGTTTGACTGTCACATTCATAAACACAACAAGCTATGCCAGCAGCGATGGCAAGGGAGGAGCGGGGGAATTCGATACAGTTCACAAACTGCAGTGCACAACATCCGTCAGTGCAAACAAACCCAGTCCACAGCTCTCCAAGCCTGGCTTTCACAGCAGGGGCAGGCAGCTGCTTCTTCCTCAAGCTCTCAGTCTCTAGGGCAGGTGAGATCAGTGTCCTGTGGAAAAAACTGCTTACGAGCAGAGAACTACTCTTCCGTCACTATGACCTACTGGAGCATGTGGCTACAGCCCGACAAACATAGACCATCCAGGACACTGTTAGCAGCATCTCTAAGATTCGCTGCCTCTTTCTTAGGGTGAAATGAGTGCCTAGCATTTCTCTGAAAATAGAAAATTACACAAGCTGTATCAAATGCCATAGAGAATTGCATATCAGGTCCAAATAAGAATGATGGTACCTCACCCCAGCAAAGAATGTAGAAAGGAATGAATTTCAGGTAAAGGTTTTCCCACTGTGGCACTGGAGTACCAAGGAGAAGCGTGAGGTCAACTGCTTTGCTCACTGTTGTGAAAAACATACAAACATCAGTGGACTACTCACATAAGTAATTGTCTATCAGGCAATGATTGTCATCCACATACCATATCCTCTTAGCAGAACAACTGAATATGCAGAGAAGTGCTTTCTTAAAAAAAGCAGCAAAAAATTTCACTGCGATTCTTCAACACCAAACTTTTTCTGAAAAAAGCACATCTGAGATCATTTCTCTCTCCTCTCTCTGAAATGCTGTTCCTGAGATGAAACTGCGCTGTTTAACAGCACAATGAATTGTGCAAAAGAGATGAAGGATTCCATATTCAAATTCTAAAGCAGAAACTCAGGAAAATAAAATGTCATAGTCATATAATCTATGTCATATAATCTATAGTTTGGAAGGGTAAAAGATGGTTCTTGCCCAGAAATCTCCAGGAACTTCAGCCATCCCTGGAGATAAGACTCTTGGTTTCGTGCTTGATAAAGAACTACAGCACCAGTCCCTGGCACCTTTGTCTTGGTGCCGTGTCCTAGGTCAGATCCAATGGGAAGCAACACCTGCTGCCTACAGCATTGCACCAGCTCTTGGTCACTCCAGACATCGGCAAAGGTGATAACCCAATGGATTGCAACTGGGGACTCTGAGTTAGGAAGGGGAAGAAAGAAAAAGAAAAAAACCCCCTGAAAACAGAAAAGAAAGCTAAGTTGGGTACCTTGGCAGATACTGACAAGAACAGAAACAATAAAAATGTCCCTGCTGTGAAAAACTCATCAAACAGGGGCCGATGCATACCATGCAGACCTCATGCAGTGTCCCCCCTCAAAGATGTCACAGCCCTCGTCAGCTTTGCTACTGTAATATTCCTCCAGGAGAGGAGAGCTTAGCTGACACCCCGCCAGTCATTCCAATGACTGCTGACAACCTCAGGGAGCACACGAATGGGAAAGTGATGCCTGCATTCAAAGGGTGCTGTCAAACCCAGATAATAAACCATGCTGGAAGGCAGCACTGCCTAAGCATGTGTAAATACCTACAGGATCCATACATACCCACACACATTTACATATCCTCGGCTGTATCTACAGTGATGAGAGCGAGACAGCATTGAGTATGCACGATTCAAGCAAGCCTGGGGTGTTGTTGTTAAGTCACAATGTGAGCTTACGCACTTGACAGCTGCACTAATCCCTCTGATCTGCAGTGACTGGGTTGCCTCGTTACTATATTATATAATAAGAGAAATTAAGATTAGCTACAGCGAACAGTAATATAGCATGAAATACAGTCAGGGCTTGTTCAGTGGACATTACCAAGACAGACCCAGAAATAGCACAGCACCTGGAGAGAGAGCAGACTGCGCTGAGGTTTTGACATGAAATTACTGAGCAGGACCTACCGGATGCTACTCATCCCTCATCCTCTGATCTTCTTGCCTCAGTTTCGGACAAGTCGCGTGCAGCAAGATCTCAGCCTCTGCCATTCTCACCTTGCCACAAATTATGAAGATGACAGCAATCCTTGGAGATTTGACCCCAGTCAAAACTGCAGTACCATTTTCCCAATTGAATGAACCCAAATGGGCACTTGACTATCTGCCACAGCTTGCCTGCAAGTGCGTAAGTACAGAGCAAAAACATTGCCCTGTAATTCCCAGTGGCCATTTGACTAACAGCAGTAAGAAAACTCCAGGGAATGGAAATGCAGTATGACAGTACAGCAGTTTAGCTTCTATACACATAACTTTTTACAAGTTTTTAGGAAAGGTTAGCACTTGTTTAAATTCTTGGCAATATCACATTATTTAAGATGTTTCTTTACTACATGCCAGTGGTAAGGTTGAGGGCTGCTGACTTTGAGAGATGCAGTTTGTTGTCACTGCAATATTAAAAGCACTCCTGAATTTTTAATTTTATTCAGTCTTCCTTTTTTTTTTTTCTTTTTTTTTACTGAAGGAAAAGAAAAAGGATAAAAACCCCAAACCCTTTACAAATCAAAGATTAATGTTTTATAAAGCAATCCACAGAGTGTGTAAATTCATGGGTTTTGTTACTGTCCAGGGCATGATGGAACCTGACAACCAAATTACCAATTTATGGGCTATCCAGCCTTAACCCAGCAAAGCAGCAATGTATTTCATACAGTACAGATCTAATTAAACATTCATCACTTTGGCTATGATTTGGTCAGATAGTGGTTTATCAAATACAAAAATCAGTCTGCCTCCCTCAGCAAAATATAATACAACACTCAACTTTAAAGAAGGTAGAATGACAACAGTCAACACCATTTGATGAGGGTTTTTCCTCCTACTCTCTCTCTTTACTGTACCATTTGGGTTATACCCAGGCCTTTATTGCCTGCAAGAATTGTACTTTATCCTGTTCCAAAAGTAAACCACAGAAAAAAGTCCATGAGACACAGAGGCCCCATGATTCCCAGGCGAGCAGCTCTGATTCAGTCCAGAAGCAAGGAAAGATTAATTGAGGAAAGATTGATCAAGGAAACCAATGGGAAAAACAAAACCCAACCCACATTACTACATTACAAGTTAGGGGGTTTTCAGCGTGCTACAGCACTGACAGCTCTAAAAAACAGGAAAGCGTTTCTCAAAGAGCACGTGGAGCAGTCACCTTCCCCAGCACTGGCAGTCACCCATTTCCCAGACCATGACAAATAATTCCCCGAAACAGAAGAAATCAGACCCCTCCTATCAGGTTACCTAGGTAAAACAATGTTTGTTCATCAAAAGTGAGCCGCATACCAAAGGAAGTCTTACTAAAAAGAGTGAAATCAGAAATTTCACATTTCACTTGTTCCAGGCTGAATAATGTATATGAGGTGCTCACTCTGGCTCAGTGAAGCTTTGACAGTCGACACCATCGTGCGGGCCCAGACTTTCAGTTCCTGGTTTAGTAGAAGACAAATCCTGAGCAACATGCTGAGACAGCCAATGTCACAGCTAAGCATCACCGGCTTTCAGAGGAGCAGGGCAAAATCAAACAGCAAGTCAGTACATCAGCCAGACCATCTCACTGAGATTGTGCCCACTGACTGTTATCATTAAGTCAGTTCAAGAATACCTCTACTAAGGCAAGCACAGGAAACTTCTTGCCTCAAATATGGTATAGTAGAAATATTCACCAGAGGAAGAGTGCATGGGATCCCCATCCCTTGGCTTCTAGGGCTCCCAAATCAATGTCTGGTATGCCTCCGTAAGAGCTGCCAGAACTGTACGCAAGCACAAAGCAGGTTACAGGACACATACAGGCTGAGTGGCTTTCTGGCAGTTTGTTTTAGATGTTGCTATTGTTTCTAACAAAGCTGTTTTCTCTAGAGGAGGCTTTGGATGGCAGAGCAGTTTCTGAATCAAACGGGAGGAAAGACAGCTGCAGAGTCCAGGAAAGCCTGGCTAAATGACAATGCTACAATTTACCACGTTCAGAGACCAAGGAAAGGATCAAGAAACTAAAAAAACCAGTCTCCTCACTATTTATCTTAGAGGAATTGTTTGGGCATAAAGGATGTAACAATGCAGGCTAAATCACAGCTAGAACTGGAAGTGAAAGACACTGAAAAGCAGCTGGAAAGGGACCGTAAACAAACGTAAGGAGACTTTGCTGTTTAGTCAGGATACCTGATGCTAATGCTGCTGACCTAATAAACTGCTAAGAACAATACACAGTATGATTCTGAGGAAAAGCAAACTGGAACTTCACATCAGCTTCAGGTGCACAGTGTTCAACAGAGCCTGGGCCCATCCTGCCTTTGAAAGAACAGGCACTCTTCCCCTCAACTCTGAGGAGGCTCATCTTCGCTGCACTCTCCACCTGACTCCTCAAGAATAATCCAAAACATAGGCGGGATCACAGCTGCTACCAAAAAGCTGATGCCTCTCCACAAAGCATGCTCCGTATTCTTCAGAGGTCTCTCACCAAAGAGCTGAGCCTGACCAACACAGCTCAGAGGGGATCTCTGACTGCATGATCCAGCTATGCTGCTAGAAAGAGGTATTACTGTCATATCCATTTACCTTTGCTGGCTCTTGGCAGCACTGGTAGGCTGTCAGGAGGAAGAAATGAGCTAATGTTCACCAGCAGACCCTTGTCCGCTGCTGCTTTCTGGACGTTACAAGCCCTGTCATTTCTCATATGCGAAAAATCAGAGTAATCATGCCTCTCCCCTTCAGGATGATAAAATGGTGTCTGCATAGACGGAGAAGAGCAGCAGCATTGCTGGTGTTCAGTACAGCGTGCAGTATACAGCTATCAAGAAAAACAACAAAAAACAGAACAAAGCACTTTTCTTTTTTAAATGCCATCTTTGACAGAAGAAGGATTTCATTCACGGAAATTGGCTCACTCTGCTATTGAGGAAAAAAAATCCCTCAAAGCTGGTTCCTCACTTCTGGTCCTTTCAATAGCTCTGCTTGCCCAAGTCAGAACTCCTACATTCAGCATTTCGTTGTTTTATCCACCTGTGAACCTGGTACAGGGAGCTGGTGCTCACACTGTTTGTAACACAGACTTCTTCCTACTACTGGAGTTGCACAGGCTACAGCCCAAGAATGCTGAGAGCTGCTCCTGCCACAGAGCACTGAGACTGGCGCTGATCAGCTCTACCAGCTGGGGAAAGGAGGAAGCAACATGGAAGGTCGGGACCCCAAAATCCTCCTGTCAAGAGGCCAACTCTTCCTCCCCCTTGTCAACAAGGCTTTTCCATCTGAAGAGCCATTACCAAATTACTACCCTCTCATGATTCATATTCTCTTCATGACCCTACCCACACTAACATCTACAGGTCAGCCAGACATTTGGCAAGACAATCTATACTTCCACCCAGAGAATAAAGCCAGAGGGCCACCTTGTCCAACTTGTGTGCTCCCCATCCATTAAGCAACTCTTGCCTTGACCAGCTAAGTCCTATGAGTACTGATGAATACGATCTCTTTGCAAGTTGTTCAACAGTATCACACGAATAATAACATCAACAAAGCCAAAAAGAGAACACCATTAGCAACTGGCTTAGGAAGAGAGTGTTTAGCCAAAATATCTGAAGTACTTACAGGCTACTTTTTGTCACTGCTGGTTACTGAGAATCTTGTTCCTTGATGATTCACTTGCTACACTCCAGTGCACAGGTCATCTCAAACAGCCCCCACAAAGAGGTACTGTGATGTACTGAATAAATTGTGCAAATCTCTGAATGGCTCTGACACGTGCAAGAAAACAATTGCACTAAGGGACCTTCAGCTGACCCTGAAATGCATTTGTACATGTATGTATGCGTGCACACATTTGCATGAAAATATATTTACAGGTCTAAACACTAGCATACACTGATTTAAAACAAAAAAAAGAGATGATCTTGTAGGTCTGTTTGTTGCAAAATCCAAGGCAAATAATGTCAGTTTATCAAAGGAGAATTCAATTCCTGTCCTGATCCAGAATCCACACTCTGGTTGGGGGAGAGCTATAACAAAAAACCCCAAACTCTAACACAATCTTTGGCTGACTGAACATGAAGGAAATACTTTCTCACCACGTACAACAACATGCAAAGATAAGCCACATGAAAAATTCACCTGTGTTGTCACCTCTCCCTCTGCTGTCCTTCTGTTCAAACACATTGTATACAAATGACTGCCCTCAAGGGCACAATTTAATTTTGCTCGTTTCAGAATCAGCACTATCAATAGCTATTACGGCGAGGCAAATTTTTTCACTGCAAGAATTTATAATACCTGCAGTCTAGAAGTTTGTCATCAGCTGGGTTCTTACACTGGCAACTGCACAAAAAAAAAAAGAAAGAAAGAAAAGAGGCAGATAGTTTAAACGAATAGGAAAAAATTAGAAGGACAGAAGGAGTGGTGAACAGACAGTGGTCAGCAGACAGACATCAGCAAAAAGGGGAGAGAGGAAGAGAGACAGAAAAAAGGTAGGGAGAGAGGAGGAAGGAAACATAAAAATGCATTTTTATTACAATATTACAAACCCTTTGATTGCTCTAATTACACCTAAAGGTAAACAAAACTCATCTGCTGGTACAAAGTGCATGAATAATTAACTGGAAAGGAAGGAATGCAGCAAAGCTACAAACAACCCAAACAATCTTAAGTTACGGGCAGGTTCTCTGGAAAGCAGGAAAGCATGTAACTTCTGATGTGTGGTGGTACTTTCTCCATTTTTTCCCTTCTTGTATCTCAAGTGAGCTGAAATGATTTTTCTTCTACTCCTCCCCCACCATTCTTGGCCTATGCTAAGTCTACCTCAGATTGTGGTGCTAACACTTTTTGCTGTGATGCAGCACTTGAAGTGTAAGCTGTCTCATTCTACAGAATGCTTAGATGAAAGCACCTCCTAGGAAAATCCAAGATGATGATTGACAGAAGATCAATGCTATTTTTCTCTTGAAATACCAATGAATCAATAGTAGTAGTCCTTCAGATGTACAGTAAAATTGAGTGTTCAGTATCCACTAAAAACATGCTTGTGCTCTTTAAATATTGTGGTACTCCCTCTCCCAGCTCTTCTAAACAGGCTTCCACGTCTTAAACTCCAACCTTTATAATAACTTATAAAAACACGTACCATGAAGTATTAAAGAAAGATGATGGCATTCTTCTCATTTTCCCCCCATACTGTCCTCTAATCTTGAAAAAATAGTCCTCAGGAGTTTTTTCTTTGAATATCAAATGGAACTACAGCATTAGGCTCAGGAATTTATTTTAAAAAACCAGAACCACCTAACTAACCAATGATACAGGAAGGAGTACAAAATGGTTTCATCTTGTATGGTAACATACACAGTAGACAGATGGGTGACATTTCTGGAATTACAAGAAGCAAATTAGCCAAAGATGATCGACTAAATATCTTAGATAAAGCTTTTATGTTCAATATAAGCAAAAATCAAACAAAGATTTCTGGAAAAATAAGCAGAATGTTATAGAGAAACTAGAGGGGATAAGGGGTGGGTAGACTCATTGAATTATTAATGAGTACAGAGAGAACCTCAGACGATAAAGTATTAATCATCATTTCATCTATTTTGCTGAAACATCAAAAAAGAAAAAAAAAAATCAATTCCAACAGAAAGGTACTAATAGGAACTAGCAAAGGTCGCACCTTTCCATCCTGAAGCAACGTCCTTGCTGATCTATAAGAATGCAAACATTTGTTTGCAATTAATCAAGAAATCAAAAATAAATCTTGATTTTATTTCCTGGCATGCCAGAACAATGCTGCTATCAGTCACTTCATGTCTGCAGTGGGCTAAGGGCTAAAGAAAGCTATTTTCAAATTACACTTATTTTCCAAAATAAACATATTCATTACACAGCAGGCAAGGAAAAAGAAAAGAAAGACTGAGGAAATGAGCTCCTTACGTCTATTTATTTATTTATTTCATATCTAGAAGTAAAAGCTTTTTGGAGTGCAGAAATGCAATTGCTACATGCACCATGATGGATTAGCTCTGGTAAGCTGAAATAAATAGCCATTCATCTTACTGCTCACATCAGCATTGGGTGTGCCATGTACAGAACTAAAATGAAAAGCCTACAGACAACCCTAACCTGGGGCCACACACTAGGAACGTTTGCAAACCAGGTTTGGTACCAGAGCTAACTCTGAATGTCCTTTCTGAGCCTCAAACCAGTTCTATTTGAATCAGCCGCTCTACCATTCTTCTCTCTATGAACAGTCACACAGAGAAAAACATGTCCGCAGTCATCCATCATGGAAGTTCTGAAGGTTTTCTCTCCACTCAAAGCGCCTCAGAAGGTGTGCCCTTACAAAACGCTTTGTCTACTGCTGTATTACACCTTCCACATTACCACCACCAAATGGTGTGGCAGCATTCTACTCACCTCGCTTTTAAAGGTTCTTTCAAAAATCAGGATGAAAATAAACTTCTTGAAACAGCAAGGTAATGTATCAAAGCCTCCTCTCATGCACAGAAGTTTTATACTGCCTCAGTTTTGCTGATCAGGGATATGTTCCCCAAAAGGCAAACAGCAATTCCACTTTTATTGCAAGAGAATTAAAAGAAGAAATTAGTCTTGGTGGAATCTGAACTTTTGGTTACAAGATGCTTTCTATTTTGATGCTGAGAGCCCTAAGCAATGAGCCTGAGTCCAGTACTTCATTTTCATCTTCACTTGGTGAAGAAAACCCTTGAGAAAGCCCAGATCTTCAGCAGCTTATGCCAGGGTGTTAAAAAAAAAATTTAAGGACATCATCATCACTAGCCATGAAGCAGGTGCACAGAAGTAGGGATTCAGCTGAATAGGAATTTGAGCGTATGGATATTGAGTAACTCAACTATGGCAACACATTTTCTCTCTGGACCAGCCAGGAGTGACTTGCTATTCACCAAGCCAGACACTCGCTCTCACTTTACTGAGCTCTAAGAGACACACCAAACACCCCCTCCTATCTTCTTCCCCAACAGACATCATTAAACACCTTCAGGACAGAACTGTTTGATTCCTTGGTTTCTTGTTTGTTTGTTTCCAAAGCACCTTGTCCTCTATCTCACACTAGCTTTTATTGCTCAGGTGAAGGAAACTTCATGATTTTTCAGCAGTACAGTAATTACAATCTTGGTGGAGTCTGTAAGGGCAGGACGTCGCTAACACCTGAGCAAATCTGATTCCAAACCGTGTATCTCCATCCACCTGAAACAGATGAGAACTGCAGTTGCCTCAGGGTATTCATTCTGCACTGCCTTGCACAGGTGGAAGCATATGTTTCCCTTCCTCACCAGTGAGTGTTTGTCAGAAATCTCACTTTCCTAAATCCCCTGTCTACAGCACCAATGGTACATGTGATGTTGTCCCGTCTTCCTCACCTCTGATCTATGAGAGGAGGAACAAAAGGAACTGGGATGCTACCGTCAAGGGCTGTGGAAAGACAGAGGGACTTCAGAAAGAAAACCATCCTCCCTAAGGCTACTGAAGTGCTACAAAGTCACATGGGGAAGCACTAAAAGAGATGCTGTTTGACATGCAGAGCAATCAGAGAAAGGAGACAGCTCTGCCTACAGACGAAATTGAAAATGAGAAACAGCAGAGAAGGTTCCATACACCTTGTGCACTTAAAAAAACAAAAGTCAGTTTTCTGTGCCTTTCAGGTCCAGACTCTAAAAAAGGTGATGAAGCCCTAGAGCCACAGGTGCTTCAGAAGCCTTCTACAGCAAGGTGAGCACCCAGTCTGCAAGCCATGACTCCAGTCTCCTAACAATAAAATAAAATCCAACCATCCCATAAAAATGAAATACTGAATATTTCCTAATGCACAGTATCCTAATATCCACCTGATATCCCTCCTACTCTGAATAGAGACTTTCAAATCAGGGTAGCATGAATGATAAGGTGTAAGATATACTTACATGTAGAAATTTTGCTTAAGAGAGACAGTTCCGGCTGAGCTTGATTAATATTATTTTAACCTACAGCTATACAACTGCTCAGTGTTGGTGTATATTAGCTTCAGTTCACATATTCACCTAGCACTAATTCAATTAGTGCCTTTCAGCACTGACAGACAGCTCCCATTAAATACACCTCGATACTTGTACCACAGATGCTTAACGCACTGAACAAGCTCCCACACACCCACAGTGCAAAAGATCTGTGTACAAAAAGCTCCAGCAGATAAATCTCTAAAACTTAGTAGCCTTAGGATTGAGCATATACCCAGCTGTTGCATTCCTGTTAAATGCTTTGATTACATGAGCTTTTGCCCAAAGGTGGCTCTCAGCTCCTCCCAGGAGCTAGGATCTGCTGCACAAACATTAGTGAAGTTCTCAGGAAGAAAACAATTGAAAATACCAAATCACCATAAAACCAAGTTTTGCAAGTCTGTTCTTGGATTTTCTCTCTGGCTCAGATACCCTTTTCAAAGGGAGGCATCACCTGCCTTTAGGCTGAAGAATGATGAAACATGGGAATACTTTGCAGACCTTGATTTTGCCTCCAGGAGGATACATTGAAAGTGGGCAGTTTTCCAGTGAAATGTCCAAGGCGCACTCCGTTTCTGACCTGCCTTTCAATGAGACTATGTACATTTGCCAGGACTTTTGGAAAGACAGTTAATCCTCACACAACATGATGGATATCTGATTGTGCCCTTATGGACTAAAGAAGATCCAATGGCCATCAGAGTCTACTCCTTCATGTAACAATAAGCCTGTCATTCACCCAGTAGCTTTTAATAATTATCCAACTTTCATTTTATCTGAAACCCACGTAGCTTTGTTGTGTCACACATCTGTCTCATTTCAACCAAGAGGTGGATATAATGCTTGAGTATAGCTCATAAATTGCTTCAGGCTCTCTTCCAGTAAAGGTGCCAGACAAATGAGAGCTATTATTAGTATGGACAGTGCCAACCACCAGCAGTTAAGGCTAGCACTTCTCCCTGGCAGGACAGAGTCCTCCCTCTACCACACTGTAACACCGCATCTGTCTTAACACAGGAGCAACATATCAAACACAGGAGCAACACGTCAAGCCATCACGCTGCCGAAGAAAAATTCAATGCGATGATCGTTCAAAGAGCTCACAGATTTTGCTGGGACCTAAAGCATACCCACAAGCAGCACTAAAGACACACAGGGTTGCCTTATTAAAAAGAGGGATGATCTCAGAAATATCAATGTGCCAGACAGCTGCTGGTAAGTATAAACAGAAGGGTGGCCAGATTCTGCCAGCTGGCTCTAAAGCGGCTGCTTAGGGTAGGACACAACTTTGAGATGAGGGCAGCTGGGAGTAGCTAGTGTGGCCTTGCAACCTAAAAGATAGAGGCATTTCCTCAGAAAGCATTAAGTGTACAGTTCAGTCTACTACCCAAATAAACAATAATGCACAGGAGAAACAGAGGTCTTCAAATCCAAAGGACATGAGCCTACAATAAGTTCCTGCTGTTTACAGCATTTCTCTGCCAGCAGTCCCATAAAACAATCTGCACAGAAAAGCTATTTATGTTTCATCATGTAGTTTTTCTGTAGGTTGCATTTCCAACTCATGACTAGTAAAGCCAATTTTTAAGATGTGGACCACTCATTTAGCACCACATAACCCTTTTTGCCATATGAGCTGTCATGGGCCATCATATTTCTTTCCCATACAAAGCACTTCACAAGGAGCTTATAGTAGCATTATCCCCAGATTACAGCTATGCAAATTGAAGATCAGATTACCGGTCCAATTTTCAGGGGAGCTGAAAAGGTACATTGTTCCAGGGACATAGACAAGACACTGAAACAAAAACTATGAGAGGGAAAAAACCCTTCAGCAAGAACATGTTGTACTTTTATTGGACTTTTTCATCCAATGATTTCCAACAAAATTACAAGAAAAGGAAAGAAAGGAGTTGTTATTTCATATGACGGATAACCAGAAAAGAGAGAAAGTAAATTAGTATTCCTAGATCCTGTAAAAAGTAAAAAGGAATGCTAATAATAAGCAATACGTTCCCCCAAATTTGTCTCAGGCTCTGAATAGATTATGCTGCCTTGTTTTGACCTAAATGCTGAAACCAAATTTCTTTTTCTTGCCTCAAATCCAAATCAGAATATGCATTATTTTTACTGTGAGTAGCAGTTGACAAGACTCCAATCCTTGTTTTTGCAAACAAAATGGCTGCGCAGTGATATATTGCCAGCCAGAGTGGCTGCATTTGAAGTGCAAGGTTCATTCATATTCTGTGACAGATGAGGAAAATATAGTTTGAATTTGTGACATTTCCTGAAATAATTTATCTATCATTTGGAAAGCGGCAAGCACAATATAACCCATCCAATGGAGACAATTTAACATATATATTTCACTCAATGGTGTTCAAGTTAACACTTTAATGGAGTGGCCAGCTCCATTACAAAGAATTGAAAACAACACAGTAATGGTGCTAGCCACTGAAGCAGGATGACACCTCAACCCTGATTACTCCCTAGAATATAACATCTCAAAGGGGACCCGCAGTCTTCCAGGTGCCTCCACACTCCTGGAAGCATTCAGGAGACAGCATTTCAACTCTGGAACACATCCAAGCAAGACATGAAAACAAAGCAAAGGCAGGGAGGTAAAATTCAAGCAAAATCACAATTCCAAGCCTACAGCTCAATCTAAACACACATTAGTCATACGCTAGTCTCTGTGTGCCAGGACGTGATGAAACTAATAGCTAAATAAAGCGACAGAAACAAGAACAATCTAATGTTGGTGTTTCTAATGAAAATGCTTCTTTGTTAAAGACAGAAAAAAAAATCTTACGGCGAAGATTGTGCCCTGCAAAACTTTCAGCGAGATGTTTTTCTGCGTATGGAAAGCTTTAAAGTTCTATAATGCTCATGTGGGTGCAACTTGCCTTTGGATTTGAGGCAGCCTCATTAAGAGGACACGTATTTTATGACCTCCTCCAAATACAACTTTTGCTTATATTCTACCTCACTGTCATTACCCCTTAATCTTAAATTTAGGGTGAAGGAAGCAGCTGCCTTCTACTGCCCGAAAAATGAAAAACTGTAATTTGGCAAACCAGAGCACTTCCGTGTAACCCCTAGAGATCATAAAACTTACTCCGCCTTCTGTGCCGCCTCTGGGAGGGAAACAAAACTCAAGAACAAAACCCACATGCAATTTACTTGGTTTAACTGTTTCAAATATTATTCTTTGAAGCCTCATAAAGCCATCTGTCTAGAAGCAAAAACAGAGGTGCTGTAGCTAAGATTTGGAGTTGCCTTATGCCATAAATCTAGCAGCCTCACATTTTTTTATTTGATGTTAGGCAGGCAATAGGAACACGGATAACCAGTGGAAAGCATCATCAAACCCACACTCTTGCAAAGTTACTCTGGACCTGCAGCGAATGCAACGGATGTTTTAGCCTTTCTATTGCTTCCTCATTCTCAGTTGGAACAAGATTCCAAATTTATCCCTAACCACCGAGCACTTAGGGTGGCTAATGCTTTTAGCAACCCATTTCTCCAGGTCATGACAGTCCCTTTGAATTGCAGCCCTGACACTCGACATATCAATTCCTCCCACTACCTAGTATTACCTGCAAACTTAATGACAGAGATTAGTCCATCCTACCACCTCAGTTATTAGTGTGGGCATTAAGCAATATCAGCTCCAGCACTGACCCCTCAGGAACACCACGGTCCTGTGCTGAAGCACAGGCCTTTTCTTCCTTCATCTTACTGAAGAATTAGCTCTATGTGGGGAAGACCCACCAGTCCTGTGATGAAGAGATACAAGAAACTGATTTGCTGACGAATTGGACCTCATCACACCTTTGCAGGAGAAGAAACAGCACAGATCATGTTCACTTTATAAATTTATTAGTTGTCAGACAACAATGTCAGTTGTCTCTGGCCACATATCACTAAAGACCCAGTGAAGATTTTTCCAAAGCAGTAATGAGGAAATCTGGTCTCTGACAAGAGCCATTAATTATAAAGTTAATAAAAATGCCCTACATTATTCATTCCAAGCTCTGCAGCAAGAATACCACTTTCTCAACCAATTTGAATAGGCTTTTGCTTAAAGTAAACACTTGCCACCATAATATACTTATTATTATGAATAGATGGCTTTGCATTATTTCACATTTTTCAAAGGATTTAAAAATGTATTTGGAAACATCAGCAAATGTCCCTGTGAGGTAGAGTTGTAGTGTTAGCTGCAATCGTTAAAATGCAGCCACTTCTGGTGTTGAAAATGATACTTTAATTACAGTATTCACACCCCAAAAAATGATATTACATGCTAGTGTCCATCAAATCCAGAAACATATAAAAACTCTGTAATTTGTATTTAATTAAAGCAGTTTATAATCAGACAATGAATCCTCACACTAACTGCTTTTGAACAAACAATGAAAAAAACCAGTCACAGGATGATCTGGTGAATTACTGCCCTGCCTGTGGGTTCTTTATACTGGTAAAGAAATGGGAAAATTTCACAAGAAGTAATCTTCAAATTATAATTCAGAAGTCTGAAAATAATATGCAGTATCTCTAAAAGAACAGAGATTATATCCAATCTGAGACTTCTGCACTTGGGACAGTGATAGAGCTGGGCTGTAGAACGCAGTCTCATCTCAGAGCCACCTCTGAGTTCAGAACACTATGTATTAATACAGCATTTGTTGAGCCCGCAATTTTGGCAATTTGTGATGCATGTATTGTATTGTATTTTTATTGTCCATGTATAGCAAGTACTGTGGTTTTACTTTGCTATGTTTCTGTTCTGAGAAAATTTGAAGCAATAAAACATGACTGATTGACATCATGCCTCCATGCATAACACTGTGCCACGGAGTCATGCCACTTGTCACCACTGCTGGCTACAGGAGACTCGAGTCCTGCACTAATGTTTCTCCCAATTATCCATGGCTCACTGGCCAAAGACCTCTGCCTTCTCAATTCCACTAAGGATAATCTCCTGCATAATTGTACTGATGGGAAATGACAGATTAGAAGGGAGACCACAATTTTCAGTCTGAGCTTTAGCAAGTTCTTGCTGGATGGTTCTCAAATCTGCATGCTCCAGGCTTTCCTGGCAGTGTCCTAAAAGGCATCTCAACCCTCATAGTGCAGGAGACGCCTACAATTTTAGGCTGCTGAGGAATCAGCTAAGCTAGAAAAGAATAGTGATCCCAACCCTGACCCTCATTTGCAGGCAGAAGTAGATGGGGAAGCTACATGAAGGAAAAGGCTGTTAGAAGAGATTTGTTTCAAAAGGAAAGGTTAAAACTGATTTGCCAGCTACCAGTGCTTTCTAAAACCATGTGCTTGCTAAAATACCAGATGCAGCAACAAGGAATTATGACCAAGAAGAATGTATGTCGTGTGTACCTTGGTGCAAAGGGAGATGAATCGATCTTGGGCTCCTAGCCTGCCTCTCGGTTACATGGCAAGTGACCATAGCAAAGCATCACTTCCTGCCTCGTGCCTCAGCTTCCCTGACCACAATTATGGGAGCTACAACAGTTAGCAGCTTTCCAGCAACATCAAGAAATCTATTAGTTTACGCACACAAAAGAAAGTTCCTCAAATTACACTCCCTCATAGAAGAGCCATGCATGGATTCAACCCAGGTGCCTTGCAGAGAGCACTGACACAACACCAACCACCAGCCCAGCAATGGCTATATCCCACAGCTCTCTGCTATAAAGGGCTGTACAGAGATGTTCTCTTAAGAGGAGGTAGTCAGATGTGCTGCCATGGAGCAGCTTATTTCCTTAAAGACCTAAAGTGATCAAAAGGCCTGATGGGCACCACTGAGCATCTGAATGGGGCAAGAGCCTGAAGGAGCAGCTGGATGCCAGCCACTCTGCGGGCCCAGCTTGCAGAGCCAGCAGGTTGCCCTTCTGCGCAGCCCTCGTTCTCAGCCCCTCTCTGTCAGACACCTCGCAGCTGCAGCGAAAATGCTGGCTCAGACTCACTGGGGACACAATGGCAACAGTAAAAAGCAAACAAGGTATTCTGCTTCAGAAAGATGTAATTAAACAGTTCTCATGCCAGCCACTTTTTCTCAAGCTCTGCATCCATTGTCACAGAAAAAAAAGAAAAAAACCACAAAACCCAACACATTCTTAACACCATATTAAATTTTAAGTCCATTAAATTTTACCTGCAGAAAATAAAACAGTTTGTCTGTTTTCTGTCTTTTCATGATGCATTTTTATGCCTCTAGGTCTCTGCCTGTTTAGACTCTAGGGGCTGTAAAAAGTATTCTGTACACCATTACCTGGGTAAACACTCTATAAATTACAACTGATATTTATCAGCCTCGTGGCAATTTCACTACATTCGAAATAGTACAAGGCTGTATTTAGAAAGATAAGATATGGGTAAAAGATTAGCATACATAGTGTAAAAAAAAAAAATCCATGTCCTGCTATTCTAAAGAAAATACACACATGACTTGAATTAACTTTTCCTGCATTTGGAATTCCACCAGGATACAAAGCTAGAGGGATCATTAAACCAAATCATATTTTCAGCCCAGCCTGAGATTTCACTAGAATCATTCAAATCAATTCATCCAACAGAGACATTTGTCCCTGGCCTGTCACCATGGCCTGTACTGAGTGTCCTGCACTTCTTTATCTTTTGGCAGGGCCATCATAAGCAAGCGACACAGAGGGTGATGTATGGGAACTCAAATAAGCCATAAATCCTCCATCCCTTCATCAGCCATCAGCCTGACTGAATTTACTCCACCCAGCATTGGCAAAGACTCCCTCGCTGTCCTCGGGGACAAGCCAGCTTTAAGATGACATGTTCTTCAAGGTAAAGATCCTTGTTGCTTTTGGGAAAAGGCAGCACTGCAATGGGAAGGAATGACCAAGCCCACATCCTCAAAAGGCAGTGATGTGCCTAAACATCAGAAAGTCTCTTCCATGTATTCAGACACTTCTCAAAGGTTTAGAAACCCAAACTAAGTATCCCTCTCATCAAAAATTTTAAACCACAGTTATTCCACTAACAAAAATTTGCTTTAAGAGACTACCATTTTAAAACCCTAAGATTAAAAAAAAAAAACCACCAAACCAAACCACCCAACCCAAAAAAAAACACCATCCAAACCCAAAATCATGCCTGTTTGAAGAGTGGACAGGTGCCTGCAGTTTCTGCCATGGCAGGTCATTCTCTCGGTGTAAAAGGCTATGTGCCTACAGCTACTGTCTGTTCTCCAGTTCTCTCTGTAGACAGAGACAGTTTATATCAGTGAAGCTGTAGTCCTGGCCCTTTCCCTGGCATAGCATATACGCACTTCAGCTGATAACTAGTTTGTATGTGAACACAGATTTGATATTCCAAGTATGCTGTTACCCACTTTATTTGTGACTTCTAAATCACAAATTATCCAAAATCTCCTTGATAAGCTAGTATAAAGAAAATGTTCAAATGCCTTCCCAGCAAAAACAAAATACAGACATTTTGTTCAAGAGCCAGTTAAAAGCACTAAGTTATGGCAATAAGGTGCAATGATGTGTAGTGTCAAGTTCAGCGCAAGAGGTGCATTGTCTCTGAAATTTCTGCCAGTGTAAGCAGGCCGTCAGGCAAGCCTGATGTATCACAGAGCCAGGATCAATGATTAGATGAACAATGGATCTATTTAAAAGCTCTGGTACAAGTGCTGCTATCCTAACATACGGAGCAGAGCATAGATACTGGTGCTCTCCATCCACCAGCATTTCCTTTATTTCAGGCACGCAAGACTGTAGAGTAGTTAGGATAGGGTGACTGGTTCAATTGTGAGCTGCAGCCAACCTGTTCCAGCCCGGGCATCCAGGCTTTAAACTTTACCCAGGATTTTCCACTCATCAGCTTCACAAAAACAGCTTTCCAGACATTTTCCACATGCAATTGCAGTTCAAAGCACAGAACATCAATACAACATAATAAGCATCTCTCTTTTGTTCACATAAAGGTAAGGCAAAGCTTTAGTCACATAAAGCCTAATTCCAGTTTGGAAAATAGTTTAGGTATTGACCATTTATGACCTAAGTCCCTTTCTCCGAACAAGTTCATCCATGGGGCTTTCAAATGGACATTGTTCAGCCCATGCTGCTCTGCTGCCTGCCTCCCTCCCCTGCATCCCCTCTCAAATGCACACGCGCAGGCACACACAGACACACATATACACTCATCTCAGTCATTTGATACCATCATAAAAGCAGCAATCTCTTCTTTCCCATGCACACATCTCATTATCCATCCTTAGTATACATCTTGAGTAATGCAATTTACTTCAATGTCACCAAGAGAAAGACACTCCTCTGGGACTGTCATCACTATAAACCACAATCTGCTGACAATTTATATGTCCTTATCCACCCCTTGTTTTAGCTTCCTTATAAACAATAACAAAGTGTTTTGCACCTCTGGTGGTGTCGCTTAGTTTTTACATCTTCAGAAATCTTCACATTGCTTTTCCCCTTCCTCCAAAAATCATGCTTCACGTTTTGCCTCCCTCAACATCCCTGTATCTTTCAATCCCAACATAACAGCACAGTGCTGTTGCCCTGTCAGTGCCCATCTGTTCTTCCTGGGTTGACTGTCGCTGTACAAACCTACTTCCCTGGTCTGACACACATAAGCCAAGCTCCCCAGTCCACATCAGACTCTGGCCAGCATCCTCAGAGGGCCTTCTCCTACTGTGAAGTGAAGCAGGACAGACCATCAGAACAGGCCATCAGTGTGATCGTTGCTGTCCTTTAGGAACAACCCATCTCATAGCATGATCCTACAGCAGCTCAACACTCGAACAGAGTTAAAGTTATTCAGGAGATTTTAACATCTCTATAGCAGGGACTGCTTTTACTATTTGCCTGCGTAGTCTGCTGGCACTAGCATAAGTTGTCATAACAGGTTATGGAAAGAAGCTTGCATCTCGAAGGGAAGATCTCTGGAAATGACCAATATTTATATTTTGCTAAACAAATGGAATAATAAAAATAAAAAACCTAATGAGAAACCACTAGAAGGAGCTAAAGAGATTTTTTAGCTGTAAGTTTAATAAGACGACAGGTTCAAATAAAATGTACCCAAATCAAGATGTGGTCTCTGAGCTGGCAGTTAAGTATCTGAACACTGACTATTACTAATGTATGACTGCATCCTCTGTCCATCAGGGATAAAAATCTTATTTTTTTGTGAGTAACTTGAAAAAAATGGTTTGGAAAAGAAGAGCAGCAGCCCCTTGTGAAAGGAGGCACTTCTGATACAGAACCAGAAATACATGGGACTTCAAAATCCTAAAAAAAGATCTTTTATCTAGATAGTAATTGAAGCTGCTCAGAAAGGCTAGCAGAATCATTTCATGGAACGCAAGGCGGCTTTTCCATTCTGCATACAAAGAGAAAAATCTCTTTAGTTTATGATAAACAGCTATGTTTATGCTAGCTATGACATTTATTTGCTTTATTTATGTTACTTCCTGAGTTTTAACCAGGTCTCTACTTCACTAAAATTTCTACCACAAACTACTTTCATGAAGATATTACCAAAAATCAGACAACCTCTGAAAGAGGTGCTAAAAAATACAGTCAAGAAACTACTTCTATTGCTCAGTCAGGGAGCAACTATATACTACAAACAAACTGTGTTCCCTGCAGGATGCTGCGAATGAAACCAAGCAGTCCAGGTGGTGTTGGTCACAGTATCGAACTGATCACTGATCAGCCAGTACTGGAGACGTAGCACTCCGTTACTCTGTTAGTCTTCTGAAAGGTCTTACGTTTGTGTATGTTTCTGCTGTACACTATTCACATCAGTTCATCAGAATTCAGGGTGGAAAGGCTTTTAAAACAAGTCTTAAAAATACAACAGCATATCTCCTAAAACCTGGCAGAACTTCTGGCAACAAAAGGGAGGGCATATCCACTTCCAGTGTGATAAATATATTTTGCCTTCCTGAATTCTTCCACTTTTAGCATGGTGTGGAGTTTTCCTTCATCAATTTATTTAAATTGCATGAGTGGCAGTGCTACAAGCTGTTGAAAAGCTGGCATAATGCATCCTAGAGGTGTGGAGAATTATCCTGGTAGGTAGCTAGTCCAAAAAGCACTTTGTAATGAAAGTTGCTACAGGAACACAACTACCAGTGATCACACGTTACTGAAAGACTCATGGAGTCTTTCCAGCGCTTCACCCCTTATATTTCATGTCTCTGAAAATTACTATATCTGCTAAATTTTGGCTCATTTTTAACGTCCGTATCTTCCAGATGTAAAGGATAACAGGAGCTCCAGAGGAAGGAAGAGTGAGGCCCTAGAGCACATGCAATGATCCCACGCTTTGGTTAGGCAAGACGACTTGGGAATCTCATTCCTTAAATGAGGAAAACTGCAGAATGAGAAAGCCACCACATAGAACAGCAGCCAGATCTGCCAAAGCAGAACCCAAGTGCTGATTACTAGCTCCGCTTGCACAGAAAGGCCAAAACTGTCACATGGCTGTGACATTAAAATTCAAATCCTCCAAGAACAACAAAATAACACAAAAGAGATTGCTAAAGGGGAAAAGCCAATACTATCACTGTACTTGAAATGAGTCATTCTTTGTACTGATATTATGACAACAGCATTAAAAAATAAATTACTGCGACTTTTTTGCTCACCAGTCACATTCATCTCTTTTAATATTTCATTCAAATTGGACTGAAAAAGAAGACTGGTCCATTTTGAATCCTGGACCTCATGTAACAGTAGGGGAAAAGCCACACAGTCATTAACAGCCAAACAGTAAAGAAAAAGGAACTCTATAAAGGTAGCACGTTGCAGGCTATGAGAGATCATTTTCCTGCTTTGGGATTTCAGCAACGCTGTGGGAAAGCGTATATATTAAAAAATACATGATTATTGACTTTTGCTAAGACTTATCGTTAGGTCTTTTCCTTTTCCTTGTATGCTTGTACTTATTTATCACATTCTACAAAAACTAATCATGAAGTGTGAAAATGTTAGAATTACTTTATAAAGGGTTATACATCTACACAGCCTAATTCTGCAAACAGCTCTTCAATATCTCAAAAGCACTACATACAAGAAACAGCCTCCTGTTCTTTAGATTGAGGTCACACTGCTTATATTTTGACATAGGACACCATCATAAATGCCTTAAAATCCCACATAGTCTATATCATTCACATTTTTTTTTCTCCTTCTAGGGTCTTGGTTATTCAGCAGATTTCTCCTACTAGGCAGGAACATTTCTACACTCAAAAAATGATATACTTAGCACTTGGTGCGAGCCCCATTTGGGCAGACTAGAGAGAAATAATCAAAGAAATCAAGCAATATGCCCACTCACTTAGGGCCCTTTCTCCTTCAACAGTCCAATACTTCCCAACACTTCTTGCTACCCTTACGTGTTCAGGACTTTAAAGTCTTGGGAACCATTTACACTCATGCCACGTGTTGCTTAGTTTTATTTGTCACTCCCTAAATTCTACTCATTTATACCAGTAAACAGTACATTAGCTACCAGACAGTTCCTAATCAGTTTTCCTTTTCATTAGCATCCACACTATCTGCTCAGCCGATGAGGCTCCTTTAAGAGACTTCCCTTCTTTTACTGAAGTGGCTGATGAGTAACCTCCTTCTATTTCTCTGAAATAGCATAGGGCTAAAATAAGGGCACATCAGCTTATCTCCTGGCTTGCTATCCTGCATTTGTCTCTCCCCAATCCCTTAAAAAAAAAAAATCATCTTGCTGCACTGCTAGGAAGAACCAGCTTGTGCTGCAGACCTGTTTCCATGGAATACATTCCCCATTAGAGCAAACTTGTGAGGTACCCTCCACACGTCACATTTCTTCCTTGCATGCCCTTTCAGAGAAGAGAAAACAACCCCTAACATGCTGATTCTGTTCTTTCTTGGCTTGCTACAGAACTTGCCAAGAGAAGTGCTCATCACTTGATGCATTGTAGAGAAGTGCAGGAACATTGGGTATAAAGAAAAGGGTGGCAATAGTTAGTGTTTTACAGAAAAAAGAAACCCTGGATTTCACCAGGATGCCAAAGAGCACACACTCTGAGACCACATCCACCCTGGAGTCCTCCAAGCCCCTTATGAGCGGTTGCAGTTTTTTATTCTTCCTTTTGCTCCTCTTTGCCCTTTTTTCCTCAAGAGATGCTCTCAGCTTCCAAAAGAGAGAGACTGAATAACCTTCTACTTGGTGACAAAGACAAAATCTTCCCACAGGCAGCCATTCAACCAAACTGTCATTTATTCTCTATTTTTCCCCACCTATCTTTCTCATACAGTTCTGAAACCCTGCATGGCCCTGCAGCCATTCGTACTTTTCCTTACCAAGTATCTGAAAGAAACGTAATGGCTATTAACTCCATTTTGCTAATATGGGCTAGAGAAAACAGTACAAAAGAGGGCTTAATCAACTAACAGAATACAGCATTCTAATTTTAAGGGTGGTCGTAAGTTTAGTTCATAAGCAATAGACAGTAACAAGCTTTAAAGATACGTATTTTAGAACTAGATGATTCAGGCCCTGGAGGATTCTCTTGTTGTTCTTTGACCATAATGCGAGCTTGACTAGTTCAAATGTGCCTGGGTGGCAGGTATCTATGTAACCGCCACAAGAGTAAATCTACAGCGTAACCAAATTTGCCAAGTTTCACCATGGTTTGCCTATCAAGAGACAACTCTGACAGACGAGCCAGGCACCACAAAGCACCTCTGAAGAGGACGGCAGCAGTGGTCTGCAGCTGCTCATGGAAATGCTGGGAGAAAAATGACATACTTCCAGGCTTATAAACAGGCCTTCATTTAGTCTTGTGCCAGCACGGCACAGGCATTACACCATTATTTGCCCCTATTTCCTGAGCATCAAAGAAGGTAAAACTTGCCAGGAAAACCAGTCTAGCCAGGAAAACCAGTAGCACAATTTGAATAAGAGTCATGCTTCCATGCAACAGCCAGAAAAACACACAAAAATTTTTTTAAAAAAGTCATGGCTGTGCTTTCTAAACAGAAGCGAATGCCAATGCACGTACAACACTGGTCAAGAAAAATTAATTGAACCAGATGTAGAGAAAGGCTACCAAGGGACTATCTGATAAAAAGAATATTAAAAGAGCTTGGCTTGTTCAGACCAGCTAAATAAATGTTGAGAGGGGATACATTTGCCATGCACAAGTACCCAGAGGTAGAAATACCTGAGGAGTGGAAATGACTGTTTAACTAAAGGACAATACTGGTACAAGAACAGATGGTTATAAACTGCCAAAGAATAAATTTAGACTGGAAATTAGACAAAGGTTTCTAATCAGCAGAGCAACGAAGCTTTAAAAAAGCCTTTACAGGGAACAGGGGCAAAAATCTGCTCTAATTGAGGGATAAAGCTTCATGTATTTCTGAAAGTATTAAGAAATATGGTTCTCTACCAAAGCACAGCACCAGAGGCAATGACTCCTGAGGTCCCTTGCAGCCTTCTGCTTCTCTGCATTTCATATTATATTCCACACATAGCACTAACAACATATCAAAATTACAGTTCTGAAATACCCTGACCTTGTAGAACAGCTACATGGAGGACCATTCTGGCTGGACTTTGCTGAAGGGTGAAGCAAGACTGCTTCTAAGGGAGGGACTTCTGGAGCAACCAAACCTGGGAAGGCAGCCTGAGTTAATTTTTTACATTATCTTAACAAGAAAGTCACAGAAAGGGGGCAAGGGCAGACAGTACACACAATCTCTTTCAGAACTCCCAAAACAAAACTCTTAAAAAAATCCCAGGGGCTCCTGGGTTCAGGAAAAGTCTTAACACTTGGCAGACAGCCCTCTTGATGACCACCAGTCACTGGAAGATGCGCTTTCATCTTCTGGCCATGTAATACCTTTATGACAAGGTCATCTATTTTTCTCCCTCATGGTTTATTTTTATTAAGGTTTTCAATAAAATACAAGGATGGAGCTCAAGAGCACAGCTAGGAATATAATCATCATGCATTGTCTTCATCCTTTATGAGTGGGACACATTCAAGTCTTTTGCAGGCCTGTAGATATTTGTAAATGTTTGATCTTTCCGGTATGTACACGTGCCAAAAGTGTTACAGCACAGCAGGAAAGCAACTTTCATGGACTCTGAGAAGTACTGCAGAATTACACAGCTTGACCCACTTGCTTCATTCCTCAGTTATGGCTGCATCACGGTTACTGTCTGGGGACATGCCATACACAACATTTTATCATTATTTTGGGATGAGAAACATCAAGCAAAACAAAAAAAATGGGAATTTGCCACAAAGACTGTATCTTATCTAGCAACTCCCTCTTGACAGCTGTTCCTACAGTCTGTATTATCAGGGCAGCTGAAGATATTCTAAACACTGAGGGCAAAAGTGCTCGGAAAGCCCTAGACTCTCAGCAGATGTTTTCCGAGATACTCAGTCCACAACAGGCCATGGAGAAGCTATCTGGACAAGAGTGTTCCTGAGAAAGTGTGGAAGCAGATGAGGTTTCTTTTGTAGAACACAAACTTCCATGCTTCTTCAGAAAATCTTCAGCTAACCAATATAAGAAAGAGTGTGTGGTTTCTAGTCGCAAGCTCTGTCCCACTGAGTAAATTTGAAGAGCTTCTAAACTTACAGAAATAACCCTAAACTGACTTACTGTTTCATAGCACGGTGCATGCAGAGGCCATACCCATTACTACTACACGCCTCCTTCCACAGACTAAGACCATTCTTACTGTGACTGAATCCTCTGGTGATGGGAGGTTTTCAACTACATGCTCGATTAAATGCTGCCTCCCAGAATTCTTGGATAACAGGAATTAAATTTTAATGCTCTTAATCTAGTTGACACTTTTTCATAAGCCATTTTCCCTTCCTTCTCCTGTGTTATAAATGACCAATTACCTAATCTGAGGTAATGCAGGCTTTGGTCGAGGCTAATGAAGACGCGGTGGGCGAGATCCTGCTTGCAGCACAGAGTCGCATTAGGAAAGATTAATCACCTTCTAACTTGCAATCCCACATTTTGGCTCCAAACAGTTAGAAGGCAGAGGAAGAGGCATCCATCACATTAATCAAATAATACAGCAAATGCTTGGCACTTGATCAGCAGTAGGGTGCTCTCCTGACAGGAAGAGGAAGACTGTGAAATGAAGAGCAACAGCGGCTCTCCAAGGTTGCTCAGGGACAGACATCCCCACACAACAAATAAGGAAGAGAAGTACCCCCAGCTAACACTTTGGATTTATATTTCAGACGAGGGGGCTACACCAGCCCTCAGAAGCAAAGACACCACACTGTGTGTGATATCACCCTTTCAAGGAAGTAAAAAATATTGTCTCAACGCAGCGTATCCAACGGGCTGAAGGAAACTAAAGAGGAGTAGTCTCAACCTACATAGAATGAAAAAAACCTCCAGGTACTTACTATTATTGCATACTTCCAGAACTTCAGGAGCAGCTTTGGCAATGGTATAGTGCTATCTCCTCTCTACATTCAGACAGTATTCATTGCTGTCCAGTGTTCATCCACAAAATAACCTTTTATCTTCAGTCAAGTTAGAATGCATGGGTACCACAGAGCCAAGGGGTTTATGTGCTGCATCAGCAAGGCCTAACCCTGAGTGCCTATACCTGCTTCTAGAAATACCTAGAACTAACCTTCATGACAGCAAGTGATTCTATTACTAAGTAATTACTCAAAGAATAATTTCTTTTGTGAACTGAGGCAAAGCTGATCGAGGGTGGGAGGAGGGGAGATGTTCCTAGAATGCTTGACTTCTGACTGACTACATACTAATGCCATGCAATTCCCTGTGCCCAGGGAACTACAGGCCGGTCAGCCTCACCTCCATCCCGGGAAAGGTGATGGAGCAGCTCATTCTAGAAGCCATCATCAAGCAAGTGGAGGAAAAGAAGGTTATCAGGAGTAGTCAGCATGGATTCACCAAGGGGAAATCATGCCTGACCAATCTGATAGCTTTCTACATTGGCATGACTGGCTGGGTAGACAAGGGGAGAGCCGTGGATGTTGTCTACCTAGACTTCAGCAAGGCTTTCGACACAATCTCCCATAACATCCTCCTAGGAAGTGTGGGCTGGATCAGTGGTCGGTGAGGTGGATAGAGAACTGGCTGAATGGCCAAACTCAGAGGGTTGTCATCAGTGGCGCTGAGTCTAGTTTGAGGCTGGTAACTAGTGGTGTCCCTCAGGGGTCAGTACTCGGCCCAGTCTTGTTCAACTGCTTCATCAATGACCTGGATGAAGAGTTAGAATGTACCCTCAGCAAGTTTGCTGATGACACAAAACTGGGAGGAGTGTTGGATACACCAGAAGGCTGTGCTGCCATTCAGCGAGACCTGGATAGGCTGGAGAGCTGGGCACAGAGGAACCTGATGAAATTCAACAAGGGCAAGTGCAGGGTCCTGCACCTGGGGAGGAACAACCCCATACAGCACAAGAGAGCTGGAGAGCAGCTCTGTGGAGAGGGACCTGGGTGTCCTGGTTGGACGACAGGTTGACCATGAGCCAGCAGTGTGCCCTGGCTGCCAAGAAGGCCAATGGCATCCTGGGGTGCATTAGGAGGAGTGTGGCCAGTAGGTCGAGGGAGGTTCTCC
>Ga0065711_1000498_pt1 | contig 64373 bp, 30 predicted proteins | sample Hoacrofraction12_FD_59098 | JGI IMG/M metagenome (GOLD analysis project Ga0065711, IMG submission 59098) | Hoatzin crop microbial communities from Cojedes, Venezuela - Epithelial fraction 12 v2 (version 2) | ecosystem: Host-associated > Birds > Digestive system > Esophagus > Crop | place... | reverse complement strand
CCGCCTGGACAAGGTCCTGTGCAGCCTGCTGTAGGTGACCCTGCTTCGGCAGGAGGGTTGGACTAGATGACCCACAGAGGTCCCTTCCAACCCCGAACTTTCTGTGATTCTGTGATTCTGTGACAGTTCAAAGATACCAGAAAAGCCGTTGCAGATTCTGGACGTGAAGTCACTTGAGTATTGACCAACTTCCAGGCTCTCTGGCTGGTCTCCCGGAGAGGCAGTATTTCAGTGCTGAAGAGAAGGTCCTGTGCGGGGACAACACTTCCAAATAAATATGTTACAGAGACAGGAAAGTGACTGATTCCGTGGAATGTGGAAATACTTACGTAGGAGGAGGTAGGTAAAACTGCAGGTGGGACTTCAGACCCAGTTTGATAGTGACAGGACCAGCATCATTTTGCTATCAGACTTGAATTAATATTCAACAGAAATTCTTGTTCTGTACAAATCACTGAATATAGCCCCAAATTTGTCCCAGGGACTAAGCCAGAGTCCAAGTCTCCCACTGTACTAAGCCTTTACAGCACTCACTCTCAGTACGTCTCTAACCTCCCCTTAACTACGGCATGCATTTTATCTATTTGTTAGAATTTCTGATACCGCCTCAACTGTTACATCCACCATTAAGCAAATTTTTCAACTGTAGGCTGCCATTTGCAGGTAGGTGATGTATTCATATGCGTACCTTGAGGCGTTAGCCTAGCAACATTAAAAAAAAAATTCTCTTTGCGGAAGCTACTGAAATCAGCATGGCCTACACGGACGTAAATGATCAGAATTACCTTAGGCAGTTTTGGATGGGCTCCGAAAGAAAACAGCTCCCTCTTTTTGTCAGAGTTAACCAATTTCTGTCCCTGTTACGGCTTGGTTGTTTGTTAAGCTGACCAGAGGAAGGCCACTGAAATGAGCCGCTGGAACATCGCTGTTTGTGGAGGTGTATGATCTCTTGGACTTTCACAGATTCTTGAATTGGGAATAGAAATGAACAACAACAAGGAAAAGAAACCTTTTACTGGTCAGCTGCTATTTTTAGGATATAAGAACAAGAATAATGGTCAGACTTTCAAACCAACTTAGAGAATGAGTCCTATACTTTCCCTAGAAATGCTTCTAGGTTCATTGTACTGAAAATTGTCTCCTTTTTCTACATAAAAGCTGGATTTTTTTGGTTTTTTTTGCTTTTGTTTAGGGTTTTTGTTTTGTTTTGTTTTTCCATTTACAATGCCTATAAATTGGTTGTGTTATTCTGGAGCTTTCGTCTGCTCATCAGTATCAAATGATACCTCAAATGGTTAAGTACAGTTCAAAGAAGATATGTGTTGTAGAAGAGGATGAGAAAGCCTACATTGTGGCTGTATTATCTCTGTACTGTCACCTGCCACTAAATTCTCACTTTTTTATTTGACTGCAAAGGAGAAAGGAGAGGAAAACTATAGTCTAAAGAGGAAATGGAAGGAAGAATTGAACTCAGTACTTTTCTCCCTCACACTTCCATTTTCTCTCTCCATAACCACAGATTTGTTCCCTGAAAACACACTCTTAGGAGAAGCTGCAGCTCAGATGTAAGAAGTGTTCCTATCTCGAAACTTCTAAAATGTTATCCTGAGTTATGGATCAAAAGCATCTCATTGCTCATTCATCTGACCTGAGCTGACTCCTGAGAGGAGACAGACTGGCTGGCAGCAATGAAGCAACATTAATGTTTCCCATAGATACAAATATGCATCTATGTAGGTTCTGCTCAGAGTCTTCATCAGCATAATCATCGTAGTTGTCACTGCTGACAACAATAAAAAGTAGGTACTCTAATAAATTGTCTTCGAACTGATGAATGCCTCCTCCGAGGTTATTCTCATGTGGTGGAACAGCTGATCACACCAGACTCTTGCCACACAACGTAACATAAAGCACGCATTATTGTATGAAAATCAGCAGTTCTGGTCAAATCCATCTGTGTGTAGCTCAAATGACTTAACTGCAGCCATACAAGCTGTGTACTGAGCCCCTTCTACTCGGACAACTGAAACTGGGAGTGATCTCAAAGTGGCTTATACCCTAAGAAGTCCTGGATTGTAAATCCAAACTTGGTTTAGTTTACTTTTCATTCATACATTTTAATTTTCTTTGAGGAGCAACAGGAATAAAGCTTTGGGTTTTGATTTTTTTTCATAGCTCCCACAAAGACACATGCTCCCCCAAATCAGAAGAAAGTTGTAAACTGAAGACATTTATTTCATGTTGTGTGTACATAAATTCTGCCTCCTGGAAGGATGAAAGCGTAGCAAATGGAAGGAACAGACTCCTAATACCAGGATCGTAGCTAAACTATGTTATCCAGCCCACTCTTCTGAAAGGTAATAAACAAAATCAGCATCGAGCTCTGCAAGCAGATGCTAATGAAAGGATGAAGGATGGAAGTTCTCACCGCCCCAAAGTCCCCCTTTCAATCACACTTAATTACAGATGGAGGACACCAGTTACTCTGCTGGTCAGCTCTGTTGGATGAGCGTCTGGATTGCATCAAGCATCTTCAGCCAGCAGAAAGGAGCTGGCTCCTTTGTAGCAACAGCCAAATGGCAGAACCTCACCGCAATGACCTGGGTAGCAATACAAATTTTTTTTTGTGCTCAGGGACCCGGAGTAGGACCCAGAAATTTTGGTATCATCTCCTTGTACAGGTAGTGGAGCTACCTCAGGCTGGTCATTAAACTTCTCTTACGCCTTTGTCAGCCCTTATCTGCAAACAGAATGCTGCAGTTATCTGGTTTCCTTTATCTTGCCTCTTCACAGAGGGATGCTTTTTTCATGTCGGGGGAACCAATGACAAGGATGATCCTTCGCTGCAGAGCTCACTGAATATCCTCAGATTGAATGATTTTGTTTTTTAACTGAAAATTATCAGTGTACTCATTTCAGTGGGAACCAGGAAGGCTCCTTGAAACGGTAAGCTTGAAAAACTCAAATTTAAATTATCAAAAAACTTTCAAAAAGTCACTTCTGCAAAAATATGTAACAGACAACCTTTTGTTCTGTTTCAGACTTTGGGTGCATGAGTGTACACTGTAGCATTACTTTTTAACCAAGCCACTGTAAAACTGGAACCCTGTAATTACATCTTCTCCATCAATCATCACTGTCTCAAATCTGCTCCATCTGTCTAATGGCCAGCTCAGAAAGATTCATCTGGCATCTAAACACCAGATCAAGTTCTTTTTGCTTTTGTAGGTTAGTATCACTGGCAAGAAAACTTAAAAACTTTGGCTTTGGGGGTTTCCTGGGAGGGATTTTTGCTGTTGTGTTTTTTTTTTTTTTTAATTTGCCTGTTTTTTTTTTTTAGTATGTACAAAGAAATTATACTGCTAATGTTTTACAGATGTATTGGCTTTGAATTGCTGACAGATGCAGGAAGTTGGTTTTAGCTAACACAATTCACTAGTCTGACCTTCAAAACGCACAGGGTATGAGCACATGGCCTGTTGAGAACAGCAGTACGTTGCTGCCGCCCTCAGCTCAAATACTGCCCTCGGAATGGGGTGGTGTGGCTTTTCTCAGATTCGGGAACTGCTACATAATTTCAGTTGCCACCACAGATGCGAACCTTGCTTTCCAGAGGGAACTTCCTTGGGACACCGCCTCTTCCCCACTCGCTTGGAAAGAGGGAAGGTTCCCGTGACGAGGACTGGGAACGTGAGCAAACGCCACAAGCCATGACGCGCTGCGTGCCACACAGCAAGCAAGCGTGAGGGTCTCCAAGCTCTCCTTACAGTTCTGGCCACAAATCCTTCACACGCAGACTGTAATCACTGTCAGTCAGGGAATGAAGCTCACCGTTGTACCTAGAAACCCCATCAACTTTGTGGCCTTGGGCAGATTATATACTGTCAGTTTTTTAGCCATAAAACTCGCCTACCATCAATGACACAGTAAGGATTAATTAGCCAATGTTTTGAAAAGCCTCCCAGTCAAACACCAGAGCGCAGCAACGCTACACCCAGTGATACTGCTCATCATTCCAGCTGCTGACTGAGCCCCATGAACAGGTCTCCCAGAACAGAGAGAGACAACAGGTAAGTGGAAAAAAATAAGGAGAACAGGGGGAGCAGAGTTTCAGACATAGAAGTCAATGATTCATTTTGACGAGTGGCACGTGCTCTCACTGTTTTTGACATGATAAATGCCATGCGGTGAGAACCTCAGGGTCTCTTGCTGGGAGGAGGATGAGAGGGTTTGGGAAGAGGAGGAAGGCTGGGCGTGAGAGAGGAGGGAAGAGGTGAGCATCTGAGCGGAGCGGCAGGGAGCAGCAGCGGTGCGTTTTGACAGAGAAGTGGAAGGGCCTAATGACAGAGAAGCCCCAGACTGCTTTCTCCTCCCGCCATCAAAACGTTTAGATCTTCGTGCCAGCTGCTCCTCCTCAGAGACACTGAGTAGTGAGAGCTGCTAAGGCCTTTTAACAAAAACAGCATACTCCTCATCCCCCTGGCTCTTCCACTCTCTCACATATCCCCCCCTTGCACCCTTTTTGGCAGACAGCGTAAGACTTGGGGGATGTAAAGTAGCTCTGTCTTGCCGTGTGTGACAAGCTGGTCTTAACTGGAAACAGTGCTTATAGCAAGGTGTGAATGCGATAAGACTCAAACACCAAGATCCCCTATTTAACTACAGAGGAGAGAGTAAATATTGTCCCATGCTGTCTCTTACTCTACCTCAGGGTCCCAATCCTGAAGAGCTCAGCAAAGCATCAACTGGGGACTTCTAAGCCTTTGTTACTTGTATCTGTTCAAGTACTGAAATCATCAAATGCATCTGTTTAATGAAGTAAAGAGACTTGTAATGTCTCCTGCCCTCAGCTTTGTGTTAAATAATCATTGCATTTTTCATCCTTTTTGGCACCTTCAGTTGAGAGGTGCCCAGGGAAAGAGGTCCTTTCTGCAGCTGACATTATGGAGATTTTAACAATTTTTTTGAGCTGCATTGAAACACAGACTAGAGGCTCCTCTACTTATTTTTCAGTGACAACACAGAGAAGGGCTGTCTCCAATATTCACTAAGTGGTTATGGCAATGGCATTGCACAAGGAGCACTGATGCTCAGATTCCTGGCCCGAATGAAAAAGAGCAAAAGCTCCTACTTGTCTCTTCCAGATCCCCGTCAAAGTGCTCTACATCCAGGCCCTGAAATCAGTACGCTGCTGCTGCGCTTGTCTGTCTCCATCACAGAGTATATAACGATTTATACAAACTCGTTTGGTCCCAACAATGAGACTGAAACAGTGCCTCCAAAACCAGATCACAGACTGATGTGCCAACACCTACACCTATCCAACCATGTGCACACAAAAATCACGTCTGATGAACCATTTTCATACCAAATGAGCTGTGTTGCTGAACTCACAGATCTATTTCAAACCACAGCAATAGCTTCGAGAGGCATTTCACTTCAGCTGGCATTAGGGGGCCAGCACAGACCAGCCTGCCATGCTGGCACCTCTTAGAGCATCCTGACACCTTATCAGTTAAACACTTCTCGTGAAGGATGAATGGGTTGCCCAGTAAAATTCCCTCTTCTCTTCCCCCATTTTAATCATTGCTCTGAGTAGTTCGGGTAGAATTAAAAAAAACAAAAAACCCCTATTATTGCTCTTTAGAAGGGATTGTTTTTGCATGAGTACTTGCTGCACATATTTTGAAAACAGTTTTGTTTTTTTTTACTACCAGCATGCAAGAGAATTCTATCATTCTAATGAGCCACAAATGTGCAGTTTTCCAAGTATCACAGATGCCTTAAACTGTATTCAGAAACTTCTTCAATCATGTTGTGAAAATGCCGTGACCTGAAGGTACAAAGAAAGTTTCTGCAGGTGATCAAAGCAGAACTCAGCTGGGTCCCTCTTGGAAACCAGTTAATACTCCCAGGTTCTTAAAAATACCTATATAAAGTATATTTAACTAAAGGGTAATTTTGTTCAACTTTAACAGAACCCTTTAATCCACAGGTTCTCTGGGATCTAGAGAGACAGTCTTAAAATCGCCAATACAAAGAATGGCAATGCAGGCATGGAAATGGAGATTGCCACATGTTCCCACGTACCTCCACCACAGTCTGCAGGCAGCCCCAAGGGCAGCCAGAGGATCAGAAATAAAGCCTGCAAACAGAAGGCCAGGCATGCTACCAAGCCCTATTGTTATGTGTATTCAAACACCTGTTTAGAATAACTTTTCAGTAAGATTAGATCTAGGGAGTGCTGCCTGGTGGTGGTGGGGGGTGTTTCGTAAGTTAGTGGGTTCAGGCAGCTACTAGGAGATAGAAAAGTAAGCAAAGCTGTCAATTATTCACCTAGAACAAACACATTACCTGTCACTAATCTGCTTTCCAAACAATTTCCAAATTAATTCTATGAACCATCTCTGTAATTTACTAAAATGTATTACTTTACAATATTTACTTTCAATCAAAGCAAAAAGAATGTTCATATGTCACTAAAAGAAAGTTAAGCTCCCTAAGTCTACCTCCATTGCTGCAGTATTGTTCTAAACTACTAGAAAAAGAAATATGCACTTTTATAACTTTTGATAGTATTTTTGTCTCAGTTTGGTAATACAGTAGTTTGAGAATTTAAAATTTTGACAATATTGTGGGATGTAAATAAGGCTTTTCACACACACATACTGTTTTGGTTTGTTTTTTTCCTTTGTAAAGACTTGCTTGGAGTTCAAGCATCCACACGAGAAACAGAATTCGTCCATGAAGGTCAAAGCAGCACATTTTCCATAACTGTACTTACCACAATGAACAAGGCAGGCAAGTTTTGACATGGCCCAGCCCCGGTACTTTACTCTATAGTAAGTTTTGTTCAGGAAAAACCCAGAAACCACCACTATTAGTTTCAGAGCTGCTGCTATGAAGTGCCTTTCTTTACTTCCTCTCTTGTGTGCATGCAAGAACAGGAAAGAGAAATTGATGTATGAAAAGGTGTTTTTCCTTGGTTTTAGATATCTGGAGAAAAACGTGTACTATGCTGAATTTAACGAGCCCTCCTGAGGGGCCAGGCTATCGCCTCTCCACTTGGAACACCGTTTGTCTGACCGTATTGAATATTTCTGTTTTCCTGCAAGAACTGTGAGCCAATGGCACTGGCTGTGAACAAGTGAAGTGGGTGATGGAAAGAGAGCTGCTGATTTTTGGACTTCTCCTAAATTGGGTTGGTCAGTTTCCTCCCAGTGTGTAAGTGCTTAATATGGGCTTGTAGCAGAATTCGGTTTCCCAGAGGTGATCAGTATCTCACTTTCAAATTGAGAATGTCCCAGTTGCCCAACATTTGCTTTTGCTTCTATATTGAGTCAAGTTGCTCTTGACAAAATGGACAGCTTAGCACTGCAGGGCTACAGGCTGAGCTTCTGATCGTTAGTATACAACATCCACAGGGTCACTGCATCTCTTCTACTCAATGGCAGCCAGTCATCTAGTGGTTTGGGCTCTGCAAGAAAAAGGAAAGCTGGCATCTGCTCTCAGGACTACTTCTGTGTTTTACACTCCTCTTCTCTTGCTGCCATCACCCTTGAGTAGGGCCCCACCATGCTCTCAAAAACCAGATGAGTGCCATACTCTGTCCACACTCATGGAAATGTCCAGCTACTATTTTTTTGAGGCTGTTTTTTTGGAGCCAGTCCAAGAACTCATGTTCCTAGATTAGGAAGTATTGGTGCTCAGTTTCTCCCAAAAAAAAGGCTAATATTTTCAAAAATTATTATTAACGGCACTTTAATTATCCAAATTGCCACAGCTTTATACTGTAATACAGTTTGAGTTTGAAGAAACTTACTTTAGAGCTATTGATCCTTCTCCGTTGCCAGCCAAAAATAAAGCACCTGAGAAAGGGCATGATTTTCTTGTATGAGACATGTTCACAGAATGACTGATGATAAGGGTCAGTTAATGGGTGCTGTGGGGATGACTAGAAAAAACAGGTGTGGGAAGCAACATAAAGCTTTGCATTCCAAATTGTTAATCCACAACTAGAATTAACCTACTGGAAGGAAACTATAATTGGAGTTTTATGGCAGTCAATAACTGAGGGAGGAATCACTATTTTCATCAACTTTACATGAAGAGATACTGTACACAGTTGATTTTTAAGTTGTTCACCAGCTCTGGACCCTTGACCACAAACTAGGACGTTGATGGATATGCTGCACTCAATTACTTCAGAAATAATTGCACATACATCTTCTCCAGTGCTAAAAGTGGTTTAAGAATCCTGTCCTTTCCCACCCAAAGCTTATTATAGGTAATTCCTTTGTTATGCTGATGCAACCTCTTGTGGGATAAACTTGCAAAACCACACCAGTAACATGATCTGAGTTAAAAAAACCCCCACATATATCTTTAAAAAACCCCCAGCTTTTAACTATGATCAAAAGTGGGAATAAGTATCTGGGGTGGGGAGAGGAAGCATCTTTTGAAATAGCATTGTCCTGGAGAAAAAGGAGAAAAATGTAAGGCTGCAATGTAAACATCAACACTTGAGTACGCCAGAGACTCTGGAGACCAGACCTTTGAGACAGAATGTAAATTCGGCATCTAGGCACTTCCAAGCGAAGTGAAATGGCAGCCCACTAACTGCATCCCAAGCAAAACCTGCTCTGCTCCAGATGGGCTGTCAGGCAGCCCTTCTAGCAGGAATTCCTACGCAAGGAAAAATAAATACAAAAGCTACATCACTTCGAAATGCCTCCGGAACCTGAAGCAGGAACAGCAGCTACTCCCAAACCTGTGATTGTAAAACTGCTGTACAACTCTCACCCCTTCTACAGCAGGGCCTACATCTCATTATTTTTGAAGTGTCCAAGACACTTATGATTTCATTTCAGTGTATGCCCAGCAGCACTCACAGCTGAACAGCAGAGTAGCCATGCTCTCAGCTCATGCTAAATCTCTGGCTCAGGCTAGGGAGTAGATGTTCAGATGCCCGTTCTGCCTGACGAACTTAAATAAGTATGCCGGGAACACGCCAAGCTCCTGAAGTTCACGAATCCCTGCTTCAGGGCACTGAGAAGCAGAGGCATCACCTACAAGCCTCAGAAAACAAACACGGGGGCACAAGGAAATGTACAGCAAGACGGTAAAAAATGAGTTCAAGGCACAGATTTTCTGACAAGGGAAAGAAATCTCAAATGTAACACAGCACAGAGGCCGTGCAAAGAGAGCCCGCCAGAAGCAAATCCTACTAAAACAGGACACTGTGATAGTTCAGGAACAGACAGGTTAATAAGGCATCACAGGAAAGGAGGCGAGTACTCAGGGTGGGAAGGACAGGCCTGCAGAGCAGGACAGTGGTGACAGACAAGGCAAAAAAGGCATGTTCCAGGGATACATGGAGCACTAGGGAGAACTCAAGTGCCAAATCTCACCCTGTGTGTACCAGCCCTTACACTGGGGTTTTGTGACACTCCGTTCATTCCATTTCACTCCAGGCACAATTCAGAGCTTCTGTGACACCCATGAGAGCAGTGCTCCTTGCCCACAACATCCTCTGTCACTTTGCAAGTAACAGTAAATCATCAGCTGCTTGCTACCATTTTTGCTTATACTCCGTAAAACTCTCAGAGGATCCATCACCCAGCAGAGCACGCTGGGATTTGTTCCGGACTCCCATGGTACAGGGTGCCTCAAGCAGCGGCTGCCAGATTCACAAGGTCACCATGGGAAGCACACGTATACACCAACCAGAAGAGAACACATGCTAAAAATGGGGCAGTAGGAATTACCACCAGTACTTGAGGTGACATGACCATGTCTACACAATACTGACATCTGATTTTTGCAGTTGCTTCGTTCTAGGATAATCCCCTCAAATGACTCATGCAAGGGAGGCAATAGCTCAGCAGTCCATGAACATCTTCCTTCACGAATGCGTTAACATACTTTCTCTTCACTGGAACTGGAAGCACCCTTAATCCTGCCATCAGACCTGGAGCTGAACTCTTGCTTCTTGCTTTGGTATTTAATTCCTCTTCAGGACACAGGACACAGCAACAGTTTTACATGGTGTTTAAGCTGGATGTCTTGCTGTAACATAACAGAGGTGTGTGCTTGGGAGCAGTACACTCTTCTCCATCCTTGCTAAGGGTTTGATTTCTGTTTAGCAAGACTATTCGGCAATATTCTGCAATAACGTTGCTTATAAAACGAGCTGTCAGGCATGCAAACATGGGCACACACCTACACTATCAGGCTAGTTGCTTGCTAGTACAGTTCCTTGACTACATGCAGTACTTAATTATCTGTGACTGTCAGTGCCTCGGGCCTGGGCAGCTGTCCTCGCAGAGAGCCAACACAGAATGCCTGAGAAGGGTGGGAAAAGGAGTGGTGGAAGAGCGGAGTGGTCTCTTTCTTCCCAGATCAGGCTTTTTTTTTGTTTGCCATGAACTCTCTCTCAATGCAGTGGCCGTTTTTTTTAATAAAGTTTGCTCCCTTCTCCTCCTGTCACAGCTTTCTACGACATTGGGAAATACCTAACAGTGAGCAGGGAACTCAGTGGTACAGCATCTTTGCACTATGGGCCGAGCTCAGGGAATAGCACGAGTAATTATAAGGCCTAGGCCCTTTGCTGTCACGAGGTGTGTCAGATTCCTGATAAATTCTATACTGCAACTTAATGCAACTTTTCAGAAGACATTCTGCAGCTACGCAGACTCAACCCTTGCTATTTTAAGGGAAGCAACCTTGTCCCAACCACTTGTCACATTCAACTATCTAACTTTGTTAACTAATTAGAGGTCATTACAATGAAAAAGGTTACATGGGCTAAATTCCCAGTCAGTTCTTCACATGGTCCAGCCCCACAGCTGGATTCTGGAAACATCTTTAAAGAAAGACTATGACTGCTCTCCTATCTCTGCACCTTGTAAACCCTGTTCTCTATCAGCTTGTCTTTTTTGCATTGATTTTGCTCCCTTCACACTCTGTGATTAAATGTTCTCCTCTTCCCCAAACTTACTGTCTGCAGTGCCTTTTGCCTAGGCTCGGAGTCTGGACAAGAACGTGCTGGAAACAAGCAGCTTTGCACTGCTGTTCTGCAGCATACGAGCACGTAGAATTGCTGTGTTCTCATTTTACATGCATGCTGCATTGGAAGCAGATCCTGCAACTTGTTCTGTTCAGCCAGAGGTATCTGTGCAAGAGAACGAGAAGAGTGGAAAGGCTTCTCGTCTGCTGTACATAGGATTCCTTTCATGTGCGGCACGGATAGTCCTCAGGATAAGTCTCCTCTCCCCAGGGAGCAAAACCTCCCTATACTCCTGTACAGGCGTGTCGGGCATTTACTGCAGCGGCTCTCCCTGCAGGAACCAGACATTTAGCAGTTGGACACTGTAGCACTGAGCTTTTAACCCATTCACCCACAGCTGTGTCTATTTTACCAATAATTTGTTGGGATGGAACAAGCTGAAACTCCTGAAGCAATCTGGATCAATTCTCCAACTAATACAGTTGATTTTTCGACTAATAGTGTTTTCTTAATGTGAGTTATGTATAAAATATGACTGTACAAATTTAAGAAGAAAGAAAGAAGAGCCCTGGGAAGAATGACATAATTCTGCTTTCTGCGAGCACACAGTCCAAGGAGATGACACATTACAAAGGAGTAATATCACACTGAAGAAACAGGGAATTTAATTTTTGAAACACAGAACTCCAGATTTAATATAAAACTCTAGGAGACAGATGCTTATTTGCTTAACTGTGTCCTGGGAGCCCATTTTCAGAAAATGGAATCAATTTGATTCCTCCAGGTACGTGCATAGCATATATTCAAGACCCAGCAAATGGGTATTTTCAGCCCCAGAAACATGCTGTTTTGCTTACTCACATTAAAAAACTGAATGCATGAAAGCACTGGGTTCCTTTCTGTTAAATAAATAAATACCATCTTCTTGTGTGCTCCTAAACAGAAAACATCATTACAAAAAGCCACCAGGAGGCAGCAGATTAAAACATCTGTGCGATGAAGAGTGGTCTACAACAATAAAAACAAAACAAAACCAAACCCCCCCAAACCCCGCCCCTCTCCCAAATCTTCAGCCTGATATTTAGCAAATGTATTCTCCCCACTTCCCTCCTCGTCATTATGCGTTACATACTGATCTTTCTCCTTCTCTACATATCTGAAATTAGCAGCAATTCCACTGCTGTCAAACAGCTTACTGCAGGCACACAGAAACTCATATCTGGAATATCATTTAGTGGAAAAAATGAGTAAACAAAGAAGGTAGATACGACAAAATACAAAGCCTCCCAACAGACTGAACCGCGTCGGCTTCCTCTGGGGTTTACCGAAACATTCCAAACCTCTGAGCTCTCTCCTAACTTTTTCTTTTTCTTTACAAATACACAGCAAAACGCCACCCAAAAGGAAGCCCTGAAATGTCCACCAACGCAGGAACACGGTGTGGCTCCTTCGACAGGCAGTACTCCTGGACCCCTGCCACGCTGCTACAGGTCTGGCCCGCAGTGACGCTGCCCCGGCACAGACCCAGGGCAATGACCCAGCTCCGCACTCGGTGACCCACGGAAGCTGGAAGCTGTCTTCTCTCCTCCTCCCTCCTGGCCCTTCTTTTCTGCTGCTATAAAGGACTGTTACTCAGTTGTGGCTCAGCATAGGGTAAGAGAGCCTAAAATCACTACAGACATACATGAAAGCTTTTAAACTGGTACATTATTTAAAATGCTAATTATTTATGGACTTTAACGCATTTTATGTTCTGCAACGCTAAACATGCAGTAACTGCTCTTACACTATCTTGTGTTACAGGCTGAGCATACGAAACACAGTAAGGCAGCTACAGAGATGTGCAAACTACCTAAAACATTACTAAATATGGACCTATAAACAAAAGGTATGTCCAAAATCTATCAACCAAGTCCAGTACAAATGGTGTACAATCGGGTCCTCAGGAAAGGCAGTTAAGAACTAACCGTAAGACAAATCACAAAAGCAAACATTCATCTTTTCAAACTGCAAATTTGGCTCATGAGAAGCTGCATCTGTGTCTCCGACATCCTAATTCAAACAGATACTACACATTTTCCAATGCAAAAATCACACTTAATTGGGAAATTAAAACACACTCACAATGTCAGCAGAAATCACAAATTTATTAATCCTTAAATATATCAATCATTTACCATTATGGCAAGAAATATGTACACTGTGTCCCACGGTAAACTGCAGTGTTCCAAAATGACAGAAATGTATCATTCAGTTGTGGTGGAGAGAACAAATCACAATTTCCTCACGTCTTGGTGTGGAAGACAAACTTGGTCTACAGTAATACGTCAACACCACATGCTATGTTAGAAGTATAAAAAAAACACCCTACACCTAATTTGTTAATTTTAAATACAGTTATGCCACTTATAGCCGCTTCACAAAAAAAGGTAAAGAAATTAATGAGAAAAAAAATGAGGCCATTACTTTTTCACAGATCCCATTGGCAGGTTAATATGGCTCAACACATTTATTGTAGATGCTTGTTTTAAATATATATTGTTTAAAATCATATAGTAATTATCAGAGAAGCTTAAATCCATCTACCATACATCCACTAGTAACAACATCAAAATGTTTAAGAACTGCTTTTGATTATCATCAACACAGAAAGGTGAAATGATACAAATTAGGAAGCTTTCCTATTTTAAAAACTTCAGGCTGCCGAGTTGCAAATTTTTAACCTCTAAAAAGGACATGGATTGAGATATCATGCACTATACAGCGCTGCAGAAAACAGTTAGCCCTGCTGGTAACAGAACAATTAACACATGAAAAAAAGAAAAAAACCGATCCCTGTATTTTTCTATTAAAAATGGAAGGGAACAAACCTAAATGCTTGCAAGATGTACTTTCACAGCAACATAAGGGAAGCAAAAATAGTCCCTGTTACAAAGTCTGTGTTCTGAACTGACACTGAGAGCACTCCCCGCTCCACGTACAGGTGTCTGCAGCAAGTCATCAGTGGCCAAAGCAAGTTGGTAATGCTGCAAAGGTGGCTGTCCTTGACACTGTACGCTGCACGAGGTTTTTAAGAAACCAAGAGCAGACTGAAGGGGAAGAGGGGGGGGAAACAAATCTGTAGTAAAGCGTTAAGAGTCTCATTAGAAAACTGGTGTTACATGCGTAACACATTTCCAGAGAAGCAACAGCAGCAGTGTAAAATAAGTAAACTCTTCATACTAAGCTTTTAAGGCCTAATATTTCTCGAGTATATTAACCACACAACTGGTTTACAGCTTAACCAGAAATTTGTATTTTTTTAAAGCCTCCTTAAAAAATTTACAGTACACCCTAAAAGTGATAAAAATCTATCTTTCTCTCTTCCATTTTAGTCCTCAAAAACTGCCCCTCAATCATCACTTAGTTCCTTAAAATTTTTAATTTTGCTTAATCATCCAATAGAAATTGGATAGCATAGTAAGAAAGCAAAGGTAAAGACTCAAAAGAAAAAAAGAAGCTGCTGGTTCACCAGAAGATTGACAGCTAAATCTGAAGTGACCAAACCAGCAAATGATGAGATTTTTCCAGTTTACAGAGACTAATAAACCAGAAAGGCTTCAGCTGGTACAAAGCCAAGGTATTATCACTTCCACATTTATCAATGATTTCGTCCATCTACACGCTGTAATAAAAATCTGTTTTACAGTATCGGAGCTGCCAGCGGAAATCCTAACCATTCCTGCCAGAACTAAAGCAAAATCCTGGGACTCAGGGGCAAAGGAGAAGTCAAAAAACAGTTCTTAAAAAAAGAGGGTAAACTGTACTTTTTTTATATATATATTTTTTTAATAAACAGGATAGTTTTTAAAGTTGTCTGTCAAAACCTGGCATAAATGGAGAAAGTGACAAATGTATTCTGTATCTACTGCTGTCTACCAAATACTTTTTTTCATCTTTTATGCCTTGTTATTCTCTATTTGCATGGAACGTCACCTTCATTGAAATGTTAACAGATGGAATATACAGCAATATGGTGCATCACAAATGTGTTACATGAAGAACCTTCACAACTTCATGCACTCAGAAACATGCATGAAGAGAACGGGATGGCCAAGATGGTAATCAACCAGGTGCGTTGGGTACAGAAAAATGCAAGAGCGGCACCGCTGATATTTTTAGCTAGGAGGAAGGAGAAAAAAAAAAAACAGATTGCCATTACTGAAGTAACGCCACCACCAGACAACAATACATGCTCAAGTGTTAGCCAATACTATTAAAAAACAGTCTTCTCAAGGTCATTTAACACAATATTGTGCAGAAAACCAAGGGAAAAAAAAACCCCAAAACGCTCAGGCAAAGCATTTTTTTATTTTTCAAACCACTTTACAGACATTTTCCACCTTTACAACATGCCAGAGAGGCTGTTAAAATAAAAAAGGAAACTGAGGCAGGAAGCGGATGTGCCTTAGTTGATTTCTTAAAGGTGGCAGGGCAGAAATCAGATGTGAATCTCTTGAGTTTAACTTGCTTCTTCAGCATGTACATTACAGCCACGGACTCAGATTCTCACACAAAAACCGAACCAAGTAACAAGGAAGAATCCTATGTTATTTACATGCAAGACATGCTAGAGCCGTATGCAAAGAGTAAACGAAAGAAAAGGAAAGTGTAAGCAAGTAGTTAACTATCACAGCTTATAGCATCATTTGTATTACCGTAGCATCTAGGGGCCGAAGTCATGACTGGGATCCCGCTGTGCTAGGCACTGTACAAACACAGAACAAACTCTTTACTTTAGTCTTCCTGCTATCTGGAATTTAACTCATGAAAGTATAAGGTGGTGTAAGGTGTGGTAAGTGAGAGAATGTAAGCCCGGGAGCCTCAGGTCTGAATTTAGGTTTGGGAGTCAGTTTTAGGTCCAACAGCCCTTTGACTGCCCATATCATGCAGGTCTACTCTCTGTGCACATGCAGACACAGTTCTGCAGAAGCATTAGCACAAGTTCTTAAGAACATGGAATACAGAGAAAGATTTCCTACCATCAGTCGTATCACTCGGAGAGAAACAACGGACAAGACACAAACCAAAGTTTGTCTTGTCTGACTCACAGCAGTAACTACAATTAAAATTTATTTATAAACTAAATATACATTTGTGCTCACATTCTTTCCCAAATAAATATTCTGCCATAAGGAAATATTTCCATACACCTATAGCTACGAAGAGCTCAGTCCTGTCCTTAGGTTTATGCATACTCCTTAGTGTAGTCCTGAGAACAAATAAGCTACTGCTGTGCTTGCAGCAACTGATCTGACATAATCTAGGATCTTATGTTTGCAGAAGCAGATCACAGCTATAATTGCTTTTGCAAGTTTGTTAGATTTTAAATTCTTCTTCACATATTATGTGTAAGATACTTTTTTATTATGGAAGTGCCATTATTATCTGTGTCCATTGGTAATAATTAAATACATAGCTGTAGACTGTATAAATTTCAAATACGAGAAAAGAAAGGAAGGATAATCTATAACAATATTTTAATTAAATTTCTTCTGTAGTTTTCTAAAATGGAGTTATCGGTACACTGCTGCTCCGACTAGGAAAAGCAAAGTTGAAGTTCCCAGGCAGTCTAAAAGACGGTCAGGATGGGTTATAGCAGGCGGATTCTGGCATGGCGCTACATGGGAATCTATCACTTAAACTTGAGAAGATGGGGATTTAAAGAAAGAATATGTAAAATAACCAAAAGAAAAACAACACTGCTTGGGCTGAAAGGGGAACTATCAGCCTAGAGAAGACTAACTAGTTTTTGCCAATGACCTGAGCACAAGCAGTAGGACTGATCTCATGTAGTATACTTACACTTAGGTGGAAGGCACTATAAATACAATGGAAAACAGGAGTATTGTGCAAGAAGAATGAAACAACCTTGAAGGCTGGGTAATCCAGAAATGTTACATGTAATAACACGAAGTACAAAACTGCACACTTGGCAAAAGTTTCTATATACTCCTTGGTTGGAAATGACAGTCAAGGGTAAATACACGGCTGTCTTACATGATCTGCTGATGTGATGTGGATGGCAGAAGTATAAAAATGATGCCAGAACATAGCAGGTGTGGCATTCTCAACAGGGAAAAGACAGACATTGTAAAGTTAAATAAAGCCCTGACCACAATTGTGCACATCAATTGAGAAGAACCCAAACTAATCAAAAGACAAACCTCAAACTGAAAAAGAGAGTGAAGAGCTATTAAGGTAGCCAGGAAAATGAAGATCCTGTCAAAAAAAGCCAACCAAGTTAGCACTGTATATTTACCCTACAAAAATAGAAAGGTGGGAACTGATCTGATGAGCCTTCATATAAAACAGGTCATGTCTGCATACCTATCCCCAGTATAAGAGAACAACGATGAAATAAGAATAATAAAGGATATATTGAATACAACTAAAATTTATACTGGAAAGTAAGGTTTCTAACCATCAGACCATGATATTTTAGAACAGTGATATGAGCAAGTCCAAAAAAACCTCTCCGAATTCAAGATGAGAGTTAGGTAAGGGATTTATGTGATATTGTTGCCAGTGCTAGACAGGGGCTACGCATGTAGGGCTATGTTGCAATTTCAGAGCATCTCTCCTTAAGCCTTAGCCATGCTTTAAGGCTTTGAGCCGCTACTCCTCCTCTGTGACCTTTCAGCTTGGATACCCTCTTGCAACCCTGAACTCTCCTCTGCCTGACCCCACAGGCTCAGAACACCCACTGACAGACACAACCCTGCAGTCTTAAAAAAATCACACCTCGCAGCTGCTTCTCCTTCCATCCTTAGCAGTCCCAGAAATCCTTACCTTTATTAGAGAGCATGAGCAACTATAAAGAATTGATATTACATGACTCCTAAATACTGGCACTGCTACTTAGGGGCAAATCTCAGACCTGTACGTACGATTGTATTCCCTTGAGACGTGCAGTCTGAAGGGCCAGGAGTTGCTCTGTGGCAGCTAGTGCCTGCCCTTTATATTCCAGAGAAACCACCTCTGGGGAGTGTTGGTATGAGCAGCATGTGTCACAGCGCGCAGCAGCCCATCACACATGTGATGACTCTAGAAAGTATTACTCAAATAATTATTACAGGAGTTACTGGGCAAATTCTGTAATCTTCCATGAAAATAGTAGTAAGATGGCTATTTTGTTGCCTTCTGCTTTTGATGTATAAGAGTCAGTGTCATAAATTACCTTTTTTCTTTAGGATTGTTTCCTATCAATACGGTTAGGTTAAAAAAAAAAAAAGACCCTCCAACCCTCTCAGAAAACAGAGGGGGGAAAAAAAAACCCAAAGGAAAAGATTAAATAATTCCCTAGTGCAGTTCATGTCATTCTGCTGCAAACACAGGGTGCAGTGGGACAGGTGAACCTGCTTCACTTATGCCTTGTGCTTTCTGGCTCTACACATACCCAGATCAGACCCCTTGACAAAACACTCCTTTATGAAGACATCAAAAATCTACGTAACACTGCATTTCAAGAAAATGTAGCTACTCTTTCAACATTATCTGTTTAAATACCGACAGTGCAGCTGGAATGTGAAAACAAAGGATGCCATGGTTCCTGCTCCAAATGGTTTCATATTTTTAAATAAAATGCAACAGTTACCATTAGGTAATCGAATTACTTTTTTTCCTGAATTAAAAAAAAAATCATCCCCACTGAAGCTTAACACTTCATTCTCTCATGTTCCTTACTTTATCAAGTATTACTTCATACGGGAGAATAGTGTTGCAAGAAGTCAAATGTGGGACATGAAGAAGTTTGAAGGATGCAATGTAAGCTCATCCACGTCGAAAAATTCAACCGCTATCCACATTAAGACACCTCACACACATGTAATTACATCCTATACAGAGGGCTTGCACCTGAGCAAACCAAGGCCTACACCAGTGCTGCCTAATTTGGAAACAGCCTAACCTAAGCCAGAAGTCAGTGAGGTTGGGATCCGAGGGACACAGCAGCACTAGCGAAGGCTGCAAGCAGAAAAGGAAAGGACTTGAGCAAAACCTCTTGAAGAAGCTGTGGCTCTTTACTTTGTCATTGCAACTATGAGTGTGCTGTGACTTACGCTGCTGATAATCTGGCTTAGGGAATTCAGGTCTGCGCACGTTGAGTCATGGCATGACTCTGACGGTATGAGAGGGCATGCAGAGATGCCCAAATGAACAAAAGAGAAAAATGATGATGGGAGAGGCTTACCCACAGGGATGTCATAACTATCAGACAGTGAATATACAGCAGTTAAGCAAAGAGAGTGTGGGAAAAGAGATAAGGATGTGATAGGTACTTGTATGACTTAATTTACAAAGTAAATATGTAAACTGGTTCAAAATCAACTTCCAGTGAACATAACTAGGCCTGAGAAAGCAGAGGTGGCTGAAAATTACAACAAATATTACTGAAACTTCATTTTTTCAGAACAGTGATACTTTTTTCCCTGAAACTTTCTGGTCAGCTCTAACAGCTCATGTATCCTACTGTTTTTTGGCTTTTTTCAGGTTTTCCTGAAATTTTATTTCAGATTTTCCAACCCTATTTTGTGTGAATTGTATCAAGTCTTATCTACATTAAAACATTTTTCTGCTCTTCAAGCTGTCAGTTCAGTGACTGAGCTGGATCAGCGGGCATCACAGTTGAAAACAACAACAAAAAAGCATTATTTTAAAAATATTTGCACCAATACTATATGCACACTACTGAATATAATACATACTGCATAAATGACCACAAGAAATTACACTATCAAGAGGACGGTTTCATAGTTTTTAAGGCCAAAAGCAGTTGTTAGACTGTCTGGTCTGACCTACATCGTTTAAACTTGTGGTCTGAATTGTTTCTTACTTGATAGGTACTGTTGGTGACCCTGAACGGTGAAAATGAACATTCTGCCACTTCCCATCACGACGGTGCCAGACCCGCGTTTCCTCTGACTGCATAGTCTTTGGCATTCCACTTCCATCCATGTACTGTGTGAGCCGTATATACGCAATGCAAGCAGCATCATCACCCACAAGGTGGACGTGAGGATTGAGGATAATGGTGTGGATTGGCTTATTACTTTTGGATAAAGCTAGGAAACAAAACACACACACACAAAGGATAAATTAAATTTTCTCTATGTGAGCCAAAATAACTCATATCACCCTACTTTACAAAACAAAAGTCTCAGGCTTAGCAGATACAAAGTAATAATTATTGTTTACTGATCATCATGACTGATAACTAGCTCAAGTACATTGTAGAAACAAGCACAGTCACAGCATAAAGTATGTGTTCCCCTTTCCTATAAAGAAACCAATCAAAAGTTTAATAGTATGTATTATTTAATCCATATGCATACATGGATTAAATAAAGTGGGGGTCACCATCCTGAGTTTCCCAGTTGAGTTCTCCCAATACTTCAGTTTCAATGTTGTGTCTAATGCCTGATGTAATTTGTACTTAATATTTTCAGTTAAAATAATTCAGCTGTTAGCTCACTCTGACATATTTTATTAAGTGCTGATATCTATGAAAACTAAAAAGCAGCAGTAATGAAAGGAAACATTTTAAGTAAAAATATGGAAAAATGTTATTTTGGAGATGGAAGATAATTTAGGAATGCAACTATCCCATTTTATGCTCAGACATTTCTCAGAAATTACTGGATAAGCTTATACCTTAATTTACAATATTTTATTTCATTTTGAGTCAAGTCTGCTCTAAAATGGTTAACTATATTACGCGATCCTCCAAAACTTTATTAAATCCACTCTATCAGTAATTTTTCTTTCTTATAGCTGACATGATCAAATTATATATATAGAGAGAGCATATATATTGATGTTTTCATGTGTGTGTATATATACATACACACACCAATGCAAAAGACAGCTGATCAGGTCCTCAGCCATATAGACCTGAGTGACTACAATGTCTTCCCCCATACATCACATTCTCACTGGAAGTGCAGACTGTTAGTTGCAATCACTGCAATCACACGATCTAGTGACCCTTCTTTTAAGTATACTCACAGCATGATTTTCTCTTTCCCCCAGTGGAAAAAAAAATGTGTAAGAATTACTTATCTATGCTTTGTTTGTTTTTTCTTATAAACATCTTGACTTTCTCTTTCCAAATGCCTGAAACTTTCCTCTGCTATGCAGGGTGCCCTATTATGTGTGAATAAGCGCAGCACAAACAGACAGGAAAACACATATAGCAGAACCCTGGAAGAAAAAAATAACACTCCCTTCCCCTGCCCAAATCAATTAACTCCCAAACCAAAGTGCTAATTAGACCGGAGAAACACAATCTCAAGGAAAAGATGACGATTCACAGAGATGAAAAAGGAATGTTTACCATTTTCAAAGTAAAACCGGTGAAAGTCCATCCCTTCTACCAGATTACCCAAAGCTTCAGGTTCAAAAGATGTCAGGCCTGGATCACAGATTTTTCTGTGGAAAAGAGCAAATTCTGTAATAAACACATGCAGTTATGTAACACAACTTTGGAGAGATTGCTTCATGCTTAGATGTTTCCTTTATTCCCATCGGACGTGTTACTCACCTGTGCCACCACACTGGAAAAGAACAAAACTTAAATGGGGAGAAGTAATGGAGTTCTGGTTTCACCTGAAGTACAAACTTGGCAGCTTAGTTTAGGTGGACTAGATTTCACATAACTCATCTTCTGACCAAAAAAAAAAGACTGCCAAAGAAGGCCCAAGTCAGTGCTATTACAGCTAACAATTTTTAGTTGTGACTCTGAAAACTGCTTCTGTGCAATCCCAAAGGATGTATTTTATGTCTCGCGTCATTATTTAAGCAAGACTTAATTTTTTTTTTCAACTGGCAAAATTTAGATAAGAATTTGGAAGAAGTTTCCACTTGACATTTGTAGAACAAAGGTTTTAATGTGATCATACCAAACAAAAGTTTAATGCTGGCAAGTCTTTAAACAGGACGAGCAGTGTTACTGTTGAACAGTGAGGCTTGTGCTGCAACAGGATAGAATCCACGCAGAGATCCACAGGAGACCAAAAGAAATGCTGAGAAGGGCTCTCCCCTACTTTCTAAAATTTTTTTGGAGGTAGGAAGAGAAGAGCAGCAGTGATGAAATTGTGTCTTTGCAGAGGAAAGCTGAGAGAGAAATTGTCCCACTTTCCCCCAGCAAATTCTTGCCCAGTGCTCATTACAGGCTGGTAGAACCTAAATTCCACGTGGTCTTTCACACTCTGAAGTACAAATGGGATTCCAGCTAATATCAATCTCTACATACAACAACAAAAAAAAATCTGTTAAAAGAGGCTTCTACTGTGTTTTCAAACACTATTTTACTTTCGTACACCAAGATAGACCGCTGCATATTTTGTGTCAAGATTATGAACCTGTCTTGGCTGAGCAGTACGGTGGACTTACACTAGCAGCTCCTCTGAAATAGGCAACCAGGCTTGTGTAAAGCTGGGGCAAAGCAGCAATGAACATGTCTTGTGTTTCTTGGGGGTATCTGAGAATGAACTTCAAAAATACATAAATACAAACACACACACTCATATATAAATATGCATATTCATATATATAGTGTCAAAATATGAACTCTCCTCATTCCTTCCCAAATGAGAAAACTTACGTGTAAGCTTCAAAGTCCCCATTGTTGATAGCTTCAATCAACTGCTCAGTGACCTTGATAATCTCTTGCTTACGAGCTAGGGAGAGATACAAATACAACTGTTAAAATGGAAAGCAAAGTGGAAGGTGGAAACTGAAAGGCTGTCAGAAGAACAGCTGTAACAAAGGTATTCTGTTATTCCTCAGCTGGCACAAGAGCCATTTCTCTTCCTTTTCTATGACCAGAAGACAGGATGTTATATTGCTGCTTTACACTGTTCCGGCATTAGTGTACTCCTGTATTCATGAGCAAACTAAACACTTGTCAGGATCAATCCACTTTCCTATCATGCTTCTAATCTTCTTTCCTTCACTCAAGGATCTGCTGTTTAAAAAGCAAAACAAAACCAAACCCAAACCCCAACTCTTAACTTCAAGTTAAAGTAAACTGGTTATTATTCTACAAGCGATGCACTAATGTTTCCTATACACCTGGGGCCTTTACCTTTTAAATGTCTAATGCTGATTTTTGGGAATCTTTGCAACACTTGGTGTTCGCTTTGGCCAAATGTGTACATTTAAGTAAAGATGAATTTAGGCCCTAAACCTATAATCAAGATTGCCTGGTGCAAGGCTTGTGGATTACATGTAACGCATACACATCCACACAGGTCTAATTACAACACTGTGTCTTTCAGCTCTGACTTCTGTGATTGTAAAATACTTAATGCATCTACATTACAATAAGACTAAATTAGATTGTTCGGTGATATTACAGGACATCTACTAACTAATAACAATAAATGCTAAATAGTAACAGAAGAATAACACATTAAAAACAACAAGCAGAATATTTATTTCTAGTAAGAATACTCAAACTCAAGCAGTGTTTGCATACGCCTCAAAAGCAAAAGTACGTGAAACAATTTCTCCTTTATCTATCAGTCAAGAAATATGCCCACAGTTCAGTATTTGTTAATGTGGATAGGAGTTACACTAAAACAGCGTGGAGTAAACAAATTCCTGCACAGTGGTATGGTTATTACTAATACCAGTTACTCTACGAGGGCAAAGTTGAAGAGACTTTATCAAGATAGAAAATCTGACTTCACTCTGAAAACTGACTTCTACTTCTGAAAACTTTTGGAGGAACAGAGGTTTATATTTTTGCACTGTATATTCATCCTTTGGTAAAGTTCAACTGATGAAGTTCAACCAGAATGGCATTACTTTTAAATACAGATTTTTGTGAGTTTAATGCTAAGGAAGACAGATTTTACCGGTACATATACAAGAATTTAGCTTACATTCAACTCCTTATTAAACCTCAGAAAATCAATCTGGAAGACCAATCTTGAAATAAATAGAAATACAAGCAACCACACCATGCAAGCAATAGTTGTAATTCTCCTGCACACTCCTACACGTGGACTAGACTATTAACACACACACACACGCAAATACGCTTGAAATGTTGAAACCGAAGTACTGAGAGCTCACATTGTTCTTCAAAAAGAAAATGTTGGGGAGCATAGGCAGAATGCAAGTCTCCAGTGCTGTACTGCAAGAACTGGCATAATGATGTTAAAGAACCTTTTAATTTCTTTTACGCTCCACCATCTCTTTTAGTAAGTGCAAACCTAACATATTCAGACAAAAAGCACCAAAAAGAAACCAGCAAGGAAAGAAGTGATGGACAAAGAAGTGGACATAAAGGTCTGGTGAGGCTTTTTGTGAGTAGTGCTTGACTACTAGATAGCATGATGGGTAAGAATATTTCGAGTCTGAATTGCGTTATTTTTCACAAAGATTGTGGAAAGAACAAAGAATTTTAATGAGAGATGTTTTGACTGCAGATCAGCAATGGCTCCATTGTCATATGTTTAAATAACATAGACCAAACTGCGGACATTGTATGGCATTGTCAGCACAACCCAAGTCGTAGGATGGCTGAGGAAGAAATAATGGTGCAGTGTTAGAAAAGGCTGGCAAAAAGACATCCAGAATATGCAGACTTGATGTAGCAAGGAAATCGCAAGTTTTGCATGTTACAACTAAACCAAAGGATGTGATTAAATTAACCTGCTAACATATTTCCATCAGAGACTAGGACATCACAGACTACTATATCATACAGCGGAAAATGAGGTAAAAGTCTCTGATGAGCTGCTACACAATAATGAAATCATGTTATTGGGTAACTGTTAATGTAAGCAATGAAAATGTCTACGAACGTACTGTAGTTTCCACACACAAGAGCCACAAAACCACATGGACACGTGCTTTTACATTCACTTGGCAAGAGACAATTGGCAACGCTCCCTTTTTCAATAACATCAGTCCTTTCTTTTCCAAGTTTTACCATGAGAAGCCCACAGTTAACTTAAATGTTATACATATTGTGATAGGGAACAGCAAACAACCGTGAATATCTGAATATATTCTATTACACAACATTCTGTGATCCAAGCCCAGGAGTTTATTAAGGTGTTTTGTGTTATTTTAAACAAAAGGTGTGCAAACAGCTCAATTTGGTTTGATGGTAGCCTGACTCACTGGCATCTGTTCATGCCTTCAATAGTATGAGTTAAAGGAATCTGAACGACAGAAGCTTCACTCTGTGAATTTCTGAGATTTTGAGATTTGATTTCAATCTGAATGAGAATAGAAATTTTTGCTAACACACACCTAAAGAAATTGGGGTTTTTTATTCAATCAAAATGTTGTCCTTCAATCATACCTTTAATGTTGGACTACATTACAAGATGTAATTCAACATTAACCCCAGAAGGGAGAAATTAAACTGTATTGTCAATTTGCTCTTTTTCCTGTTTTTTCTCCCAATATGAAATTGCAGTGGAACAAATGTTTGCATGAAGCTTTCTGATAGGAGACACCTAATATTACAGAATATGGCTCCAGCAAAGTTTCTCTGTGGGCAGTACTAACATCTAGTAGAGCTGTGTCTGCTGATCTGTCCATGGAATAGAAAACACATCCATCACGAAGCTCTATGGTCCAGCAAAGTAAGTAAAGGAGATGGAGGCAATCTCACTTGCTCAAACCAACCACCATCCAACGCCTGCACTAGTGTCAGTTCTTCCAGTACTTGTGGAAAGATCTTGCAGTTCATGATGTGGACCATCAGGAAGAGAAAGATGTTGCCAAATCATCTGCCTTCCAACTCATTTCTCAATTTTTCTACAAAATCTCAAGCACCACGTGAAACTGTATATGAAAGTGTCTGCGTTACTCTTCCTTTTCAGCAACACACAAATAATTACACACAGATCAGAAAATTAGATTTCTTCCTGTTTAGTTATCTGATATGCAATCTCATTGGCACAAAGTGACTAAGAGTCAAAGACAGAGATGGAGCGTAATGTAGAAGCTGGAGTTCTAGAAACGATTTATCCTGTGTGCAAAATTCCCCCTTGTTCTCAGCCCTTACTCATTTGAGAGTCAGAGTGAATATCATAAAAAAAGATGTTCAAAAGACAAGGCAGTATGAAACATTCAGCAACATCAGATACTAAATAATAATTAAAAATCTCAGTAGCCACAGTGATTTTACACAAGCCTCCTACTGACTGTTCTTGGGGATCTTTTTTATCTTAGCATTTTATACTTTCTGTGCAGGTACGTGTGTGGGTGCAGGGAGACAGAGCACAAATATAGACCAAAAGTATTTCAGCCTATAAATACACTGTCTAGGAAGCAGAGGTTTAGCTTCGGAGGCAGGAAGAGAAAGAAGACCGAGAAGAACTGGAATATAACAAGCAGAAAATCACAATGAGACTGGAAAGCAGCAAGAAGCAAAATGCAGCCGTCAGTGGCTATGGGAATCAAGTCAAACTCTGGCACTTCTCCTTAGCGCAAAGGAATAAACAGGGAGGGCGCTGAAGATGAACAAGGGTAAAATGGATATCAGCAGGAACAAGGTGCTGCTACTGCAGACAACACCTGACAGGAATAATTGGCACTTCTTAAAGTGGTAAGAAAATTACCGAAATTTTATTATGAATTTGATGGACTCTATATACCATATGTTCTTACAAACCTCCAGTTTCTTTTTCCATCTAAATACTTATTACAAAATACACAAGGACAACAAGCGAACATGTAAGGCACCAGGGCAGAGGCATCTGGCCAGTTCCCATCTGCCAGAGAACTGTCACTTACAATCACCATTTTCACGTGATTTCTTTTTTTTGTTTTTGATTCAATAGTAAACTTGGTATTGAATTTTATTGTATTGAATTCTCTGTTTGATGTACAGGGGTAATTTTATGCTATTATACTTTTTATTCGATGTGCAGTAAGAACTTCCTAAATAACACGCTTCAGCTTTGGTTAAACCCGGCCAGAGATCTGTATGCTCGCTCACAGCACGACGAGATGATCAGACTGAACCAAAATGCGCAGCTTCTTTGGCATTGAGTGGCATTATGCCTGTCTTATTCTCTCCCTTTAAAATCTCATCACGTGTTCAGAGTGCAAGGACTACATACAGTGTTACGGCATGTAAGAGATTGATAAACGACAAAAATACTCTTAGATACAGGAGAACTCAAAAATTGTAATGGGATTCTGATAAAACTTGTTCAGCTACTTTTTCTAAGGGGTGTGGTAAGAGCCAAACGAAAAATTAAAGCCTGACCCATCTATACTGTCTTAGAATACGGCTATGGCTTTCAGTAGCATAAAACGATATAAGCTCTGTAAGCAAAGGATTACACTTAGCAAAAATACATTTGGTGTTTTTAAAACAACTGAGGTGTGAGAGAAGAACATTGTTAAGTCAGTGGTGCTGAGCCATTTTCTTGAAAAACTAATAATGAAAAAGACTGCAGACAATATAGCAGAAAGCTACCATAAAATGGCAAACTTCTGTCAAAAAGATGGTAACTTATACATTCTTTGCTCAGAATACAGGTGAAGTAAATCCATTCAAGAAAACACCATGGACCTACTCTGTAAATACAACCTTTACTCCTGTAGGGACAGTGAGTGAAGGTAATCAGATATCAGCAGTTCAAAAATATATGACCCCTGATTTGGCAAGTCAGTAGGTACATGACTAATACAAAGGCAGAATATTATAAAGAGGAGCTATAAAAAGACCATATAAAAAGAAAAGAACAAACCAGAACATTTTCTAACACTGGCTAAAATTATTTCTGCAGCACAGCTGTAGTACATATGTTAACTTTAAATGAGTTAATAACATCTAGCTGTATTTCACTACCTTTTTTCCCTACTCAGCTGCAGGGTGGGGATAATCTTTCACAATCAAAGAACACCACTAACACTAATATCTAAAGAATACAACATAAGTAGGAACACCGTTTATTAAAAAACATGTAACACTATAAATGCCTTAAACCTACAAGGTGCAGTCTCATAGCTAGTGAAATCAAGTATCACAGGAAAAAAAAAGTACAAAACAACAGCAAAAACTAACTTTCTAGGGGGGAACTACTATGGGGCTTTTCTTCTCTTCCTGTAGCCCCAGGCAACGTTTGTAAACTCTATCTACAAGAATCACACAGAAACGACAACTATTTTGGTATTTTAATTGCAGAGAGAAGGTGTAGAATAAAAATGAGCTGTAGATACGTGAAAATGAAGTCTTCAGAAATACATGTACCAGAAACTTCATGTTTTGTGAAACACAAAAAAGAATCTTTGGTAACTGACTGACCACCATACTACCCATGGTTTTTTTTAAAACTGACACCAGTATTTTTATTCTGAAAATAACAATTTAAAATACCTTACGCTTCATTCAGATATTGGAGCACCTTTCTACTGTTCTCAGTACTCTAGATGACTATGTAATTACTATACTGGAATGGTTATTAATTACCCCCACTGATCCTACAGAAGTAGGAATGCACTTTTTGTATTTTTCTTTGACATACTTTTAGCACAAAATAACCCTAGAACAGCCATCATACTAGCGAAGTATAAAACCAGTATTTTTGGTCTTTCAGAAAACAGCTTATCAAATAAGCACAGGGCAGACCTCACTGGCAAAAGGGCCGTGAAATGCATAGCCCTTGTCTTTCAAATAATACCCAAAATCAGGGAACTGCATCCCCCTTACTACCGTTCGCTTTGAAACAGATAGCAATGAAATCCCCATGAAGCAGTAAAGCACCTTTCCAGAAGAACGAGGCAGCCTGTTTACAGATTAGCACATGAACTTGAAGATGATTAACGTGATTCTGCTTCTTACTTGCTCACACGTTGTTTCTCAAGGAAAAAACCCTTGAAACTTTCAACTCCGTACTCTTAATTACATAACTTGGTACTCGTCAGACTGGATTAATCTCACAACATTATGGACACACATAAGTGCAGACAAACAAGTTTTTTCTCTCAACTCCCCTCCCTTACAGTCAATGGAGAGAAATCAGCACTTTCAGGTCGCGATTCATCACATCCTAAAATAGATATTTTAGACAAGTGTGACTCATCTCACCTATCCGCATTGACTAAAGGGAGTCTAGACAACTAGTTCAAATACAGAGAGCTACATTGTGGAGGATGTCTAAATCCAGGGAGACAAATCCTACCTGTTGTGCTATCATTTTAAAACAGTACAGTCCTAATGAAGGCGCCATTGGTCTGCTAAAATTGAATGGCACAGTATGGGGGAACCTAGCTTCACTGCTACTCTGAACATCATAGAATCATAAAGGTTGGAAAAGACCTCTTAAGACCATCAAATCCAACCGTCAACCCACTGCCACCATGCCTACTAAACTATGTCTCAAAGTGCCATATCTACATGTTTTTTGAACACCTCCACAGATGGTGACTCCACCACTTCCCTGTGCAGCCTATTCCAATGTCTGACCACTCTTTCAGTAAAGAAATTTTTCGTAACATCATCCCAACAAATAGCAATTAGATGGAAAGCACACAGCCACTAATGTTATTTCTATACTCTGAAAAAACCCAAAGTTTCAAAAGAAATAGACTACCAATTTTATCCCGTGCTGCAAACTGAACTCTGGCTATGTGGATGCACCAGATATCGTTCAACTTTACAGCATGGACTGCTACACCAGAAACAGAGGAATATAGCAAATGTCACAAAATGTTTTTCAAAACCATTCTCTTCACACCAATATTTGGAAATTCTCTGCTGATAATTTCTCTTACAATTTATTCCACAAATATTCCAAGAAAGTAATTTCTGTGAAGAAAATAAAAGAGGGTGCTGCATGGATAAATAACTGATTGACTCTTAGATCTACATAAAAAACACCTAGACCCTCAGATGTCACGGCACTGTCCAGGTGACTTCTCACTCAAGAAGTTTATCAAAATTTAGTGTCTGTAAGAGCAGAGTTTATCTCTCACCCCACCACTTAACCTTAACATGAACTAAGACATCTGACTTGTCATCTTACATGTATCATCGCTTTCCTAGCATCTGCTGATTCCAAAGATTCAGTCTGATTCATCAAATTATGATATGGGTGGAGAATTTTTTTCAGGCTATCAACTGTCTTTCACCTGTCTGAAAACCTGTAAGCCTACTACTTGCCTAATGAAAACAATTTAATTCATTAGATATGTAGGCAAATATCTGAAAAATTATGCCAGCACTTTTCCACCTTACACTGACGGAAAAGATCAAACAAAATCAAAGCATCTCTTATTTATGCCTCTATCATAATGTGATTTTAAGCAACTTGTCATATGCCCTACACAGTTTCTTTTTATTTATATGAAATTAATTATTTCTAAAGATGCTCTCTCCTTGGAACTACCATACAATTCTACTAATATTTATACTGTGTGGCAAATGTTGGCAAATGTTCATTTTTTAATGACGAATTACCTACAGTCTCAGAATAAAGCTACATCATGGTCACTGCACTTAGAAGATTCTGCACTATTGTTTCTCAACATGTTACATTAATCATGGAATCTGCCTGCTGTCTCAAGAAATTTAAGTTTAAAGTCTTGATAACTGAGACATTAACAAGCTTTGTTGCTGCGCACATTTTTATTTAAACTGTGCTCCTACCTAATCACTCTACCAATTCAGAGAAATCTTGTTGTTGTCCACTGGTGTTTTACAACGGAAAATCAATAACTGCTTCTAAAAGCAATGAGGTGTGTTGAGATAGTAATAATAATAATAATCATCATCATCATCCCCAAACAATGATTGTAAGAAATGTGGTATTTGCTTATTTTACTCCTAGGAAAACTGCATCACCTCTAAAAATATATTCCTCAACAGCTCAAGCACCTAGGGCTGGAATGGAGACGTTTTATTCTCCAGGACTTACTTTAACTATCTGATAATCCTTCCTCAACTTGTCTTTTCTCAACATGCCACATTTACATCATCTTTTTCCCATGTCTGTGACAGCAGATTAAAACCTATCAAGTTCACCAGCTAAGAAATCAGTATTTTTCTTGTTTATAATTATAATGTATACTGACAATTATAATAATTGCTACTTAACAACAAACAGAGTGAACTCCGTTGCATACCACGCAGAGCTAACGCTGTAGACTATTTTGGTTCCCACCTTCTTACCACTGTGCTGTCAGGAAATAGCTGTCAGGTACGGGTACTCATCTAGCTCATCTTTGGAGCTCTTCTCATTTCCCAGACACTTTCGACGTAAAGAAACTGCATGTGCCTTTGACTGCCACCTCCCATCCTAAACTGCAGTCTGAGTTTACTGTATGATTTTTTTCTTCTAAATTCTCAAATTTGCTCTTCAAAATCACTGACTTGAATTCTCCTGTGATGTAATTTAAAAAACATAATCACTTCAGCCTGTATCATTGTCTCTGGTAAGCCCAGTAACTCCCACGTAGTTTACAAAAAAAGTCTCACCAGTATTAATTTTCACTGATTTTTTAATATTGCTCGCTGCTGGTGAAAATTACTCCTTACTATAGCTGTTTGTAGCAGTTATCTTCTTTCTGGTCAATGTAAGTCTGCCACTTGTGCACAACAATGTAAGTCTGCCACATGTGCACAACTCCAATAGCCTCCAATAGTAGTACTGCAGAGACCTCTGTAATCTGTATCACTATTCTGAAACAGATCGTTACAGCTATGCCAACAAAACTCCACTTCAAAACAATGTCAGCACAAACACATTTTCCGTTAGCCATACCAGCAGTTTTTACCCTAATAGCCTACATGCTCCCAATGTCTTCTCTCAGCGCTTCTTTTTACTTGTACTTGAATTAATCCTATTCTTGGTAGACGATAATGACTTCTGGTAGTTTGAATTTTCTCAGGCCATGGGACTGCTGGTCCCTATCAAATGTACAGCTACAGAAAACACAGCATATCATGTCCATTTCTAAAATCATATTACACCAGAATCACACATTTTTAAAACTAAGTTGAGGATAGGTGCGGTTATGTGGACTTTACAGTTTCTCTGTTCACTAAATGTAGTTACTTAAGTACTCCCATTATTAGGATGAAGTTATTCTGAAACATCAGAAAAAAAAATACAAGCAAGTCTGGTGCATATTCACACACTGGGTTAACTTCTGCTGTTTTGCCAGCTAGTGTTTTGGTGAATTCTAAGTATCTAATTTGTAAATCATTAAAACAAAATTGAGTTGGCATGCTAACTACCAGAAGTAGCAGTACCATTGTGTCTCCACCAAGTAGCTTTACGAGAATAGTTTCACCTAATACTTATCCTGTCTTGTAGCAGACTGTTTTTTAGTTTGATAGTTGTTGCATTCCTTAAACTGAATTCTACCTGCACCTTTTTACAGGATTTTTGAGAAGTTTATTCTGTGGAAGTGGCAAAGAAGTGTGCTTGTTTCTGAAGTCACAGAATGAATAAATACAAGATAATTCACTTTCTTAAAAGGTTACTATATATACACACTACGCGATTTCTCCACCACACTCTTTCAGGGAAACTAAACATAATCTACTTTTTTCAAGGATAGTGGTATTACCTGAGGTGCCTCTGTTCCTAAATTTGGTAACAAAACTAGTAATGAACATCTACGTTTAAACATTAACAGTGGTCTCAGCACTATTAAGGACCCAATGAAGCAGGAAATGTGAGGCTGCTAGCACACGAATCTGCCAACACTGGGTACATAATGTGTTTTCTGGGGATATGTACTTTGAACAGAATAAAACCTTTATAGCATGTGTTACTGATGTGTTAGCTTTGTCTGTTATACAGGTCCCTGTCTTTCCTGTTAATTCCTCTCCTCTTTAAGGTTCTGTGCAGTCTGCGCTGTCAGTATTTGTAGTTCTAGTATGATATATAGTCATCTATATATCAATATATATATTATACTGCTCCTTCCTCAGGCTGAAGCTACTCTTTCAACATTACCTGTCAACACTCGTGACTGGAGACAGCCCACCATCTCAGGGACTGATTCCTCTCTCACCTGCATTAACTGCACCTACTGAAAATTCCACTCCAATTTGAAAATAAAGTTCAGCCCAACTACACCCAGCCTGCACTTCCAAGGGCCCATCTGGATCTCACCTTTACCAGTGCAAATGCCCATTCTTAGTACCAGTGCAACTACCCTAACACACACAGGATGCAGGACTGGAATCTGGCAAGCAGAGCCTATATTCCTTCAAGTCATTCCCTGTTTCAACTCACAAAGTTCCTCCACTCTGAAGAATTTCTAAGTTAATTTATAAACAAGCAATGCATCTACCCAGGCCTTTTATGTTCTACCAGTATACAAGCTACTAACATAATGCCCTTCTCCTCTCATATTCAAACTGCTCAAACATAGTCTCCTCACCCTGAAGATTTCCTTTACAGCTAATTGGTCACTAATCATCACAGATCTTCTCCTAAGCAAAGCATGAAACTTTTCAGTTGTCATGAATCAACTGCTGCAAGCTAACAGATGTCACAGCAGCTTTAACGTTGGTTTATCAATGGTGATGCTAAAGAAAGAAATGATGACACACATAAACGTAATAGGTAATTCATCTGGAGACCCTATCCAGGATCCAAGCCAGAGGTGAGAGAGAAATCTGTAAGTTGAGAACTACAGTGAAGGTTACCTCTGCAAGACACAACTTTCTGAAATATATACCTATTTATACTGCTGTTACAGCTGATGATAATATTTTTACAATAAAACCTGGCCAAGAACTAAATATCTAAAAAAATTATTCTGTACTTTTTTGAACCCTAAGAAAAGGTCACTCCTAGATCAGACAAATCACAGTATTGACCTTTTTTGTGCTGCTGTCAGACGGTGGAGAGGGAAGAGAAGGAGAGTCAAAAGAGATCATCTGAACAGATGAGTCTCTCAACTTACACAGTAGAGAGGAAGGAGTGGAGTGGGAGAGCTCAGACTCAAGCGAATGACTCTCTGAGTTTGCATTTTTCATGGACTTGCCCGCTGAATTGATGGAAAGAAACACAACATATGAACAAACAAAGATGAAGAGGTAGAGTGTGATCAGAATCCTCAGCAGGCACTGGCAGCAGGAGTGGCCGCTGGGGCACGGCAAGGGTGGTGACCAGCGAGATGAGGAAGCAATGGAAGAGGAGGAGTGGTGGGTGGAACATAACCTCTCCATGTCACCCTCCTTTCTGAGAGCTGTATGAGGGTCAAGTAGATGTGATGGAAGAAAAAGAGAAGGCCAAAAGAAAAAAAATGGTGATTTAAATTACAAGCAACAAGAACTTATAAAATCTGTGAGCACACAAACAATGCTAATGCTGTACTTTTGGGAGGCAGTGTGGGTGCCAAAGTACAGCTGTAAAGGTCGTAGCTGTAAATGACTCTGTTCAGATGCCAGCGCAGATTTATCCCTCTATCCAGTACTGAGACATACAGGGTTTTGAAAGAGCTTTTAAAAAAATGTTGTTAGAAATTTTAAGGTTTTTCTTCAGGAAAGTATGTTCCAAGTGGATTACTTTACATCGGTTTCTTTCTATTGTTAAATAAAACAACAGGTACAAAATAAGTAAATTAGCAAATATATGAAAGTACATGCCTCCTGAAAGGTTCATGTTTTGAAGTGATGTACCTTACAGCTGTATTGAGTGGCAAAGATTAGCCAAAATTTACCTACTCTAAGTGCCCTACAGCTCAGCAATTTTTTCCCATTGGGAAGGAATCATCATTCTTACTAGTGCTTTCACTAATTCCTTTCCAGGGCAAAAATTACCACAAGAAATCTAGATTTCCCAGCCATGACAAATTTAACAACTCAGCTTTATAAAAGTCTGTGTGCATTGCTGGAAAAAATAACAACGGTATCCTAGAGCATTACTGTAAAAAACATATTAATCCCATATCAAAGTATATAGCAAAAGAGTTGCAGTCCCATCACTACAAGAAGGAGAAATCCCACAAGCTGCCCCAGCAGGCGGCATTGCCTATGGTCCAGTTTTCAGTACGTTCTTTCTGTCTACTCCTGTCCTTACATTTAGGAAGGATCACTGTCATGCAGATAAGCCCACGATCAATGGTTAATGTCAGAAATTTATGCCGGCAAAGAACTTGAACTACAGCTTCAAGTAATTTCAGACTCAAATTCTAGAATTAGCTTATTCCTTGAATTATTAAAGCTCACTATTGTTTGCCAAGCACTGTTTCTAATAAAAGCAGTATGTTCCAAATGTTCTAAAAAATGTTAATGCATACATAAACAAGACAAAGTTACAGACACCAAGATTTTCAATAAATAAATGAAAAGCCTGACTTTACTGTCTTCAAGTAAAATACCTGCCTTCGGAAGTAAAAATAGGGCGAGATCCTGACATGAGTGGAGAATACTGTATGCATTAGGTACGAGGTAAGAATCTGTTCTTAAAGACACATTTGCAACAGGTGATTCAAGACTATCTTTTTTTAATTGCTGCCTTTCTTAATGAATCTTCAGATTTGTAATGCTTTGTAGAGATATGCATATGTGCACACAGTCCAACAGGGCACACAAACCCATGGCTGTGCTGGAGATCATAGAATCACTGAGGTTGGAAAAGACCTCTAAGATCATCAAGTCCAACCGTCAACTCATCACCACCTTGCTTACCAAACCGTGTCTCAATATGCCATATCTACATGTTTTTTGAACATCTCCAGGGATGGTGACTCAACCACTCCCCTGGGCAGCCTGTTCCAATGCCTGACTGCTCTTTCAGTAAAGAAATTTTTCCTAATATCCAATCTAAACTTCCCCTGATGCAACTTGAGGCCATTTCCTCTCGTCCTGTCGCTAGTTACTTGGAAGAGATGAACTCCTGCCTCACTACAACCTCCTTTCAGGGAGTTGTAGAGAGCGAAAAGGTTTCCCCTCAGCCTCTTCTTCTCCAGACTAAACAACCCCAGTTCCCTCAGCTGCTCCTCATAAGACTTGTTCTCCAGACCATTCACCAGCCTCGCTGTCCTTCTCTGGACACGCTCCAGCAACTCAATGTCTTTCTTGTAGCGAGGGGCCCAAAACTGAACACAGTATTCGAGGGGCAGCCTCACCAGTGCTGAGTACAGGGGCATGATCACCTCTCTACTCCTGCTGGCCACACTGCTGGCTCATGTTCAGCCAGCTACTGACCAGCACCCCCAGGTCCTTTTCCACTGGGCAGCTTTCCAGCCACTCTTCCCCAAGCCTGTAGTATTTCACAGGGTTGTTGTGACCCAAGTGCAGGACCTGGCACTTGGCCTTGTTGAACCTCATACAGTTGGCCTCAGACCATCAACCTAGCCTGCCCAGATCCCTCTGCAGAGCCTTCCTACCCTCAAGCAGATCGACACTCCCGCTCAACTCGGTGTCGTCTGCAAACTTACTGAGGGAGCACTCCATCCCCACATCCAGATCATTGATAAAGATGTTAAACAAGACGGGACCCAAAACCAAGCCCTGGAGTACACTACTCATGACCGGCTGCTAGCTGGATTTTACTCTGTTTACCACAACCCTCTAGACTTGACCATCCAGCCAGTTTTTTACTCAGTGAAGAGTACACCTGTCTAAGCCATGAGCAGCTAGTTTCTCCAGGAGGATGCTGTGGGAGACAGTATCAAAGGCTTTACTAAAGTCCAGGTAGACAACATCCACAACCTCTCCCTCATCCACTAGGTGCCACAACCTTTCCCTCATTCACTAGGTGGGTCACCTGATCATAGAAGGAGGTATTATATCTCAACCAGACTCACATGAGCCATGCAACTTTAACACAACTTTTAAAGAGTCAAATCGATAAAAGAAATAAGGAAACCACTTGATGCAGTGTTGACTGTTTTAAATATGTGTGGGCTGGTAGTTTCTACAAAGGAAGGAACCTTACACCTGTCTGTGCAATCTATGCATGGTGTCAGAATAACAAGAGGAGGAAAAAAATGCACAGATTGCACGCCTTTGCAAAAAAGAGTCATTCTCTTCGAGGTGTGGGTCATACTGCAATACTATAAAACATATGTTAATACTACTTTTCAGTTACAGAGTAGCATCCCCATTTCCCTTCTCCTTCATGGGAAGGACAGAGCCTCTTCCTATGTTATACTCCATGCTGTGAAGAAAAGCAAAAAGATTTTTAAGGTCTTTTATCACCTAAAGTGGGAACATTCCTTTTAGATCTAAAATTTGGTGACAAGCATCATCTTGAGCATACGCATAAGGACCCAGTCAGTCACCCATTACTTCTCCCAGACAGTCAGTAAACTGAGAGAATTCTGTTACCTCTGAAACCCATTCATCCCTATAGTATCTTAACTCCAGCTGCAGCCAGCAGCCGTTCCTGACAAGACAATAGCTTTCTCACTGTTGTCCTAGAGAATCTACATCCAGAAGTCAAGTCTGGCGTAGTGGGAAAATATCTTTCTTAAGTGCCCTGCTAAAGCATGAAGCTTGAGCTTGTAAGAGCTGTCAGGGTTGCAGGACTGTCTATTCACTGAATCATTCTAGAAATTAGACTGTAGAGGTACCGTTAAATTTATAATAAAACAAGCTGAAAAGTAGCCTTTGGTGGAGAGACTGGAAGTGTGAGAGGAATACTGAAAAGTGAAAAACAAGCAAGCTTGCAAGCAATTAACAACAGGGAGATTGTATTTTTTAAATAAGCAGAAAATAAAATCCCTGTACACTGCAATAAAATGTGCACCTGGTGAACATGGCAGTGGTACCACCGTGTGTTAGGCCATTGACCTGTTGCTGAAACAGCTTCATCAATGTATGAGGTTATTGTGATCATCCCAGACGTTAGCAGCTCAAACTGTCATTCTTGGTGGAGAGAAAGCACCCCACCTTCCCACCAAAGCCGGTAATGAGCAACACAACACTACTCTGCCTCCTCTTCTACAAGCGCAGCTGACACCTTCCAGCTCCTCCTTCTGCAGTCTCCAGAAAATACACAATACAACACTCTGGAGTACAGCGTCAGCTCGTCTTACAGGCTTATCTACTTTACGCCCTTTGTATCACTGTTATGTAGCAACGAGTCAGGAACCTAAAATAACAGAAAACTTCATCTGCTAAACATTTTGCATCTGCCACTAAGCTACAGCAAAGAGAAGGACACAACCAGCATCTTGTCTCTCAGACCTGTGGTTACTGCAAGATCCTCTTTTCTGTTTTGGGAATAAAGTACGTTGTGGCCATCCAATCTGCTCTTAACTGTGATACTGTAGAATCTTATATAAGAATCAGGCAAAACATTTTCACTGTTCTTCTTGTAACTGCATTCCTGAGATAGAATTCTGTGCTCTAAGCTTCCGATAGTATTTTATAAAAATCCTGCTGTTACAACATCATGTTGTATCATCACGTAGAGGCCCTAAAATTAAATTATTCATTTAATGAGGTTAGTTGCTAAACTACACATAATGGCTTGCAGGAAGAAATACAAAGTGTTATGAATAAAGGTAAATTACTTTGTATTTTCCTCTGCATCAGCAGCAGGTACCTGTAATTGTTCTTCAAGCCATTACTTTGTGTTAACTCAAAGCCCTCTCAACTAGGTTGTTATTTAAAGTGAGCAGGTACTGGCTGTCAATGCACCCAAGACTATGTTCAAGTGGAGGTGAAATGATCCTCTGAAACTTTGAGAGCAAAGCGCCAACATCATTGATTTAATTAGTGCTAACTGCAGCTCATACAGTAACGTAAGTCACAATTACAGCTGTATTGCTACTAACAGTGCTTAGAAAATCTTCTCTCCACTGAGGCAACACCAACTATGCAAAAGTGAAGAAAATTGTAGCAGCACAGCTGACGGCAGATATTAGCCTATGCACCAGCTGAGCTCCTCAGCCTTTCCAAGAGCAGCAGAAACAAGATGCTGGGCTCTGACACAGGCTCGCTCTGCTCTCCTGTGCAAGCCTGAGCTACGCTGCCATGATGCAAATGCCCAGTGAATCTCATATGCAGCATAATACAAACTCTGCATTTTCAACATGATCCCTGGACAGCCGCTACCAGCAGGCTGTGCTTTCATGCTTACACTATCAATTCGTTACCCTGGCAGTACCGATATTTTTATCAAATATGTATAGCACCTGTTCTACCAGCCAGAAACTAAGCATTAGATATTTTTGATACAATTCTAACTACTTTATGTTTGAATCTCTTCTAAGTTCTAAAACTCTCCCATGCTCTTCAGAGGCCAATGAAGCTCTTTAGCAGATTCAAGTCTTTATTTTAGGGCACAACTTTGCTAGTACACACTGTTAACAGTGATTTACGTATTACACTACTCCCAGCATAAAGCAAACCCCATATTACAATGATTCACCACGAATTTTTTTTTCTTTTCCATTGTCCACATTTTATCTTTACAATTATCTCTGGCTTGTGTTTCACCTGTACATACAACACTTTAAGACTGCAAACCAGACTTTCATGTGAACAAGAGATACCCATACCTAATACTCTTTTTTTAAAAACCTTTTGTTTTAAAACACAATGTTATGTAAGCATGAGTAACATCACAGCATAGTATTTAGGGGGGCAAAAATGGAAACAAAAACAATTATTTGAGAAGTTACAGAACTAATTTTATTAAAAAAAAATTATTTTAGTTTTAAAGAATAAAAGAAGATTAAAATAAGTGTACGGACAGAACAAAAAAGAAACATGAAAAAACACTGGCATCTGAACAGAATAAGAATAAAACGGTGACATCAAAAAGAAAAGCAAACCCAAAACACAATTGCATGCTAAAAGTACATAAACTAAGTAGGAGTTACAAAGCACTGACCTACACATTTTTAATCTACTACTATTATTACTGGAACTAGTATCTTAGTTAATAAGCAGTAACTTTCTAGTCTTCATTCCAAAACATCATGGCAAATGGTGTTTTGGGAAATGAAAAGTCAAAGGTAAGTCTGAACCATGTCAGAAATAACATAGAAGAGAAAACTCATTTCTTTAAAACAAGGAAAAACAGTGTTCTCTCTTAAGGTTCATTAGGAGTTTCCGTGTAATGGCCGAAGAAATACGTTCACTTAACTCACATTATTGCTTCTCCACATGTTTCAAGCTTAAAATCATACCTTTCACATCCTCATCTTCAATGGTTGTATTGGAACTCTCTGTTGATTCCTGTTGAGAATATAAGCAGAATGTATAAAACAAGCCAAGTCTTCTTTGCGTGCCTTTGAAAATTAGTTACAGATACCATGCAAAGCCTTGAAGCAAGGTGGGATGTAATTCACAAACAAATGGTCACACACTGGTTCAGACATTTCCACCTGATAATGATGTCAAACATTGCCATTCTCTACAGTAGGGAACATAACTACATTTCCTGCTCTCTAATGCTTTTACTTCACAGGAATGTAAAGGAAACTTTTTTTCTTTAACATCCAACTGTACAAAGTCTATCTGAAATGTTACATGAATTACCTCAGCCAAGTAGGAGAGCTTGCCATTTTAAGCTTAGTGATTCAACCAATTGTGCAAAATCAGTCATTCCATTCCAACTTTTAAATATGCAGACTTCTGCACGTTACAATTTACAACTTTTTCTGCTGCAATGTATATTAAAACTGATCTCCCAGTGATTTTAAGAATACTGGATCAGATTCTGTCACTTTCATACTTTTCTGTGATAAAAAAAAATTTGTGAAGGACATGCAGAACTGATAAATATATGATAATGACTTGGACAAACTAAGCTACCTCTGTAGTAGTACTCTTCAAACAATCAGCCATATAAAGGAATGACTCATCTATCAGACAGTTTGTACTTAAGCCACCACACTGTTAAAAGGGCAAGGATGCTCTAACTCAGCCTTTCATGAATTACCAGAAATGTGAAATATCACGGGCAAATTCAACTGGGCACGGTCAAATCTAATAGGTACACAGTTGTAGAAAGCCTAAAGTTTTTAAACTTGGGGTTTTTTTTATCTGTATACTTTCTTGAAAAGTAGAATCAATAGTTTGTTTTTTTTTTTAATTCACAGCTCAATAGCAAAAAGGATTAACTGGTCTATTTTTATCTTAGAGACAGAAGATAGCACTGGTATTGTATTTAACTCTTAAAAGGATTTTACAATTAAATATTAAAAGGTAAATTTGACAGTGCCCTTTATTTACTGTGTCCTCACAAGGCTGAGACGAAGTAATGTTGAAAATGGTTAATGCATTACTCAGACCTTAAAAAAAACCAAAACGTATGTGCATCCATAAATAAAACTACAGGAATTAATTCACACATGAACAAAACTTAACAAGTCACCATGCTCTTCCTGAACTGGCTAATGTTAAGATGTTTCACTCTACACAGACATATCATGCTCTATCACTTAAAATATTAGATAAAGCTCTTATAAGTAAACAAAACTCCCACACAAATACAAGTTGTAAATACCATGCACAAGCTCACACGGCAGACGTAGCCTGTAATATTGAAGCATCCACTCCAGTTGCCACACTACAATGATCAGTCTTTCAGACAAATTTAGGAGTAACTCTCCGCATTAAGTGGTTTGCTTGTCTGCTGTGACCTTTTGGGACATTGAGTATCTTAATTTCTATGATTATATAATAAAGTCAAGTAGATGTAGTCACGCCAATATTTTGTCTGTTTTTTCTGGTCTTTAGTGGACTTCAGTGATAAAGATTAGACTACTGTCCAAACCACAGGCTGTTTGTTGCCTACGAGTTGAAACTTTGGGAGTTGAATAAGTAGTAACATGAAAATAAAAGCTCTATGTTTGACAGATGCAAGGTACATATAGGAATGGGATATACAAGCACAATACACACCATCTGCGTTTTCATGCTTGAGAAATGTCTGCATGCGTTATTTTTTCACTCAGATTCAATCCTTCTCATATGAAATAACCACAGGTAGTTAAGACTAGATAAATCAAATGTCAATTCTTTAAGTCAATACTGTAAACAGTGAAATTATTGTTGAAGAGTGAACTCTTTCCAGGAAACCTAGGAACATGTGTTATATGTATATGATGATATTTCGTGGCCCTTTTCAAGTCCATGCATGAAAAAAACAAAACAAAACACGTTTTAGGAATCAGCTGCCAAACGCAAACATCACAATACACAAGAAAAAGAAAAGAGCATGAGAAAAATGCATAAAAACGAAAAGACCTCTTTTGTCACTTGGAATGTTAATTTTTTTTTTTTTAACTGCTCGGTGATGTTATGGAAGAAAACTGAAGTCCTGTGCAAAAGACACGTCACAACATGGTGTATAAGCATGCTGAGAAACAGCAAATGGGATAAACTGAAATGACATCTTTATCTAAGGTGACAACTGCACATAAAACTCATCAGTATAATCTCACCGCACTCTGAGAACACCGCTCTTTGGTTTTACTTAGACTGCAGCATTTTTGGCTGAAACAAGAGAGACACCACGTTCCCCGAGCCTGGCTGCACAGGTACTGAACTCTCCCAACTGCTACCGAGTCCCCCAAGAGCTTCTGAAGCTCAGCACTCAGCAGGACACACGCAGCAGATGAACACAGATGAAAACAGGCTCAAGATACACCAGGTATAACAAATGCAGGAATGAGATTTTCCTTGATAAATTCCTGGAATGGCCCTATTTTGCTGTGGAATAGTGGATGAAATGTGGGGTATGGAGAAGCAAGATGGCATTGATTCTTTCTGAATACCTTATTTCCATCAGGGTTGTGGATTACTGTAGTTTGGGGCTCCTGAGCGAGAACAAAATAAAGAGAAAAAGAGTTCCCGTTGGTAAATACATTCTCATTAGTACGAGGGAGTGCAAGAAGAGCCAGCTCACAAATGCTGAACACTGACAAGAGCTAAAACAAATGTTAACTGTTGCCAGCAGGTGAAACTGGATGTCTCTAACACAGATGTCCTCAACAGCAAGACAGCAAAAAAGACCATCTCACCTAACACAGCAGCATGCAGAGACCTTATTCATGACCGATGTATACAGGGCTTTGAAGCTCTGGAGACCTGCAGAGGCTCTCTTTCACACAGGGCATACTAAATGCTTTGCGCGTTTACCTGTCCAAGCCAGGCCAGAAAAAAAGGCCAGAAATCACCTCTTTTCTTTAAGTGTGTTTGCTTGTATTAGTATTTAGTGATCAAATAAAAATACAGACGAATCAATAAGGATTAACTACCTCTGAACACTACCATGTTTTGGAAGACATAGATTACTACCAATTGCTGCCCTGGCAGAGCAGCATAATAGAAGCTGAGAGAGATCTTTGCATCATTTTGAAGTGTAATTTCCCCAAATCCTTTTTCCCTTAAAAAAAGATTAAATAATCTTTGAAACGGCAGTTAGTCAGCATACATGTTAAAGCATGGACTATTGCACATGGCTATGTCTGGGAACGGACTCCCATATACTCATGCGTGAAACCTGTTAACCGGTCCTTAGAAATTACTTCGCAATGGATGCTTCAGTGCCAGTAGCACAAAAAAAGATCAAGAGAAAAATCTCTCCCGATGTGTGTGAATTCTCCACATTTTCAGAGCTATATATGCAGGCATAATGGAAACAATGCCTCACAAACTTAAGTACTCACACACTGGCCTTTATATTTGTGAGCCCTGTGATAAACGTATGTCTAAGAAACTGGAGCTACTAATAAAAGCAAGACTGCAATAGAAACATCCATGAACAGTACTCTGATCAGTAATATGTTCCTAACACAGCTACTAATGAGTACTGTCTCCTGCAGATATAAATCTAAGAAAAACAAGTAAAAATGTTTAGCGCTAGATGCCTCTTGATCCCAGTGAAGACTTGCAAAGTCCTGCTGAGTTTTAGGAAATATGGAATGAAAATCTGAATAAGGTCTATTTTATGGTTGCCTGGCAATAATCCTCTTAGCTCTCCTTGACATCAATACTTATATAATGACAAAGCAGAGAAAATAATAGTGTGGTGGTCTGTTTTTTTTATTTTGTGCAAAAGGTTAGCATTAAAAAGACGGAAACAGTCATCAGGCAAAGAGCTAAGAGCAACATCAAGCGCATTCTACTCACTTTCTGGCACAGCATGCAAAAAATTCCACTACAGTTACAAATGCTGTGACTCTATCGCATCCAGCTTCCATGTAACACTTTCTATTAATAAACACGCTCTAATGGACTTCCTCACAAAAATAAAGGAAAGCATAATTCAAACAAAAAGTTTTTCCAAAACCTGTTTTTAGAAAGCAAACAGAGTAAATGCATGAAAAAGCAAAAAAGAAGGAAGAACAAACAGAAGACAGTCAAAAACTTCAAGATAGCATGAGAAGGAAGATTCCAGGTATACCAGCGCCGGGGTAGGAATATTTTCCTTGGGGCTGGTTACCACGTTCGTTTTGTTGTTTATCTGTAGGTATGCAGAAAATAGAAACAGACAGGCCTTAGAACTCGCAGTAGGCATCGTATCTATATCTCTCTGTATAGAGCATCCATATACAGATACAGATATCTATATATAGATATAGATATGGAAATAAAGAATCACAGAAAGATGAACTTATGAACTTGAAAGAACACTAGCAATAGATCCAATGGCTAGCTGCAACTCCTCCAAACACGCTAGCTACGGGTTTTCAGATGCACTATACAAAGGTCTACATAAGGTACAGATGACTTCAGCTGTGACACTTAAAAGAACAGAGAGTCTTTAAGTAACAGCTAGTGACATATATGAAGAATAAAGAAATAATAATATGGGTTTGAAGTAAGTCCTAAATAGCCATTGTCATTTCTTGACATGCAACAGTATTAAATAATTGCACCCAGTTGTTCTTTATTGCTAATTACCTATCACAACCGTAATAATATTGTATTATTCATAGCTCTCCAGAAATCTATAGAGTTGTTCTGCTGGCTTCTGGGAACAATTTTGAATGAGCATGACTGATTCCAGATCTGATTAAATATAACTGATGCTAGAAAGAGACTAGTGCCTCTTTTGCTTTTTTTGTTTGAATTTAGACAAAAATATACTCCAGCTGTGATTTTCTGCAGTCTCCAGCATCCTGCAGTAACTGTGTATCAGCCTTTCAATTTTGATACCATTAACCTGAAAATGTAAGGTTTCACACTATAGCAGCGGTAGCCTTACTCCACAAACCAGTACCTATCTGCTTAGCTTTACACGTAAGTCATGATGATAATTCTTAAGCTTAGCACACTACTACATTTTTACAAGACTTTTGGCTTTTATTTATGCAAAATTTTAATTCAAATTAAACTGTTCAGCAGTAAGTTTAAAGGTATCTGATTCTTTAAATCCATTTTTAAGATTCGGCTTTCATAAATACCGTGGTATGAAAAGAACAAAAATACTAAAAATAATGTCCCAAGCCACTTTTTACATGCACTAAGAAGCAAGATTAAAGTATAGCAAAATTAGATTGAAAAATGTCATTTTTTTCTTTAACAATCATTAGGAATTTTTTTTTAACGTACATTTTGGTCATGTCTAATTTTAACAAGAGCAGTCCAAAGCAGCATGCAGAACTGGGTGTACAGATATATGTTGCCTGGAAATACTTTGATAAAAAAAAAAAAAAAGTTCTACTGAAGCTTCTAGTCACAGTATTTAATGATAAAGGTGCAAAACAAAGCAAAAAAAGTCCAAAATTGTTTCATTTATGGAATTTTGTAAAAATGTAATTAACATCTTCATTTAAAGAAACAAACTAGCATTTTTAGGGTCAAAATTTGGTATTTTTTCTACTAAAAGAAAAACCCTTCTAAACCAATTAGAAAATGGCAATATGCTAAGTGATACATGAAAAGGCACAAAGAAAGAGGAAGTCCCGCAACAGTGGACCATACTGAGCTGGGTATGACACATCTGACTTCTGATTTAAACTTCCAGATGGCTCTGTAGTCTCAGGTGAAATATTCGGCTTCTCAGCCACAGAGGCTAACATTTAAGTTTCGTCTGTGCCAAGGGCTTTGCTAAATTTGACCCTTCACAAGTTAGCACCACTGGGGAAATTCACTGTACTTCATGTCCTCAGCAGTTTTTGAGGATTATTTTACTTTGGTACAGGTGTGGCAGCTGATTTGTTCATTGCAGGAATTAAGCCCGCAGCTGAACTGAATCTTACTTGGAATATGTCTAGATTATAGAAATGTCAAAGGGGTTTGCATTAGTTAATTACAGACTGCAAATTTCCTTATCTTAACAAGCATTTAACTGGCTTTGAAGAATATAAAGCAGCCTTTTTATTCTGTGTCAGGGAACATTATTTCGACACTAAATGTTATTTAGTAATATTTCTGATAAGATCCATTCTCCCATATAGAATAAATATAATTTTCCTTGATTTAAAATCAAAGTTCACAGTGCTTTACAGCACGAGGATGAGAAACAGTTATTTTTTTAAACCATGGTCTTTCTACAGAAACAGTCACTAACAGAAAATACAAGTCACTATAGAGTTCCAAGTGTTTAGTTTATGCCCCAACTTGGCCCAGTTCTTGTCAAATAAATTTCATTTATCTATTTACAATTACAGTCACAAGGTGCAGGGGTGCCTGAACTCAAAACATTTGTGCATAAAGTCATTCATGGGGAGACGTAAGTATTAGCAAGTATTTCATGTATCAACTAACTTGCTTCAATATTTATGGGTCTGTGAGATGGGCAAAACCTGAACTCCTTACTCAGGGAAAAAACTTCTAAGAAACCCCAACCACTTCAGTAAATGAAAGTTATACAGGAGAACTGTGGAACAGTGGGAATGTAAACAACGCTGCTTGCTAGCATACTAAATCTTCCAAAACAAAAGAAAAATCACATATCAAGTTGTATAACTATAAGTTCATATTTTTATGACAGCGTAGCCATTAAGAGACTACAAATAAAAAGGCCCTAACAAAAGGCAGATAGACATAAAGCAAAAACATGAGGAAAGAAATGAAGACTTCACCAGATTTCATACAGTCCTATTCAGTAGTAGCGTAATACAAAAAATAAAGTGATATGCCAAACGAATGCTTGCTGTTGAATACATAATGAAAACAGGTTAATCAAATTTCAATTCCAATTTTGCCTGAGTAAGGAGAGCAGGCTTGGGTCCATACTCCCTTGGTGAAAGTCCTATAAAAATAAACAATATCCATTACAGCTACTGCTGAAAACTGCAGGAAATATATTCAAAACTTCTTAGTAAGATATTGAGAATACAGCATTCATTATTTAAAGCAGAAAGAGATAATGTAATTCAAAACACAGTTATTTCTTCTGCATAAACAGAACTTGGTAAAACCCTTTGAAACTTAGAGAGAAAACAGCAGTAAGCCTGTACACTTTCTCCCTCTCACAGAACATACACATGACATGTGATTTTATTAGTATATGAACACACATAGTGTACTTCGCATATATTTTTAACAGCAAAGGGAAATGATTCCAAAAGGAGTAAAACATTTTTCTATGAACCAGTTACTCTAAAGTTGAATTGTGCTTAAGTGGTGAACTTCTATCTGTTGCGAAAAAGGAAAACTTTTATACAAATGCATTGCTTGTCAAAAGCCACTCTCTTAGGTCTGATAGTAGTGCAGGACAGACACACACAAATGCTCTGAACAGCTGGGCATGACTGCAGAATCATTATTGGTCTTTTTTCAATATATTATAAAAATATTTTAAGAAACAAAACCTGCATCTTGGGACTTATCTTTCACATGGTACTTTTGCAACAAAAAATTAAAGCACAGTTCACGTTATCTCCACCGTACCTTTCCGGTGACCCTCGTCTGGACGCTGCTACAGTCCCAAAGAACAGACTATTTACCTACATAACTACGGGTCTGCTCAGACCTGAGCAGCAGCAATTTTTGCTTTTCAAGGAGAGTCGCACTTCCCAGTGAAAGGTGTGGATGAGGGATGCTTGCCTTCTCTCTAGCGGCAGCAGCAACAGAAGCTGGCTGGGACATCACAGCTGATCACCATGAACATCTCAACAGTCAGATTCACAACCACAACAAACGGGAACAGAGTAAACTGCTGTGTGGGATCAGAGAGGCCAGATGAACACAAGACTGTAAAGTAGGTTGAGGAGGAAGAAAAGTTATTGAGACTGACTGTCAGCTGCGACATCTTTTGACAAAGCCCTGAGCTGTGAAAGATGTTAGCTGGCAAACTGTCGTATGGAAAGGCTGTGATATTGTTTGTTTCACTCCTGAGCATTTAGCGTGGCATCTTGGTCTACAGTGGCTCAACTAAAGCGATAATATTTCACTGTGCAATGTGGTTTGTGTCACATTTTATGATATTAATACTGTTAGCTTTTACAATAGGGAGGTCTTAAAAATTAATAGAAGGCTGTTATAAGATTACCATTTTGTTACTATTTTTTTTACTAAGGACAGCTGCATTGGCCAATGTTACATCTACTTTTCTGTCTTTGTATGTCTCCAGGTAAAAAAAAAAAATTAAAAAATTGCTTGAAAGAACTGCAGAACAATTCACTCTGGATGGTATATAGCAACTGCAGGCTTAAAATTCACAAGATTGTACATCAAAGTCTTGCAGCTTCTCACAGTATGTTAACAAAACTAAATGCAACTGTTTGATTTCTAAGTGGGAACGTTTCACAGGAGGAAAAAAAAAAAAATCTGTCGATAAAGATCCTCACCATCATCTGAACACTCGAACTGGACTTCCTTTTCTGAATTGACCAGTCAGAGAGAAAGGAAAAGAAGAAAATGTGACTGGTTGGATTTGAAGTATCAATGCATGGAGTACAGTATATTTCTGGTTTGGCTTTTTTCTTTTTTAAGAAAAAGACAGCTTAAGCTGTACAGAGGGGTGGAAAAATGCTATGGAGTATATAGTGTCTCAATAACAGAAACGACAAAAACAGACTTCCCCAGATGTAAATTTACTCCCTTTGCTCCACATGACCATGCAGACAAACAGCAGACACATAAAATGTGCTGAAAACCAAAGTATCAAATCCCAACAAGTGTAATTTAGGCAAAATTTTGGCAACAAATGTTTCCAATATTATAATCAAAATTGAGATATAACAAATACCATTATAGACCTGTAGGAGGAATGATATTTAAAACGAAAAAGCTGGTCAGATAGAGTACGTAAATTTTATATATTCCACAATGAAACATGTTAAGTTTTCCACAGGAACGACAGAATAGTACTGAATGTCTGCTTCTCCAAATAACCAGAGTATCTCCCACTTGGCAGCGAGAAGCACTGAAATCATAGTATACTCACTTCATTTTAAGTCAGTCTCATGATTTTTTTGATAGGAAAAGTGTGCATATGTGGGAGAACAGGAACAAATATACTATGATTCTGGTATTTAAGGATACAATGTTTTGTTACAGTAAAAAGTTAAGATTAAATAGAAAATTAAAATTCAGGTCAAAGACACACTTCTCAGTAAACACACAGAGCACAGAAGAACATCTTTTGAATCATATAATGAAAGCTCGAGGCACTTATTTTAGTCTCCAGGAGTCCTCTGATAAAAGAAATAAAATATTTTTCATTGCTGTTTTTTTTTTTTTTTCCTGGCTGTTTTTCCAAGTATTTATCCAGAATGTTCATTTGTGAAGCATCTCTCCTCCTGCAGGATCTGGTGACATCAGAATAGGAGCTCTAAATCATGTATGAAAGCTGCCAAAATGTTCCCTTCTTAGCAAGGTCTGTTAGCCACGATGAGCTGATTTGTTGAGATAGGAAACCCCTCAAGTTCTGCCAAATATAGCAAGTACATCTGGCAGAATACACCTCATGTGGAGCCAAGCCTACCAGAAAACTTTTGGTCTTCCATGAAATCTAATGATCAAGTCAAGTGGAAACACAGAAGCAACAGAGATGCAGATAAACACTGATACCTAAAAAGCTAACATGCCCACCACCAAGCTATTATTTTGTATTCTAAGCTAATTAAGAACACCGAGTCATTAACTACACAATCATCCTTCATTAAAATAACAAGAAAAGCATTTTCTCCAGTAGTTTTCTTCCACTTATTAAAACGCTTGGTTTTCAAGTGTTTCTTTTACTTTATTTTTTCAGCTTCACTTCAAATACACAGTAAGAAGCAGTTATTAACAAATTCTATAAAGGAAAGAAATAACAATAATCAGTCCTAAAAACTGGCAGAAGTTACAAATAGGTGGTGACTAATAAAATATATTTTAAAGCACGTGTTCAACCTACCTTAACTCCATCCGGCTTTTTCAGTAAACTCTTGGCTGCTGTAAAACGAGACAAATAATTTCAGTGTCAGGTGGTTACCACTGAGATCGACCAGCTGCACAGCAACCCCCCATTGCCTCCCAACTGCAGATACTTTTTCAGCTTTTATTTCCTCCTTTTGCTGCTCTCAATATAAGAAACAGAAGGTTTAAGAAACTACAAATACTTAAGACTATCATACACCTCTTTTTCCATTGACTAAAGCTGTAGGCTAACTGTACTTATACAAGGTGAGACCTCCTCGGGTGGCATAGAGCAAATGGAAGCAGGGTGAGTGGGAAGGAAGCAGCCTTTGGATACGTTCATTTTTTTCAACTGCAATATATTTACAATTGTTGATGGGGATATTTTGACGTGACTATGAAAAGGTACTATTCTGATGGCAGGGACTTTGATCACATGTTTGTAGAGCCCACTGGTATCTTAATGATGGTATTAATGTGACAGTGACATAAAAGTAACAAGTATCAGATCAATAAGGTATCTAAAGAGCATAGTGAGGTACGATACAATCTATTCCTCCTTACGAAAAGTAAAGTGGGTTTTAATAAAGCGTCTCTGAGCAATGGTTCTTTGGGGATTTCATCAGTCACTTTGCGTGAAAGGTCAGGAAAATTGCAAATAAGAAAGGAAGAACAATCTGCTAGTGCAGTGTTGATTTGGAGCAGTGCTGCCTAGGAGTTAATGACAGGCTTTGCTTCAACTTCTAATGAAGAAAACCTGCTATTTTCTGAATCATGTTGCACACCAATCAAATTCCTTCAAAATGGTGGGGACTGTTGGGCAAAGCTTCAGTTGCCATAACGTTATCCACATGTCAGGCTTTAAATTCCACCACTTACAACTGGCACCAAGCACAGGGCCAAATCATTCCAAGTTACTAAACTTCAAGGGCTAATGTGCAAACAAACACACTGCAGCCCTAAGCCTGAAAACATTTACAGCAGAAATACTTGTTGGGTGAACTACCAAATTCAAATAAACTGTTCACTAAAGTGTTAAATGCTTCATGACACACTGCCAAAGGCTTGAAGAACAACAAATTACAAACATGGCATTTTTTTGTTTTACTGTTGTTTATAACCCAATCTTCCTACCAGAAAACATATCACTGCTTAGGCTGTACAAAAGTGCAGTTCCATATATGGTGTTTTGCTCAGAAGTAGGAAGCTAACAATCCGGTACAATCAAAGGGAGACAGTCCTGAAATGGAGCGCCCATCATTACCACCATCCTTCTCCTTAAAACAACAAAAAAAGACCCCCAAAACAATTGGACCTTGCAAGCCTAAGGTTGCTCAAACTAGCTGAGGATATTGGAGTTATTCAGGATGTGGTTTGAAGTTTGAAGTTAATTTTTGTATCTGTGGTTTATTCTCTGGTTACATTTGTGTTAAGTGCTTATTTAGCTTTTGTTCTGAGTACAGAAAATGTCAGGTCACCTCGGAAACTCCACAGAAATAACTGTTGCCCATTATCATGGTGTTTACATTAAAAAAACTTGAAAATTAAGCCAGGTTAATGTTTATAATTTCACTAATATATCAGCCCTCCAAATGCAGTTTATTAATTATGGACATCAACCAACACTACCATTAAAACTCCCACAAGGCCCATGATTTACAACTAAAATGAACAAAAATAATTCTGCCTGTATTATACAACAGGACCGCTGCCTGTTTTTATTTACAGAAACATGTAAATTAATATTGACAAGCAGTTGTTTTACATGTATTTTTGAGATAGGATACATCCTGTTGCAACATGTGCTTACAGAACTTTATGCAACATGGCCTTAGATTTTACATTACCACAAATGTTGTGGGCACTCCATTAACTTCAGAAACTCATTTAGGGAAAGTGAAGGGGAGGAGTTATTTCTAAAGCCTTAGGCCAAAAAACCCAGAAGTTCATCGCTTTCAAGCCTGCTTTGTACCGTTAGCCCTTACAAAAATACAGGAAAACATAAATTAGTTCTTGTAAGCTGCTGTTCATAGCAAACCAAATCTTTTTGCTAGATTTGAGCATAAAACTTCTGAGTTCTTTTAATGCTTACAAACATTACATGTTATATATAAACAATTAAATGAAAGCCAGTAAAATGAGGGCACCAAAAGCAGTAACTACAAGTATTGTGTTTACGGCATTGCCAGCGTGTCCTTCGAAATGTGCCTAGTATGGATTATTATGCAGTATTGTATATTATATTACATATTCCATACTTCACTGCCTTTGTTGGTTTTGGCTTGGAATGTATTTTTAATAATATTTTGATGCATCTTTCTTTGAGCACAGATACTGCATACAAATCAAATGTTTACAGAATTTGCAGTAGCAAAGCAATTAGCATATTCTAAATTAAGCCCGCAATGAAAGATTTCTTGCAACTACAAGCAATAGCTATAAATGAAACCTAAGGCAGCGCTAATAGGCCAGAAAGCAGACTGAAAAGAAATGGTGTTGTGACAACATGTAGAAATTAAAGTGATTTAGGACAAACAGCAATTTTGATTTAGAAGAGAAAAAAGATGTTCCTTTCACGTGCTGAGGGTCTTACCTCACAAGAAATATACATTCCACATAAAAGGAAAAAAGAAAAAGGAAAATAAAACACTTTTATAACCACATCATTATGGACAAATGACCTTCAAAAGCATGCTTTGCAATGAAATACAATGAATAATCAACTTGAAAAAATAAAATGTCATCAAGGAAAAATGTGGATCATTATGGTGTAAAACAGAGATGATAGGTGAAAAAAATCCAAAACAAAGCCAAAAACCCTGTTTGCTTTTCATGCCGAAATACTATTTTAAAATTACTTCAGCTTTTTTTGGTTGATGAAAGTTGAAACTGACCCTTACACATACAGTGACGGTTATGAAAAGTGATGACAAATAATCTATTTGATATTTAGTAATAATGCATTTTTACAAGATATGCAGCCTACAGCATTCCCAACTTTAAAATCAATTGGCAGATACTGGCAATTCATTAAGCATTAATCCAATGTGATTTACGTAAATGTAGTCTTCTGTTTTTATAGGTGTGTATTAAATATAGGAACTTAACTAAGAAACTGCATTTCAAGTACTATGCAAATTGAACAAGTTGTTCTTGCATTCATGATTATGTAATTTATTTTGGATGATTCAGTGCTTATTATTATTCAAAACATGCCCAAAGCACTATCATGTTTTTGTCCGTAAATTAATTTACATTACACTCCAACAGTTACATCACAGAGAAGGAGGATATGTAAAATCACTGATTTTTAAATTTGGCCTTCTTTTTCACTATTCACTTGAAATCTCAAATGGCAAATGAAAAATTCAGCATAGCATCAAAGTTTTGGCAATACTACTACTGAGGACAACTAATTCTACTAACAGCAAACTTATTTTAGCTTTTGCTATTAAAATTTGTTTAGTACAAAGATCTAAATCTCCAGGCATATCACTATAAAATTATTTCATAAAGAGGAAACATCTCATTATATCAAGCTCGGCATTAGAAGAAAAGAAAAAGAGGACTCCTTTTACTTACTCCTTAGCAAAGCAATAAAGAATGAATGTACTTTTTTTTTTTTAATACAAGATGCAACAGAATCCTAGAGTAAGATTTTAGGCATATAAAAATAAGTTTTTAAATGTTTTTTGGTGATACTCATGCACGTGGAGATATATGGATTATTTTCAAATTTCCTCCACCACAACAGACAAGAAAACACTGTCTGTCTTTTGACAGGTAACACTAAAAAAGCAAAGAGAAGGAACTCGCATTCTACTGAAAAATCAGGCTGTCAACTACAAAAGATTTTATCTGGTCCAAATAGTTTAAATGCTCTTGTTTGCTTCTGCAAAGGAAACAACTTCATACATATCACATTTAGACGCTCCTGAATAACAAAGATCTTTCTGTACTAATAAATCCTAATTAGATCTTAGTCATCACAGACACCAAAACATAAAGACTGTATCAATCTGGAGCTCAATGAACATACCTGAGAAATTTCTGGTAGCCAGCATAGTTGTCAAAATGGCCCCCTGTGTACACATACATTTTCTCAAATTAGCATCACACTTGTGTAAAATTCTGAATGTGAACATGACACAACAAAAAGGAAAACACGTGTAAATTACACCAATTACTAAATTAATCCAGAAAGAATGGATTGTCTGCGCATTACCTATCGTGATGCCATGAGTGCATAAATTGTAATTTAATCTTAATCACACACCTATCAGCAATCCTGATAATCTCCTGAGTAAATAATGCCAAACCATGAGTACTCACAGGCACAGTAATTACCAGCAAAATACACAGCTGAATGCAAAACAGACTTTACTAATGTGCTTAGATTGTTTTTTAGGTAGGAAGAGGAGTTTATTTGTAATGTGCTAATTAGAAAAGTTTGCATCTGCAGTTATCCTGTCTGGTCAGGAGTAAGCAAAAGATAATCTAAAAGAATAACTTTAAAGATTTTCCTTCAACAAAGTATTTTTGATGTGTATAAATGAAGATGATTGTTATTATTTGGAATCCAAAGAAATTATGCTATGTTCTAGTCACTTTTGCGAAAAGCTTAAGATCTTCATGCTTAAAAGATCATAATCTATCTAATAGTTCATTTAAGCATAATATTAAAGAAAAAAAACTGCTTAGGGACCATTTGTTTTACAGATGGAGCACAAGCCAGCATACTTTTACCTTTCCAAGATTAGCTACTCATCCCTGCAGAAGTTTTCACTCTTACCTTTAGTTTTCTTCTTGCATTGAATTTCTTCAAGCAATCTACAGTCTCTTGTCTGTGCATCATAGAGGCAACAGTAGAACGTTGCTAAGAGAAGAAGAAAAGAAACATTTTAACGCACCCAGCCAGACGTCAAGCATTTTACTTACTCTACAACATACATATTACAACCCACATGGTCCAAACCCTAGGCCTTTAATTTCTACCCTGTCTGACTATCCCTATGTGCATATTTCTACACATTGGGGAAATCTCCAAATCACCAAAACCAAAGGTCTCATTTTACTCAGCCTTTCCCATGTGTGAAGTCCTCTTGAAAGAAATAAGGACTAAGAAAACCACAAAATCTGAGAACTTTGGTTACACAGTATAAACACAGGCAAAGTAATATACTGAATTATGATTTTGGAAAATACGTTTTAAAACACAAAAGAAACATTACTTTAGCATTAGTGGTATTAGGTGAGGTACAGCAGCAGGAAATGTTTCAGGGAAAATTCAGCGGTACCTGCATTTTCCCTGTAACTCAATCTGCATCACAATTTTAAAGGCAAGACAATACATCCTACTGGAATGAATAGAGCCAGGAACCAGCTATATGCCTCACTGTGACTTTCAAAGTATCAGTCCAGAGTACCTGCAAAGTCAAATTGCAGAATGTACTGAAAACTGGAAATTAGTCCTGGATCCAGTAACAGATAGGCAGTCTGTGCTACCTGCAAATTGGCTTTTAAAAAGTCCCTTAATTTCCTGCCTTTACATTTCATGCTTATCATAATGGTTATAGGGAAATGAAGATGTAAAACATCATCTTACTGAAAATCACTTTCTTGTACATTTTTTTAATGATGATTTAAAATAATGCTCTGACTTTGGAACATTTGCACCACAAAGTCAAGGCAAAGGAGTTCGTTTCTGCAAAAAATCTTATCCGAGGCTGAGACCTCAATATACAACACTACTGACTGTATCTGTACAATTACAATCTTATGCTCCCATAGTTACACAGCTGCACAAGTAAGGACAAAAATTACCTTCTAAACACCTTCGCTATATACTGAAATAAACCATAAACTGATCTGTCGGCCGAATTAGTCTGTTAAATCTCTGGAAATTACTTACACAGATCCATGGATGCTTTAGTGCTTCTGATGCTGTGATACGTTTTGCTGGATTGATGGTAAGCATTTTATTGATAAGGTCTTTTGCTTCAGGAGTCACTGTATCCCATTCTGGTGAGGGAAACTTAAGAAAAAATACATATGTGTATATTACCTTGTACAATTTCTACACAATTTTACCTAAGGATTTTTATTAATAATATTTCTGTAACATTACTTGCTAACAGAATTTACCAGATTTAAGGGGGAAAAAAGCCTGCCACCATCAGAAAAGTTTGAATTAGCCAGTTTTATAAATAATGGTTTTCTCCTTTACTGTTTTGAGCTTTTATTTATTTGGTTCAGATGCACAGCATTTCTATATTTTCAGTAACATGATGCCGACTAAAATTCATAGCATAAAATAACAATGGCACACAGAGTAACAGGTTCCAGTCATTTGAGAGGCATATGGTCATACAGCACTTAATACAGCCCTAGTTTCTCTTTTAATGAAGATAAAAGTTTTGAATTTGATACTATCTAGGCACAATACGTCACAAGTAGGTACTATGTATGTACAATACAGATGCATAGTTCAGTCTCGGCACTTCCTCATTTCTTGCCCTCTTGGCTGAAATCATAATTCCCCACTGTCACCCTGTTTGTTACTGTATGATTACTTCTTCACTAGGAAGAAGACTTGACAGACTATAAGTTTATTTTCAATAAAAGGCCACAGCATAACGATTCCCTTTTCAGTCATTGCAGTCCAGGACTGGATTCAAATAAGAGCCTGAAAATGATAAGGTTCTCTCTTTTCCTCTTCATCATTCACAACTTACTTACATCTGAGGATCAACGGCCTTCTGTCTGTTTAATGTAATATAAATGAATAATGTTGCAAAATTCATAATGTCACCAAATCATCAGTTCTTACTTACCAACAGTTGTAATGCTTTTTGTTGGAATACACATAGGTAATGAAATTATTCCTTTTGAAAAACTCTATAGCAGCACGTGTTTTGAAAAGTGGGTGACAACAGCATCAAGTTGTATATTTAGGATGCTTAAGACTTCTTAAAAACAATTTAGAATAACTCACCAGTTGAAGTGATAAACCACAGGAAAAATACACGCCTTTGGGAGATCACAGAGGTCTGAAGTGGTTTGTCAGAATAACATAAGCTTGCATGATTTACACAAGGAACAGACAATGAAAACTTGGAGCCATAAGGAAATAAGATTTAAACTAGCATAGGATGTTCCCATCCCAGTAAGTTTCATGTCACTGAAGTGACATTCGCTATATTGAGTGGCTCATAAAGATAACCAATACAAAAAAAATTAGAAAATAATTCTGATTTCACTTTTCACTCTAGAAAACTCCTATCTAGAGGTACAATTACAAATAATTGAATATACAGAGTAAGGTACATACATCATAAGCACCAGCCTTGATCTGCTGGTAAAGCCGGTGCTGATCTTCGTCCCAGAAAGGAGGGTAACCCACCAGGAGGATATACAGAATGACACCTGCAGAAAATTCACAGTAGTATTAAGCAATTTCAAGAAACAAACCCCAGAAATTCATTTTGCACCTGTCAACCATGTAAAAGAAATGGCTCAGCAGTATTATCCCAGCTACTGAAAAATATTGCCTACTCATACTGGAGAAAATAGTAAATGTCGGGTTCACAAGATAACCTCCCATGCAGACTGCGGGCAATAATGAGTATCCAACAAAACATCAGATCAGGAACACTGAACATGTCTAGCTAGCCAGATAAATAATGTTCATTGATCACGGATGTTCTAGGAAAATGCATTTTTTACCTCTGTTTTTATCATGGCTTGTACTGGTGTCTGTAAGATTGTGTTTTATGTAATCTCATGCAAAGAAAATTTGGGCACCTCAATTCATCTGTATAAATATGTGGTCAATATGAAATTAAAAAGTCCATCTGCTAGTCTTACAGAGATGATTCACTATAACTAAAGTGCTTTCATAAATATAACCAAGTAAGTTTGCGTAGAAGGAAAATAAGGAAAACACCAATTGTTTTCAGCTAGGCAGCTGCCGCTTGCCAGTACCTGAACTACACTGTTTCAAGAACTGGATGATGAAGTAATTGCTCTCTGCTCCAATCCACACAACATTTAGTTTCACAGTTTAAAACTGCAGTTCTAGTACATTGGTCATATGAGGTTTTAGGCTGCTCATGAACCAAAACTAAGGCCCAGCTCACAGTATGAATTGCTATGTTTTCTAACTAATTAGGCATCAGGCACCTGCAGCTTTTTTTTTAATATTTTGTGAAAGTGTGTTGTATAGACATGTCCCAGAATGCCATGATAACATATCTTCACAAATGACAATGATAATAATCAGCTGGTAGAATTACAAAAGATCCAGTGAGCTCTTCTAAAAATTAATATTCAATTTTACTAAATACATATTATCTGATGAAGAATATAATGTATTCTGGATATCACCTCTCTCCCTCAAAATACTTTACGGTGGACTGAACACCATCTTTCAGAATCATTTCTTACCACATGCCCACATATCCACAGGCTTTCCATAAGGATCTTTTCGTAACACCTCTGGAGAAAGGTATCCTGGAGTACCAGCAAAGCCTGTCAAAAGGCAAGGCGAGTATTCTCAAAAGTTGCACATGCTCTGCACAAATCAAATGATTCTCATCTCAGCCCACAAGACTCAGGATATTATTTCCCAAGCCATCGACCACTAACCACTTCCTTTTGAACTTTTTGTGGCAAATCACCTAGAGGTAACAATAATGGGAAAACTTATGCAGACTCGGCACATCCCTTTCTGCCACCACACCTGGTAGAGTCGAGAAGACAGCAAAAAGCCAGCTGGTTACCCACCTACACTAGCACTTCAGATTCACCAGTAGTGTCAAGACCTGGTGACAATGCAGCAGTGGAGGGTTTCTGGAAAGATTACAAGCTAGCTGATGGAATTTCTCTCTTGATTTCTGCATTACTGTAAGTCGTAGCGAGACATCCAGCAGTGAGGTGCGAACACATTTGGCTCAGGGTCAAGGTCAAGAAAGTTGGCAGAGGAGGAGTGTGAGAAACATTATCTGAGTGATCCCCTTGGAGATACCAACTGAAAGAAAATTCACACCACGCATGCCAAAGACTGTTACTGTTTTGTTTTTTTTTTTAATCATTAGCCTGATGTGGCCTATTTTAAAACAGCCCCAAACTATAAAAATTAAGACCATAAAAACATGACTTGCATGGGATTTCTGGTGAGTCCATCAGCTGTCAGCTGTGGTGCTACTTTTGGCTGGGACAGAGTTAATTTTCTTCCTATTAGCTAATATGATGAGGCTATGTTTTGGATTTGTGCTGAAAACAGTGTTGATAGCACTGAGATGTTTTAACTATTGCTGAGAAATGCTTGCACGGAGTCAAGGCCTATTCTGCTACTTGCACCACCCCACCACATCCCATGTAGGAATTCCTACATGGGAAGTAGTGCATGAATTCCTTGTTTTCCTTTACTTGCACACGCAGCTTTTGCTTTACCTATTAAACCGTCTTTATCTCAACTCATGGGTTTACTCAATTTTACTCCTCTGATTCTCTCCCCCGTCCGACCAGGGGGGATGAGTGAGCAAGTGGCTGTCCAGTGCTGAGCTGCTGGCTGGGGTTAACTCATGACAGCTGTGAAGACTATGATCACACACAGAGTACTTCCACTGACATTCATGGGGAACTAATTAACAGCACAGAGGGGCAGCTAAGGTGCAATATCGTAACTGTAAGTTGCCCTTAAAGATCCCTATTCAGTCTTACAGGAGGGTGGATTTCTGAGCAAACAACATGTAGGGCTAGATTTAAGTAAAGCTTATGTATGGAGAGATCTCTCATTCAGAAGAAAAAAAGAAAGTAAAAACACTGTTCAAATTTCTTCACACAAGTTAAGTGGAAACTCCATTCAGCCAATGCCAGATGGCGGCAAAGTAAATGCTCAGAGATGTTCAGGATTAGCTTTCGCACAAGCACAACGGGCTATGGCTCAGTATGAAGACCACCGACTTAGGACTCAAGCCTTCTTACAGCCTTTGCTGTTTGTATTTCAGCTACTTCTAATGTGATCTTTCCACTGCAAAACTAATTTCCGTGAAGTCATTCCACTTCTGGAAACCTCCTTACAAATGTTCACAAGCAGCACCTCTGAAGTAAGCTAGCCTTTAAAATTTCTATGTTCTTCATCCTTTATTCATTACCAGCAGTGCTGCCTTCTCTTAGGAGAAATGCAAAATGTAGATATAAATGTAGACTTTTCTTAGGACAGTGTAAATGATAAAAACTTAATGACCAATAACATTCTGTACCACTTCAGTTAGCACGTCTGTTCTTTCAAGCATCTTTGGCTAAAATAAATGCTTGGGAATTCTTGAAAGGTGAGAATTTGGTGGCTTTCATGAAGGACCACATATCATTTCTGAAACACCACACTGGATTCCACAAAACTTATAGGAGATGGTGATAATGTATAAAGTGTATAGCTACAGAAAAAGGCGGCCTTTGCCCTGAAGCTGGCAATCATTTTAGAGTGGGAGGAGGAAATGAAGGAACACATTCTGTATATTCTACTGAGAACACAGCTAAAATATTTTCATGAAAAATAAGCCTGTTTTTTGCAGTCTCCTGATATGAGCTATGAATTGTTAAAGAGTACTATCATACAGGAAACACATCTTCAGTTCCTTTGAGAAGTTCAAAAATATACGTTCTAAGTAGCTTTAAATAGAGTGGTGTTTTGTATTTCTTCTCAGCTGTAGTGCTCTACATTCATACTTTTGTTCCTTTTAAAGGGGAAGTAAAGTTGCCTCGACTTTCAAACTCACCATAGGTCCATAAACATTACTAAGCATCACTTGAAAATAAACTTTAAAGCTAGTACTTAGCTAATTTTATCTCTTGATGATGATACAGAAAGGGTCTAAACAGACATGATTGGTATGGTTTCAGTACATATTCTGAAGCTGTTTCAAGCAGCAAACATAGAAGAGTGCACAGTCATGATTTCAGTGAAAAAGAAAAAACATATTGAAATTGGTAACTGTTATTTATCAGGTAATTCTGTAATTGCTCAGAGGGATCCCAACACGAGTGTGTACTTTTCAGAAAACTATTGCTGATAGCAGTAATTACTTTAGCTCAAACAACTTGCAAAGCTGGGAACTGTGACTGTACAGTGTCTAGAAAAGACTGCATCACCTTGTACTGCTATCATCGCATGATTTAAATAAGCATGCAGAGGCCCAAGACAAATGCCATGCTTTGTCAAGTTCAGTGGTGGATGGGTACATGAGATGGCATGTTACTCACCCTAAATAGCTTACAGTCTCAAAACCCTCTTACACAAAGATTACATATATACTTAACTTCATAAATAGTGAGCATGCCTCTTGAGTCAAACCTGGATTGAAGGTTAATTATAATCCCACAACATAAACTTAATTGAATGCAGAGAAATGCATCTTAAACACACAGCTAAGATCTGCCCTACACCTTCATCACCCCCCTACTAGACTTCTGGCCTCTCAGCACTACTCATGCAAGGATTCCAAAATAAAATGGTAAAACAAACCAGGTTAGTTGAAACAGTGCAAGCTGTGTATCTTTGCTAACATACCTCCCTTTCACTTAACAATAAAAATTCAAATGAGCAGTCTGGTGAGAAGATACGGAGAAGATGGCAGCAAAGTGCAAGTGCAAGCAGCTGAGAGTAACTACAGGGCAGCAGCCTCGTCCCGCACAGCTGGATCCAAAAGACTAACTGTACACAACCTAAATTTAATGGAACTAGCAAACTAATTCAGTGAAGCTACTCAAATGACTTAAGTGGTGCATATTTTAGTCCTAGTTGGAAGGCTGGACTTAATTTAAGCTGCAATGCAACTATAACTAAATGCAGCTACCAGTGAATTAACTGCAGTCCTTTGACTGACTTCAGCAAGGAGTCACCTGCCTGGGTGAGGCAGCGGAGCCCGCCTGACACCTTCCCGGTACGTTAAACACCTGCTAGCAGGCTGCAGTGTTTCAACTAAACCCTGTAACATTTTCTGCAAACAGGCAAGGAACAGGTTTGTTTCGCAAACATGCAAACCAGGAAAGTGTTTTCACACCGAGCTCCAGCCAGTTTCCTGCTGAGGTATAGTCACAGCTTAAGCAAAAAAATGACCACAATAGAAGACCACACCCCCCAGAAAAAAAGAAAAAAAAAAAGAAAACCATATTGATGCAGAGCTATAATTAGAATCAGAGCACACCATGAGTCACTAAGTGCTGCAGAATCCAGTGGAAAGCAGAAAGATCTTTTGGAAAGAAGTGAGAGAAAGTTCAAAACGTCGAGCACATCAGAGTTCATGTTCTGCCCTGTCAAAGCAGGCGTAAGAAGGCAGGCGTTCAGACCAATACTGAAAGGTTTTGCAGACAAAATTACAGAAAAGGCACAGACCCCCCCAGTCTTACTGAATGCCACAAGTTAAAAAAAAAAAAGAGCCACATTAGACCACTTTCTTTCTACTACCTTGCTGCCATCTTACATCTTCCTTACACATATATTTTGAAGACATTCCATTCAATCGCCTTTCTACCAAGTTCAGCATGGCAGTCCTCAGGATGCTACGAGTCTAAACCAAGCACTTCACACGAACCAAATGACCAAAAAATGAAGTGCAAGTTTTTAAGGGGAACTGCAAGCTTCTGTGCACCATCTGCATCCATGCAGATGTATTATCTAGAGGAAATATCACTGAAGTCAAGTTCAGTCTGCTGATTCTTCCTTGAGATGCTTCCTGTTTACCTCATGTTTTTGTCTTTATAACAAATCACTTGTGTTTTGTCTTGTTTCTGTTCCACTCCTTTTGTAGTGGTCTATTTGTTAATGTGCAAGAGCAATCTCCTCTGTCTTTTGTGGATTACTGAAATCCATTTATATAAAGGCTGGGATTTAAAACAACAGACTAGCTTATAAAGTTACCAACATATGTCCATCGGTACTGCCTGTGCATCCACATCTAGTTAAATCCTAGATTTCAAACACTCAATCTCTCAACCCACTGCCTGCACAAAATCCTTTGTGCTTTCATTCTCAGCTTTGACAGCAAGCTCACAATTACTTTGTTTAATTTTAAACTGCACTATCTAGCTGCTGTAAGGGAGAATAGGTAGCTGCCATAAATATTTTATCCTGTATTTTTTCCTCCTGGGATTTACAAGAAATTTTGTCCTGTGCTTCACATCTGTTCCAAGAGGTTGGTATGTGAGACAGATGCATCACGTTTGTACATGTCCTGTTATTTAAAATGACCAGTATTAAATTTTTTTCACCATTTTCCTTTGGGCATCTGTTAACTGTAACGAACAATCTGCAATTAACCTTTTCTTAAAAAAAAGATGAATACTTCAGTGGAACTGGAGAGAAGTGCATCATAATTAATTCACTACCCCCTATCCTCTTCTTGTAACCTGAAGCAGAGAACTGAAGGCAATCTGGACGCCCACAAATCCATGGACCCCGATGGAATGCACCCACGAGTGCTGAGCGAGCTGGCGGATGTCGTTGCTGAGCCACTCTCCATCATCTTTGAGAGGTCCTGGAGGACAGGAGAGGTGCCCGAGGACTGGAGAATGGCCAATGTCACTCCAATTTTCAAAAAGGGCAAGAAGGAGGACACAGGGAACTACAGGCCGGTCAGCCTCACCTCCATCCCGGGAAAGGTGATGGAGCAGCTCATTCTCGAGGTCATCAACAAGCAAGTAGAGGAAAAGAAGGTTATCAGGAGTAGTCAGCATGGATTCACCAAGGGGAAATTATGCCTGACCAATCTGATAGCTTTCTACGATGGTGTGACTGGCTGGGTAGATGAAGGGGAGAGCAGTGGATGCTGTCTACCTAGACTTCAGCACGGCTTTTGACACTGTCTCCCATTACATCCTCCTAGGGAAGCTCAGGAAGTGAGGGCTGGATGAGTGGTCGGTGAGGTGGATTGAGAACTGACTGAATGGCAGAGCTCAGAGGGCTGTCATCAGCGGCGCTGAGTCTAGTTGGAGGCTGGTAACTAGTGGTGTCCCTCAGGGGTCAGTACTGGGCCCAGTCTTGTTTAACTTCTTCATCAATGACCTGGATGAAGAGTTAGAGGGTACCCTCAGCAAGTTTGCTGATGACACAGAACTGGG
>Ga0065711_1026616_pt1 | contig 64374 bp, 32 predicted proteins | sample Hoacrofraction12_FD_59098 | JGI IMG/M metagenome (GOLD analysis project Ga0065711, IMG submission 59098) | Hoatzin crop microbial communities from Cojedes, Venezuela - Epithelial fraction 12 v2 (version 2) | ecosystem: Host-associated > Birds > Digestive system > Esophagus > Crop | place... | reverse complement strand
TTTTTTTTTTTTTTTTTTTGGTAATGCATTTTGTGAATAAAAACCTGTAAGAGTCTTTGGAAGTTTTGAATGAGACAAATCAATGAGCTGAAAAATCAAATAATGCCTTCCTCCTAAAAATTATGTTCTTTTGAGGTATTAGGAATAGGAAATTATGACTAAAGCAGGCAGCTGAATTTGCTATTTTCTCATCTCTATACTATCAGAAAATAACACATTCTGTTGTTTTTCCCAAACTCATGAGTGTATTGGGCATCAAAGATTTTTAAAAAGATTAAGGACGGGGTATCTGCTGAACATAATGTGATATGTCTCCGATAGGTTTGTGTTTTTTTTATGCTAAAACAACGGCAAGCATTTGCTTTTATTTTTTCATGTCTTTTTGTTATGCAGAAATTAACTTCTGTCTGTGATCCAGAGCATGCTACATTCCTTCCTCCAAAAACCACACAGAACTTCCCTCTCTTCCCCTCCAAATAAAGGGACTGAAGGCTGGGGCATTCAAGAGCAGTAAGTTATCCTTGCCCTTGGGTAGCCTGATCCCTGCTCCATTAAATACTGCGTTCTTTGGCTCGACATTACTCTGCTCTAGACTACATGTGTAAAAATGATACTGGGGTGTAGAGTAGCTTCTGGGTTTGTGTATTTCGTTACATCTAGTGGTGAATTTTATTCTACTGTTTGTTTATTCTAGCACAGTTTAACACCGTAATACATCGTTGGCTGAGTTAGCTGAATTCTGTAGTGCAGAATGGCTTACCCACAACTAATGAGGTACATCTGTGAGGCTCCAGCAAAAGCAGCTGACGCTTAGAGTCCATTTTGGATTAGCAAACCTTTATTACGTATAATCGCATGAAAGCAAAAAGTCCACTGACCTCTGTAGCCCACAGCTGGCTGCTGGGGAGAGTAATCTGTTTTCACATTTAAACGCAGTGGATTTTTGATAGCCTATGGAAGCAGAGTGTTCGGTGATGCGTAGTTTAAGAGTTTAAATTTTCTAATGGGTATCTAGGTAATTGCATGCCTTTGCCTGTTAGAAGCAAGTGAATGGGGCAAGAATCAGGGAACACTGTTCAAAATTGTTCCCTAATTATTGAGCCAACTACTTCAGAATATACCAGCAGCTCTCAATCCCTTCTAATTTCTGTCACCTTGCATCTGCTTTCTTAGTCCCCTCAAGAGCATTTAAGAACAACAATGCTTTTTATCAGTCACAGCTTGCTGTCTATATCAGGAGTGCTAAGATCAATACCATGTACTTTACTTCCAGAGGAGATCAGTGCATTTCATTCTTAAAACTTCGTGTGTCATCAACACTTCAGTTTTAGAAATGGTAATACAAGCCTGCAGCACTAAGGACCTTGCTGAAGGCTTACACACTTGAAACCAGCAGCAAGTCTGCTGCTGTAATTGCAGTGTGTCATTTGCTGATTGTTATGCCTGATGGGTGGGTTGTTTTAAATGTGTGCTTCCCTTTCCATCTTTTCGTCTGTTAGTCTCTCAGAAGTTTGGCTGGGCTTTAAAAACAAAGCGGGATTCAGTAAATGCATAAATGACATTCAGTGACTTTTGATGCATTAAAGAGGAGGCAAAGTTCTGAAATGGAAAACTGAGCTTTAGCTTTCCTTCCCCAGCAGTGAAATATTTTAGTCTCCTGGTCCTGTTTACTCACTTTTACAAATACCATATAAAGTGTCATATTACTAAATTGTGAAATACAGTCTGTATGTCTCAACACGTAATTGATTAATTATCTTTTCATCTGCAGTGATCCAGTTGCCCAAGTTGAAGATGTGTAAAGCCAAGTTCTGGGTATATCTGTTTTTCAAGATTGGCTATCCAAAAGCTTACTGAAATGGGTAGAGCTGATCACTGCAGTCCTTTGAACAAGAACAGGTTGTAGAAGCTCTGCTTTCCTGAGGAGCAAGTGCTTTCTCAGGAGCTTGTCTTGGATCCATCGCATTTTCCCATAGGTCTTAAAAATTAGAATGCCTAGATGGTAAACAGTCAAGGTTGCCGTTCCACTAAGAAAATAGCACAGTAGTTGTATGGTCTGCACATGCTACAGGGAGATAAATTTACTGTATTTGTAAGTATCATGCACCTCCTTGATCACAACTGTCCTGTAGAGGTGTCCTCAGTTGGTAGAAGTGCTTATGAGACTCAGTTTATTGATTTCTGAGACAGTATCTGTACAGGGCCATCAAATATACCTTGCTCCTCCTTCTCTGGTGATGTTCACCTCTATGTACCATACTGAAAAGACTGTTGGATTTTAGTCCTGGCAATGATTTGTTTCCTATAAATTTATGTTCCACAGTGATATCTCGAGTAATATAACAGCACATGCAGTCCCATCTCAGTCTTCAACCACGGAGCTTGTGTTACTGAAATTACATTTCTGAAATGGCTGCTCACTCAGCATTGCATACTGCCAAGATAAGAATAATTCAAATGAACTATTCTTTGTTATTTGACTGTTACCTTGATTTGATACCACCTGCCCGTATGTATCATTAGTCCATGCTGGGCTTCTTTTCTAGACATACGCGTCACCTTTCTTTCCAATTCAGTGCTTAGCCTGCGCCGGTGAAGTCAAGTATTCAGTCTCTTCATTCTCTTCTAATTCTCATTCTTTGCTGAGGGGGAATGTGTATTCATTCATCTCAGAAGCACAGGCCTCTTTGGCTTCTCAAGTGAGTATTGCTTTTCTTTCAATACAGAGAATGTGCATTCTAAATTCTTGTTCACTGATGGGACTGTATTTTTTGCTTGAATGTGTTCATCGGACCCCAATTGCTGTGCTTCGCATTTTCTGAGCATCTACCTACCTGTGGACACGCATAATTGTAATTGATGGATGTACATACATAAATATACATATATATACACACCTGTTTTTTTCCAGTGCAAAACTGTTCTATGAATTATGTTTTTGCTTAGCCAGTGTTTTCTTTGACTGTCTCTAGTCTTGTCACTTCTTTTTAGCCTGTAAACAACATCCTTGTTGCCCACCAATAGATAGAGACAGAGATCTTCCATGAATTCAGGTTATATTTATCTGATGGAGCATCAGTTTATTATTGCTGTTCCTGAATTTTATGTCTGTCCTTAAAAGCAAGACTGTCTTCTTTTGTATCTCCGAAAGATGTGCATCTCTGACATTACAGCAAACAAATAACCTCAGGTTGGAAACCAGCATGAAATTCATATCCCAAGAAGAAATTTTCCACTCTGTTAGGCATCAGAATCCTATTTGCTGCTTATCAAAGTAAAGTGCTGATCTTCCATGCGGTTGTATATATTTTAAGCATATTTCCTGAAACAAGAGATGAGCGTTTTCTTTTTAAAAAAAATATCTTAGTGATGTGATAATGCCGTTGTGATTTGACCAGTTTTGCCATTTGAATCCATTTTTAGTGTCTCTTGGAGCTGTGGATACCTGGTTTTCAGTTTAGATTAAATGCAGATTTTGTTTTTTTCACGTCTAAGAAAAGAATCTGCATTATATAACCAAAACCAGTTATTTCTATCGTCTCTTTCCATATGTAGAACACCAGTTTTAAGTCATTATTATTAACACTAATCACTAAGTGTTGAAGGATTACCATTCTTAAGTAAATCTAAAAACATGTAAAAAAAAAAAAAAACCTTGGGAGAAGTTGCTTAGGTAAAAATGCTTTTACTTAGGTAAAAATAGGTACACCGAAGTATTTTACATGCAGTTTTTTCCTCCCATCTATGAAATATAGGTATGATTTTTAATTACTACAGTATGTATATTTTATTCCATGTAGCATAGATAGAATTACTGCTAAGGGAAGTGTTAGCGTTCGTTGCAGTTGGCTTATTTGGATTACTGTTTAAATTTCTGTAGCTTTCAGTGTGCAAATAACACCATCCCGCTAATGTTCTTTTCATTTCTTTAGTAGAATGAGGAAGTTTTTTTTATGTTAAAATGTAAAAAGTTTGCTAGAACAGCATCACTGTATGGGCAAAAGAAACCTAAGTACATACAAACATTTTTGGTTTCCATGCCTTTCCAAGTGGTAGGAAATACTTTCTGAAGTTTTGGTTTACAGGGCTTTATTCGTATAAGAATCAAAGTGATAAAGCTTTTACTGTGTTTCTCTAATCAGTTTGGCCATGATGAAGCAGTTCTTGTGTCCTATACAGCTGCTGTTATTTGTCTGCATGCTATAAACTACTTCTCACTGACTGTGTTGATCCACGACGCCTGATGTTCTATGCACTGAAGGTGTCAAGAAAATTTCTGTGGTTAGCATTGCATAAGCAGGTTCCACCAGTGTATATTCCTCCTCCTGTGTCCAAGGTGTTCTGACTCTTGGGAAGTCACAAAATAATTTTTGGTGATTTAGAATGGATGGAGAGGTTTTTTTTTTTCGAGCCTGCAGGTAATATGCACTCTTTTCAAGATAACTGTGATGCTTGTCTGTGTCCCTAAGCACGTGGTCTCTCTTATCTCCACTTCACTTGAAAAGCTGTGTTTGTCCACTGTAACAAACATTGCTTCCTCTGCTGAGAGTGACTTTGCTAAGTGTACTCCACTGAGCATAAATGTAATAAACAAACCCCAAACAAGCGTCAGGAATCTTTCCTTCTGATCTGTAACTTCATCTAATTGGTTTTCTCTGGTGGTTGAAATACTGTTTTGTCGCAGTAGGTTATCCATTACAGGAAGAAGTACTCAGTTCTGGAATTGAACTTATGTTTATGAATTTGGGAAGCAGCAACTACTAACTTCTTTCGGACTTTATGTTTATGGAAAATTTACTTGTCCATGACAGATAAACAGAGTGCCCATGGCAAAGTGCGTGGTGGCCACAGCCATGTGAGTGCACAGCTTCTCATTTAGATTTGCATCCATTATTTAAGCATCCAGTAAGCAAGTTAATTTAGATAGATTACATCATCTTATAGTTACAAAGACTGAAACAATACTCAAGATAAATTTCCTTAAGAAGGAAAGGTTTGCAGTATTCTAGTATTTTTCAGGCAAGTTCACTGATTTGTATTTGCTTGCTTTGGTTTTCGTCATCTCTTTAAAAAAAACGTTTTTTATACCATTTAAAGGCAGTAGATGCTTTTTGTGGAATGTTGAAACTGTATTCTTATCCACATCTTACCCAACTAACCAGTGCATTTCACAAAAATAGTACCTCAAGGCTAGGACAGGAAAAACTATGATAACGCTAAATAGTCAGTTCTTTGTGTGGTCAGCAGCCTTAAGGTGTTGTGGGCTTTTGTTATCTTTGTTATTATTTTTATTTCTTTTTCCTTAGAGCTTTAAATGAAAGGTAACCTGTAAAAAAGTTTTCATCTCTGTAAAAGAGCCTTCTCCTTGGTGGAGGAGCACTATCTTTTTGAGCTGTCGGGGAGTCTGATTACCTGCTGATTTAATTAGTTCCTGACCAAAATCCCTAGTTTTCTTTGCTATCAAGGGTTTTGGCAGCTGTTTTGGGGATTTTCTTTATAATTCCATGAGATTTATGAATGGACAGATACAGCAGTCTTGCTGTATCTGTATAAAAGAAGAAATGGCAGAAGGAAGAAAAACTAGGGTTCCTTTCTTACTTTGAAAGATAAAAACTTCCTTGGTGTTGGAAGGAAAAAAAAATCAGTTAAAAATCTATTATCATGCCTGAGTGTAAGTGTATCTATGAAGTACTTGAAAATTGTGACTAAGAGTTATGACAAAGTGTATTCCTCTTCTTAAAGGAGACTTTTTGTGTGTAAGTTTTTGTCTTTTATCTTTTTACAGAAGGCATCTCTAATCTGAAACCAAATTTTCATTGCAATTCGTTTTTCAGATAGCTATCTAATAGAAGGCCATGAGTTGGCTGTTAATTAATGGTATATGAATTTTTGTTTATAAGTTGTCTCAGAATAATTCTATTAAACCTCGGTTTTAGGTAAGCTGATACCTTGCTGAAGAAAACTGATTTCTAATTGTTTCTTTTGCTTGCTTTGATGTAATATCTTTACCATGCCATTGTATTTGTCAGCTTTTTCTGAGGTTGAGTTACCCAGAGAAATGTTCAGTATGTTCAGACCCAAATGAGCTCCAGTCCTGCAAGCTGTCACATGTCTGTTCAACTCTGAGATCCTGAGAACCCTGTTTCATGCAGAATTGGGGTCTTTGCTTTAAGTGTGTGAGTCTGCTCTAACTCGGTATTTCCTTAGAGAGATGTTTGTACTTAAGAAGGTGTGTCATTACTTTGATATTTCTTAAATATGCATTTAAGATGCTGGATTAGCATGTAGTTTTGGTCTCGAAGATTACAGCTTTCCTGTAAAATCTTTAAGAATAGTGAGACCGGAAAGTGGGAGCTTTGTTTAGGTAAGCAACGATCCCAGAAATCTCTGAATTCTTAAAAGGTACCAAAGCTGACCTGAGATTATGGGAGTTTTTAAGTCTGTGGCTGTTGGTTAGGGCCAGATTTCAGTATTAACAGTTATCTGTCCCAGTTTTGGTTGTCTTAGATTAATATGTCAATGGACATAAATGGAGTTACATCTATGACGTGTGGAAAACGGCTGCAAAACTGAAAATCTTTGCCTGCCTGTACTTTAAAAAACACATATATGAAAGAGGATGTAGGGTTTAATATTCTTACTTTTTTATGACAGCCATTGCATTTCACATTATTACTGCACTGCCCAAAGAAAAAGAACCATCTCTGTTATGCTTTGCTTTCATTACTTGAGTTATTGTAAAGAATAAATGTAAATTCTGTTTGTTGTTGGAGTGTGCCGTAGCTGACAGTGTTTAATTCTGCTCCCCTGCTTTTTCATAGCATAAGCAGTAGGTGAATTATTTTGTTCATATTCGCTTTATATTACATTTATTTAAAAATCAATAAAGAAGACATTTTAAATAAATATATTTTTTAAACTCTCTGCTTTGTTTTTTCTGTAATTCTGTCTATGCAGACATTTTTCCTAGGAAAACAAACAAACTACAACAGAAATGCTGTATGTCCCTTGTTACTTTGCAGTAATGTTGGTGAAGGAGTTCCATGAGTTTGTTAGGAAGGCTTTCATGTAGGTTATAGAATTGCTTACACGATAGAAGTCAGTTAAGCCTGAAGCCTTGCAAGCTGGAAAAACTTTTTGAACTTTTACATAAAGCTATGCTCACAACTGTTTTGTAATAACTGTCTGGAACTCTTGGGAATGTATGAGAGATACTTGTTTTTAAAATCTAAAACCTGATTAATATTTGTAGCTAACTCACAGCATACTGTCAAAAGAAGGGTTTTTTCTCTTAACAGTGACCTTAATAATATATGTTTTAATTAAGCTTTTTCTTAAGTTGATTTTCTTTTATAGAATACCATTAAAATGTAATGACAAATTCTGTTTTCACTTATGCCATTTTGATTCCATTAGCTGGCAACAGGATGTGGTCACTGGTGTTTCAAAAACATATATCACAATTAAATACTTTGTCTTAGGGCAATGTGCTTTCAGGAAATTGATTTTTGAGTTAAAGACTGAACACGGTAAATTTGGGAGGCCTTTATAGGCTACTAATGCTATTTATTATCTGTCAGATGGGGAGTGGAGTTCCATATTTTGGAATGAAGTCATCTTTGCCTCCTGCTTGAAGAAAACCTGGACGCAGTGATGTGAAAGCGTAGTAGTAGTCACACTGGGGTAAATCTTTCAAACTGGTGCTTATGCCGGTACATCACTGAGAAATGTCAGATGAAAATCGCTTTCTGTCTCTTTTTCTTTTTGATCAATAGGAATGAACCGAAAGAAAGAGCATGAACTCCCATTTCCATTATATATGGGAAACAGCACAGAACATTACTGTTTGTTTCGGCAGCAGTTTTGGGTCTTTAACTCTGCATGGGGCTACCTAGCATTTCCCCCGCCAACTGCCAGTGTTTCATGTTATATAGAAATTGGCATGTTTTGAGCTCATTTTATTCATTTTATTATACCAGATATATTATGACAATTAAGTAAGTCAGAGTAGAAGGAAGGTAAATTATGTTCAGTTGAATTAACTGGAGAATTCAGCCCTGTTATTTGGTCACGTCTTCAACTACCAAGAACAAAGGTGAAATCTTCAGTTTGTGTTGTGTTTTTGCCTGATGATGGTTGCTCATGTGTAGGAAATAGAAGGGCTTCAGACAGCCCCTATTTCAGCTGTTTAACTTGGAAAAAAAAATGTAGGGGCATAGGATTGGTTGTCTTTGCTTTTGGATTAAAAGGTGCATCACTCAAAGCTCTTCACAGATTGTCTCTTTAGACTTTATTGTCTGTCTTTCATACAATAGTGTTGTCATTATATTATTTTTTTTTTATTTTTTTTTTTTTTTCTAATTGCCAGCTGCTTTTGCTAACCACCCTATCAGGCTTCAGGCTTTCATCAATTTCTGGAGGATTTTTTTTTTTTTAATTAGGAAGAAACTTTCTTCTATGAGTATTTTATTGATCCTAAAAGGTTCTCTGAAAGTATCCAGTTTGGTTTTTAGTGAAACTAATGATGTCTTAGGCTTGTCGTTTTCTGTGACATCTCTGCTTACAGGGTGTGAGTAAATGTTCTGCTCAGTTTTGCTTTTTTCCTGTGTGCAGTTCTTCATACGCTGCCTTGTATACCAAGGTAAGTTTTCAAGGTGTTGAGACAGTGGTCTACTTGATTCTCGAAGTGGTAGCAAATAAGACACTTTATGCACAGGAACTATTTTAAATGTAGTAAAAGTCTTTGTCGTAAGCAAGGGTGTAGGAAGAAACGGTAAGAGAGGAACCAGGGGTGGTAAGCAGGATTCCCAAACAGGAATTTCAGATGGTAGTCTGGACCTTTGTAGGTGGTGGATGGACCTTGGAAGGTCCAGAGATGGTTTGGTGAATGAACAAGGTCAACGGGCACTGGAGCCTGTGAAATCCTGAGCTGATTTCTCAGTAGCCAATAATCCAAAACATTAAAGCTCTGTAGATTAATTGTTCTACAATTATTTAAACGCTGCTACAGAGAGGAATACGAGCAAAGTGGCAAAGTTAGATTAAACCCAAGTGCAGTCTTTGAGTTTAAATCTTATCACATTTCTGGTTTAAAGTTATTTATTGCTTTTTGTCTGTTCATACATCTTGTTCCTAATTGCAGACAACTATTAAGATTAATGCTTACCTTGAGCAAGTAGTGTTTGCCAGGTTTACCTTTTGTTTTGTCTGCCTGATGGATGTGCCGAAAGGAGAAGGCTTACAGGATTCCCCCTCAGAAACAGGGAAGATTGATCAACTGTAATGATAAGAACAGCAGCATCATTTTGGCTTTACCGTGGGGTAAAAGCCTATCAAAATGATATAGTTAAACAAAAGTGAAAATCAATTAGTCAGTGGCTAGTTTTTCTGTGGGGATTTTGTTAACCTTTTATCACCCAATCAAATTGTTTCATACAGCTATAGAAAATGGAAACATACGCACTCATTTTTTTGCTTGGTTTGGCTGATACAGGCACTATTTTCTTTTAGCACTAACTTTTTAGTTTATTTCATTACAAGACTGTCAGTTCCATTCCTAAAGCAGAGAACATTTGCAGTCATCTCGGCACAATAAATGCACTTTGAAGCTCGATGGCCTAGACCACAAGTTTAGTCAGAGGAGTTTTAAGATCTACCCCAGGCTAAAGGCAAAATAACAAAAAAGCAGAAAGCTGTCAGGGTGCTTTTTGAATCCTAGACCTGTGACATCTGATGCCTCTGTACTGCTGTAGGCTCTGCACGCGAGCAGGGGTCTGCCTTTCCTCCTTTCCTGTGGAGAGAGACATGCTACGCACAGGACAGTAAAGCTGGTATGTTCAGTTAGGCCGTATGGACTTTAATTATGGTGTCAGGAGTCGAGCTAAGATTATTAAAAATCTGTTGTTAGTGTATTCTTCAAGCTGAGAGACACCTTGATCTTTAATGAAAAAAAGAACAACTACAGTTAAATAATCTCCTTAAGGAATGATATAGTTATAGATACAGTTATAAATCCTCCCCCCCTCCCCCCTTATTGTTGTTATTGGGAGGACTGAAAGACTGAGTAATCAAAAATCAAGTAATGGCTCCACGCTTTTGAAAAGCTGCAATCATTCACCTCATCGCCAATAGATTTTAATTGGGGTAGGTGCAGTTGCCGTGCTGATGCATGTGGGTAGCTCCAGTGACCACGGCAGGTTTTGGTTAGGGTTGGACTGACTGCCCATGGTGCTCTTTGGGACCATGGGGTGGGAGGCAGGGTGTGAGGGTCCTCTGTCAGAGAGGCAAGCAGGCCCCTTGGGGACAGGCACTCTGGTACTTCGGCATAGAGATGGCCTTGCTAAAAAATGCCTGTGCGCAGGAGTTTGAAGAGGAGAGGTGTCACCGTGGTGGTGTGTGCTGCATGCCAGCCTGGCACAAGTGCTGAGAGCCTTGGGGTGCTCCAGGCAAAGATATTCTGCGGGAAGTGGCAAGGATTAGTTGCTTTTAGTACTTCACATTGTATCATGTATGGCATATCAGTTCAGGAGCTCTTGGCTCTCAAGAACAAATATTGGTCCATGTTGTATACAGAGTAGCGTAGGAGGTTGCTTACTCTGCTGCCAAGGTAGTCCTTCTCCTGTCTTGGTTTTTGAAGAGTGGATGCTCCCAAAATTTGCGCTTGTCCTTAATGAGCTAATATCACATCTAATTTGTTTTCTGGATTTGTTTAAAAATATTTTGTATTCTTCTGTTGGATCACAGAGCATTTGCTCCCCTTATACTTGACATTGCCTGCAAATTTGATGAATCATAAATGGAAACACTAAATAACGTGATGTCTTATTTGATAAGCAACTATTTGCAAGGAGTTCTCAGGCATGTTTCCCACAGTCCATACCTGAAAGAGTTTGTTAATTAATTGCCCACCTCATTTTTTTTAAAGGTGGTTCCTAACACAGAACTTGTTGGGCAGCTGTTTTCAGGTGTGTCCCTTATCTAACATGTACCTGGATAACTGAAGCTTCCCATTCACACTAGGTCTGGGATTTTAGATGCTTCTGTTTAGTCATTTCAAAAGAAACAGTCACCCATGCTACCTTTTTTGATGACCCATAATAGAACTTTATTATGAATTGTATGTATGTACTTATAGATGGCCAACTAAATAGCCTTAGAAAGAATGAATGTGTAACACGTCTCTAGGACAGGCAAAGGTTATTTTTCTGGCTGTTGCCACTGCAAATTGATATGGTCTTTGGAGATTATATATTTTCAAAAAATGCTAGTTTGTTGAACATACAGTAATTTAAATTCTGAATATTTAAAAATGTTCCATCTGGAGAGGAAATACAGAAAGCAGTTCAGAAAAATCCAATATTACACTGGATAAATTAATGCATTTATTTAATTTGAGCACTTTTCATATGTAGTATTACAAGGAAATAAAAAAGTGTATCTTTGTATTGTAGTGGAGATGCTGAAGTAACACAGTTGTTTCCTGAAATCCAGGGAAATCGGATGTCCTGCATTAGTCTGATCTGTTAAATGGAAAGCTATATGACTGTTGGTTTGAGCGTAAGCCCATATTTCATGATTTAATCCTATTTTCTATAAATATTGTATATATCTTTTAATATTAAAACAACAAATTATGCATTAAACTGCTAAAAAAATGATATTTCAGAAAAGACTGAAATACACTTTTGAGAATTTATTCCAGCTACTTTCCTTTCAACAATTGTTCTTAATAAAAGCCTAATCTGCATTGTTCCTATTTATTGTCATTTGCTTTTTCTCCCAAAGCCAGACATTGTAATGAATTCATTATATATAGATGTCAGAATTGGCTTTGGCTCTTCACATTTGCTAACAGGTAATGAACTAGAACAATTGACAATCTATGCAGATTTCCTACTGTGAAGGCAGTTTCTTTAATTTGAACAGATGACCTAGTACAGCGTCCATTAGCATAACCATAGATGGTGTGCAAGGGGTATTTAGCAAGAGGAGTTTCTTAGAATTTTTCCTTTTACTTCTTTTGACAGAAATAGATGAAATTTGATTTTGCAGTTACTTTGAGCCAAGAATACTTTTGTCAAGGACAGAGTTTCACTAACAGAAAACCCTAAATAATCATGACACCAACATCTAGAAATATGAATTTTTCATGTGGAATATCTTTACTGATATATTGTATAATGATCATCCCACAATATACAAAGAAGGCAACAAATAAGTTGCTTATTCAATTAAAATAGTAAAGACAGACTAGACAGCATAGGGATCAGATACTGGAGGGTGACACTGTCTTCTAAATTTAATCCTGTAGGCAAAGTAGACTGCTTCATTTGCATCCTTCCCAGGCATTACTTCCCTCAACTTTCACCTGCAGTGATCTTCATATTTTCTATTTCCTTTTGATTGTTATGAAGTGTGAAGATTTTCATCTCATGATTCCATCTATCCGATTTTGTCCTGTTGAGATTAAATGTAATTTTATAAATAGCAGTGAAAGTATCTGGAGTCATAGTTCTCACGTGAAGGATCAAAACTTGGTGTGTGTCTGAATTGCACAGTGCAATGATGATAAACATGGCTGTTAGGATAATTTGTTGAGTGCTGACAACATGATATAAAACAGGAAGACATGGCTCATGTTGTAAAACAGCCTGTAAGGGCTAATTGCTGCCTCTGGCTTAGCAGGAGTGCAAACAGAGGAAAAAAACCCTACAAATCACAGTTTGTAGTTAAAAGTCTCCTCGGGTGGTAGATGTCAGGATTTTGTATAAGTGTTTGGGTAACACAAAGACAAGCAGAGGAAAAAGGAAAGAAATGGAAGGAAAAAAACTCCAACAAAACTACAACCACCTGAAGGATTTTGGAGTTGCTATGCCAAACCTGATGTGGTATTTGCCTTGTTTCTAGGTGCCCTACATGATTTCCTGACCTCTACCTGTAACCTGTGATTGTGCTTCACTTGCCTTGTCCTTTTTGTAAGTTTAACTAGGAAAGCAAAACAATGCAAGCAAGTCAATACATTTTACTTTCCATGCTGTATAAGTGCTAGGGCCATGGGTGGCATGCTGTCCGTGCCGCCTTCAAGCTTAGCTGTCCCAAAAGAGAAGAAAAATAAGAGGAGTCCGTCTTTGCTATCCCATGTAAGAACTTACAACGTTGTTCTAAACAGGAAAGTTAAGATAAGGGAGTACGTTGTAAAGCAAAGCTGAAAATCATTAAAGGAAGACAAACTGGGTGTCTTCAATTAGTTCCTCTATTAGCTGAGTACTAACACAGAAAATCATGAAAGAGGATCTAGTTCACTAACACAAGCATGAAACTTACATCTGAAGACATTTTGATAAAGGCTAGCTTTTTTTCAGTTCTTAAAAATGGGGGCAAAATGACCATCTCCCTCATAAGCAAGCATATTTGAAGGCTGATGAAATACGTTTTAAACTGGAAGCAAAAAAAGTCCATAAAGTCACAATTTTAAATTCAGTAAACTAAATCTCCTTCCGTTAATTAACTTTTTCTCACATTCTTTTGACCTATAATAAGTTATGTTTTTCTTCTCAGATAAAATTTAAAATGGTCTCTGTGCTCTCTCTGCTGGCTCCTGAAGGCTTGCTTGCACCCAGCAGCTAATTCCAAGGTTTCTAGTTCCTCCCCTTTGCCTGTGCCCACATGAAGCAATAAAGCTTTGTAGATACCCATGTTTAGGTCACAATTTGAAAGGAACAAAACCTTTTTGCTTGTGTCACTTACTGCCCTGAATTTTCTCATTTTTCTTCCTCTCCAGAACTGTTCTTTTTTAGCTATTTATTCCTGATTCCAATATTTCCTGGATATGCTAGCACAATAAAAAGCATTTCTGTTTATTAAACAAAGCCTAAAATTACACGTGCTATAGATGGGATGCCTAATTTAAAACTCCACATCATTCAAGCAATATGGTTTAGCAAACTCAGTATACAAATTAAGTCTGAAGTAAAGACAGGTGCTAACTAACCATTCATCTAGTCAAACATAGTGGATAAAATGAAAAAAATTACTAGATGTATGCCTTTCTATTCCTAACTCTCCTTCCAGTGCTGAACAAATCGTGAGTTAAGTAAAACACTGGACTTCATCAGAGAGTTAATAATCACTCGATAAGAGAACTGAAACTTTCTACATTTCAGCAAAAAACACCAAAGAAATCAATAAAAAAGTAATTATGGTAAAAATGAACTCTGTGGAAAATAAGCTTCCTATGCATTTATCTATGGTTTTGCTGTTTGTTTTTTCTCATTTTTTTTAAGTGTCTTGTATTGTTTTTCAGATCATATTTTTTTCATATCTAAATTTATCACTACTTTTTTCTTTATTTTTAATTCGTGGCTTCGCAGACATATTTCTTCTGACAACATCATGTTTCCTGCATGATGGTGAGGGGCAAAGATTTATCCCTGGCATATTAATTGCAAGTGAAACAATAAAAGGGATCTTGTAATTTTTGTTAAGCTCTTGAGTATACAGTGGTAAAACATATGACCGGTAAGGTAGTAGTCTAGATGTGCTGGTCTCCATACACTCTTTGCAAATTTTCTATTAACATAGTTCAGAAATGTGAAATGTGATGCTCTGCTATCCCTGATGTTGGTAAGATGATGAAATGATTTTCTTTTTAGTGAGGTACTGAGATTTGCTGAGACAGCTGCTTCAGTAAACCTTAGACTAGTCATTTGTTTGGGGGTTTTTTTAGTTTACTCTATAAATGCAGTAGAGACTACTGCTGGTAAATTGTTTAGGTAAACATTTAGAAAGGCTTCATGGAAACTTGGGTCTTGCTAGCAATATTCTCATGAATGTAGAATTTATTTAAGAAAAAAGCAGAAATTAAGTATTTGGGGTGGGTTTTTTTTGGTTTTTTGGGTTTTTTTTTTTAAGCATTATGAGCAGCAGTAATTGCTTATGTCAACCCAAAGTAAAAAGTTGAAATCCAGAGCTTACGTTCACAGAAGGTGAAACAGTTTTTCGCTGCTGGTGGTAATAGGAATTATGCTGTCAACAAACTAAGGACAGATAGCAGTAGTTAGGTGTGAAACCAAGCTGTCATTCCTCCAGATCTTTATTCAGTGCATAATCGCAGGAGGTCTGTTGTCAGGAGATTACAGAACTCTGTAAGTGAAACTAGTGGAGAACACACCAAAAAAATTGCTATCTCTACACCAACTGTTAAAGGAAGTTTGAGGTAGCTTGTCTTGCATAATTTTCCAAAAAAGAAATGAACATTCTTTCTGACAATCGTAAGAAAGATTATTTAGATGATTGGAGCAAGATTTGCTGGAAAATATGATTGGGCTACTGATTCACTAGCGGGTTAATAAGTAAACTACATCCAATGGAAATGATTGCTCTACCTTGCCAAATTTTTAAAAGTGATCTGCATCAGGAAACGTGCATGAGTAATGCTAAATGGTGCAGCAAAACTATGGAAACTTTCCTTTCTCTAATAGGGAAATAACTAGAGCAGCCGTACCAAAGTGCGCTGCATGGAATTGGCTCATGACGTTAATTAACAAACTCAGCAACTAAGTGTGTGGCCATCAATCATCCTAAAGAATTAAAGAAAAATCAATTAACAATTTAATTAAAAGTCATTTGATGACCTCAGTTATTCTGTTTAAATAAGATCATAATTTCATTTCCCACTTCAGATTTTAGACCAATTATTTAATTAAAATGCCAGTGAAACATTGACCTGGTGAAACCTTTATTCTAGGTGTTTTAAATGTAGATTATCACATTATCTGAAGGACTCCGTATCCCGTGAGACAAGAACAGTGTTGTTCCTTTTATTTTATGAAAGATTTTTACTGCTGGTGTTATCCTTATGCTTTAATACAGAGGCGTTTTTTGGCAGAATGGCACTCAGGCTATTTTTATCTGCTCCTCAATTTTTTTGCTGTTGTCTGAAGGCTATTTTTCTTTTACTCACTCACAGTCTTTGTCCAGTTTCTTTCACTTTCCTCTGAAAGCACATTGGGAGTGAATTACTAGTTTTTGTTAATTCTTTTCCAAATATCTTTGCTGCTGTGATTTGTCCTTTCCTTATATACAAGAGGCAACTCAGTCCTTTACAGAGTTCTGTCTCTTGTCTATGGGAACTTCTGTTCTCCCAGATTAAGATTTTGGATCTGCAAGATGCTGTTAACACTCAGTCATTTAGATTTCATGTGGGGGTTTTTTAATGCAGTTAGATTAATTTTGACTATAATATTATACTGTTTAAGCAAGATATAGCAGTCAGCTACTGTGGTTTTGTTTGATTGGTTTTTAATTTAAAATATAATACTTTTTTTTTAAACTTCTTCAGAGTTGTAAAGCTTTCTCTTGCACTTTCATCTGCCCGTATTTCTGCTAGCAAAGGTTAAAAAAAATTATTGAAAGTGAAAAGAAACATTGAGACTTACTATTGCTTGGATGCTTTCATGTCTTGAGCAAAGAAAGTGGAGGAGAAAAACACAGAATATTTAATCAGACAGGCAGTACTGTCTTGCTGCTTACATAGTTAAGATAGTGGGGGACTTAGTATGAAAGAAGTGAATTATCACCTCCATGGCTTCTGCACGCTGCCCTGGCCACCCAAGCACCTGTGACGATGAACATGTGTTTCCCTGTTGCTGTAGTACAAGTCTCTGATAACAGAAGGTTATCAGCGTTACCACGAGTTGTCATGGGTGGGAAGAGAGGGACTTGACAACTTGATCTTAGTAATTTCCTAGGTATCGCTTGGCACTAGAACAAGCACAAATGTATCAAGCAGAAATGGGGCATCCAAGCTAATAGCACGTACTTAACGTGGGTATTTGCCACTATGAAAAGTATCACAAAACTTTGAGCAATCTTTATGCATTTCCCTTGAGTAGATTTTGGGAAATCTTCCTTCATATGCATACTTTGAGAAGTTTCTAATAGGTCCCGCTGAGCAACATTAAAGTGGGGAGCGACGAACATTTAGTTAACTGAGGCTCAGCATTGTCATTAAGTGTCCTTTTATGCCAGTGAAACCAGTATGAAGGTTCTGCTTTTGGCAGTGGTCACCAGCAGGATATTGGACTACATGGACGCACTGCAACAGTTACTAAATTATTTGGAAAAATCATTGAATCAGTAATACAAACAGACTATCAACTTCAGTGTAGCATCATCACCTGTATCTGTTGAAGGTGACAGAAGTATGCAGTCTTTCCCACAGCTCCTGTGTGCAGAAGAACTCTGTCCCTTCCCATGGCTCCACATGTAGTGTGTTTTATAAAGTAGAAAGAAGGAAGTTTACACAATGTCAGTTTTACAACTCCCTTTGCTGACACAAGGAAGCAATGATTTTTTTTTCAGATTTATATTGCAAAACAAGCTTGAACTATTTTTACAAAGGCACCGGTTGATATTTGTGAGGACTTACACTAGAAAATGAATTGAGCACTGTTAGGTGTTTTTTTTATGTGAAAGTTATTCATTAGACTGACTTTTTAGTTTAGACTGTTAAAAATAGGGAAGATGCATAATGCGGTATCTTCGTTACTGACATATTGAAGGTCGCATTAAATATTTACTGTGAACAAATGGAAATACTGCTGAATGAGTCGTTGGGGACTAGGGGCCTCTATCCTTCAATCCATGAAAGCAAGCTTAACATCCAGAGCTCTCCTTTTTTACATTGCATTTGTATATAAAATACAACAGGTATCAGACATAACAGATATACATATAGCATAACATATACAGATATAATAGATATACAGCCAGAGAGCTAATGATTTTTTTTTAATACAAAAGCCAGTAGGAGTGTAATATTTATGTGAAAAGCTGAATTATAAACAGTCACTGTATGTACATACACAGTGCACTCAGTAGTTGTACTACAGAATGTATAAGATATCTATGCCATGGTAGATTTGGTACTTCAAGTCAGTTGCTATTATAATTTGATGTTCTAACTAAATCTTGACCACAGTATATGTAGTTTTAATGTACTGAAGTACACTTGAAATGTGATTAAATTGGTTTTCATGTGCTTTGGAACATTTTACGTCCTCTTGTCTATCAGTATGTCTTCTGGATGTGCTCACCCTTGAACACTTTTAAACATCTTGTTTCTCTTAAGCAATTGTAGTCAGCTGTTATATGTCCATTTTTATTTCACTTGTAGACCTTTATATTGCACCCTGTCATTATGTGCCACCACAATTTATTTTATAACACTGAACTGTAAGACAAGGACTGTGTCTTGCAGTATTCTGCACTAATCCGAAATGATGTACTGCGTGATTTAATAGACCAGGTCATGAGCCAGGCTTGGTTCTGCTAGCTGCAGTTTATTTATACTGCTTTAAAATGTGAATTTATCCCCTTCGTTCTTTTTCTGCCTCTAAATGTGATGATTTTGTGATTCCATATTTTCATCTTGACTGAAATCTTAAGTTTAAAGCTAATCTTACTGTAAGACTACAAAACCAGGTTTTCTTTCATAATTTTTTAACTTTAATTCTATCCTAGTCTTGGATGCTTGAAATGGGAGTATTTTTTTGCTGCTGTCTAGACCCTGTGTCTCTAAGTTGCTTAAATAAGCATCTGGCTGTGTTAAACTTGATGAAAAATATCTTTTTACAGTGTTGTGTTTGACTTTTATAATGGTGGTTGGCTGGTTGTTTCTTTCTTTTTGTTTGATTGTAAATATCTTTTTACAAGCACTATTTTTATGGGGTTTACTTTTTGTTTCTGCTAGTTTTCTGTTAATTCTTGCCTGCCCACTGAATCCCCACAAACACTGGAAATTGTGGTAGGTTCTCCTGGCAGAGGCATCAATAGCACTAAAGACTGCAATTTACTTACCAGTTCTGCTGACAGTAAATGATCCTGACAAGTTTCTCTCTCTACACCCATAACAGTACTGCAAGCAAAATACAGCAATAATTCATTTTTATAAACAAATTTCATGTTGATGCATGTCATACATCTACTGACAAAAATATTGCTAATTTACTACTACTTATACCAAGCAGAGTTTGATGGAAGTTTCTTTACCCTAAATTAAATGGACAAAGATTTAATTGGGCAAAGTAGCCTAAGGCTGTCCCTCCATAAGTACCAGCTCAAGTGGTATCTGCACTACTGGGACATGCAGTTCTGCCTCTGCTCCATTTCTTCCTTCACCCCCTCTTAATCTGAGGCAGTGTGTGCATTATATCGCTCAACATGTGGTGAAAACTCTTTTTTTTTTTTCTCAAACATGTTTAGTAATCCCAAATGCAGTTGTAAATCCTCTTTTGTCTGCAGCTTACTTAAATTTGCATTTTATTTTGCTGTTTGTAACTTTGTTGTGTGTGACTGAGCATCCTTTCCTGAGGTTGAGAGAGTAATGTTCTCTTTTAAGCCCTGTCCAAAACCACAGTTGGTTTTAAAACTTCTAGGTTTCCATGGGTCACAATTTTGTGCCTGTTTTTTTTTCTTCAAGAACCTATAGATATATTTAGCTAAATGAAAGGTAGGGTATTCATAAAATTGGGTGATTCTGGGAGACAGGGATTAACAGAACAACTTTAAAATGTTCTTTGGAAAGAAGAGTCATTAAAATTTTAGTAATTTTTAACGCCATTTCCTCACTCATTAACATTTTCCATCACTTCTAATGGAGTCTGCATGAAGCTTGTTTTGAACAGTTTTTGTTCTCTTTTAAGCTTAAACTTAGCTCTTTATGTGTATTCATATTTTTCTCCATCATCTTACTATATAAAAGAAGGGGTTTTATTTGTTACATGGTCTTCTACTTTATGTTCTTTTTACCACTGCTATAAACTTGGAGTTTTGCAAAGTGTTTTAGCATATGCTTTCTATGAAAGATATAATATTGTATGAAATTTTATTGTCCTCTTTAATATTGTGAAGACATCCTGTTAAGTGCAGTAAATTGGTTTAATGTATGGCAATGACTATTAAAAATAATATGGGAATATAAAGCAACAGGAACATATATTTATAGTAAAAAGTTTGGTGATAATTATCTTTCACACTGCATGATGAATGTTTCAGTATGTAAGTGGTGACAGTTTCTCAGTGATACATCTCTCAGGTATTATAAAGGCTAAGAGCGAAACTTTCGCATCAAAAGCTGTCATTCTCTTCTGGAACAGCTATTTGTAAAGGCAGACTGGAAAATAAGGCTTTCTTTATAATGACATCTAAAGTTTCACAGCAGGATTTTTTTATCAGTTTTTCATTTTCTTAACAGTCTATGCTAAAGGGAGTTTATCTAGTCAGCCTTATGTGGAGATCATTAGTGTAGCGAAACAATGATAACATGGCAAAATCATCTGAGCTGTGGTTTGCACTTCCAACATATAATGAGAGAGGGGTGACAAAAACTTTGCCTTCCCACTGTAGGTTTCCTTGAAGTGCATGTGAATTTTATTAGTCTGAAGCTTCATGATATACTTTTGTATTATCCATCCTGTAAGATAATACGCATCTTACTTTGCATGAAGATATGGTCATATTTAAAGAATACTTAACAGAAGTAGAACTTTTCTGGATGAAATTGTGACCTTGAAAACTTCTAGAACCAGTAGAGCTTTGTTACACAAAGGCCACTGCTTCTACCATTAATCATAATAGATTGTGCCTACAGCTATTGTTGGCTTTTCAAAGTGAATTATTAAAGATACAGGAACATGAGAAGTATTTATTGCAGATCATTTTATCAAGCTAAAAGGGCAGGAGTCGTTTTGTACAGACTACAGAAAGAGGAATGTTTTTCCTGTCTGCTTTTACAGTAGCTCTGGGACTTTGTGCTTTTAAAATACGTCAGCTTAAAATCAATGTACTATTTAAGGAGTGGGGATTTGATAAACCAACTGCTAAATATTAGCGTCTTTAGTCATAAAGGTATCTTCAGGATCCTTTATTCCAAAGCGTGCAAGCTATGTCAACTGAAATCTCCCTGCATATTTAAGCAGTGCACTCTTCTGTTTCTATGCATTTTGGAAGCGTACAGGATGTCACCACAAACTCCTAGAGGCTATCTGTTAGATAAAGAAACGAATACTTGGCTGCCTTTTTATCTTAATTAAATCCTCATTGATGAAATGATGTATTGATTTATAGCTCACAGACATGCCAGGAACTAGGGCCTTTAGGCTTAAATGACAATACTAAAAATACTTCTTTAAAACAAAAGGAAAATTGAATAGTAATATTACTTTCCCAAAAAGCTCATCATTCTCTTTCTGTTGGGTTTAATTAGTTGAACCAAGGCCAGGAGAAAAAGAAAAGAACATCAGTCATAAAAATATGTCATTCAAGTGACAGATAAATATAAGATAGTGAAGAACTTCTGAGACAGGTCAAAGTGTGGTCCTGTAATGATGCAAGCCCAAGTCGCTGAGCAGGCGGGGAGGATTTTCCTGGCAAAGGTATGCATGAGAATGTTGGATGCTGTACTAGGGCGCACCAGTTAGGAATTTCCAGTAAATTTCCAGAAGTCCATGTGCTGGAAATTCCTAGTTGGTGAATCCAATGGCCACAACCATGGCCATTCAGTACGACACATTGCCGTGTGAGATTGACTAACAGCGTTTCCTATGAAATGTTATGTATGTCTGATAATGCATATTTGCTTATTCAACCTCAGACACTTCAGACTTAGGCTCAGTACAAGTACATTGTGCGGCAAAGGCAGGCAGAAAGTTCCAGAATGGGGTGGTACCGGAGAGATGAGTTGATTCCTACAGAGAAGTCTAGAGAAATGGTGGAAGCCATCAGCCCTGATGATACTGTAAATGTTTCTGTTCTTTGAGGTTGGAGAGTCACGAGGCAAATGAGTGCAAGTGCCAACTACATCATTCCTTTGTGTTCTTGTTGAATACGCTCCAATGGCTTATGGCTGACACTTTCATATTTATATAAATATATAAATGTATATGTGTTTATAATTTATATTTATATTATTGCTATCGAATCTGTATTCTTGTTTGGTTGGTTGCCATCAGTTCCACAATTAGATGGTGTTTTTGTTAGTCAATGCTTGTTGTCAGGTTATGGATGCAAATGTTCCCCAAATGTACTTATAATGCACTTTTTCTGAGTGTCAAATCAGAAAGCTTTTAAACTTACCGTATGTGCTAATAAATAATTGTATAACTACTCACAGGTGATGTGCACACAACAATGCACCAACAATATGACATATCAGAGAAAGATATTCTATGCAAGGTCATATCATGTTATTGTATATCAATTTGCCTCTTGTGACATGGCTAAGTAAGTTTAGAGAATTTTTGTGCCACAATTACCAACTTTATATGTCCACCTGAAATTAGCTGCTCAAGTCTATATCTGGATTGCGGGTGAGAATGTGTGTCTCCTTGTCAGATCAAACTTTGAATACAGAGTATTACAATATTAACAGTACTTAGCAGTACAGTGGCTGGTAAGGCACGGTTCTGATTTGATTTCTTCGTGTCAGAGTAGAACTTGAGTTCGAAAACTTTGTTGTGTGCAGTGGCTCATACAAGTTGACTTCCCTTTTTGAAAGTATCTTCACCCTCAATATTTGGCTAGCTTAGAAAGTTTCTTTTCACTTCATCAGTGTGAAATCAAAGCTCATTTCTCTGGGATACTGCTAATAAGGTATTTCAAGGAAAGAAAATATTTTTTTCCTGGAACAAGTGGAAATCTTGTTTTTCTTTCTTTTCAAGGTGATAACTTATACATAAGGTGCTGTAAACAGATACTTACGTTGGATATAATAACTTGCAGATTTTTTTTTCTCTGAAAACCCAATTAAGAATTGGGCAGATAAGCTGCAAAGCCGTTTTAAGGATAAACATGATATAAATTATTTCATACCTTCTTCTGAGAAGAAGTCGGGAAAATAAATTTATTTGGACCTAGAAAGGTAACTGAAATGAGGCATTGCAATACAGCCATTGAAGGGAGATAATAATTTCATACATCTATGGTGTTTTAAGCTGGATTTTAGCAATTGTTGAATATTTTAGCTTTTACAGTTGTTACAGGTTTCCTGTGAATCGTATTATTTGATGGGGACAGTACACAGTGTTGGATGAAAAATGACAATGCTGTTTTTCTGAGGGGAGAAACAAAAGGAGTATTAGTGAGCCTTATTTTCTCAGACAGCATTAGCTGAGAAGTCCCTCTTCCTAAGGAGTCTAAGCACACTGAAGTTCACTGCTTAATTACTGAGCTTGCAACAGTGTGTAGTGTATTCCAGAGCTTCATTAGAATTTTTTCTCACTAACCATGCATCTTGCAGCAGTTTAAGGGTATTTCTTCTTGACCTGTTCATCAAAGATATGTTTCTGCTTTACATATTTTAAAATTGCTATCGATTCACAGCTCAGCTGTTGTGTGTGTATGAAAGCATTCGTTTGGAGATGAGAATAAATTAATGATGAAGTTATCCAAAATAATGAACAGTAGCACAAAGATGGAGATGATGATTAGAGATAGTATTTTAAAGCCTCCTGGCCGGCCCTCTGGGGCAAGGTCTGAGATCTCTTGGAAGGAGAGGTGTTTTCCGGCATACTTCCAGGCATATATGAAGTCTGGGGAATAATATCAGTCTGTCTTAGTATTTCAGGTTTAAGCAGGTAGATTTAGATAATGCAAGGTACTGGGCCAGTCTGGGTGTGGGCAGCTGGGCCCCACCAAATGGGGCACTGTCACTTCAGGGCCAGGCACCTGCATTAAATAGGTTTCATGCATTTACATGTGAGTTTGTTAGTGTATAAAGTGTATAAAATGTATGAGTGATAAAGCAGGCATCCAGGTTGTAAGCGAATTGCTCGTATGTAGATCAGATAACTGTATTAAGGGTCCTGTTATTGTGTTTAGCTCATGTTCTAAATTGGGTGACAGATTTAGGTACGTCCCAGACAGGCTCAATTCTTACGATTTTTATATCCTTAAAATTTGGGTAAAAGTCTTGTATTTCTGAAACACTTTGCCCGTTGGAGCACAGCAAGTATGTTGTGTGATGAGAATTTAAATTTCCTGAGAATTTTGCTCATGAGAAATGGGAGAACCAAAGCATAGATCAAGTTGAGTCTGACCGTTAAAGTAAAAAAGTCCCCTCCTATTGTTGTATTCTGTGGTGGATTTTAGTTGTAAAAAATTGTAGAATTTTTTTAGAACTAACCTAATGACTTTGTGTTTCTGTTAGTAGATATGAAAAAGCTACATTATAATGCTCTCTCATTATAAATAAAAATATGCACTTGTTTTAGATAAGTATGTATATCAATATTAACAGGCATTTAAAATCTTGACTGTAATATGTTTCATAAATTTCCTTCAGCCAAAGAAGGGAGAATGTCAGCCACTAGTAATGCTTTTGAAGCAAAGTAATACAGAAAATAGAGTATAGTACTCCCAGAAGATGAAGGTGTGAATTTTCCCATACATCATCTTAATGGCAACATTTTCTACAAAATGACATCGGGCACTCCTTTCATATTTCATGACTTCTGTTTGCCCAGCTTCAAAATGCCAAGTGTGCCAGTGAACAGCACTTTAATGTTCATGGGTTTCTGGGATGGCTTTGACAGTTGTCAGCTAGAAAAAATGACTTAATTAACAGGAATCTGACTTGTGCTTTCTTCTTCATACTCAGCCACATACACAAACATGCAACATATTTCTCCACATTTGTCTTCTGCAGAAAATGTAATTCAGGAGTGAGAGCATTCTTTTACCATCATGCTTGACTATGTTGATTTAAAATGCATTTTCATTTATTAAAATTACTAGAATAGTACCTTAATGGAAAAAATACTAGATTCCAGGGGAAAAAATATCCTGATCAGCACTGAAACTAATGACTTAAAAGTGTAAATATGATTAAAATAGCATGAATATTAATTTATGTTATATTTAAAACTAAAATACAGGCAACCGTTTTCCAGACAGCTGAGCTATTTGTGTAAGAAAAGGATTTTTGAAGAGATTGAAGAGGAAGTCACACTGTTTTGAAACAACAAAGGTACATGTGGGAATCATGTTCATACTGAATTATTAACAGCCAGAGGGGATAGGCGAACAAAAGCTTTGGAAGGTAATTGGACTAGTCTGTAAAGAAAATCAAAGGTAGTGGCAGAACCTGTTGTGCTGAGAGGAGAAAACAGAGTGGAATATAAGAATTATCCTAGTGGATGAAGCCCTGTGCAGTTTAGGAGTTTTATAACTTCTCATACACTTTAAAGAATGAGAAAGAGACTATCAGTATGAAAATCCAGAAAGCGTATCTAATACCAGCTCCTTGCGGTTCATCCAGTACTCACTAAAAATATGGCGATGATCAGAATTTGAGCATATGCTTTAAAGGAAGTGTGTTGTTTGGACCATGCCAAAGGTCCTTGTTGTAAATTAGATATGAAAATGTATGAAGCTAAGAAGCTAAGCCTCTTAAAGAGAAACATTAAACGATCACATGCTTTTAAGTCAGGTAGAAGGTATTTTATAAATGACAGTATACAAAGCAAGCAGGAAGTTTCCTCTGTAGTTCTGGCACTGAATGTTTGAACAAGGATCCTGAGTTTCCTGGGCATACAGGTAGAATGACAAGACTGTAGGGTCTCACATACAGCTTTACCATGCAGAAATACAGCCAGACAGGAAAGAGTACAGTCTCTCATTAGTTTAACTTAACCACCTTCTGATGAAGTAAAAAACTCCATATTTGAATTTTGTATGGATTTTTGTTGCAATTCAGGCTCTGGTTCTATGAAAATTTAAAGCAAACTAAAAAGGCGCCTTTTTTTTTTTTTTTACAGTTAGATTTTAATTTAAATTAACATGTTGGATTCAAATATGAACAGGATGTAAATCTTTATCACTAGAATTTCATTAGTTCCACTCTGCTTCCAGCTCAAAGAAGTAGCTAACTACTTCAAACTGTTGCAATCAATGGAATTTCTTCTCTATATCTGAATCATAACTCGGAGGGCTTTTTTTTGGTTTACATCTCAACAAGAAATAAAATACCAAGGCCAAGTGAAGATGTTGTGATCCAAATTGCATAAAAAATAAATAAACATATACATTTTGATGTTGTTTTCAACCCAGGTTGTGATTCCGTTTCACCAGCTCTGACTGTATTGTTGCTGTCCAGAGGTGTTTTTTCTCTGCAGTTTATTCACTGCTTGATACAGTCCTTATATCACTTCTGCTAGAGTTCTTAAGGACTTCTGCGAAATCATCTTGTGTGTAAACTGCAGATGCTGTACACTGCAGACAAATTGCCAAACAAGAAATTCTTACCAGTTCTTGACCAGAAATATGTTTCCCACTAAATTGACAATGGAATTTCCATAGTCAGAAATCAGTTGTTATACCATCCTAACAATTCAGTAGTAGTAGCAGACCAGATCACTTTAGTTCCTGAAATCTGGAGGTAAAATCATTATATAGAGAGTTCATCTTTTCTTGTCTTGTGCTGCTGTGTGAATACTGCTATGGGATGGTAGATCCTGAGCAGTGGAGGTATTCATGTAGACAAATAAGCACTTTGCCGCACTGAGTAGTCACATAGCTGAAAGAGTAGCTTGTTAGAGCTAAATTCATTCAAGACCCATTTCAGAAAAATGAATAAACATTTTCTTCAATCTCATCTCTAGTCGGGGAAGCACTTCAAGACTTTTTTGAAATACATACCTAATTTCCTTAGTATTCAGTGAAAAGGTGTGTCATCTGAATTAAGAAATGAATTCTGAACACAAGGCTTAGACTTGATAGGAAGGGGACTTAATCCTGAACTTTCTCTTCAATTGCCAAGTCTGCAAAAACTTCTAATCTTTTGGTTATATCAACTGTGAAACCTGTGGCAGTGGTCATTCATCTGCCCTTACGTGATTCAGGTTTGTCTGAGTTACTTCACAAAAATTTCTTTGGATTTTAGTTATTTTAAGATTCTAACACATTTTTCTAGCTTCGAGAAATGTTTTGCTTTTTCAGTTATGCTTATTCCCTGTAAAAACAGACATTTGACTTGTTGCAGACATATATTTTACCACAGGAGAACCTTTACTAAATATATTCATTGTAGTCAGTGCCACAGATAATTAAACCTTGGGAGAGAGGGACAGCAGCGAATCAATTGTTTTTATTAAGAAATGAACATGAAGATTTATAAATAATGATTAGGGTAGCTACAAAACATTACTATACTGGCTTACTGTTCACACACTGTCCATTCATCAATAATTATTGTTATTTCTGGACCTAGATACTGACCCTCTAAACACTTTTGTGCATGCGTATGTAAATTTAGATGAACTTCCATTAACTTCAAGAAGAGTTCTCATAAAATTATATATGCATAAGATTTGCAGAAGTGGCATTTCAGGTTATTAATATTCTGGATAGAAACCAGAGAATTAACTTGCACCTGCAATTGGCTGAAATAAAGCCATAGCTTGCACTGAAACTGAAGTGATTGATTTCAGCTGGGTTTTATCCTTGAAAGTTTTTAGATTTGATGGTGGTCAAAATTTGCATTTAGTCAATCAGTATTAGCAGTATTGAAGATCATCTTTGCCATGCAGAGGTGGGAATTCAAGGAGAATATTAAGATACTGAGCTAACTGTATTTATCTTGGGATCCCAAGTAGGCAAGTATTTCCCTGCCTCTTTCACATAACACAGCATTGTGTTACGTAAGTAATATATTATATTCCAAAGTAATATATTAAACTTCAAAAAAAAAAAAAAAAATAGAATCCTGTTGTCTGATGTGAGATGATCAAGACATTTTTCAGTCCTATGTCACTTTTAAATAAGGAATACTAATCAGATTCTTTCCTCATCTGGATGAAGAATAGGTCACTGGAGAATATAACACTCAGGTGACATGCTATTATAAAACAGGGACATCTCTGAGAAATTCTTTAACGTGGCAGTATTTCTTATCATGATTTGCCCAGAGTAAAATTTATTGTAATCCTGCACAGCTAGTAAATCTGCCATCAATCTGTCAGTCTATCAGTAAAGCTAGCTTTCCCCAGATGTCGGTCAGTAAATCCTTTATTGTGTTTATTCATTGAGCCACACATTATTTCACCTCTGGCCTTTAGTCTCTGATAAAAAAACAGAATTTGTTTCTTTCTCAAAAAGGGGTGTTAAATTTAAATTATGAATAACAACATATGGTGAAAAAAATCTGTTCAAACGTGTTATCCTTGATGGAACTCATCTTATTCTCGTGTGAATAAAGTTCAGCAAAGTGTAGGTATTTTTTATGAATTTTCAAGTAGTTTTGTTACTTTTCATGAATTTGCAAGTAATTTTGTTATGGTACTATGGTAATATGTTATGGTACTAATTTTAGTAAGAATAATAAAATAAAACCTGCAGGTAACATGAGAAATTGGGAAAATATACCATAGGCAGGTCCTTTTAATCTTCCATATTGTTAAGAAAAATACACATTTGTTTAAAAATATTAATTTGAATATTAGCATGCAGTGGTAGATAATTAGTCGTGCTAGTGAATGGAGTACTAACATTGCAGTAGGACAAATCATCAGGTACAATCCTCGCCAGTGGCAGTTTTTCACCTTTTCTGTAATGATGAGATTGTTAAAACTGGATGGACGTGAGAATGCAAATTCAGAAGAAACAATTGCAGTTTGCATGTTTTCTTTCCATTCCTTGGCAGTATCAGGAAGAGTTCTCAGAAAGTATTTAAAATGTTAGTAGCTCTGAAGTCAGTGAAGATGAGAAGATGGACTTTGGGAGGTGACATAAAGATGTAAATGCAAGCCAACCTCTTTTAGCTTGCAATCTGCTAAATTTAGTGTTGACAAACTCAGCAGAATAGCATGAAAATAATGAATTTTCAGTTTATGGCTTTTGAGAAAGTTGTACTGAACGCTGAACAAAGAACTTTGAATTCTAAATTTGGAGTTTAAGTGATAATAATGATAATCCTGTATATAATATACTTTGTGTGTGGTAATTTCCCCACATCTGAAATATATGCCTAACCTTTTTTAGAAAGATATGGTATAAGTTAATGTGTGCTGTGAGTCAGTAAAGTGTTCTACCATTTCAATCGAATATTGAGGTCCTCAGTGTTGATGAACTCCTCAAAGCCACATCTCTTGGCACTTACTTCACCAGCTCTGCACTCCTTGCCAACTCAGCCATCTCTGGCCGCCATTGCACCACCCTCCCATGTCCTACCTCTGCTCAGAGCCTCCTCAGGCCCTGCTCACCCTGCATTATTTATTGCTTTTCTGGATCTCTAGCACAGTGATCCAAAACAGCCTGCCAGTTTTTCCCTCTTCTCTAACCTGAGTTCCCAAAAACTTGCATTGGTCTTTCCCAGCCATTTCAGATCTTCCTGAACCTGTTAGGTTACCCCTATTACCACAGAAGAGGTTATCACCCTTGTGGCAAGGACACGCCCTGTCACCTACATGCAGAAAAGTTTTGATGTGGCTGTGACCAAATTAAATTCATAGCAATTAGCAAATAGAAAATAGAAAAAAAAATCCAATAAACCAGTATCTTCTTTCTTGCCAGACCTGCATTTTTTAAATTTGTTCAGTATGTTTCTAGTACATTCTCACTTCATTTCTTTCTTTGAAGTTGTATCCTAACATTGTAGATAGTTTAATAAGGATACTAACAAAGCCTCAAAGCCGACTATACTTACCTACCTACTTAACTGTTTGTATCTCTGTATTGCCAGTTAATTCATCTAGACCATTCATGGTTAGTAAGTGGCTGTACTTGTTAGCAGGGCAGAAGTTAAGCAATTAAGTAATAAACAAAGAGATATGCAAGGAAGAAATTACGAGTGGAAGTGTAATTTAGAAATTTGTCATAAAGGCCGGATCCTATCTTTATCCTGAAGATTTAAATGGAAAGGTCAATACTTTAATATTCTCTTTGGCTCATCAGATATGCTATTAAATGTCAGGACTTCTGTAAGGTGCATACTAAATTAATCTCTGATATTTTGGTCTCTCAGTCTTTATCTGGGCCTGTTGTTTTTCCAAAGTGGCAGGAGACAGGCCACCATTTTAAAGTTTCCAATAGTAAGTGTACCCTGAGACTTTTGGGGGGGGAGATGAGTCACAGTTTTTTGTACGATTGTAAAACCTTACCAGGGATGGTGCTTCTCAACATCATTACACTGAGCTTGACCGTGGAGAGGGTGCCTGCCTTCTTCCTCTTCTACTCACTGTCGCTGCTTAATTGACTGATCCACCAACTGCTGTTCTTCAATTGCTGTGTCCCCTGCAGCTCTCTATTGATTTTCTGGTAAAAAAAGTTCACTGAGACAGCTGCACTTGAATCTAGGGGTTTTTTTGTTGTTGGACTTTGCTTGCGATTAGTTTAAACAGAGGAGTCTGTAGTCTTGAAATGGATATATAGTATAGAAATATATTAAGCAATTATGGTGGCCTAAAACATTCATTAAAATGATGTAAATCACAGAATCACAGAATCACAGAACATTTATTGTATCGGTAATAGGAAGCTGAACAGCACTGGCTAAATAACAAATGTGTCAAAAAGATATGTTGGTGGAATTTTGCTTAGCTTTTTATCTAAGAAAACCCAGAAAAGAAACTCCAAATCTCAAAGTGTTGACTTGGAAAGTGGCTGAGATAGAGGCCGAATTACTGAATGAATTACATAAAAAAATATATACTGATTTCATAAGAATAAATTGATAGAAATACTTTTTTTTTCATTTATAGGTTCTAGCACGGTGGTTTTATAACCAAAAAGGAAATTACATTTTTTATTAATTTGTAAATTCCTTGGTAAAGGAAGTTCTATACAGTGTTACCCTTCTTTTTGTTATAATAAATAATACATTTTCAGAAAACAAAAGCATTTTGAACAATTGGATTTAAATTCTGTTAGTGAAGTGATTCACTACCCTTCAGCTCTACATGGAATGGAAAATTGTGTGTCTAACTTTTGCTCTGTAATTATCTCTAGTTGCACATGCCTAGCACCACTGCTCATGTAAATCAAGAGAGCATTCAGGATTAGACACATCCAGTTTGCACACGTGAAAGACTTTGCTCCTCACCAGTCCATATGTCCAATTTTTCCAAGCTGCTAAGAATTTGGAAAACCCCAAATCCAACTCTTTATGGGGCGGTAGAAAACCTCCCTCTGCCATCTCACAAACTTAATTCTGGTCAGGACTGGAACGTGTGCTCTCCGAATCCAGCACTACAGCTTATCTCCTGGTATAAAATCAGTTGTGTATCTAGGCCTTTAGATCAATAGAGAGTCTGAGCAGGGCAGGGAAGTTACTGATAGAGGGCAACCCAGATTAAATTAAATCAGGACACATTCAATTAGGTTTAGCAGAGAAGTTAGGAGGGAGCACAGTGTGAAAAAGAGCAAGAGAATTGTGATAGCATCACATTATAGCTGACAGCTGATGTGCACCATAAGTGTCTTTTATATCTGCCTACAGAAATATTTTTTATTGACACCTGGGCCGAGTTTTTGGTGTGTTTATGGGATGCAGTGGTAGTATAGTTGCATATAAAAACAAATACTAATCTAATATTAGTCTAGTAGCTGTATGTAAAACACTTCGTTGTTTCAAAGCCGTGAGTTTATGAAGCCTGTCAAATGATTCCGCCTTTCTGAAGCATAAAGCCCTGAAGAATATAATAGAATTACTTTATCTGAAACTCTAAAACTACATGCCGCATATAACATTTTAAAATAAATTAACAGAACACAGTGCAGCAATTGAAGTGTTTGTCTGTTTGAATAGAGGGATGGAATCTAGCCAAGAGTTTTTCCTTGATGTAAGAGCACATGACAAAATTGTCCCATTGGCACTGAGTGTGATTTGAGCCATAAGAAAGCCTGGTACTTTGTATCCATTTACAATTGTGCATGGCCTGCTATAAATTCTTATTTGATTAAAAAAAAAACCCCTCAAAAGTCATACTAATTTAAAATGTAGTAGATAGGAAGGAGAAAGAGAAACAGACTACTAGTAGATAATGATTTGCCTTTTTTTCAGATTTTTTTAAAATGGAATAGTATATCTTGGATTGGTGTAGAAGAAACGTTGAGGTCACACATAATTCTGTTCCTTTACCTAAAACTTTACTTATTAACCTCAAATGAGAAACGGCTAAATCTCTTCAATAGTCTCAAAAGATTTCTGAAGTATCCTTAGTGCTTTAAAACAAAACAGTGAATAGAACAGTTGAACATAATACACAGTTATTTGTTCTCACACAAGCATCTGTGGCCTGTCCAGCTAATTTTGACTATTTGATGTCTGCATTTTGTGTGTATATTAGAAACTGTGACATCTAAACTACAATTTTCAAGTGAAGAGTTTCATTATCTTTACCTATGTTTACTAAAACTGCAATGTCAGGAGTAATAACAACATTGCTACGTATCAGTATCAAAACGCGCAAAGGCCGCAGGCAGTTTAAGGCCCACCGCGCTCTACCAGCCTCCTCAAAGGCACCGTTGGCTCTGTCGAAGAATTCTCCCTTGAGGATTTCAAGACTGCTTACCTAAGCCAGTATATTACGTTATTATGTGTTTAGAGCCTCTGTGTGTGGTCAGCATGGGATATTCAGTGGTATTAAATACCACCTCACTGGTGGGCTGAAATTTGGGCTTTCAGATCCCCAGCCTGGTCTGAGTTCCAGTCCTGGGAGTGCTTGCCAGTTCGTTTGCCCTGCACGTACTGGCGGTGGTTTCTTTCTTTGCTCTCCCACACCTGTGCTGCTCCCTGGCCGTGGGGTAGGGAAACCTTACCATCGGTGGCACGCTGCGGCAGGTGAGCTAGCCGTGACCTGGGGTAGAGATGCTACAGTAACTACTGTCGTAGAGTTCTGCATCAATGAATTTCAGCCCCATCTGTTTTTCTCAAGAGTATATTTATGAATATGTTGAAGGTAAAAATCAAAATCCAAAAGAATTAGGATGACGGAAAGTAATCTTCTTTCATCCTCTGTGCTGCTGGAAGGGAGAGCTCTGATCCTGCCCTCCAGCTGCTGCGTAACCCACTGCTGTCAGCTGGAAATGGAGATACGATCTGTATTTTACGTATTAAGTAACAATTGACTCTTGGACTGTTGCTAAGACTCTCCTGAGCTGCTTGTTTCCCTGCTAGGATTACAAGCTCTTGTTTTTTAAGCGACCTCTTGGAAAACAATTAATGCAGAGCAGCAAGAAGCTACGTCTGTGAACTCTGCAGGCAGCAAGAGCAGGAAGCTCGGACTGCAGATTTTAGTTTCAGAAGTTTTATTCTGCAAATGGTAATGCACAAAGTTGCTTCTTTGGTGCAGGGTAATGTTTAAGCAACTCTTCTAGAGATTAAACGTTCAGGTTAAACATTCATAAGATTCTTCATTTTCTACTGAATTTTTGATGGAGCCATGCTGCCTTGCACAACATGCTAAAATATTGAAAAATTGGCTGGACATTTTAGAATTATTAGTTCAACAGAGAAAAAAACCCTGAGTTTTCTGATGTCTGAAGTGTACACTGCTCACAGCCAGAAAGCAATTCACTATGATAAGTGTAAGTGTGAAATGAATATAAAAAGATTAATGAAAATAATGGAAAGGTTTTGGAGCAGCATTGGGTTTAAATTTGTTCTGGCTACAAAATATGTAATTATAAGTACTATAATCTTTTCCTATAATTATATTCTAAAAATTAGAGGATAATTAGTGCTAAAGAGCATTCCCTTATATTCATTTTTATCACATGCTTTCTGCAACATTCTCAAGTCATTACACTCAGGGAAGTACTACATTTAAAGCATGTTAATCCTTCGTATTCTAACCTTGATGTGTTTTTCATGACTGAAAACAAGGAAGGGCATTCTTACTGCTTTTAAAGCCCCAAGTGGGACTTGTGTTACGTGTTTTCTCTTGAGCGTCACCTTCTTTTGAGTTCTGTATGTAGGATTCTGTCTTGGCTTCAGGGTAAGGAATTGTCAAAGCTCTGAAATGCAGCCAGGTCCTCTGTGAACCCTGCTCACCAAGCAGCTGTACCTATAGGGTACCTTTTCTGTTACCGGCAGGAGAAAACCTTGTTCAAATTTCATTCTTGATTGAACTTCCAGACTGAAATCTCCTTATACTCTATCCTTAGTCTGAATTTGGACACTTGCCCCCACTGGCCAATTCTGAAATAGAGAGTTATCAGTCATAACTTAGTGTTATTGGGGAGACTTATATTTAGGAAATTTAGATGCAGATCTCGTAGAGCACTAGATGCTTCATTGCTAATGACATCAGTGGCACCTCCTATTGAAAATATTCCAGACGTTAAATATTTTAAATACTAGAATGTAGAAACAAGTTTAGAAATACTATAAATTGCAGAAATTATTTGATGTATTACTTTGTATTAGGTTATATTGAATTAATATAGTGTAATTAGTACAAAGGAGTTAGTAAAGATGATGTCTCTTAATAGAGGGAAAAAGGTAAGCGGACTGGTTTAGTCATGAAGAGGAAAAATTATATGTGCTTGTTGCTGATCACAGCAAGCCCATGTGTTAGAAGAATATAATCTTTGGAATTCAGAAACTAATATACGTTATTTACTTAATACATTATGTGATAGTTTAGAAATTTATGTACCTATAACATTTGTCAGTACAGTTGCAAGCAATTCTTGTTCATGGCCTTCACTTTTTTTTTTTTTTTACTTTTTTTTTTGTTTTTAAGTTAGAACAGAGAGGAAATTTATGTTCTGTTCTGTTACTATTTCCTGGGCATGTCTGACAGCTGAGCTATTTGCTCGACTGTTAAGATTTAGAAGTCTGAGGAAGGAAGAGGACAATTCATCTCTCAACCTCAAATTAAAGTCTTTCCGACACTTTGATGTAGTACTTTACACCTCACTAAGTGAGTGTTAAGTGGAGGCACTGACATCTGACACTATGAAGACTGAAATATTCATGTGTGTTATAAACACAGATTTTAAGAAATAGTGCTCTCTACCCACATTCATTGCTAGGAGTTAAGGCCAATATATTAATCACATCTTTGATATCCCCCTCTGTGCTTTCATTCACTTTCCCAGAACCAAGGATAAGACGTGCAGCTTTTGAGAAATTTTCATCTTTCATTGTTATTGAATGCTGGTCATGTTGGAAAAAGAAGGCAGAAAATCTCAATTTAAAATTTCCAATACTCATGCTTTATAAAGTCCTCTTCAAAGAATAAACTTTTAAAAGTAGGAGAAAGAAAGGGAACCCAAAATCAAGTTTATTTTCTTTATTGCAATAAAGTAATTATTACAATTGCTTTTCTTTCTTACTTTTTGTACTTTGGCAAATCAGAAACTATTGTCTCTCTTTAAAAGCGCTCTAAATAATTTAAAATCTCACACTCCGTAATGGTTAGATGAAGCCATTCAGCATGTTATTAGCATATGCACTACTCAAAAAAAAGCTGTATACAGAGGACATGTATCAGTCTGAGAAGGACCTAATTTCTTTCAAAAATTGCCTGTTGCACATGGAAAAAACTAATCTTTCTATTCTGTTCTGTTTTCATATTGCTGTGCACCTTTTAGTTTTTCTCTGTAAATAAAGAGCCGGCATTTGTTCCATGTCTTTCTTTACTTTTGAGCAGGCATTGGAACAAGCAAATCAATGTATAGTACAAACTGTATTAGAGCTATAATTTCTGCTAACTGTTGTCCCACTGCTCCAATATAAATCTTCTTTGGTGAATATTTCTCCAAAGTGATAATAGTTCTGTTTCTAGCAGCTCTTGTACTACTCTTGAAATGCTTTACTATTTTCTGTGCTTGCAGGAAGGAGCTGGTGTAAAATGGAAGAGAGGGAAAGGCATTTTCCTGTCCTCCCTCATGAATACTTGTTTCTAGCTTAATGAGAGGAACAGACAAAGCTTGTGATCCACAAAGAAAAAAAGTATTCATTTGACATAGAATTTCAAATATAAAGAAAATACAATTTTTTTTGTTTGTTTCTTTCAGAAAGTTATACTTCTTAGCTGTATCTGTGATAGGAAAAAAAAGGCAGATAATTACTTTTTGATTTGTAGGGTCAGCCATATTGCTTTTTACAAAGCTGATTTTTTTTTCATTTCTGGTTTGTGAACTCAGTTATCTGATGGGTCTGTGCAAATGTCAGGTTTCAGATTTAATTATATGTGAATGACTTAGATATACACAAGAAATGCATGAATTCAGCTGTATTCAGTATTTCCCACATACTTCTTAAACTCAGTCACTGCCCTGTCAGTTGTTTTATCAAATCTTTTCCTTTTTTAACATAGACTAGAAGATATCATTCTTTGTTGTATTAGAAGCATTTAAACACTTATAAAAGTGAAACACAGGAAGAGAAATTCATCTAGTTTCCAAAATAATATTTTCCGGTTATACACATAACGGACTTGCAGCAGATTTAAGGAGACATTGATTTTTATTTGGTTTGTGCAGAACTCAAAGACGTCATGCTCATCAACACTATAAATTCCTTTGTACTCTTGTACCCTTTCAAGATTCCTTGAAAACTGGTGGCAACAGTTAGTGCTGTTGACATCAAATTAGACTAATACAAAAAATAAATTAAAAAACCCCCCAAAACCAGAATACAAGTATTTGAGAGAATATTTACAGTCAACTGAACTTTTGATGACTAAATACAAAACTTCTTCCAAATAAATACATGAATATTAACTCTTTATACATAAGAAAGTCCTATTTTTGTTAGAAAACTAAGAAAAACATGAATTAATTACCCAATAGAGTAAAAAATAAATATCAATAGGTCTAAATAAATATAAAAACAAATGACATTTAGTAAAATGCAAGAGGCATGGCTGTTCTGTCACAAATAAATGTGTATATATATTTATATTAAAATTTTCCTATTTTTTCAGTAGAATCTTGATGAAAGCATAGAAGTTGTTTGTGAGAACCAAGAGCATCTGTTTTGTTCCTGTGTCTTCTCTAGGACTTTATTCCAAATGCTTAAGGAAAAAATACCATTTTCACCTGGAACATTTTCTGTGTAGTCTCACTAGATTTTTTTTTTTTATATCAAATGTTCTTGTTTCCTTCTTGTTCTGTTTTTTTTAATTAAATCAATTTGTAATTAGTCAGAGAAATATGCTTATCGTGATTTAAGTTAGGGGTTTTTTTAATTGTTTGCTGTTATTCTGTGTTGAATTTCTGTCGCACCAGTTACAAAGTTATTTAAAACATTACGGAGTTTCGGATATTTTGTGACTAGCAGAGGAGCTCTGGGAGAGGAATAAGAATGGTAGCAAAACCTAGATTACAATGGTGAGCTTGGTAAAACTACATAAATCGGACTTTTTAAAAAACAGATTCTAAAGTTACCGCTTGACATTACAAAGACAGTTTAGTGTACCTGGGTTTTGCTAGATAATTGTGTAGTGCTGTTTTTCATATGTCAAACTGACTTTCCCAAAGAAGTTTTAAGTTCTAGCTTGAAGAGCTCTCTATTGAAAAGTTAAATCAATACTGGAGAATTAAAAGACAATTATTACTAAGAATAGTACCTGTACAATTATTTAAATTTCTGGTTGTGTTTCTGAGATGCTTTTGGGAGTAATTGCAGTCTCTGTTTGTTGTATTGTGAGCAATATGGTTTCTTACGGAATGTGCTGAAGTTCTAGAGGCTGGGTGTGATATAAACAAGATTTCATAGATATCATATTTCACTATAATGTGATTATATTTCTACAACCTGACTTAGTATTATGGAGAATGTTTGTGGTGCATGGATTGTGAAAGTTGTTTGAGTTTTTTTTTTTGAAAACAGGTTGTATTTTTTCCACTGGTGGAGTAGATACTATACTGTAAGTTTGCTAAGTTAGATTCAAATAGCAATGACAGAAAATTCTATAATAACATTCCTAAGAACAAGAGATGCATTTTCTTTGTGATTCCTCCTCTGTCAATATAGTCATTTCAAGTACTTCTTTATAAATCCACTCCAAAAACACTTGTCTAGGTTGGCGAACTGACTTGCTATATTGAATTTAAGATGTAAGTTTGTGACCATTGGCAAATGTAATGCTAAGAAAAACTCTAAATATTGTTTAACTAGAACATCCCCAGTTTTTCAATATTAGTACATTTTTAGAAGTTTTGTTTTATTATTGTATTTAGGTTGCTTAACTAGGGGGAGTTTGTTGTTATTGTTACTGTTTCTTTGGCTGTCTTGGCCAGTACAAGAAAATGTTGGTTTTTTGTTCATTTTATGGGTGGTCTTTAAATTCTTTTTTATCATTCTTACATAGGTTAAAGTTCTTGATAGAGTTTGCAATTTCTTATTTATCAGTTTAGCGTTCTTCAGTTTCCTGTTTCTATGAAATCAATCTTCATGTCACAGGATAGGTGGAACTTGCCATGTGATAGTTGAGCCTCTGTATTGGTTAAAAAGTAACAAGTCAAAACCCATTAATATAAAGATAGTGTCTCTTCCCCAAGAACTTTTATGTGCTCAACACGAAGTGACTATGACTCCATGACACCGTTTTCCTGCTTTTTAAATTTTAAGTTGGAGCCGTAAGAGCTATAGTAGGGACTAGATCCTCAGAGATATTTAGACACGCGTTGTCTTTTTTAGCGACCTGTCTCCTGGATTGAACTTTGACCCAGAGATTCCTAGCCAAAAGATGACTGGTATGAGAAAATTAATTAAGGCGAGACCCAGAGTCTAGCTAACCTTCTAATCACTGCCTCATTTGCTTTAAGTAGCCACAGACATTTGGCTATGAATATTACTATAATTCAGTTAAAAGAATCAACTTGGATATTTACATTTATTTCTGCATAGAAATTATTATTTTATTTCATGTTAATGAGAATAGTTTTATGATTAATGTTACTGTGCTTTTTTCTTCATGTACTGCCTGTCATTTTCTCATATTACCATACTCAGTAGAGTCAGAACTGACCCTGCATAATGCACTGTCTTTTGTTTTTTCCGTGTATTGTTTTCATCTAAATTTCCAATAATTTCTTGTGTCTTTGGAGAGTTTTTTTTTTTTTTAATAGTTGCATCCTTCATAATTCAATAATTGTATTTGTGGATGATGGGGTTGGAAGGAGATTCTAGTTCAATGACTCCGTTCCAACAGCTTTGGAGTTATTTATGACTTTTCACAGAACGCTCATTAGACTCCCCCTCGGCCTCTCCCGAGTTCTTTTGTGAGCACTTCCCAAGATGGTGACCCTGGTGGCTTGCTTTCAGCAAAACAACTCAATCAGCCTCGCTAAATATGCTTGTATTTGTTCAGGTTTATTTTTCTTTTTATACTTTGAGGGCCATTTCTTAATGCTCTGACAGTAACTACTTATATGTTACTATACTCTTTCAACAGTATGTTTTCCTCTAGTATATATTAACTCATTTGTCCTACCTGTTTCTTTATGCAGTATGCCTTCTAGTTTTTATCACACTTATTGCTTTTACATTACAGAATCTCTCTTTACTGTTCTGTATTCTTGCTATCACTATTCTGACTGTACAGATTAGCAGCAAATTTGCAGTACACTGTGTTTAGCTGTGTCAACACCTCAGAGAAATAAGTGCTGTCTGTACAACCTCTCTGCGTATAATCTCTGCATATGGTGCTAATTTTATAATTCCGTTCATGTTCTGTATATTATACTTCTCATATCTCTTCCTGCCATACTGTTCCCTGTTCTGTATTTTCTGTGGTTTATATGGTTTATATTTGTCCCTTAGAGCTTTTCCTTGCTAGGTGTATCTTGATAAAGTCTCAGTCAAATGATTGTCATTTATCCATTCATGTTATATTTTTAGTGAACATGGTAACCACTTTGAATCTTTGACTACAGATGAAGTTTAGAGTATGTTTTCTGCTCTTAATTCTTGAAAAAATTGTGATTTCACCTTATCCTTGCTTACCCCACCTCCTTTCTATTTGACAGAGCGCTGGTTAATACATAATCTTGCTTTTTATCGCCTTGTATTAATGCTGTGCCTTTTTCAAATGTTCTTTTGTACTATTTTTGAAATTCAGGGATTGCCACTGAAATTCAGGAATTGCTGCTTTCTGTGGTTGTGTGACACTTCTTGTGTTCAGGACTATAGTACGTTACCATAAACGTAGAAATAGTTGTTTTTTCTGTGGCTAGGTTTTTGGTTATGCAAGCAGTTCTTAGGGTCTTAGTAAGACATAGAGTACAGGGTATGGATTTGCACAAGTTTTTGTCTATTATACTGCCTTCCAAACTCTTCATATTAATATAAATGCATACTGCAGAGAGGAAAGGAAGCAATGCAGATGTTAACATCGTGAAGTAGCCAGTCTAACTAGGGTGAGGGTGTCAGCAGCACATCACGCGTAGAGATGTTCCAAACAGTGGTAATTTTGTGGGCTGAATGTTTAAATAAGAGCTCCTGCTTCCACTCTCCTTTGACACTTGACATGGAATCAGTGTTACGTTCTGTGTGCTCTTGTCTTCAGCTGCACTGTGAATTTGAGCTGAATTAGATGCATGGCAGTGTTGCCACCTGTTTCATGTTACTCGATTTGTTCTTCAGCGACTCTTCAGTTCAGTGTGAGAGAGCTCTTGAGTCTGTTCAAGAGTATCATTTGGGCTCTCTTGCTAGTAATCAGTGACATATTTCAATTGTAAATACAGTAGAAACAGAGTTGTTTGACTTCTTACAGAGGAAATGGAAGTCCGTTAACGTAATCATAAGGCTATTTAACTTCTGCAGCTATAGTATCCTCACTAGGCATGAGTCATGGAGGGAAGTGCTATACAAGTACACACATTCAATTCCTGATCTTTTTCTCAGCCTTACCAAGACAAACATAGAGTTTCTACAACAGTTGTTTAAGCAGCTGGGAAGAACCTGATACATCCCAGCTGGAATCAGCTAGATAGCAAGTTAGTGCTTGAGGCATAGAAAACTCTGAAGACTGCATAATATTATGCCAATGACAGATACGTTGTATTGTGAAACGCAGTAGGCAGAGGACCCAATTTTTGTATCCATGACGCGGGAGGCAGAGGACCAAACTTCTGTGTTTTTGTTGTATTAGATATATTTTTCTTGGACCGTTAATTGACAGTTATGATACTGTAACGTGAAGTATGAACTTGGAGAAGAAATGGTAAGCTACTGAAAAACTTCAGAGTATTTAGTTTACTTTCTGAATAAAAATCAAACATTATGTTATTATATTGCATTATCAATGCATAATTGATTTGTGACTGACCATTTTATTGATTTTTTTTTTCTCTCAAAATTTGAGAAGGGAACAGCTCTCCTTTGATGGTTATATGATGTCTCATACTACACAACACAGAAAGTAGTTATCAGGAAAGTAGATCTCTGTCTGTCCATAGTTTGCTAAGTGTAAGGAATGTAGACGCAGAAACATATTCATGTTTCTTGTGGAGTTTGTGTCAAGGATTCAATTATTCCTGTTATTTCCAATAGAATAATATATGAAGGAGTATTTAGTCTTGAGAAAGTAATGAATTATATTCCTACTTAATTTAATGTGACTTATATTACAGTAGGGCAATAAATCATATGCACCCTTAGATTGGCTTTGAAACATTTTTATGGCCAAGATCAGGATGTAAATTGAAAAACTGACATACCATTTTAGAAATAATGATACAGCTGCAGCAGGGATAGAGATGGCCAAGGATAAAGAGGCAGCCTCATTTTGTGAGGTAATTGCACCTGTGCTCCTCTCATGATTTTTGACATTGCAGGAGTGAGGCCTCAGAAAGTGACTTCAGTTTATTGCCAGTGGTTCCGTTCTTGTCTGGGACAGGGAAAGTGTACTCCTGGGGTCACATCTCTTATGAAGTAAGTTTTATGATAAAAAAAAAAATTATGAATAAATTATGGTTTGTAGTTTACCAGGAATCTGTGGGCAGTGGATAAGAAATATTTTGGGTCTAATTATACAACTCTTCTTTGCTAATTGTTGTTGTGCCTTTGACTGTTCAAGTGGATTCTTTCTCACTTAGTTTTCACTCACTTTCTTTCCCTTTCCTCTACCCCTTTGAGATTAGGAAAAAGAGGTTTGGGTTGTTATATAACATTACAGATCATCTATAGATTCAGATATTTTGACCAACAGCTACCAAAGTTTTTGCTTGAAGAAACTCGCAATTTTTTCATTTTTGGACAGTAGCCTTACCTCTCTTCAGTTCTATAGCTAACCTCACTAGCTGTGAATCCGTCAAGTGAGTATTAAATAAGAACATTTATTCAGTTCGTTCTTTTTTTTTTCAGTCCTAAGAAAAATTGAATCATTGAACATGTCACCAAACATGATACATGAGATTATTATGGAGCTGTGAGCCATTTCACAGTATCACAGAATGTTAGGGGTTGGAAAGGACCTCTGGGGATCATCTAGTCCAACCCCTCTGCCAAAGCAAGGTCACCTAGAGCAGGCTGCACAGGACCTTGTCCAGGTGGGTTTTGAATATCTCCAGAGAAGGAGACTCCACAACATCTCTGGGCAGCCTATTCCGGTGCTCTGTCACCCTCCAAGGAAAGAAGTTCTTCCTCACATTCAGCTGGAACTTCCTATGCTTCAGTTTGTGCCCGTTGCCCCTTGTGCTGTCGCTGGACACCAGTTGAAAAGAGCCTGGCCCCATCCTCTTGACACGCACCCTTCAGATATTTATAACCATTTACAAGATCCCCTCTCAGCATTCCCTTCTTCAGGCTAAACAAGCCCAGCTCCCTCAGCCTTTCCTCATGGGAGAGATGCTCCAGTCCCGTAATCTTCTTCATAGTCCTCTGCTGGACTCTCTCCAGTAGTTCCTTGTCTTTCTTGAACTGGGGAGCCCAGAACTGGACACGGTACTCCAGATGGGGCCTCACTAGGAGAGAGTAAAGGGGGAAGAGAACCTCCCTCGACCTGCTGGCCACACTCTTCTTAATGCACCCCAGGATGCCATTGGCCTTCTTGGCAACCAGGGCGCACTGCTGGCTCATGGTCAACTTGTCATCCACCAGCACACTCAGGTCCCTTCATACACCAGGTCCTCCACAGAGCTGCTTCCCAGCAGGTCAGCCCTGAGCCTGTACTGGTGCATGGGGTTGTTCCTCCCCAGGTGCAGGACCCTGCACTTGCCCTTGTTGAACTTCCTCAGGTTCCTCTCTGCCCAGCTCTCCAGCCGTCCAGGTCTCACTGAATGGCAGCACAGCCTTCCGGTGTTATCAGCCACTCCTCCCAGTTTGGTGTCATCAGCAAACTTGCTGAGGGTACCCTCTGTCCCTTCATCCAGGTCATTGATGAAGAAGTTGAACAAGACTGGGCTAAGTACTGATCCCTGGGGGACACCACTAGCTACAGTCCTCCCAGTAGAGTCTGTGCCACTGATGACAACCCTCTGCGTTCTGCCATTCAGCCAGTTCTCAATCCAACTCACTGACCACTCATCCAGCCCACAATTCCTGAGCTTCCCTAAGAGGATGTTATGGGAGACAGTGTCAAAAGCCTTGCTGAAGTCAAGGTAGACAACACCCAGTGCTCTACCCTCGTCTACCCAGCCAGTCACACCATCGTAGAAAGCTATCAGATTGGTCAAGCATAATTTCCCCTTGGTGAATCCATGCTGACAGCTCCTGATAACTCTCTTTTCCTCCACTTGCTTAATGATGACCTCCAGAATGAGCTGTTCCATCACCTTTCCCTGGAAGGGAGTGAGGCTGACCAGCCTGTAGTTCCCTGGGTCCTCCTTCTTGCCCTTTTTGAAGACTGGAGTGACATTGGCTTTCCTCCAGTCCTCAGGCACTTTTGTCCTCCAGGACCTTTCAAAGATGATGGAGATATGCTTAACTAAGACATCTGCCAGCTCCCTCAGCAGTCATGGCTGCATCCCATCGGGGCCCATCGATTTGTGTGTATGCAGTTTGCCTAAATGATACCTCACCAAATCCTCCTCGACCAAAGAGAGGTCTTCCTTTCTCCACGCTTAGTGTCTTACCTCCAGGGACTGGGATGCCTGAGGACAAGCCTTAGCAGTGAAGACTGAGGCAAAGAAGGCGTTCAGTAGCTCTGCCTTCTCTGCATCCTCCGTCACCAGGACACCCGCCTCATTCAGCAGCAACCCCACATTATCCCTAGTCTTCCTTTTGCTGCTGACGTACTTGAAGAAGCATTATAAGATTTATTAGTGATAATCTTTATGTTTAACAAGATGTCTATGTAAAGGTAATGCATGTACAATTTTATTTGCCTTGGAGAACAGTTTTAGTGCAGGTGAGCAAAGCAGCAAACTCGCATTTGAAATATGTAAGTGGAACTGCACTATATTCAAACTTAGAAGAAGATATCAATATGGTATGACTGTTAGTATCTAATTTAGCAGGCTAAATTACCTGACTAATCTCCCTAGGAACTCTTCAAAGTATATGAGAGAACATGGCTTCTCCAGAGAGTAATTATTGAGCGGAAGCCTAATTTAAGGCTCTGAATTGTCCTCTGGAGAAGTTTATTGCTCTCTTTTGAATGAGCCAGGAGCTTGGTTAATAATTACTAATTATTTATCAACATGCTAAGGTAGGTATCCAGAAAGTAAATCAGAATGTATATGAAATGTTGACCTAGTTATGGCAATTTGTGAGATTCTGTAATTTTTGGCTAAATGGCCCACTTTGGTCTCTTATTTCTATAATTCCAGGCTTCCTATTGAGAAGCATCAAAAAAAAGCTTAAAACTACATTTATAAAAATTTAAGATATTAAAACAGGCCGTACATCAATAAATCACAAGAGAGCTTCACATGGGTGTTGGGTTAAACACGTGGGGGAAGATCAGAGGTCAGTTGAAAGAGGCTGTTGGAAAGAACTCATCAATCTACAAATTCCTGGGTGTTACTAACATCTTATAAAGCCTGATAGGTATTCCATCGCCCCTGAATTGTCTTTCAAAGAAAGTCTCTGCAAGGTAACAACACAGTCATAAATAGTACCCTCCTGCAGGTAAGTGTCTTTCCTGAGACCCCATAAATAGCAACTGCTGAGTTACAGCCAGAGAACTTGGCTCGGGAGTTTCGCAGCTGTTGCCTTGTAACTAGCTGAAGCTGTAGTGTTGGTGTGGGAATTTTGTTGCTTTGCCTTAAAATTGCATGATACTTACATTAATTGAAATTAAATATTTTTGGAAAGTCTTTAAATTGATGTCATAATTATAGGTCATTTTCTGTTTGGTAGGTGTTTGTTTGCTAAACATACATATATATACACACACACACACACAAAAGTGCATGAACAAAACTGAAGTGCATTCGGTTTCCAGGCTAGGGAAAACTTTTGACCAGTATTGAGTTTCCAAAAGCCAGAATAAGTGTTTTGAGATTGGGACAGTTTATGGCCTTGTAGGAACTCCTAAAATAGCCTAAATTTGAGCTAGCTACCTTCTGCTTAGACTGTTTCCTAAACTGGAGTAATTGCATTAGAATCATGAAGAGATTTCTTATCCCTGCAGTTCTTCCATTTCATTAATTCTGGCCTAATTGTATCCACCTGACTCAAAAAGAATAAAGGAAAGAAGGAAAAAGTAAATGGAATAATAATAGCATACTAGAAAATTCTACCTATTTTTTGAGCTTTTTGTTTTTTTTTGACTGGGGGAGGGAGGGGGATGACTTTATCAAAACATTTAAAATATCACCTAGGTTTTCCTGACTGCTGTGGGTATGTCTGTACTGCACTCAGAAAGTATGATGAGCAGATTACTTAGGCGTGCCTGTCATCTACCTCTAATTGAGCTGGCCTGGATAGCAATGATGTCATGGTTGCACAGATTTCTACGAGGATTATACTATCGTTACTAGACATTGCATATTAATTTGTGTGTGTTCACTGCAATTGCTGTTCAAATGATATCACAGTCATGTATCAGTGAAGTACTTAGATAAAACCTTCACTGATGAATTATAGGTATGTTGATTTGATGTAGAGATTTCTAACAGATGTTTAATGTGTTAATAGCATGTCCTATTCATTCTCTGAAAACTGAGAAGCTTATTGAGTAATGTTTCTCTAGGTTTGCATAGCACGACAGAGCAGAGATACTCATGCTAGCTCAGCCTGGTAGAGCAGTATTTTCAGATGGCACAAGATAATTGCATACAGCTGCATGTGAGGAGCTAGCATGGTACTCCACCTGAGTTTACGTTACTCTGCTTCTCAGTGTAGGTAATTAAACAAAGCAGAGAAGCTTAAATAAAATTTCCCTCTTTTATATCTGTAGGCTAATGTAAGTTCTTAATGTCCTGTTAAGTAAACGAGCTTGGAGTATTGGGAGCAATGAAACAAAAAATTGTCTAATAATGATGTATTTAGTGCTATCCTTCATTGCTTTATGAGGAGATACTCTTCTTGACGCAGATGAATCATTTTGACATGATTGTTTTGGCGTGTCTTGTCGCAAATAGTCAGCTATGTTTTGTAATACAGAAAGTTTTATTTTCCTAATTAATCAAATATCACAACTTTCCTATTCTCTGACAGTTATCATTTGAGTCAGTAAGCTCCAGTTCCATATGAAGATGCTTTAATTTACAGTCCTAACATGACCAATGCCAGTAAAATGTTCCAGTGTATTATCTGGCAGTAAATAAAACCTGTCAAAAAAATCAGTAAAAAGAACAGTGCTTAACAAAAGACATATGCCTCATAAATAATATGTCATGACAACTGGCAGCCATAGTAACATATTTGAAGGAAAAGGCTGAAAAAAGTAACAAACCAGAAGGAGCTAATGGGTTATTTTTGCTAGAGATCTGCCATAGACTTTTCCTGTCACAATATTATTGCATTTGTGATAGAGCAAAAGGATTTGTGCTGTGATTTTTCTAGCATACTATAGAAATTTCAGATAGCAAAGATGAGCTTAGATAAATTTTTATAAAAAGCAAATGTGTCACCCTATCATTAATCTCTTTATGTATTAGTATTACTCCTCTGTCTTTACCCAGAATCTGACTCATTGTTTGCAAAAATATATGATGCACTTTTGCAAAAGGGACATTTAATTACTTATGAATCATTAGTTCAAATCATAAAACATAACGTTTTGGAAGAAACACATCCTAATAGTTTGGAAATGACAGATAGGTTAATAGATTTGAGAGAAATCTGTATGTTTCACTTGAACTGGAAAACTAAGTAACTTTCAAATCTCTTGATAGCAATGTTATTTTGATTTTTGTTTTTTAAATGAGTATGTTGGAAATATTTGTGGTGAAGGGGCATATTTACTTTAATGCAGTATATGATGGTGACATGTAAAATGACAATAATAGTGTGGAAGAGCCACACCACCACACCCCCACCAAAAAAAACACCCCAAAACCCCATAATCCTGTCTCTTCAAAACAAAATATAAAGGTATTGTGAAACACTAGCAGTATCACCAAGCTTTTAGTGAGATTTCACAGCATGATTTAATCAGAGACTTGGATGAAAACGGATTTGATGTCATGGAAAACTTGGAATATAAAGACCAAAATGTTTTTATGCAGAAGATATGTAGGGGGTAGGGTATAATGCAGTAGAAAATAGCAATAAAGTAGTAACAAAATAGAATAATAAAGGAAAGCAAGTTTGGAATTCTTGTCTTGAATTGATTCAAAATTAGACGTTTAATTAGAAAGGCCGTGGAGAAGGAGGCAAAGCAGGAAGAGGCACGGTGTACAGCTTTAACAGTTGCAGGAAAAGGAATGGATTATAGCACAGTTACAGCAAAGAAATTTTGTGCTTTACTTTTAATTTTTGATTTTGTGTCAGCTTTGCATTTAGCAGGTAAATTAAAATGTAAGTCTTCCATGTGTTCTCTGAGGCAAAGAAAGGGGAAAGAAAGCTGTAATGTAAATGTACAAAAGTTCCTTGAGTACTTAATGGGCAGGTTTATAAAAAGTTCAGTACTTGTCCAATTTATCTGCATTTACTCTGTGGGTGGCAGAATAGCTATTGTGAAGTATTGTCTTCCAGTATTAACATTTAAAAAAAAAAAATTACATGACATTTAAGTTAAATGTGAGGCTTCACTAATCTTAATAAATTCATAGTTTTCCTTTGTTTCATTTGTGATTTTACTGTACAAAGAACTTGATGCTCCTATTACTGTTGGTGAATTGAAAGTGTGTTATTATCACATCAGCCTTACAGAAGCTGGTATGCGAAATGGTGGCAGGAGCGTAACATCACAGCCCCCCTGATGGGCGAGGTGCAGGAGTCGTGCTATTTGCTAATTACGTACCTTCTGTGACAGAGATACTGAATAAGAACAGAAGTAATAAAGTGGCATTGACAACCTGTACCATATTTTCGTGAGAGCAGTGTGACTCAATTCAAACAGCAAAAGAGAACTGAAATTCTTAAATGAGAAATTCTCCTTTTGAGATGAGGAACATTATTTCTGTTAATTCAGAGAAAAGGTAAAATGACTCAGTAGCTTCATAGGTTGTTCTGGATGCTTTTCAAATATGTCTGCTTCAGAAGCGCTGTGTGATGCTTTTGGTGAATAGGGTGGTATTGAATATTATTTCAATGTCTCAGTATACTTATAGAGGAAGCATATTGTGGAGAAATACGTACTGAGAGAAAAGACCAGTTTGGGTCATGTGAATACTGTAAAGAGGATCATCTCAGCACTCAAGAAGTCTGGTCCTGTGTGTCACTTGGGAAAAATCTCCAAGTAGACAGGAATTTGGAAGGTTTTTAGTAATTTTCTGTTTTAATTCTCCATTGATGAGAAAATAGATGGAAAAATATTCCCAGTAAAATATTACCAAGTGCTCCTTTTGATGTTAGTAGATCTGTGGATGGATCTCACACTGCTTAGGATTTCTACTCTTATGGTCAGAAATTTGTCCTACTCGAAACACTACTGCCTGTAGATCGGATGGAAATATTCATTACTCTCTCTAAAAAATGTCTCTTTTGGGGTGGGACTGAGATTAATTATCTTCATTTTGATTTGTGCTAGGCCTGGATTTGTCTAAAGTCACATCTCCTGTGTGCTTATTGACACCTTCCTCTAACGCAAAGGTGAGCAGCCTTGCACACTGCTCCCTGCCAGTATCGGAAATCTAAATAAAAATATGCTGTCAGCAAGCAGTGGCACAAAGGTCAATACAAGGAAGAATATTCTGCCTGCAATTTGGGCAGCATGAGTGGTAGCCAAAGAAACCAGCTGTGGAAAACAAAAGAAAATATAAGCAGATATTAAAACCCACAAAATCGTATTTAGAAACCTCAAACCACAGAATGGAACCCTAAAAAGGGATTTATGATGTATCACTTTTAATTCTGATTTGCAGTCTGTTATTACGATATAATCTGTGGTTCTCTTTGGGGAACAGCAAACAGCATCTGGTAGCTCTTTGGATTCCCTCCAAACTGCTCTGAAATAGATGTGAATGTAGTAAAGTAGCGTGAAGGATAAGCAGCTGGTGAGCGTATCGGAATGAAGAGAAATTCTTGGTTTTCAGGGTATTCTGGTGAAGTTTATTGTTATGAATGCTGAGTTTAAAATAAAACTTAAGTAAGCTTCTTATTTCAAGTGCTATAATATTGCTTTGCAGTGTGGATGTGTTTGCAGCCATCATTGCAGGTTTCCGTAAATTGCATGGCATAGAGCTCTGGAGGCTCGCTGAGCTTCTCAGTCCATCTCAAGCACTGTGCTGGGGTGACTGAACCACTTTGGGGTGGTGTCTCCTTCAGGGTGACTGTCGCTTTGAGGCACCACATCGTGACACAGCCCAGGATGAGGTGGCAGGACTGGAAAAGACCACCGCAGCTGGTTGGCTTCTGCAGCTCCAGCAGCCTTTAAAGGCAACAGCTCAAACCCTACGGACACAAAATCCACGTAACCTTTTGCAGATGGAGGTCAGCTGACTCTGTCAATAGTTTAGGCTGATGCAAATGAGTTTGCTTCTGAAAATAACTGGAAATTATTTGGTTGTGTTTGCACAGCGCAGCATGCAAGCTGATATATGCCGTTTTTTAGTTTTGGCTTTGATGGGTGGCCATTGGTGGCTAAGTTTACATCAACAAAGAGTGTTGATAGCACAATAGCTGCTGCTGAGGACTCAGTGTCTATCTTACTTGCGTTGTAGAGGGATTCACTCTGGACTAGCTCTAGACTGGTCCCATGGACTGAATGCTCACTAGCTGTTAGCTAGTGGAAGATCTGGAAAGGCTCTATTCTGTGAGCCTGGGCAGTTAGTTCTTGTCACTCCACAAAAGTCTGTGTAGATGTAGCCTAGAAGCCCAAGCACATTTTCCTTCCTTTCCTCACTTGGTATTTTAATAGAATATAATCACTTCCTTTGGAAAACTGTATTAAGATTTAATTAACCTCACTGTTACGACATGCCTTTCGGTGTCATGTCAAATTTCTTTATATTGTGTCATACTTTTAATTATTTCTTGTAATAATTTCATACAAGTTCTCTACTTTCCTTAAGATGATAGTGCTTAAATCTATATAAAAGATTTATCTTCTGCACCATACATGATCATTTTCCATTTATAGTTACTTACTTTAAAATTATGAATAATGAATAAGTGATAAACAAGTATGTATAAACAAGTAATTACACAGGACATCTAGATGCATCAGGTAAAGGCTGATTTCCACCCCACACACTTCACATAGTTTCCTGTATTTTCCCTTCCAGGAAATCTCATCTCATGCTTACAGGACTTCTTTGTTTTAATCATTTATTAATAGTTGCCTTACATAGCGATCCTAATTGCCATTTACTTGTCTAACTCAGTGTGCTGATCTCCAAAGATATTGATGCCTTTGCAGTGAATTGATCTCAGTGAGTGCCCTATATTGGGAGTAAGGTTCTTATAATGAAATCACTACACCTTGTGATTTGTTTTTACATTTATAACTTCCAGCCTGCATGATTAGATCGTATGTACCATATAATACAAATCAAAGATGCATATAAAATCTGCAAGGAGAAGGATGTATAGGATTTTTCAAGCCTTTCAAGTGGTGTCTCTGTTCTTCAATAATCTCATTAATTGCGAACATGAATAGAAGAACAGTTAAGCTGTTTATTGCCACATACATCGGTGCAAATGCTTATAGCATCAAAAATCTTACGTGTGTTCTCATAGTGAAGAAATGCAATCCTAAAGAGGTGATTATTTAGTTATATGAAATATTACAGAATTTAAATTATGAAAGACATAAAGAGTTTAATGCTTTTGTCAGTCAACTATAGCACAAATTTTCAAATAACTTCCCCATTAGCAGAATTGTTTGATTATTTTTATGTAAGGATTTGGAGTTCCAAATGTGGCATTCAAACTGAAGATTTCATGAAGTTGGGATTTACTTGTAATATAGGTAATAGTAAAATAATTTACACGCTAAAACCTGAATAAGCCACGATAAAGTGCACCCTCAGAAAGTCTGCAGGTGACATCAAGCTGAGTGGTGTGGTCAACACACCAGAAGGACGGGATGCCATCCAGAGGGACCTGGACAACTTGAGAAGTGGGCCCGTGTGAACCTCATGAGGTTCAACAAGGCCAAGCGCAAGGTCCTGCACATCGGTCAGGACAACCTCCAGTATTATATATTGATATACAGGCTGGGGGGTGAAGAGATTGAGAGCAGCCCTGCCAAGAAAGACTTGGGGAACTGATGGATGAAAAGCTGGACATGAGCCACCAATGTGCACTCACAGCCCAGAAGGCCAACCGCATCCTGGGCTGCATCAAGAGAAGCGTGGCCAGCAGGGCGAGGGAGGAGATTCTGCCCCTCTGCTCTACTCTGGTGAGACCCCACCTGGAGTCCTGCGTCCAGCTCTGGAGCCCTCAGCACAGAAAAGACCTGGACCTGTTGGAGCTGGAGTACCTTTCCTGTGAGGAATGGCTGAGAGAGTTGGTGCTGTTCATCTGGTAGAAGAGAAGGCTCCAGGGAGACCTTATCACAGCCTTACTGTGCCTGAAAAGGCCTTATAAGAAAGATGGGGACAGGCTTTTTAGCAGAGCCTGTTGTGACAGGAACAAGGAGTAATGGTTTTAAACTAAGGGAGGGTAGATTTAGGCTAGATAGAAGGAAGAAATTTTTTACAATGAGTGTGGTGAGACACTGGAACAGATTGCCCAGAGAGGTGGTGGATGCCCCACCCCTGGAAACATTGAAGGCCAGGTTGGATGGGGTTCTGAGCAACCTGGTGTATTTGAAGACATCCCTGCTCACTGTGGGGGGATTGGACTAGAAGGCCTTTAAAGGTCCCTTCCAACTCAAACTATTTTATGATTCTATGAAAACACACTTCCTTTAAATTCTTCCAACCTTTTACGATGTTCTTAAACTGGAAAGGTTTTCTATGTTTACTATAGAATTTGCTTGCTCATAACAAACTCTTTTTTTTCTCTCTATCTTTTATTCCAGGACAATTAATCTTTTATTGATAGGCTCAAATAATTGAGACAGCAGTCTCAGCCTTTGTGATTTGGAGTGTACTGAACAAGAGAGGTGCTTAGTTATTTTTAAAAGTAAAGATACACACAGTAATTGGGAATTTTTGTCTATTTTTCTTTATAATATAACGTCTGCTTTAAGGTAATTTGACAACAAAATACAGATCCCGATTTGAAGCAAGGGAATTTTTGTCAGGGCCTGGATGTGTCAGAACATGCGTGTAACACTCCCCCCACAGAGGAGAAGAGACTAAGACTCTGAAAAGCGCAGTCATTAGCATGGTCAAAAGTTTAATCTTCCAAAAATAGATGAGTGCTATTTGTTGTCTCTTATTAGGGAAGCTGTACATTAAAATGACTCTGAATCCCAGCTTGTGGATACCACAGTGCTCTTGTAGGAGCAAGTTTTTAGTTACATTATTACTCTTAAAACCCACCCACCCATATCAGTCTGAAAAGTAGATTACTTCACTTTAATGCAGTGGGAACTTCACTTTAATGCAGTGGGAGCCTATTTGCTCCTAAAAATCTATGAAGAATGTAATGGAGGTCATTAGTAAAGCAATTCTATTACAACTCTGCATGCAGAGTGTTAGCAGTAAGCACTAGAAGCTGCTGGATCAGTACCTCTGCAGTTTGCCCACTGACTCAAGCAGAAATTGTCCTGAAGTCTGTCAGAACATCTTGGGTGATGACTTTTGTTGGGTTCTTTTTCTTCTTTGAAGTTTTTTGTTTGGGGGTTGAGGGGTTTTTTTTGTTTTGTTTTCTACATATAAATTATACCTGTTTATGGTGTGCTATTACATTATGAATTATAGAACAGCAAGTTGAAATATAAGCTAGTAAATCTTACCTGTGACAAAAAAAGCAATTACTTTGTAAATTTGTATTTATGTCTATTGTACACAAGCAGTACAAGACATGATGGACTTAGCTAATTATTTTCTTCTTTTCTCTCAAGTATTGTGATTTTCTGAATGATGTATCAGGAGCATTTATGCTTCTTTGCGATCTTCACCAGATTTTTAAGTGCTATTTCCAGTTTTACAATGGAAAATAGGCCTAATCCTGCTTCTTTGGAAATTACTAACAGCATTTTAATTCAGGTTAGCTGAAGGAATTCAGGTAATTTAAACAGATTAGTTGATGACATTATTATTAAAGTCTCCAAATTCATTATTACAAGTATTGTTTGTCTGTAAATCTCGAAGTGTTTAAAAGACAAGCTTACAAGAGGAATGTTGGTGCCTAAATGTCCCTGGAGGCATCTAAATCAAGCATTTAAATGTCAATGTATTCATACCTCACCTGTCAAGTACTGAGAAGAAAACTCCTTTGGATTTTTAGTTTCAAATTCCATAGCCATATCAGCTGATGATTTGCTGCTTCTCAGCATTTGCATGGCTTACAAAAAATGACCAGTGGGCTGAGCTGCAAGGAACCTGTTTGAAGCATTGGCCTTATTTGTGAAAGTAATGTATTTTCAGCATGGATGCTCATGTCCCCTGTTCCATGGTGATGTGCAGAGGTGGTCCTTAAACAAGCTGATGAGAAAAGAGCTGCCAGATAAGATGGTGTAAAATGATTTTGCTTAAAATATTTTGCTGAAGTGTTGGCGAGACCGGAGACACACCTCCTCCCTTTTCTAAGGGATTTACATCCAGGTTTTCATGCTAATCAACTGGCTGGGCCTTTCAGAGACTTTCATGATGGACCTGTTCTATTTCGAGTTAAGTACTTGAATATCTTTTAAGCCAGAGAGAACTGTGTAACCTAGTGATTAAGGCAGCCCTTTGGGATGGGAAATAAGGCTTTCAGATTCCACAGCAATGAACATTTCAGTATTCTGAATTAAGCATTCATTAGAGCAGGGGCTTGAACTCAGTCCTCCCTCCTCCCAAGTGAGTACCCTAATTGTGGAGCTATGGCAATTCCTACGTGTTTGCCGTAATCCAGGGAGTATCTCGGGATTCCTTGTGATGCCAGCAAGGCGGGGTATGAGGGTGAATGCAGGGTCTGTTATCACGAGCTGGCTGTAGCACTCTTTTCTGAAAGTGAGAAGCAAGTATTTGGATACCCTTTAGGTAAAGGGTTTTTGGACTTGTGCTTTCTGTTATCTCATGTGCACGTGGTAACTGGTGAGCTACCAGGTAAAACAACAACTCCGCCAAACATGTTTTGAAAGAATCGATGCTGCTTTGTTTTAAGAAGGAAGGTCAGAACCGTGTTTCAGAAAGTTACAGAGTTACAAATCGTGGAATAAATGCTTCCTCTTCCAGAAGTGAGCTGCCTGATCCTGTGGGAGTGAACGGACTCGGCTTTCTCATCAGCCTTGCTTACTGACCAGCGTAGGTCTCCTCTGCTCAGTGTGCTGACTGTAGGAAACTCCTTTCCTAGACACGTGGTTCTCCTTATACATCACAGAAATTTGTAGCTTTTCCTGAAGTTAGAGGTACATTGTGCAGTAAGTTTGATATAAAGAAAAATTGTACATTATTTTAGATAAACTTCAAGTTTTGAAATACTACATAAAAAAGAGCTCTCTGTATTATCTTCCTTATTATTAAAACGAGCAAATTAGTGAAGTGAAGAAATGATCGTCACAAGTGATTTGTATGGCATAAATGTGTGCTGCTTTGTAAAAATAATTGCAATTCTTGTGCCAAACACTTTTAAATCTCTAATTGATTTTTAATATTTTTGACAGGAGGTTCCTTTCATGAGCTTTAACAATTAATATTGTAATAGAGCAATCTAGGGACTTCCATGGTTTAGCTCAAACAGTTTTCACTGTAATACATTGTAGAATTTGCACTCAATTACTGTAAGTAGAACTGATAAAATGTCTATTAAGTTTGTCCAGTGTTTCTCAATATAATTTAAGTGGTTTATGACACTATTGAGCATAAGACATAATGGTTGGAATTCCTAATGTGAGATATCTCCAACGGGTTGAAAATTTGGAGGAAAATTTTCAGGCAAAATGCGTATTTCAGAAACTTCAAGTAGGGAAAACAGTGTTTTGCTTATTTATACATATTATTTTACTTTAAAATCTTACTGTCCTCCTACTTTGAAGCAGGAAGGTGAAATTACACGGAGAAGGGAATTTATCAAATCTATGCTTATTACCTGCTTCATAAGCCCCAGTCTGGAGAAGTTTTAAGACTTTCAATAATATCACTTTTTTCATTCCCAATGAAAACATTTCACATCTTCATAGATAGCTCTTCAAAGATCTTTTTGTCACTTGGCATCATTAACCCTGACCATTCCATGGAGCATCAGAGAAGAATCCTATGGACAAGCAGGTGGAAAAGATGGAGAGAAACATGTCATGCTGTCTGCTAAGGGAAGCTAAGAATTGAAAATGTAGCACACAAGGTCTGTGTCGTGAGATGGGAAAAAGAAGGGAGAAAAATGGGCATAGAATCTGAAAAGATTAGGAGACTGGTATGGGGGAAAGAGGCTAGGGCTGGATGTACAAAGGAAAGGCACCAGAACAAAGAGAAGTTAGGATTGGGAAGAGAATCTCTGCAATTTGATCTGGTCGTGGTAGCGCTGGGATGGATGAGGTATTTTGGAAACAGGGCAGTGAAAGTGGCATGAAGAGAAGAAAAGAGGCAGATGACTTTGTTGAGTCTTGATTTCACCTGCATTGCTGGAGATTAGATTTGGGAGGTATTTTGAATTAATCCCCTTTTCTCCATGTTACAAGATCTGATTAAAAAATAGTCATTAAGCATTGAAGTTCATTTGCATTCTGTAAAGTACCAAAATATGTGTTTTAAGTTCCAGAATAAAGTTGCCTCCTAAGCAGGGCCGCAGTAGACATGGAAAGGAAGAGAAAGAAGAGAAATTATTTTAACTTGATGAAATGTGTCATCAGTCCCGCTGGTCCTGCTCTTGTCTCTGGAGCTGTTAGGAATCATTAATATTAGATATATATTCAAATGTGTGGATGGTACCTTATTGGCTGATGGCTTATTTGATTGCAGAAGAGGCTGTAAATTTATTTTTATGACAGAGATGCGGCTGCAAGGTGTAGCTCTTTCAGTATGAATTTTAATTTAGTAGAGATAAGATGTCTATTTTCTCGTTTGATTTAGGAGTAGAGATACACACTTGAAATTGATTTTCTGGAATGTTAATGCTATGGGAATCTCAAAATTATTTAAGATGAGAAATAATATCTATCTATATTTATGATTTCCCAGAGGAGGCGACTGTCTCTTGTCTAGTTTCAGGGTTAAGTTCTAGCAAAATTCAGTGTCCAACAATAATAATTATTCATTGTCTTTAATGTACTGAGTGCTTTGACAACGACGCATCTAATGTACAGATTTCAAATTTAACAAATATGATTCTTTAAGATTTCCTTGAAATGTAGAATCCAGAGGGTGGTTGAGTTCCTTTTGTCTTCATTTGGGAATGCTCATTCCCAGGAGTTTTTCCTGATAGTGTGTAAGCAACACCTTGAAAAATTGCTACAGCCATCACCTGGAAGCAAAACTGCACATTTCCTTGCTCAGAAGAGGTGTGTGGGAGTTGGGGCACTTCCCCTCACCTTGCCCCCTCCCGCAAGCTTAAGTGATGAAGTGGTTAGTTTGTACTTGTTGTGTGTCTGAAGTCATGCTTGTTAAGGCTTGCACATTTCAAATGTTACATTTTCTGAACATGTGAAACCTTGTTTTATGAAAAGAAAGACACTTACTATATTTTCATAAAAATCTACTTGCTAATGAGGAGGCTTTAACCATGTACATTGTGATAAGTGTTATTATTGATTTGCTTCAACACTCTAAATTATACATTTCCTGCTGAGACATCACAATTGCTTAGGTTACCTTCTTTGAATGTTTAGGTTTTTTAAATAAAAGGATGAAAATGTTTTCTTTTCCGTAGAAGAGGTAGGAGGTGCTTCTTTTTTGTTGTTTCTGTCAGTTCACTATAAGTCTTTGGAGAACATTATTTTTGCACAGGTTAAAAATTAGGCCAAAACTGGTGCCTTTTGCATTGTTTAGTGTAATGTAGGGTCTATTGTAAACATAAATTATGCTAAACTGCCAATTTTTATATTACTTCAGCAATTATTAGGCAAAGTAATAATGTTGCTTTAGTTTGCAGTAGACAGTTTTAGACAGATTCTCTTTTTCTGCATTATTTTTGAGCCTTGAAAACTACAAAAGCTTCTTTTTATAAAAGAGCTTTCGAAAATGAGCTGAATTTTTTTTTTAATGTGAAGGAGGCATTTCATATTAGACTTAATTAACACAATTAATTTGTTAACAAGTTATAGGGTTTTTTAAAAAGATAAAATGATACGAGTTTGTGCATTCAAAAATCAAGAAATAGAGGAAAGTACATCAGTGGGCATTGACTCAGATCCTGGAAGACAACTTAAGGGAAAACTACACTGAGGATGAAAAAATTTGAGTATTTAAAAGAAAACTGCACCACTGTTCCAAAGCTTTGTGTACTGGCACAGGTGGCCCAGGGAGGCTGTGAAATCTCTACCCGTGGAGATACTGAAAATCCATCTGGACATGGTCCAGGGCCACCTGCTCTAGGTGGCCCTGCTTGAGCAGTGGGGCTGGACCAAATGACCTCCAGAGGTTGCTTCCAGCCCCAGCTGTTCTGTGAGTCTGTAATAACCGGTGTTAAGCCTGTATTGCTTAGAGGCTAGATTTTGGACTGGAAAATATCCTTGGAAGTCAAAAAGATAGGTGCAAAAACATATATTAAAAACAAAAACAAACACCCCAAAAAACAAACCCACATTTCAATTTATTTATTTATTTGTAATGATCCAGCTTAACCAGTATTCATGGCTTTTATTTTCTATTGCAAGAGTTCAGAACACAAGTGAATCTAATTCAATGTGAGGAATTAATCTCTATGATTAGTCGTGTTTTTTTCAGTGGCTTGGAAGTGAAGCAAACACAACTGAAGCCACATCTTGGCATAATTTAGAAAAAGATTTAGTTTACTTTATAATGTATTTATTTGGGCAAATTGTGTAACTCAGGCAAATGGTAGTGGCATATATAATCTATCACCTTGAAATAACCAGTGTAAATAAGGCCACCGTGATCAGTCATCAGAGCTTTTTTGGCATTCCAGTGGGTCAGTGAATACCTTTGTGAAATGAGGTTGGTCTTAGTCCAGATCACAGACTTTCAATATTGGGTTTTTTACCTCAGGAAACATCAGCTGTTGCTGACAGTTTCCACAGACAGAGCAGGAACTTTTACGGTCAATCTGTTTGAGAGAAGAGCTGCAGGTGTAATGTATTTCTGTATGTTTTGGTGCTGCCTGATGCTATATCTGTATAAAGTAGGTTGTTTCAGGGTCACCGGGTTAGACGATGTCTCGGGGTTTTGTTTGTTTTTAGAAATAAGTATGGTACTAATTTTAAGCAAAGATCTGTAATTTTTAATGATGCCTTACTTTAATGTTTTTCTATTGTGACAAATCACTTTGAAACAATTTAGTTGAAACTTTATTGCTAACAACGTTTAATTACACACAATGCTGATTTGGATTTGAAGCTTCTCTGCTTTTTCTTCTGCTTTTTTAATGACTTTTGCAGATTTATTTTCTTTTAAATAATTAGATCCTGTCAAGCATCTTGAATTAGTAAGCGCTTGAATTAATAAAAAGTAAGACTATGCATGGTAAAATATCTTAATTACAGGAGGTGCATAAGAATGATTTTCCTGAGAATTTTGCTAGGAGATTTGTTAAGAAAAATTCTCCCACATGTACCATGAGGCTGATGAAGTAATACATACTATGAAGGCTGATGCGAGACAGAACTGTGGCAACTTACAGGATGAAACCTCTGTGACTTGTCCCACCCCATCTACTGGTTCTTCAAGAGAGAAGTTACAAATTCAATATTTGCGTGCCAAGGTCTGAAGTACCAACTCGTACGGCTTTCCTGCTGCCAGGCATTCTAGGCAATGAAATTGTGACATTTTTTAAACACAGAAATGAAAGAATATAATTGACAGGTTATGCATAGTTAATTGTTATTTTGGGTAGGAACATACGCATATGAAGAAAGGGGTTTTTAAACTAAATGTTAATGACAAATTAAGCTCATTTTGCCTTCAGTTCATTCATTCTAGATAAGAGATTAAAAACCTTGGGGTTTGTGAGTTTGAAAAATGAGATTTAAAGGCTCATAAAAAAGATACAGAATGATTTCTCCTGCTTCCCACACAGTATGTATAACCTTCTCCTTCTGTAACTAAACATGATCACTGTCGCCTGTCACTTCACTCCTTAGCCTGTGATGGAGACATTGAGGTCTTTGTTGTGTTCTTCAGCTAGTACTTTCATCCTAGTTTGGACAACCGTGCTGCATTCATTGCAGTACTCATCTTACCTTTGTATCTTAAGAAACAATTAGATAAAGACAGGACAAAGACATTAGACAAGGGAGTTGTAAGCTTTTTCCATGCAGACATAAGAAGTACTTGATTTGATGGAGGGGACTTCATTGCAATATATTATCCATCAAAGTCATCAGTAATTGCAACTTATCCTGAGAATGTTCAGAATATACCTGAGTAACAGAAATATAAGCAAGGTCGTTCTCCACTTATGTAAGAAAAGTATGCGATGTTTTTAAACTCCATGCTGCTGATTCTACAAATATGTACTGTCCAAATAACATAGCTGTTTGCATTTTTTTGGACTGTGCAGAAAGAGAATTTCAAGGGTCAGTGGAAGCTTCTCCATTAAATCTTTCTCCTCATCCTCAATGTTAACATTTATGCCTCATCCCCTGGTCTGTCCCCTCTCTTTTTTCTATTCTTCACCCTCAAAGATCTTAGATAGGCCTTAATTATTCCCACTGGAAAGTTCTAAAATGATCACAATAAAATGTTTGATAACCATATTAAGGAGGGTACCTTGAATTTACTTGTTAATTTGTTTTGTTTGGTTTGTATCTGAAACATATACAGTATGTGAAGATTTTTATATTTCCGTCATAAATGTGTGCTTGAAGAGTAAGAGCAAATAATTGAGATTTTATAATTTTTCTGCAGAGATTTTTGTGATATAAAGTTGAAGGTTAATCTCCCTATACTTTTCCTGTCTGTGTGAAATAGTCTCATACTCATCAGTTGTACTTCTTCATTTCTATCCTGTTTTGTACTCATCTGCTAATGACTAATTCTCTGCTGACACGTGTCAGCCAATAAAGCTTCTCTCTCAATTCAGGCCTGTGTAGAAGCAGACAGTTGAAAAACATTGCTTCAGCCACTTCCTTTTAAAATAAAATTGTCACTACACTGTGTGCATCCAAGGTGTGCCCCAAAGTCCCATAACATCCAGGACAGTGATTTGATTTTTCCAAACATCCATGCCATTCCATTTTATGCCAATCCAAACTTGCCTTCATACCTATAATAAATATACTAACTGTGGTGCATACAGTGCTTTTGAGATAGAAGGAAGAAATCATACTCATTTGCCAGAACATATAAGCCTTTATTCACAGTGCTCAAATAAATTATTGCAGTCCAAGTGTATAACAACATAGCAAGAAACATTAATCCACTTCTCAGTGTAGAACTCTGTCTCCTGACTGCTATTATCCAGCGATATGGTTATCTAGATTTTTAATATAGTGTGTAGGAGTGAAATAAGGATTATTTAAACCATCAAGACAGACTACCTGGAAAGATTGGGGGTTTTTATGAGTGAAGTGGCAGCTCATGTTTTATGATATTTGTGATTCAGTCATTATGGATCTGAAAATAAGTGCAGTGGTCTTCAGTTTCTTGAAGAGGTTGTTCATTTTGTTGGAAGGATAAGGCTTTTCTTTCAAGTCCTCAAGGTGCGACAGAGTCTTGCAACTGTTGAGCTTTGGGAAGAGACTGAAAGCTAAAGGTCCTTGAGAAAAACTGTTGCAGTGTTGCTTCTTTGGCTGACTAGGATACAGAAATCTCTGGGACTTGCTAGTTGTGAAATCTTCCCCAGGTAAGCTTCCTTAATGTTGCAGTACAGTGCAAGAAGTGCTTGTAAAAGGGGCATAGAAGCTAAATCCATTCCAGATAGCTTTAATTATTTTATTATTGCTCTAATACTGAATTTGAAGAAGAGGGTAACTGAAGAGTAATACTTCATCCACCCTCAAGTAATTCTAGATGTATGTCTGCTCACATTTTTCTACTTTTCTGAAGTCAAAAAGGGAAAAACCTGTGAAAGTCATTTTGGTGGTATTTCTTTATTCCTTCTTATATAATTTTTAATAAATTCTCTGTATCTGCAATCACTAAGAGTATATAATTAAGGTAAAGTAGTTACTGTACTTTTAGACATAAACCCCACACTTAAGCAAGCCCACATGTTCAGACAGTCCTCTCCTGAGCAGGGTGGGACAGGGGATGAAAAGCAGGACAGGTTTTGTAGTAGTGAAAATAGGGTGAGGATGAATAATAGCAATATTACAGTTGAGATATGCAGATTATGCTGGGGGGAACAAGGCTGTGGGAGCCAGAGAAGCAGCTCTGAGGTAAACTTCTCTTTCTGTTACTTTTGTGTATACACATGCAGTGTATACATAACCACAGTGCAGCTGCGTCACAGATTTTTTTATGTTAAACCTCCAGCTGTAAATGTGAAAATAGTGTAAAGTGAAACGTAAATCTGAAGGATAAAATTACCTTTAAAATAAGCTTTCATCTAGCAGTATATAGCTTTTCATTGATATGATAATGTAATTATCTAATTTAAAATGAACACTAGAATAAAACAGTAAAACGTATATCCAAATTATGGGACCACTTCTGCTTTTATCAGTTACCAGAGCTGATGTGAACACAGTTCACCTACTAAGTGCTTCATGTCTTTTTTGTGCTTTCATCATAGCTATTTCTGATCTGCCTTTCAAGCTGACCCCTTTGTGGAGTGACATGTTTGACAGACATCGTAGGCAGTAGCGTTTCACAAGTGAATGACTTTGTCACTGGAATCAGTGCTACTATTCTCCTAGTATCTGTATTTGTATCTTGTATCTTCATGGCTCTGAACTACTTGCATTCTTGAAAGTCTCCATGTTAATAAAGCAAAGTAGAGCACCTGGACTTAGCAATGGAATATTCTACTAAGAAGCACTTTGTGGTGTTGGGAGATGGTTTTTTTGGTTTTTGTTTTGAAGTAGGAATGCTGAATAGAAGCTGCAGCTCTGCTGCTTAGGAGTTCTTGGGACTGTCATTGTCTGGAGATGGTGTCTTCCAAGCGCCTTGATATCGAGCTTTTAAATGTCAGACTTTACCATTACAGGCAGGCTCATGTCTCTACACCTCAGTCTGTCTTTGCACCCAGTCATTTACTGAGGGGTCTTCTGGCCTTCTTCGTCTTGTTTGCTCCTGGTGGTCACTTCAGACTCCATTCTGTGAAGAAATGCACCATATAAAAACCAAAATGGGTCCCTGTTATTGCTCTGCTGCTGAAATTTATCCAGTTCCCTATCATCAGCTCCTGAGTAAATGGACTTTTGGAGTTAATGGCCATGCTGGTAGGAAACAGATCATTCCAGTACAGAAGAGCTGTTAAGTGCCAAAAGCTCTTGATTCTTCTGTCGCAGTTTCCCAGACAGAGAATGTCTGCTGTCTCTGAAGCTTCTGATACAAGATGGGTACTGTAATTTGCAGAGAAGGTTTTGATCATGAATAGCCCTCAAGTATCAAAATAAATTCATAACCTGAGACAAGGCATCTTGGAAACTCCCAAGAAAATAATGCTTCTTTCTTCGGATACAGGAAATTAAGATTCAGGAACTCACTTAAATTATTGACATTGGTGAACTATTCCTGTCACATTTTGTGATTTTAATTTTTTATTTTAGGATTGCCTTAGTGGCCAGAAGTACCAGTCTTGAAGCATATTCCTCTGTCATAGGCAGAATAAGGCTCCAAGAGCAGCTCTTCTTTTTGTATCATCTTCACTAAAAATGCTAAAACCTCTGTAACATTGATGTTATCGTATTTTCCTCATATTGTCTACCGTGATTAGATGTTTACACTGATTCTCAGTTGTTGATCAGGGCATTAATAATGGATTTTAAGTAATTTTGTTATTGCTGCAAAAAGTAATGTAACGTACTTTATTGCTCATAAGACCCTGCAAGTAGTATTCTTAATAAAACTGGGTAATTATAATTATCACCATTGAAGTAAGCAAGCAGGGCTCTAATTATAATCCAAAAGCTATAATTTGTTGTAAAAAGCTGTCATTGTAACACAGGAGATTTTCAAGAGTTGAGCATGATTTTGGAAGATCTAGATAATTGCACCAGGAGTCCCTGTGACAGGTTTACAATTAAGAATATAGTTGAAACCTGTGTCCTGCTGAAAACCCAGTTAAGTATTGATTTTCAGTAGGTTATGGTGTCACAGTCTTAAGTTGTATTCAGTAGGTATTCCCTTAAAATTATTCAGTCTTTTTTTCTAAATTTTATAGAATCATAGAATCATAGAAAGTTTTGGGTTGGAAGGGACCCCTAGAGGTCATCTAGTCCAACCACCCCGCAGCAAGCAGGGACACCACTAAGTAGATGAGGTTACTCAGAGCCCTGTCCAACCTGGTCTTGAATGTTTCCAGGGATGGGGCCTCTACTACCTCTCTGGGCAACCCGTTCCAATGTTTCACCACCCTCATTGTAAAGAATTTCTTCCTTATATCTAGCCTAAACCTACCCGGTTTTAGTTTAAAACCATTATCCCTCGTCCTGTCACTGCTGTCTCTACTAAAAAGATTGTCCCCATCTTTCCTATAGGCTCCCTTTAAGTACTGAAAGGCTGCAATCAAGTGTCCCCCCAGCCTTCTCTTCTCCAGGCTGAACAAGCCCAACT
>Ga0065711_1026615_pt1 | contig 64383 bp, 36 predicted proteins | sample Hoacrofraction12_FD_59098 | JGI IMG/M metagenome (GOLD analysis project Ga0065711, IMG submission 59098) | Hoatzin crop microbial communities from Cojedes, Venezuela - Epithelial fraction 12 v2 (version 2) | ecosystem: Host-associated > Birds > Digestive system > Esophagus > Crop | place... | reverse complement strand
AGGCAACAGACTTCCCTGAGAGGAGGGTCTGCCCGGCATATCGGACCCTCTGTTCCCCTCAGCTGGGAGTCTCCTACAACTATGACTCTTCTCTTCTTCCTTGTGGAGCTGGTAGTAATACGAGAGGGAGATCCTTCTGATCTTTGTGCCTCCTCCGATGTGGATGGGTCAACCCCTGCACCATCCTTCACCTTGTCCTCCACATTTGGAGCCTCATACCTATTATGCAGAGGCACCTGTGGAGATGTGGTGGGCAAGGGAAGGGTTCGTCTCCTGCCCTGATTGCGGACCCGCTTCCACTCGCTGTTGTCCTTTGCGTCCCTTCCTTCAGCCCGATGGGGGGATATTACTAGTGCCCTTTGGTCCTGGGCCTTTTTTACAGGTTGTTCATGGGTACACTCCTGGGTTGTCAGGGCATGGCTCGACCAGTCGATCTCCTGCTCGACCTCCCTGATGCTCCATAGCCTATCTACTTCTTCTCTTAGCTCTGCCACCAGGCAGAGTAGATAGTCCAACTGGTGACACCTTATGCACATATTCCCTTTGCTACTGTCCATTTCCAGCGCTAGCTGGTGGCACTCGCTGCAGCCAGAGACCTGGACAGCTGTGTGCTTCCTAGGGACCTCAGTCTGGGTTGCAGCTTCCTTTCTGACCAACAGGGAAGAAGCAGCCTTCTGACAGTGGGGTGCCATGGCTGGGCTTCCTTCCTGCAGATGAGTTGCCTGAGCTTGCCTCGGGAGCCTCCTCCTTCCCTGCACGCCCTGCCTGCGCGAATTGCTGCGCAAACTGCCGCACCACTCCCTTCTGACGCGCCACACCCGGTTTGCCTGCCCTGTTCACTGTGCTCCTGGTCGCTCACGCTCCCTAGGGGTTGCTCTTGTACTCAGGAGGTCACGCCTCCGTCACCGCTGACTCCGCCCCCACTGAGTCAGAGCTGCCCGCTCGTTAGCAGCTGACTCCTGCCTGCTCTGAGGGGGAGGGGGGGCTGGGGTGCCTTCTTCCCCCCTGCGCTTTTGACTGCACGATACTGCTGCTGTGGGAAAGGGTCCCCCAGTGCAGTTGTCCACTCCGGAGCCTTTTGCCTCGGTGTCTTCGCTCAAATGGCTATGTTCTTATGTTGTCAAAAGTCCTAAATGTAGTCCTTTACCTATCCACAGCTGGCAAAATTAATCTCTCCTGACTCAGGCATTTAAAAAATTAGCTGTCAGGGTCCAGCCAGCCACCCTAGATCTGCCTTGAATACAGTGGAAAGAATGATCACACATTCAAGTTAAGTGTCTAAGTTAAGTGAGACAAATTTCTCTTGGCAGTGCATACTCCTTCTTGGGTGCCTAACCTGGAATTGGTTAGTAATTGTTTGGTTGGGTACAAAGACTGTCTCCCACAGATAAGGTTCCTAGATATAGGCTATGTATTTAAAAAGTATGCAGGCTATGTATTTAAAAAGTATGCACACTTCATTCTTTTTTTTCTAAAAATGTTTTATTATTGAGCTGAGCTTCTTTATGTTAATTATTAACTGTGCATATAGATAATTTCTATATGAACAGATTAATTTTTGATTGATTCAGAATGAAAAGTTTTCTATTATCACTGTTGTTAACTTTATTGAGTTAACATTGATGGATCTTATGATGATTCCCTGAACAGGTAGGGAACAGTTACAAGGCTGGCTGAAAGAGCCATTTTCTTCTTATTTTAACACAATAGACTTAGTCACAGCCCCTGCAAGTTAGCTACTATGCAGTCCTTTATTTAGTTGCAAAGTTCTGTGATCTTCAGTTAACGCTGAATTTTCATCTAAAACGCGATGATGCTGTATAAGTAAATAATGTCAAAATATGTTTCTTTGGATCAGAGACTAAATTAGATAAAATGTCAGAGAGTACAATATTAAATATAGATGAGAGGACTAGACCTGTGCAGTTGATAGGGGTAAGCAAATTCTCATAATTTTGTCCAGATTCTGTGGCCAAAATTCAGCAAATAACTGAAGCATGGGCCTCTCAGCCTGAGCTTGGTGCCGGGGAAGATTATGGAGTAATTCATCTTGAGTATGCTCACTGGGCATGTGAAGGACAACCAAGGGATCAGGCCCAGTCAACATGGGTTCATGAAAAACAGGTCCTGCTTGACCAACCTAGTCTCCTTCTATGACCAGGTAAACTGCCTAATGGGTAGAGGAAAGGCTGTGGATGTCATCTACCTGGACTTTAGTAAGGCCTTTGACAATATTCCCTGCAGCATCCTCCTGGAGAAACTAGCTGCCCATGATTTGGAAGGGTGTATACTTTGCTGGGTAAAGAAATGGCTGGATGTCTGAGCCCAGGGAGGGGTGGTGAACAGAGTTAAATCCAGCTGGCGGCTGGTCACGAGTGGTGTCCCCCAGGGCTCAGTTTTGGGGCCAGTCTTGTTTAACATCTTTATCAATGATCCGGATGAGGGGATCGAGTACTCCCTCAGTAAGTTTGCAGATGACACCAAGTTGGGTGGGAGAGTGGGTCTGCTTGAGTGTAGGAAGGCTCTGCAGAGGGATCTGCACAGGCTGGATCAATGAGCAGAGGTTAGTCGTGTGATGTTCAACAAGGCCAAGTGCCAGGTCCTGCACTTGGGTCACAAAAACCCCATGCAATGCTACAGGCATGGGGAAGAGTGGTTGGAAAACTGTCCGGCAGAAAAGGAGCTTGGGGTGTTGGTCGACAGCCAGGTGAACATCAGCCAGCAGTGTGCCCAGATGGCCAAGCAGGCCAATGGCTTCTTGGCTTGTGTCAGGAATAGTGTGGGCAGCAGGAGTCAGGAGGTGATGGTGCCCCTGTACTCGGCACTGGTGAGGCCGCACCTGGAGTACTGTGTTCAGTTTGGGGCCCCTCACTACAAGAAGGACATTGAGGTGCTGGAGCATGTCCAGAGGAGAGTAACAAGGATGGTGAAGGGTCCAGGGCACAAGCCTTGTGAGGAGTGGCTGAGGGAACTGGGGATGTCTAGCCTGGCGAAGAGGAGGCTGAGGGGGGACCTTATCATGCATTGCAACTACCTGAAAGGAGGTTGTAGTGAGGTGGGTGTTGGTCTCTTCTCTCAAGTAACTAGCGATAGGATAAGAGGAAATAGCCTCAAGTTGCATGAGGGGAGGTTTAGATTGGATGTTAGGGCAAATTTCTTTACTGAAAGAGTGGTCAGGCATTGGAACAGGCTGCCCAGCGATGTGGTGGAGTGACCATCCCTGGAGGTGTTCAAAAAATGTGTAGATGTGGCACTTCGGGACATAGTTTCACAGACATGGTGGTGTTGGGTGGATGGTTGAACTTGGTGAACTTGAAGGTCTTTTCCAGTCTTAATGATTCTGTGGTTGCTACTGAAATAAATGAGACTTGTTACATGCACAAAGACTACACATTCTTAAGCACTTTGCTCTTTATAGGCATTGTGCTTCTTACTTCCCTTGCAAATACATGCATCCTGACCCTCCCTACTGCAAAAAAAAATTTAACCCGGCCCTTGTTTACTGTGATCCCACAGACAGTATGCTAATATGAGTACACAGAGTAACCCAAGTTAATGGAGACATATCTTTTCCTATTACCAATCATGGGGCTAGTGTAAATGCACATACTGCATATCAAGGTTACAGAGGCATCTCGTATTTTACTTTGTTTGAAGACATGGCTATTGGCTCAATCTTACCTAGGGCTTTCTGACCGTTAATAATCTATAGGTACCATTGCAAATCCAGACTGTTCTTTTTGGATCATTGAAAATCTTGTATAATTATTGAGTTGTAACAAGTTTGTTGTCTACAGGTTTTGTAGAAACTGAAGTTACGGTGATTTTCAAGAAAACACAATACAGATAGCAGAGTTCAGAAGAGGCATGATTTTTCTAAGATTGCAATAATATTCTTAATTTATATCGAAAAACTCCCTGCTGATAGAAATATCTTTCAAACCACTGCAGACTTTGACGGTGCCTATTGTTTCCACCTCTAGGACAGTTGATGGTTGCTCCTGTCATCCTCGGATGGCTGAATCTGTCAGTATAGGAGCTTTTCTGTATTGCTAGTGTGAGGAAAAGAAACTGGATAATACTTGCTTCCTATAAAAGGTGACTTGTTTGAACTGGATGTAGAACAGGAAGAATTATTGTAATTTTAGGAGGAGTAGGACTGCTAAATAACACTTCAACCAAAGAAGGGTTCTGTAATTGAAAAATAAGGTATTTTTTAGCCTGGGGAAATGTTTGGTTTGCGTTACTCCATTATCACATTTCCTTGCTTGCTTATTTTCTTGCTTTGTCTTCCTATTAGCTCTTGGTTTCTGGGTTTTGATACACTTATTTCTTTCAGCACCTCAGCACCAGATATGTGCATTATATCCACCTGTGATATTTCACCTGCACACCTGAACGTATTTTGCTATACAGCTGTAGTGACTCCAATGAAGTCAATGAGAAAGTGATTATACTGAGCTTAGATTCAAGTCTACTCAGCTCAGTTCAGCAGTGGTGCACAAATAAAGGTTCATCACATCTAATTTTATATGTCTGAAAGTTTTTTGTCTAATCTTGTTCTTCAGACAATGGAGAGAAAGGTTTACAAAGATAACAGTTCATGTCATCCTGAGCCACAAGATATGAATCACCTTCTGAAGGTTCCTCTTTCTAACCTCTGACTTTGAAGCGAGATGAGGTGACTAGCTTTTATTTAAATAAAGTCATGTGATATGTCTATAAATGGCTTTAAAGCTAAGAGAGTGTAGGAACATTGAGGTAACACTGACATGTTGAAAACACTTAAAATTACAAATTGGCATAGACCATTATTAAACTTATCTAGGTTCACTAAACTTCCCTTTAAATTTGTCCGTAACTCAACTACGACTAGTAGATTGCAAATGAAATGAAGAACTGCTATGCCTTCATAACAAAAATCTCTTAGACAGAGGAAATCATTCAATCAAATTGGTGAGAAAATTAGCATCTTTACATTTTGTTTTCTCTCTTGTCTCTCAAAGGAGTTTCTTTAGGACAGACAGAAGTGATAATACTGGATTTGCAGACCGGGGACTTATCATAATTGATCTGTGACATCATGGATGTACTTCAGACTCAGTTTCTGTTGATAATTGAATCTGGTCTACCATTACATTCATTATATCAGATTTTCTTTAAATTGTATGGCTGTGATTAACATGAACAGTATGTTGCTGCCTACCTTGCTCATGTGACAGATCAGAAAAATAATGGAGAAATCATGATCCCTCCCTGCCTCAAGCAATTAATCAACAAACTTCCAAATATACCATCTTACTATCTGACTCAGAAGCTGGAGAATCCAAGGCATGGTTTCCTCCTTCCACTACACTGTGCTGTGAGATTTCAGCCAGAAGCAGACGTGGGTGCTTTCCTGTGCGGCAGATCATCCTTCTCAGAGGCTCGCTCAGAGTCCCTCTGTGATCTGATGCAAACAGGCTGTGGTATTATTAGTAGTACTGTTGTTGATGATATTATTCCAACCTGTGCTTATAGAACAGGTTACACTGTGACTCTTATGTGTTTCAATTATCTGGGAAGAGAACATTCCATTTGCAAATCAGTTATTTATAGGCTATAAAACACATATGCACATATTGTGGTATGATTTTACATTAGAAAACATTAAATTGAATTTTTTCCATGTCCTTTCAAAGTGTGAAATTAAAGTAATTTACCATGCATACTAATAAGATTCTGCTTGATTTCTTTAGAGAAGGCATATACTTTTAAAATGCTCTTTCTAATATTCATTTTTCCACCCACTAGGTCATTCCTTTCATTAACAGTGATTAAAACTAAGCCTCTGTGCTCGTAAACTTTCCCTGTGTGGATGAACACTTGTATCTTACTAATGTTAGTATCTTAAAATACCCTACTGGGAAAACCTAGCTATCTAAGAAATGGGTTCATAGATGGACAGATAGAAAGACAGATGAAAAATATTACTCATCTTCATCTCTAAAACCATGAACATTCACAACTGTTCTGCAGTTCAGAATTGAGTGCCCTAAAGCAAAACTAGATACGTGTTTGCAATTTAATATTTTTCTTGCTAGCAAAGACATTCTGATCTATCAGAAAAATATAGCATATTATGTGATACTTCCAGCAAGCTGCTCATATCTTTTGGCTGCAGCAATGGTCCATATGTTTGACATCCTTTATGTAACCCAGTGATACATCATTAATTGTAATTTCATGCCAGGGCGATTGGCAGACTCTGTGGACAATGACAACAACTAATGCCTCCTATAATTCTTTTATAAACTATAGAGAAATTTTCATCTGTCCCTATAATCTAAAAAATGTATAGTGTTCATGGAGTGTCACATTCTTGTGCTTTAAAATGAAAGCAGCCTAGCTGTGGGTGAAAAAATTGCTTCACAGGGAACCGCAGAAAGGATAGAGAAATATGTGTCGTTAGAATCTGAGAATTGTTTCCTGTGGTAACTGGAACTGCTATTAAGTTAAAGTTCAGTCCTCATTTATTAATCTGCAGTATCCTCTAGGGGATTTTTTTGTTATTAGTCACTAGCATTTATCAAAAAACAAAATCCTGTCTTTTCCCTGATTCTTAGTGTTCTCATACACTTTAAAACTCTTAACCTTGACAAGAACTTTAAGCTATTACATGTATGAGAAAGCAATCAAAACTCTCACACCACTGGAGTCTGCCCTGTTGTTGATACATACAAAGTCCACAGCACCAAGGATTTTCTGAACACAGCGATATCTCAGAAAACCGGTTTGTTTTTTTCTTTTTTCTTCCTTTCATATGTGTCTCAAATCTTTCAAAACTTTGAATAAAACTGTAAGTCTGTGAGAAGGAGTCAGCAGGCTGGATGGCAAATTGAACTTCAGACAGAAAGAGTGGGTTTGGGAGGTAAAAGACAGCCAGATTTAGGCTTATGCATGTATTTCTCTTAGTTCCACATGATTTGCTTTCTTTAAAAGCTTGAAGCATTCATACTTGTTTGCTAGTTACAGCTGAGGTAATGACTTTAAGTATGCCAGTTTGCACCAACTGAAGCTTTGTCCTTCTATTTCCAGACTTGTTTTCCAGCTGTCATATTGGTCTCCACCACACGGTTCATTGACTGTGTTCTCATTACTTCTCTTGTTTAAAATATAAAGGTTTGTTTCATTTCATGAACTGGGATTGCCACTAAAAGAGAAAAGTGATGCTAGGCACACAGTCTTAACATGACTATAAGGATGTACCAATTCACTGCTAATTATTGTATTATAGACTCTTGCCCTGTCTACATCCATAGTTGCATGCCTGAAAGTGCTATATGATTTCCAAGCAGGTTCATTAATTTGCTAGCCTGTTAAGATAACATGAAAAGCAAAGGAAACAAACTGATTTAGGTTTATTTATTGAATTAAGTCCAGAAAATTCATCTCTGTTCTTTTATTGAGTGGCTGTGGGCTGAAATGTGACATACCTTTGGGAAAAACAAATCAAGGACTATTTAAGTGGTTGTTTACTTCAAGAAATGCAAAACATGCAGTTTGAGAAGATGAATCATTAAAACAATTGCAATGGGACATGGTGCTTTTCACACTGAGATGAAAATCTTTACATAGATCATCTAATCTGTTTATACCATATTTTCCACCAAGGTATCAGATCATCGAGGTGCTGACCCTGAATTCCAATTAAGTTGCTGGTCAGACTGATCCGGAGCCAGATACTTCATAAGATTTTATGAAGAGATACTGTCTTAAATTGATTGTAATATTACATAATTGTCGTTACACTCCTCTTTCCTGGAAGTGGGTGTATATCAGGGAGGCGGGTGGTGCTGTTCACTCAAATATTTAATTTTATTCTGAAGGGATGATTTTTGTGCTTGGCCTTGAAGATGGATGAGCTTCGGGTTGTTTCCATCCTAATGTGGATGAGTGCTCCAAAGCTCCTTCTGTCAGCACAATTGCCTGCCTGATACCTCCACCACCCTTGAGGAGTGGATCTTTTCACACAGTGAGATATTCTTATCCTTTAAGTAACCTAGATCTAGGGCTTTGAGGATTAGGATTAGAACAAGGAATATGATTTAGCATTCACTCAAGAGCCAGTGTAGTGTTCACAGCACTAAGATGATGTACCAAAATTGAGTTATTTTGCTTAGCAAGCAGAGTGACGAGTTTTGATCAGCTGCCCATTGAAGGCTATCGTTGGCACAGCCAGCGCAGAATACTATAACTGTGGAGCCTGGAAGCCATGAGTATGTACAAAGCTATTGCCAAGTCAGCATCTGAGAGGATGTTCATAGGAACAGCCTGCTGGCTCATCATGGATGGGAGAATTTATTTCTGACAGATTTCATACTTGGGAGGATGTCATCTAACCCTGAGGCTGTGAAGTCTCCTGCTGGTCAGAAAACAGACCCCTTGTCTGAGGACATTGTCACAGCTTTGGCTAGTTCTTCAAAACATTACCCATTTCCTTCTAACCTCAGTTCTGTCATGTTCAGGTTTAGTTTCAGCCAGCTGAATTTCAATTCAGAAGCCGATCTTCTGTAGGCACTGAGGCAGATGGGAAGCAGTGCTGTTAGGGTATGATGTGAAAGATGGTTTGAATTAAGATTCAGTAACATACTGTTCACTGTGGTTCAAAAATATCTCCTGGTAGTTTTACATGAATGGCTACCAGAATAAAACAGAAGACTGCAGAAGTTCACTAGCAAGGTGCCCATATAAGAGGTACCATTACCAGTCACAAATGATTTGGATTATTCACAGTGGAATGATTTGATCCAGCTTTGCGCAGTTGTCTCATTGTTGCATGATGCTGAATGTGATGGTTAGTACAGCACGTGTAGCTACAAGACGCAACAGCAGAAGTATTGAAATGTTATCACAGCCTGGGACTAACATGTTGTAAATATAAAGTCAAAGTAAAATCTTCCCCTAGTGCTCCCTCTCTCTTAAATATGGTTTGAACAGCATTAACAACGATGTGATGGTGATTTTATGTGAAATTAGTTCATTGCCTTTTGTCACAGTCTCTTCTGGGAGGTGGACTGCAACAAAGCAAAAGTATAACAATCACATACAAAAATCTATTCTGACATCTGTTTGTTTATTTTTACAATTCTGTATATTACAGATTTCTGTCTGAGAAAAAAGCTATTAAAACTTGTTAAAGTTTTGGTTTCTTCATCTATTTGCATTTCAGATAAAAATGGAATAATATGAGATTTAAAATTGACAGTGATATAATAAACTGATCAAAAAGGACAGGAAAGGGTGTCTTAAAATGTCAGTTTTATTTATAGATAGTCAATTTTCAGTCCATGCAGACGTACAAGTCAAGAATAAATTGGACAGGATAGAATTTTGTAAATACATGAAGTAAAGAAATTGTTTCCTGTGAGTGCCAGTCTCTTCATTTCTGTATCTAGAATAGTCACTGAAGAACTGTTGATTTAAAAAACCAAGGAACAAGCAATGTTACACTTGTGTAGTGTCTCCTCTTCCACAGGAAAGAAAAAGAAACTTTAGAGGTTTACATATGGAAAATGTTCAGCTCTTTTCTCAGAAAAAGAGATTTAGGCCTCTCTGTGAGGGAAGGGAGATAGTCAGATCCATTCAGAGATGAGTAATCCTGTGAAATATCATGTTACAGACCTAGTGCTGCTGTTTCACCTGGATGACACTATGTTGTTCGTGTCCCCTGACGATGAAAGATAGTTTTACTAGTCGGCAGAGCTGCTCATGAAATCCTGCAGTGGAAAATAGAAGAAATCTTGCACTGCACTTCGTGCAAGCAGTGGTCTCTGCTAAAGAACAGTGGGGTAAGGTCTGAAATGGCTGGAGATAATAAGCATGCAAATTTGATACGAGCTCAGAAAACTCCTCTGAGTTGCCTCTTCAGTCCCGAAGTCCTGAGAAAAGACCTATGAAAAAAGAAATGAATCTGCTAATCTGTAAAGCAGAGACAGTCCAGAATTTTCTTATGCATCTCTGAAATCAGAGATGCCGAAGAAGTCTTCCCAGCCTTGCCTTCCCCTGCTGAACACTGTCACTACAAAAGTTTGTCTCAGCTGTAGTACGTGTCTGTGAGCTATGCTTTACACTGATTTTACCTACTGAGTCTAAATAATCATAGGCTTGTTGTTTGTGTCCCCCTTTTGTGTCCAGTGGAGCTAGATGAAGGGACTGTTCCCCTATGGAAAAGCTAGGAACTGCTGTTTCTACCTAAACCACATTCTTTGAAAAAAAAAAGGGTGGTGGGAGGGGGAGAAAGGGTGTCCTGTACTACAGATCATTGCTAGTCTGTGCGCTGAAGAGACACACACCACACAAATCACAGTAGGACTTCTTACTGTTAACAAGGAAAGCATTTCTCAGATGAATAATTGAGAGCAAAAGTTACCTTGCTAAAGCATTGGAAGGGCAAACGAGGCTCATAGAATGAGAAAGGACTGCAGGGTTAACAGAAGCACCCTCACATGAGGAAATTACTTATAGACTACAAAATAACTGTAATAAATCTGAAAAGATCTGAGGACAATTCTAGGAATTTATCAAACCTTGAAAGTAGGCCATGTATGTAAGCACAAAAGATTAATACACTCTAACCCTGGGCTCTGCCTTTACTTTTTTCTCTCTGACATCATGCTTTGGCACACAAGCAGAAAAAACAAAAGGTAGAGTTTCAGTAGTTCGTTTCCAAGACAAACAGGAAAAAGTAAATAGCAATTTGAATACTGCTTCTGGATAGGGAGAATACTTCTCATTCTGTTATAAAAAAAATACCCTGTATTTATTCCTGTTTCATATTTATTATCAGTCAGTTTGCTCTTTCTGTATTTAGTAGAATCAAATTAATTAGGATTTGGTATTAATAAATACTTTCAGTGTGTGTGGTGGTGTTAGATCAATGGATTTTATCACAATGAGCCATGTGTGGGGAAGTCTGCATTGCAGAGTTGTTGCAAAAGCTGTTTGGAATCAGTCATTGCTTTGAGAAGAAACAGGTGTCACATAGTGGTGGTCACTCTGGTGCCACATGAAGCAAATCTCCTTCCAACTATTTGCATCTAATTCCTGAACAGAACAGAATGCAAGTGGCAGAGTAAAGATATACAACCTGTTAGATGGTATAGTTGGTCCTGACATCATTTCAAAAGATTCTGTCCCGTCCACCTGATTTTAGTGTTGAGCAGTTTGCTAGAACAACCTTTCTCACCATAAACTACTGAGGAAGCCCAGAACAAATGTAATCTGAACTCCATTATGTCCACGGGATTAGTTTAGATGAATTCTGTTTTTACAGCTTAACTCAGCACAGCAAAACAAGAGGGCTGGGTGGCTGAGGATACACAAGTAAAATGCAAGTTTTATGCCAGACAAGTGGTATACTAAGAAGAAAAGTGAGCTCAGCAAATGGTTCAAGAAACAGTGGACACGAACAACAGTGATGTCACATTAGCAGTGGCTCCACTTGGAAACATGCAGAGAAGAATAATGAAAAGTCTCTTTATTCCCATGGATCTTCTGTAACTAGCTCAGCGTACACGGTAGACAGACAACTTATTCTTTTTCATAGTCCATTAGAAGGCAGGGATACACACACTATTATAAAGCACATTACATTTTCTTAGGAGTCATTATATATTTCTGCCAAGAAAAGATGTGCTTTTTATACATCGCTTTTGGTGTGGAAGATGTAATTTTATAAGTAGATACTTTAGAAAGTACAGAACTGAAATGGAAATGAGGTGCTTACATCCAAAAATAACCATCCAGCTGCTGCTTGGTCTTGTTTTAACCCTAAACTCCATGTGTCCACTTGGCTTCATAGTCTTCTCTCATCTGTAGAAGTACATCTCTGCAAGGCCAAGTGTCTTGAATGCCTAAGATTAACTGGAGTCAGAAACTACATATTGTTCTAGGGTCCCTGCAGGGTCTGATCTATGCATTTTCTTAATATGCTAAGCTCCTTTAGCAAGAAGTCTTTAAAAAGATCACAGTAACTTTGCTTGTTATATTAGTCAACTGATGTATTGCCAGGATGCCCTTGGCCTTCTTGGCCACCTGGGCACACTGCTGGCTCACGTGCAGCCGGCTGTCGACCAACACCCCAAGGTCCTTTTCCACCAGGCAGCTTTCCAGCCACTCTTCCCCAAGCCTGTAGCATTGCATTGGGTTGTTGTGACCCAAGTGCAGGACCCGGCACTTGGTCTCGTTGAACCTCATACAACTAACCTCTGCTCATCGATCCAGCCTGTCATAGAATAGCTTAGGCTGCAGGGGACCTCTGGGGGACCTCTAGCACAAACTCCTACTGCTCAAAGCAAGGGTAACTTAAAAATTAGACCAAGTTGTCCAGGCCTTGTCCAGTAGAGTTCTGACTATTTCCAAGGGCAGAAGACTCTCTGGGCACAGCCTCTCTGGGCAGCCCCTTCCAGGGCTTAACCATTCTCAGAGTGAAAAGTCTTTTCCGTATCTAGTCTGAATTTTCCTTCACTGTGACTTGCAATCATTGGTTCTCATCCTGTCACTGCACCTTCACAGTGAATTTGACTCCATCTTCTCTATCAGCCCTCTTTATGTAATGGAAGACTGCAGTTAGACCCTTTTCTCTCCCTTTAGTCTTCAGGCTAAAAAAATCCAGTTCCTTTAGGCTCTCCTCGTATGTCTTATGTCCAGGCTTCTAAGCATCTTAGCAGTCTTCTTCTAGACTCTCTCTAACCTGTGAATGTCTATCATTCACAGTAGTGCCCAAACTAGGTATAATATTCCAGAAGCAACCACTGAAGTTCTGGGAAAATGGGAATAAACTCTTCCCTTGATTTGCTGGCTGTACCCTTAATAATGCAGCCCAGAAGGATTAGCCTGCTTCACAACAAGGGAGCACAACGACTCAAGTTCCACCAGACCATCAGGATCACCAGGTCCTTTTCTGCAGAGCTGTCCCCCCAGCCAGTTAGTCCACAGCCAGTACTGTTGCATGCTTTATTCAATTCCAAGTACAGAGCTGTGTTGCCTTTGCTGAATTTCACAAGACTTTTGTCAGGCTACTCCTCCAGCTTGCTGAGGTTCCTCTGAGCCTCAGCATATCGACTGCTGCTCCCAGTCATTCAGATCTATCAGATTTTACAGATACAGATGTAATCTCTCATACCTGAATTCTGATATCTGCATAATTCAAGGGCCTCTTGAAGTGAAAATTTTTTCAACAAAATATAGTAATAATAATTAAAAATAAAACATTTTGACTGAAAGCTAAAGTATATTTCAAGTGGAAGGGCATTTTGGTAAGGCAGAAAAGCAGAAAAAAGTTCAGTAAAATATGTATCTATTAGACAAAGGTATGTTTAACTTTGATTTTAGGGGAGTGAAGGGGCTTGTTTCAAATTTTGTGTGTACGTGTGCCAGCAACATTGATGTGTTTCTTTGATTTGGCCTCAATTTAGAATTACATTTTGTCAATGTGTCTGCTCATGTTATTTTAGTTCAGAATGTTTCTGACCTTTCCTTTAGACTTCTTAGTTTCTGACTAATCACACACATCCCTTGTAATAGCTTTATTTTTGTGCCTGCAAATGACATCTCATCTACTACTAAGAGAGTCTCTACAAATAAATGATGGAAATGTTTTTCCAATATCAGAAAGTAGTTCTACATATTTTCTTCAGGATGTTATCCTCAGAAGCAGCTCTGGATATTGCAGTCAATTCCGTTAAATAAGACAGGACTTTTAAATCAGATTGACCCATTTGTAGTCTAAGTCTGTATTTTTATCCCCTTCTCAAGAAATCGGAAAGACAAATTTCCATTAAATTTACAAATTTCAGTTTTCAGCTGCCAGAGGCCAGTCACCTTGTGCTATATTTGGCACTGTGGAATATGGTTTTCAGCCTTCAGCTCCTGTTCCAGAAATGTGTGGGTCTCAAGTTTATTCCGTGGCATATCTTCCAAGTTGGTGCAATCATCTTAGATACAGTAGGACATCCGAAGAGGCACTACATATCTGTTCAGCTAAATGAATCAAGCTCTGACTGTGTTGACTACATCTCCATTAGCTACAATGGAAGCCTAGACATCTAGCAGAAATCTAGACAAATAGGTTGCAAATACCTTGAGTTAAGTTTGATTCCAGATAAAAACATGTTAATGTGAGTATCTACAAGCTGAAGCTTACAAGTGAGCTAAGTTTACAACTCCTTTTACAGATAATGGAGATATAGCTCTTGACCCAGTTCCCTGCACACTAGATAACTATCTAGTATGATGTAAGGGTCTTTAGGTGCTGCCTTACCTCTAGAAAGGCATAACTCTCCAGTAAGTCCTGTGACACTGCTCTGTAAAACTATATTCGATATCCTGGTACATCTCAAAAGGTACCGGATGCCCATGTTGAGGCAGCTGAATCAAGCCTGTGGACATTGCAATAAATGGAGATGAAAAAGCTATTCAACAGGTCATAAACTACAAAATGAAGGCTTTCTGGACAAAATCTGCTGAAGTTAGGTGACCGGAATCTTACCAATTATGTTCGCAAATACAAACCAAATGACCGTTCTTGGTACCTGCCGCAACAAATACTGCATATGCACAAATGTGTGCCATGTGTTTTTAAAGGTAACCTGTTGATCCCTCAGACAAAGAATAATATTTGTTCTGATTCCTTTTAGTCTGTGCAGAAATCTTTTTTTTTCCTATACTGATCTATATATTGACCAATGATATACAGATTATTACAGTTTTATCCATGTGTCCTCTGTAATGAACCTACCAAGATCTTCTTATAGCCTTTGATTTAAGGTGCAGGATACTTTCCTAGAGCAATGGCCTGGAGGATAATCTTGGTATAGTTACTCTTTGGCATAACCTGTTGAGAGCTTCTCTATCCCTATGAGAAGCCCTCTTTTATCATTGCCTTGTGTTCTTTTGGATGCACCCACTTTTCAAGACCGTTTGCTCATTTTAAATCCAAACAGGATATACTTACTTCTAGCTCTAATGCAAATTCTATATACAGGCACAAAATTTTTTGTGCTCATGCTCATGTAAAAGCTACAGCCTTTTTCCCTGTATCAGAATACTGACTCAGAACTTTTAGGTGAAATGAGGTGAAATGTGCAATGTCCAATTCAGATCGTATTCTGTTTTAGTGGGGCTAATTTTTTTTTTCTGACCACAGTAAATCTAAAGCTTCGATGATTTATTTTCTGCCAAATGTGTTTCTCTTAAAGCAATGCTATTACCATTGCTTCTGGAAGTGCATCGGCTTGTACACCCATATAGAACTTGAAATTAATATCTGTCGCATGTCTTTTTATGAGGATATAGTCATGCAGGGCAAAGTTGCCCATTAGTCCTCCAAAGAGTTCTGCTTAACTGGAGTTGATGACTGCAAACTCCTGCTGTGAAGCATAATCCTTTTCAGTTTTGACTTTTTTTTTTTGGAAGGCATTGCCATATATTGTTTTAGCAGACTGTCGTTTCAGTTCTGTCATATGACACTTTGCAGCAAGTGTCTTTTATTGTCCTATATTAGACACTTTTGCACACACAGCATCAGATCCTTGATCAAATAAGCTTAGATATACGACTATTTTATCTTAGAACAATCTTGAGAAAGGATTAATTTTAGGTGGTTCCCATCTCTGTTGATTTTTCTTTTTTCCTTTTTTTCATTCTCTTTCCCACTGTCATTTGGTCTAATACAAAGAGTTGAAAAAACTCCAAACAGTTTTTTCTTTTGTTGAATAATATTTTCTTCGGTAAATCAAATGTGATTTTTACATTCTTTTTGTACTTTTTAGTTCCATCTATATTGTCAGCCTAATTGACTCTTGAGCTTTTTGAAGAGCCCTATTTTTCTAGTGAAGAAGATGTGAAATTTTATTAATTGTTAAAAAATAAACCTGAACTATAATTTTAAAAGTGACCCTAAGGTGAGTAATATAGACACCTAGCTTTCTGATACCTATGATACAGTGGACAAATCCTATTGTAGATGTCCTGTCCTAACTAGTTATCTAGTCTTCCTCCATAGTGAAAAAGGAGAATGCTCAGACTCTCCATAAGATGATTCAGCTTACTTGTGTTAAACCTTATTTTAAGTTCAGCTGAATACCACTGATGGCCTCAGAAGTAGAGCCAAAATGTATTTAGAAGTCAAATTTTCAAAGAGATTTATACCCTTTATCTTTCTAGTGTTGGTTTGATACAGCACTGCATGTGGTGACAACATTTAAAACCTATATAACCACTACCAAGTGCTGTATAGGATAGGCTTACTCTACAAAATACTGTATAGTGTAGATGTAAACTTAATGCTCTCATAACTAAATAGTGAGATTGAGAAGTCTGCAACATAACTGGTCAAAAGAAACATATGTCTTCATGCATAGCTCTTTATCTGTAGTCTGTAGGCGGAATTTTCTATCCTAATGTCTGTAGCAGAGTTGTAATTACAGGTATGCATGCCAGAGTTTTGAATGCTCCCATTCGAAACAAAATGCCACAAACCAACCATCCTCTGTATATTCGAAAAGTACCAGAGAGCTGCTTTAGTACTACTAGCCATTATTCCGAGAATACAAGGAATGGCAGAGGGTTTCTGCAAAAGGAGAATAGAAAATGGTTTTAACTAAAGAGAGTATCTAGAAAATACAAGTTCTTTGTATTCCAAATTTGTCTGCAGCAATTATTATACTTGCTTTGGGCAGCTGACTTGTTGAGAGTGAATTACTGAATTAAATTAAGTATCAGAAGATCCAACTTTAGCAACGATTCTCAGTGGCAGCTGTGACTCCAGAGTTACTGCCTTCTTAACAGTTATAGCATTCCTCTTGGTTTGAAACTGAAAAGAGAAAAGAAGAAAGATCTAGAATAGATCTGCATGTCAAAAAATATGTGCATAATATTTTCAGATCTTAATAAAGATGTAGGCTTCAACACTAGAACATGAAGTGGTTTAAGAAAAAATATCTGAAATAAAAGTTGCACACTGTACACTGTGTTTGTTAGTATAAAACCTCACTGGTTTTTATTGATAAATTGTTCTTTTGGAGATGTCAGTGTTCTTTTGGAGATGATCCACCTGTAATGTTCACACAAAGAACAGCTGTTCAGCAATAGTCAAAAGCTTTCTAAAATACACGAAATATTAGCTAATATGAGAATGTTTATCAATTAGCTAATTTTATGGTGAGTGCTCAATCACAGTTTGTGCTACTCTGATCTCTTAAAAAGTAGTCCAATAACATCTTGGAGAAAAAATGCTGGTCTGTTTGCATCCTTGGTTAATTATCATGTTCACTTGTGCAGCAATGAAATTAACCATCTGAATGAGAAACTAATTGTGTACGAGCTGAAGATCTGCCAACAATCTTCCAGACATTCTCAAGCAAAATTCCTATGGCCAAAGTCTGTTTCATCAGGAGAGTCACACTTCAAAATTGCTTTTTTTGTAAGATACCTTGAGAAAAAATGTGTTATACAATCAATATGGTGTGAAATTAGCAAGGTGTAATACTGGTATTCTTTGAACTCTTTTCCAAAAAGAAGCGTGTAGTTTAATCATTCTTTAAAACACCTTAGTTTAATAGACAATTAGTTAGAAATATGAGAATGATCTGATTTGGCTAACCCTGCATAAAAGTATCAGGTTTTTATTGCCTTGCGGCTTATTCTTATTCCCCAAATTAAGGTATCAATCCAAGTAAAACTGAGTAGCTGAAAAACATCTCAGGCTGTGGCCTGGAATGGAGAATGTACAGAGAGGAAAAGCACAAATGAAATTACGACGCAATTTTATGTTTATCAAATATTTTGCTGCCAGAACAAATTGACCAGAAATAGCACGTTGATCCTAATTCTCAGCTGGCTTGCCTCTGCCGGCATCTGAACAGACTAGTGCAATATATATATTTACAGAGCAAATGCTGGAATCCGCAAATATAAATCACATTCTGGCAGAAAATGAATTATAGCTGAGAAATTGACCTCTTTAGTGTGTAGCAGATTAAGAGACAAAAAAATGAGCCTTTTTAAACCATTTCTTCAAAAAATGAATGCACAATTACTGTCAGGTTTATCTCTCTTTCACAAACCAAGGTGATTAGTAAATGAAGACAACATACAAACCAACATGAAGACAAGATGTAAACCAAAGATGCTTCAAAAAGACAGGCTGTTTTCTCTGGCTGTATTGCCATAATTTGTATTAATTTCAGAGGTATATTAAAAGAAATTATTAATTAATTAATCATAGAATCATAGACTAGTTTGGGTTGGAAGGGACCTTGAAATGTCATCTGGGCCAGAACCCAAATTAATTAATGTTATCTAAAACCCAGTAAATTTGAATTAGGTTCAGGTGTTTAATGAGCACCCGTGTAAAAATATTTAAAAAAAGTGACTGATATGATCAAAGACTATGGGATTGGTAATTTACAAGTTTATTCATGACCATAAATCCTATACGAATCTGGTTTCCAGAGGTGCTTGTTTCACTGCCAAATATGTGCTCCCAGAAGCATCTCTGAAAATAATCATAAGGAAGTATGATAGTCGTCAGTTAGCACAACCGCAATCCCAGGCCACTTTAGAAAATGTTTGCATTTGTGATTTACTCAGCCTGGTAAATATCAAGTAGCTCAAATGAGGTCAGTGAAACAGTTTAGAAACTGCAAATTACTGCAACTGTTTTCTTAAACTTAGTTGGCACTTTGGTTTGCTGCACTAATAATTATTTGCAGAGACCTTCACTGTCTTTAGTCATTGCTGGTGGATGCAGTTCTATTGGCAGCTAGATACTCCTAATGTTGCCTACCAATATCGCACAGCTTACTGCTGAAGTGTTTTTTAAACAAGTGATTTGCTTAACATGAAGTACTTTTTATGTGTTAGTTCGTTATAGCACACATCTATAACTTCAGTGTGTGTTTTCATCATATCAGCAGAGGATGACTATGTGTTTTAAGAATTCACGCAACAGAAATAAAGATGTACAAAGAGCCTACTTTTGAGTAGCGAAGTCCAGTGCTATGACAAGTCCATCTGTGCCCACCCCTAGATGGATCTTCTTCCAGTACACTTCATTAAAGTTTTGTCGAATATTCTGTTGTTTTTATATTCTACTCAGGAGTGATTGAAGAAATATCATATGTAAATTTCTTAGTATTTTCTGTGTTGTTAATAGTAACTGGCTGTCCCCACATCACTTAGGAGAATGTAAGAGCATGTGCTGAGTGAAGTCTAATTCAGGTCAGCATTATAGAGTGTTTATAGAGACTGAAATCAGGAAGAACAACAGCAAAGCTGGTGCTTTAAACACAAAAATTAGGCATCATCATAAAACACTTCTAGTCCAAAAAAAGTAGAGAGCGCCACAGCACTTATTTTTATGCTGTTAATCTGGGAATATTGTTTATTTAGCTTTAGTTGGTACAAATCTGTTCTGCTGAAATGCTAAATCGAGGTTTACAAAAGTGACTGGGAAATTAGATGTCATTATCTTCAGGTCTTGCTCTTTCTGCTCTGCAAGTGCAACCATCTGCAAACAACAGCTCTCTAACAAAGACTCTGATGATGCAGACAAACAAGATAGATTAAAAAGTTTGAATGAGTGGATTCTAATCTTTACTCCCAGGGTAGATCATGAACTGCACGGTCTAATTTTAGTGCAAAGGAATCTTCAGACAGTGATGGCACAATGAGTCATCCAACCAAACCACCATGCCACTGTCACATAATACTGGTCTGCTTATTTAGCTATCATTATTTTTTTCAGTAGATGTTGAATGCTAGAACAATTGACATGTTTGCTCTGGGTCTACAACGAGCACAAACTTCTGTTTTTGCTGCCCTGGTGTGGAAAAAGATCTTAAAAGTATTACTGTGCTGTGAATGATGAACAGGCTAGACACACAAAAGTATACAGGTACCACACAATCTCCAATTTCTTTTCCACTTTCATCCCACAATAAATCCTTTATCCGCTTAGGCTTTAACCCCATAAGTCTGCATGGAATTCAGGAGAAAGAATCCTTGAGGTGTCTTGGTGGGTTTCATATCAAGGACAATGGTCTGATTCTTTGCCTATGGTCTTAGGAGCAGCCAACACAGTATTATTCACATTCACATATTAGATTACTATTGCTTCTCTGCTTAATACTGTTCCCTGAAGCTTATTGAATTGATTCGAGTCTTTATGCACAGGAAAGTTAGTTTCTAGATTTTTTTTTCCTTTTTCAAAAGAAGTTGAGCTTCTGTCTGCCATCCTGTGCTGCCATGCTTAGGCTAACACTATTGCAGGGAAGCTGCACTACTCATACTGAGAGAAGCAGGCAGTTGTGAAGACGGATCAGCTACAGATGCAGCACTTTTCAACTTCACTGATCAAGCCATGCTCAGTAGTCCAATAAACATAATTTATTACTTTTTTGGTCATTATACTTCTATTTGCATCTTTCCTTGGACAAACATTTTCAATTCTTCATCTTTGGATACTGTAGTTAAGTTATATAAGAAGATATTTTTTGGGTCCTTTTTTGAAGTAGCTGCCAATAAGTCTGCCTTTAACAGTAGTAGATTGTCTGTTGCTTGCATTGGCCTTTGTTTGACACTGGCTACTGTCTGAACAGAATTACCTGGCAGGGTGGAAAATAGGTGCAGCATTTTGGTTACCTATATTTTCACACACATGGTGCAATCCCAGACTTGTTCAAGTCAGTACATTTAGTTGCAGAAGTGCAGGGTGCGTAAGGACTTCTTGGTGGTGAGGTGAAATGGCAGAGACACTGCTTCTTTCTGCACTATGTCCTCTTCAAGTTCCTCAGGAAGCTCTGTGTGTCTGAATGGGTTTCAAGGCTTGGTAGAGAAATAGGAGAGAAAGCTCACAAGGAGACATCTTAGATACTTCACACAGTTCAGTATTGTGCAAGCCTAATTTATGTCACTGCTTTAATTAAAACTAAAATTATAAAGTGGCCATTGGTTAACTGTGGAAGAATATTACAAAGAGAGCAAATGCTTCTGAGAGGGCCATGCTCTCTTCTTTCTTACGCCAGCATACTTTTGATATGGCTGTTCACTTACAGTGTACTGGGGGGCAGTGCAAGTAGCAAACATTGTGAGTGTTCGGGAATTTGCTTTGCTGAAACAGGGTTGTATTTGTTAGATGTCCAGGAGAAACGGATGCTGTTTTGCTATCCGGGCTGGATAGGGATTGTTATTCAAACAGAGCAATAAAACTCTTAGTCAGATTTAACTAAACCACCTCTCTATGCAAAAAATAAGTTTTTGTATAGCAAATAATCCACTTCATGGACTGATGTAAACTGATGTATAGAAACGTACAGTCTCATAATTCACATTTATCTAGGATCATTTACCAACCAACAGCAATACAACACTGCAGTGCTGACAGATGTAAGGGTCATTTGCAGAACCAGACAAGGCAAAACCCCTTAAGAAATGTAACAAAATTATACGAAAACATAAATAGGAAATGAATTGTCACCTTTTCCCTCAGGATTGCCAAATAGTCAACCTGATTTCTGGCTTAGCTGATTCTTCAAAAATACTGAACAGGTAGTCTTTAGTCTGCAAGCCACAGTATATTCAAACTGTGTATAGTACCATTAACTGTATGTTAATCTTCACATGACGGAGGTAAAGGTGGCAAGTAAAGCTGCTGTCACTGGTTTATTAGTCCCATCATTTTAATAATGTTTAGCATTGTATAGGTTCAAAGGCGGGTAGATTAGTTCTTGACATATTTTCCTTGTAAGGTGAGCAAAAACTGTTATCCTGGTATCACTGACGAGACACATGGGATTCTGAATCACTGAAGAGCCAGATTCTGATTTCATCCTCCTTTTTTATTTTTTTAACATTAAGGGACATATCTTCTCAGTTTACGGTATTAAGAGTTATGACTGGGATCAGGATCTATCCCCTGAGTGATGTGAGCAGGGCTGCACAGTGAGTCCGTGGTGAAGCTAATTCCCAGTCCTGACTTGCCTTCTGGCATTCAGCTTGTACTTGCTGATATTCAACAACAAACCAGTCTCCATCCGCAAATCTCACTGTCTAGCTAGCAAAATGTCCAAGTATGGCATCAGTACTTCCTTTTTAGCCCACAGTCTTCAATGACTACTGGACCCTGAAAATAAAATAATTGGTGATGAGATGCACCTTACAAGGAAATAGGCATATTCTTCAGATTTAACAGACCACTGAGTAGTCGCAGTAAACAAAAGCACAAGTGCAGCTGGCAAATGTGCGTTGCTCTGTGGTTTATCATAATGAAAAGGAACAGCATACGCAGCTGTTTTGGGCTGTAGCGTTTGTCCATTAAAGCCTTTGGTACCTCAGCGAGTACCCAGCGGCACCACAGCAAGTCTGTAGTGCAGTGACCTGCTTCTCTTCAGCATGCAAGGAGACTTTCCTGCCTGGTGCACCTGTGCTCTGAGCAAGCCAAAAGAGGGGCAGACTCAGCGGAAAAAAAAAACCACCTTCCCTACAGGTTTTTGCTTGTACTCTTGACATTTACAGAGTAGTACGTTCTAGTGTTTATTCTAATATTAAAAAAGTTCTCCTCCAGAAGAGCCTTGTCATTGCTTGACAGACTTGTGCATTGCCGGTAGATAAGAATACATCAACAGAACAGGTTTGAAATACATCTTCGAAATATTTTAATAGCCTATTGATTTTTTCCACATTAACCTATCCTGAAAAGAGAGTGAAAAGTATGGGGGCTGACTACAGTCTGCTTTCTGTGCAGAATTTAGAAGTAATTCGATGCCTTCAAGTTTCTTGCATTTCTGTTACCCTTTAAGTGTGTCCTCCAAAGTTACCATGGCAGAAAGGTATTTGCATTTATACCCTATTTCAGCTTTTACACCACAGAAACTATCTATCTGATACATCTTCTTCTTTCTCCCAGCTGGCCTGCATTTACATTCCCCGTGTTTCTGGACATGTACCGTTATGGATCTCTATTCTTTTTCGTTGTGACAGAGGAAAGCTGATCCCTCAAAGTCAGATTCTGTGTTTGAGCAAAAAGCTGGCAAAGAGTCACACTTCCTCAATTCACCAGGTCTTTGGCATGGCGGCAGAGCAATTCTGAGCACTGCCTCGCAAACATACATTATTTCCCAGTGCCTCATCAGCTGGATCACACACAGAATACAAATCAATGGTAAATGCCAATCAACGCTGGTTTATGGTTCCCCATGCTGCCATTGTTGTTCCTCTGTGCTCTTATTGGATTTTCATGTCTAACTGTGCGCTCACCCACATTTTGCCTTCCTCCCTTTGCAAGAATGAGTAATGAAGGCTTTTCTGTTTTTGAATCTGGCAGCTCTGCTATGCACTGACTCCTGCGTAAATGTTCCATGGGAAAAACCGAAGAATGTCTGTGTAAGTGTTTTCTTTTTTCTTCATTTTTTTTTTTTATGATTACAGTTCTATCTGTGCAATACATAATTAGCTCATCCTATGGACAAAAAGCCATTAATTTATGCAGAGGTAATGCACTGAGTTGATGAAGTTTTGCCCCAAATCTACCATGAATTCTATTTAAATTCTCATCAGTTCTTCCCCCTTCTTCAAGGTAACAGAGTAGAATCTATGAGTACATAACAGAAAAATACTAAAACAGGTTAGTCAGCAAGTATTCAGGAAAAAAATCCCTTTCAGCTAATGTTCTTTCTGAGCCTTTCTATGCAACCATTTTGTTTGTTAAAATTGATAAAAAGTAGCTGAGTTAAATTTTATTTCATTCTGAGAAATTCATTATACAGTATATGTCTCAAGTAGCAGGCATGTACATTAAAGAAGAGTTATTTGCTGATTACCTGCAATGCTATTTTCTTAGGTATTTGAGTTTACAATCAATGCTACTTGTCCCAATCCTTGACAGTCGTAGTGAAATTTACAGCCTCCAGTGGAGTGAATGTCAGTACAAAAAACAGACATCTATAGCAGTTCTCTAAGTGCTGTATGTGCACCCTCACTGTAAGGCTAAGCTCTGAGATAGCATGTAACCTGCAGTTTCACCAATCATAAAAATCCTTGATGTAAAAAAGGTCAGACATCTGATGAGGCAGACATTATTTAATCTGGATTTTGATCAGGGTCGGGATCACATATTCATTAATCAGCCACTTTCAAACTATTGAACTCAGGAAATCTGTATGGATGTCAATAAAAAAAGAGGCAAGAAACCTTCACTTCTGAAGAACTGCTTTACATAGAAGGAGAAGTTGTTTCAGGCTGGAATTTCTGTAAAGAGGAAGAAAACATTTCTTGTAATCAACAGAGCAGTCACAGAGATCTGTTTGTGTCCAGCCTAGATTAATCCTGCCTGCACTCCACCTGCAGAAATGTGGATCGGTTGGACAGTGTGTTATGAAGCTTTGTTGTTTCCTATGAAGAACAAAGGATTCTGTGCAACTGCTTAACCTGCCACTTCTATGGTGTGAAGGCTGTTCTTCTCAAACCAGTACTGAGTGTCAGCAGAGTGAATTGGAGCTGCATTAAGAATAGAGAAAACTACTGTTCCTATTGAAAACAAGACCTCAAAGGTGACCTCCAGAAATACAATCATTCCAAGAGCAACTGGTTCAAATATCATAAAAAGCCAATGCACATTTTCAGTTGTGAAAAATTATGTTTTTAAAGCACCAGGAAAACAGCTTTCCTCAGGAACTGTTCTGGAAAACTTGCAACCAGAGAGATCCTCATTTACAACAACTGCTTAGGACAGAGCGTATTTAAATTGCCCGCACAGCAAATTTGCAGTCCTGGAGCTACACAAAATTATTCAGCCCTTTTTATATTTAATTCTTTCTCTTAAAGGCTTACCTATTCTATTTTGAAATTATTTTTGCAGTTAAGAAGGAAAGAAGCTTGTTGGGCTGAATCAGTAACTCAGATGATTTCTGCATGTAAATGTTCAACATATATTTTTCTGATGCATGCTGCCCTAGCCGTTTCCTGGAACTGTGGCTGGGAACAGCCCTTTTATTGCTCATTTCTCACTGCTGAAACTCAATGAAATTCAATTATCACAAAAACAGTCAGTAGGCTTCAATTTTGCGTGTCCTGTTACTTTTTAAATTTGGAGTGCCTCCCGATTGCTGTCACAGCTATTGCATTGTCTAAATCAATTGCCATGGCATGCTCACTAAATTGAGAAATGTTGTTGTGAATGCAGAAGAGGTCTCAAGTATCAACAGAACCAGATACAAACAGGGAGAAAATAAAAGGTAGGGGAATTTTTCATCTGCTACAAAACTTTATTCCTTTGTCTGATTTCCTTTGAGGATTCACCAAGGGACAAATTATACTTCACCCCTTCTGCCTGCATGTTTGTTTCAAAACTTCTTAAGCAGACAAAAGTACTGCTAAAGCAGCGATTCAAAGAGAGATTGTTACAAGTGGAAATTTTATGGCTTCAGGCCTGCACATTCTATTTCAAACTCAAATATTGTGCTTTTTTCCTGGTGTATATTTACAGAGAGGTGTACTTAAGGCCAGATTGTGTCTTGTGTATTCAGGTGTTTATGGAAAAGCAAAAAATACAAGAGATTGACCACATACTCAGGGACCGTTTCCACTCCCTTAAAGGGTTGCAATAGCTGGGCAAAAAGCTCCATTCTTTCAATACGCCTTTATTTAAAGATGGAATAAATCATTTCACCTCACCAAGGACATTGCGCTTCAGCGTAGCCGTTATGGAAGTGTTCTCTGTTCTTCTGGCTTTGTCTAAGCAAAGCCCAAAGAGGGCACAAACTAGCTGGCCAAAATCACAAGCTGCTGTTGCCATTTATCAGCTTTAAGACCATATCAGGGATTCCAAGAAGAAACCCAGTGAATCTGAAACTCAAATTCAGTTTCCACAGTTACACACGTGTATGACTTTGACTCAGTCACACAGCAAGTGGAAAAAGTATGCAAACATGAATAAGAGAATTTGTTAAAATCTACAAAAGATGGGGACCTTCTGTATCTTGGAGAGAAATACCCAAAGATGCTTCTGTACAGCACAGAGGAAAACAAATACAATACCTCTCATCTAAAAGTGTAAATCCAGTGTAGATGAGATTAATTGCATCCAAAGTGGGCTCATTGCTCTCCAGTGGTTGTAAGGGGCAACTCTTTAACCAACTCAGAAAAATATAAAGATGCAATGGCTATGCAGACTGGACAAAATACCCAAACCAAAACAACTGAAGTCATCTGTCCCCCCTCAGTAAATAACAAAGCAACAACAGTGAAGTACTTAATTAAAATCTTGTTATACTGGAATGAAGTTGAAGTATTTCACAACATATAGACTCTTCATCTATAGCCTTCATGTATGTCAGAAAAAGTGTCGTGCTTGATGATGACATTTTATCATCACATATAAATTTTTAGATTGCGGTTGAACTTCTTCCTGTTAAAACTGAGCCCATAGTGCATTTTCTTCTCTATAAGCAAATCCACAACTCCAACTCTCAAGAGCATCAGGCCTCATACGCTCACATCTTTGATTTCCTAACCAAGAGTTAACTAATGCTTTTCTTTGGAAAACTCCAGCTCCACCAGGAGTTAGAGAAAGGACCTGACTAGGAGGTGTAAGACCAAAGAGGTGGTTATGTCAGGCAGCAGCCTTTTGCCTTCTATGAATTTGGTCATCTGGGTCCCCCAGAAAAGACAGTTCACCTTTGCTGAGTATAATTTCACCAGTTTTGCACTTTTGTATCTCGCAGATTCATTTACTTGAGCGTGTTCCTTTCCCGACATTTTCAGAGTTTAGCAGGATTTTCAATGCAGTTGCAGCTGTGGGCTGCTGCAGGCAGGAGGGGAAACAATCAATGGAAGTAAGGGCAAGGACACCTTCTCCCTTATATTTTCAACCAGCTACCTTTAGGGTTGTTGGCTTTAGGAGTATTCTGCCTGATTTATGTTCAGAGGATCATGAGTAGAACTTGAGGAGATTAGATAGGGACGGGTATTGTAGACTGAGGGAGTGAAAAAGGAAGCGGGGACTGGCAACTGAGATGGAAGGTGGAGTGTCCAAAAGTACAGAGAAGTGGATCCTGGTTTGTGGATGTGAAGCTGAGGTAGAGATTGACGGAGAAGTTGGAGTGGGAAGGTAGGATTAGGAATCAGAAAGAACGAGTGAGGATGTGTGGAAATAAAAAAAAAGCAGCAGGTGGAAGTAAGACAAGGCAAGACATCTTTTATGAAGAAAAGTTGACTTAAAATGGTTAGGTGAGGAGAATGAGAGCGGGTGGACAAGGAACATGAGGATTATCAGAGGCATGGTGTAACAAAATGGCTTACACTGCAAGAATATTGAAAGGAAGCTCTTGCTGATGAGACCATATTCCTCTGTCATAGTATGAAGCTTGCAATAGTCAAGTCTCACCTTTCCTCTGGTATCAGAACTGTAAATATCTCCTTATTTTCTATTTATGGCCTAAGAAATCTGCTATAATTCCCCGAGTTTGAAGAAGTGTCTCTGCAGTAGATTTAATAATTCTAACTGTGCTGGTGAATAGTTGATATACAATCACACATAGGACATGGCACACAAAAAAATCTTAAAAGAAACTGTATTTTGGTTGCAAAGTCAACTGCTTAGATTTTAGGAAATGTCAGGATTGAGATTGCCTGAGAAACTCTCATTATTTTCAATTGACAAGGCAATCTTACCTTGATTACTAGTGATTTCTTCTGCAAGGTTCCTGCATAATATAGCAAGCTGAATAGATTTGGTCTGATATGGGTTAAGGTCATTCAAGGAAAGACAATTGTTTTCTGTGGGATCCCTTCTTCAGAACATGAAATATTATAATGTGGTAGTTTGTGAATTAGACAAATAGTAAGCGGAAAAGCAAGGTGTTAGGCCTCAATTAAAGCAAATGAATTCTTCCAGGAGAACTGGACTCTATCCCTGATTCTGAGGGACAGTTTCTGGCTAAGTCTGGAAAATTCATGTAAACCACAATTAGACCTAGACCTTACTAACCATGATTTTCTGAGATTGGATACTCAATATTAGTTAAAGGTTTCACTGTTAATACCTCTGTGTTCATCTTCCCTGTTGCTAAAATGTTGATAGCCTCAAACCTCACATGGCAGACACTGGAAAATCATTCACTGAATAATTCATTTTCACAAACTGTAATGGCCAGTGCCCTTGAAAAGACCAAAAGTTAAATAGACTTGTCTTAAGAAAAGGATTTGAATCATGAGCAGTAAATAGGGTGTGGGTTGTAAAACAGACAATGAAGAGAAAACACAAGACTGAATAACCATCATAAACCAGCATTAGTTTCAGAGGACTGAAAAATATTGTATTAAACCCGAATTAGTAAAATAATAATTAATAATAAAAGATGGTCGCTTGTGGTTACACTGGAATTTCTTAACTTTTTCAAACTTGCAACCTTAGTAGTGAATTTCTAGCTTTGTTATGTTTTCTTTGGAAACTTCGTATTTTTAATTTTTTTAAATAAAATTTTTAATTTAAACTAAGTAATTTAATCGTGTTTCATATCTATTTTTTTCAACTTCTTGTGCCAAAATCACTTTTAATTTTGTAAAGAATAAAACTGCCAAAGCAGTTCTTGTGTTCTCAGGTGGGCTTATCCAGTATCTGTGGATTAAATTGCTTTTTCAGTAAAATAGCTCAAGTGTAGCACTGAACCAACGAAGCTCTTCTGCTTCTTTGTTTTGCACCCAGCCCATTCATTTCTACTTTGCATTGTGCTGTATAGAAACACACTGAACATAAAAATTCTGATTCTTAGGTACCTTCTAGGAAAACGGGGAAAATATTTCTAATTGTCCTGTATTGCAGGCTTAAGAGCGTCTAGGCTTGTGTTACAATGACTATGTCTCTACTTTTACTAAACCTTATAGTGGGGACAGTTGGACCAGAGATCAGTGGGGAAATCCTAGGTAGGGGAGTTAAATCCCTGCTACATCTCTGGAATGAGACAGAAGAGGCTTTGTTTGGGGTACACAGTCTCCTTGTGTTAGTACGATTCTGGTATACTAGGGTGAATGAAAACCACACTGATTTTAGATACTGGGAAGAACTCACTGTGACTGCGTAGGTTTTTAGCAGCAATTTCTAAAACCAGCGTTAAGCCCTGGGGTTGGGAATGAACTCTAAGCTATTTCTGTGAGTACTTGTAAATAATCTTAGTGGGTGTCCATCTAATGCCTTGTGTAATCAAGTGTAAAGAAGTCTCAAGTTTTGTCTTCCAGTCCTTCTAGCTTTACAGAGGTTCAGGTCTGGAGCAGTGTGTATAAACCTTCTCAGCAATCATACAGGGTGACAGATTTTCCCCAAGAGGCAGGTGGTGTAATGAGCACCACTAGTCTATCATCTCCCAGAGGGTCAAAAGGACAGAGATTCAGCAAAAATGTGCACTGTAGAACTTGCAGAGTTTAAAAAGACAGATACTCTATTTTTTGAGAAGTTAAATTATAAAGCGTACAGGCATGACTTCATTAAAGCTTGATTTCAATAGCAATCTTTCTACCAGCTTTCAGTCTAAGGAAGCCTAAAAGATGGTACTTTCTGGTACCTTTGCTTCCCTCTCCCCCATTACCCTGATGCTGTGTCTGCTCCATATCCCATGGCAGAGATGGAGCTGTAACACTGCAAGCCCCTCATTGTACCTGCGTGTAGCTCTGGTTCATATCAGTTGTAAATGATTTTCACAAAGTTACAAGGAAAAGGACAAGGCTCAGAGTGATGGATGGGAAGACAGTGAAGAAACAGAATTCCTTTAATGAACTGCAAGTCTTTATAGGCCAGTTTCTCAAACAGGCTGCTGCGCTGTTTGGAAAATGTGGCCTAATTCATTTTTTCTGTGCCTATTAGTGACTGCCTGAAACTACAAGGGGAATAGCTCACAGAGGTAGTCTTTTGGTGTGTACATATATGCACTCCTGTTTGAATCACTGTGCACAAGACCCAGCAACTAAAACTGCCTGGAAGCCTAAGATGTCATGTCATATGTTTGTTTTGAGAAGTGCAGTAAAGATGGTAGAAGGCTGGGGAAGAAAAGGTTATCGAGTGATCCAAGTGAGCACCTTATTTTGTGAAGAGATTGCATATTTCTCTACATCCTGATGAGTATTCAAAGTTGAGAGATGACTGTTGTAAAACGGTCTGATGTTTGTCGGTACTCTGACTAAGGGAAGATGTCTTTTATGAGGGCTTGTGTCTTTTTGGTAGTTTTATATCCTCAGTTGCTGGAACCTAAATAGTAAAGTAGGTATATTGGGAAAGCATGCCATTAGTACCGCAGCACTGGGGCAGCAGCTGTAGAAAAGCCTGTCTGAAATCCACATCATATCAGCATCCAGTCCTATGTAACAATGCAAGTACAGCACTCTCTTAGCATCTGTACATGGTCAAGAGCTTGTGACCTTTCTTTACAGACACAGATCTAGCCTCTGTTGTCCCTGCTTGAGATGAAATCTTTTTTTGTTTTCTCCATATGTTCAAAGACTAAAGCTCTACCCTTTAAATAGTACAATTATAGTCATCTCTTTGCTAGCAGGTGCAAGAAGCACTGTGTCATTATTTTGACATTATACATCCGCCTGCACCTGCTTTGGGGCATATTGCAGTCCTGGCTGCCCGTTACACAGCTGTGCAAAGGATATAGCACAGATGAGGCTATAGCCTCCTTTCTCAGTACTGGAATTCATATGCCTCAGTGAGGATGTACAGGTATAAGAAATTAATCTTACCACAAACACACTGCACCAAGATAGATGAGATACACTTAAATATTCCACAGGTAATTGCTGTTGCAAAAATCTGCATCTTCTGTGCTACCATATTTCTACTGTTTTGCTTGGATTACAGGGAAAGACAAAGCAAAAGAAATGAAGCAGTTTCATGGAGTTTTTTAAACTTTGTCAACAGCCCCCAGAATGACCACATATGGGTAGCAGGTTAATAATAAAGTTACTTACTTGGATTAGCACGACTGTTCCTTCTATAGTCTAGCAAGCTGACTGCTGTATAACATGCAGTGGGGTCCTCCCATATTTAAGTAGGAGTTTCCAGTCTTAACAGCTAGCTACAGTAACTGAGATGTAAATGACCCTGAATGATTAGCAGTAGGGTTTTGTACAGCCCTGGGCAAAGGAGCTCTTACCAGGTGAGTTAACTTCTATCATCTACAGGCGTGTGGCAGCTTGGGGAAAGTCTAGTCCTTTTATCTGGCACGCTGGCGGGCAGCTGAGAGGAATTAGACCTCCTTTGTACAATGGAAAGTGCCCTGTTGTGTAGAGCCAGTGAGCTGAAAGGAAGAGAGTGAGAAAGGGCTAAGAAACACTGCAGAGAGGCTCCACTATTAACTATTTGCCGATCCAGTGTTTTGAAACGGCATCTAGGTAGGAGAACTAAATGCACAACCCAGACTTGAGAATTACATGGCCCACACAGCGTTCCTTTGTGTCGCAGCTGCATTTCTGAACTCCATGGCAATGCAGATCCTATTAGAAGGTGTATTTTGAAAGTTATTCCCCTCAGTCAGTGAGTGTCTGCCTTGCTACATGTTGGACAGCTTCAAGATGCAAATATCAGTACCTACAATGGCATTTTTCTAGTAAATTGTCCTACACAGAGTGTTCTCACACATCTAAATTACATATGCTTGTCAGGTACTCTTAGAAGGGATTAATTTTATGAATGGAGGATAATGCCATTTAACTTGTGTCTTATCCCAAGAGTCTCTAATGTAACAAGGAAACTGCTGATTGATGTAACTTGTCCTGAAGCAAAACAACTCAGTTATGTAGGTGTTGTCTAGAGCTCAGCAAAAGCACAAGAGATCTTAACGCTGCATATTTTGGCTTCAGTTCACTAGCAGTAAGCCTTTTTTTTTTTTTCTGGCATGAAAAGTGCAAAAAAATCGATTTGATACTTTTTATAGCATACTTTTCTTGAAACTTATGGTAGATATATGTCTCTTGTGGTTTATGTGTTGTCTAGTGACAACTGAATATCTATCTATTTAGTCAGGAGGTCATCTCCTTCCTCTAGCTACCTAATACAGATAATAATCAGTAAGACTGCTAGCATCTCCAAATGTTATCAGTGTCTTCTCTACAACAGGGTCATCCAGAAGTGCTAATTTAGGTATAAATTAAAAATTCTGAATGAGAATTAAGAATATGTGTTCCTTTTGAACCTTTTGGAAGATGTAAATAGAGAGATGTATGTGTCTCTTTCCTGATGAGAAGATGTAAAGATCTGTCTTTTGACCAGCCCTGTGCTATCATCTGTCTGTTCCCGTCCCGCCCAACACAGCAGCCTTCTGACGGCTGTTTCCTCCGTGGTGTCAGGTACTGAGTCGCTCAGTTTCTCACCTTGTATGTGTAAAAAGAAGATGAAATCTTTTTCTGAGTCCAATTCTCTCTTTGATTCGTCTACTCCTTGCTCTACTGACAGATGCTTCAGTATCTGCTTCTCTCTTAGTGTCCCCCCCCCGAAGTTAATGAGAAGCGAGGACTCTGTTGCAAACTCCACAAGCAAAGAGCTTTAGCAGAAGTCTGCTGCAAGATCTCATGCATGGTCAGAGAAACATTAAGGAGCAATACATCCCTTGAATTCTTAGCACTTTGTTATGGCAGAGATTCCTGTACCTCCTGTTCTGCTTTTTGAATTCTCTCATTTCAGCCGCAGGCTCCTGAGAGTGCTGGCAAAGCTAATGAAAGGAAGGGCAGAGGGACATATGCTAAAGCATAGTAACACTCTATTCTGCAATTCTTGATAGACTACCCTGTAGCACTAGGGAAACTAAGCAAGGACTAAAATACCAAGTGATAGGAAAGTAAACTATAATGGAAATGGATCTCTGATTACCACAGTTTCAGAGAAGAAAACACCGCACTGTACAGAATGGTCAATAACAGACAGAGAAACTTCTGTTCCGTGCTTAAGAAAATTGCAACTAGCAGTTGTACAATGTTTAGATGGCTTCTGAAAATGAAAGAATAGCGTTTCTTTGTTCAGGATATAGCATCTAGACCTTGTCTGTTAGGCTAGTCAGTACTTCTCTGCTGCTACCAAAACCGTGTTTGCGTTAGTTTCTGTTTTTCCTTTCCTAAAGTCACTAGCAGCAGTGAGCTGGCACGCTCGTCAAACTGCCTCCATACCTAAACTGAAAGACAACTCCTTTGGGGTACCTTGCTAAATCTTTCAACTTTAATTGACAGCTGCTCTTGCTGCAACATGTCTTTACCTGCTAAACTGTGTGTGCTTCCTTGATCCATCTAGTTCTCAAAACTGACTCCCAACAGCCAATAAACCGTAAAAAATAGAAAAAAACCCCTAAGGTTACAAATTCCTCATACTAGAGGGAGACAGACTCAGATTGCAGCTGCAGTCTGATCCTTAGCAACCAGCTTAAACTATTTTCTTCTTTTACAAAATCATACAGTGGTAAACAAATAGAAGTTTTGCTATGAACAAGTTAGTAATTCCCAATGAAAAACAATCTGATCAATTTAAGCTCTTTATCTTTCTTTATCAGTTTCTGGGTAAATTAAAAGTTCCTGACTGCCTTTGCTGGTAGAAATTATTTGGAAATGTAATTCAGGCCTTGAAAATGAATAGTCATAACTCAGCTGTGTTGCTTAATAGTGAATGGTACTTCAGCAAACTAATAGGCTACTGGTATAATGTCTTGATTAACTAGGTATATAAAGCTTTCTTTTTCAAATATCTTGCTTAATTTTTGAAATTTTTGTTTCTGGATATTTGTGGAAGTAAAGCCTGATGAGTTAAAAATTAGCAAAAAAATAAACAGACAAAGTATCATAAGGCTAGAAGAAATTAATTAATAACAAAACCAAGACAATATTTACTTTGCATTCCTTCATCTACTTTGATAGGTCCAGGTGTATGGACAACTGACAACAGTAGGGAAAATACAATATTATAGACAGGTACAGTTATTACTGTAATTGAAATATAAACTTTAGGACCTGGATTTCTTAATTCTCGTGACTAATACACGCTAAATAAAGTATTGCTGTATTTTCTCTGTTGTGTTATCCCCATTTTTTTAGCTAGAGATGCTAACTTCTGCCATGTTTTCATTGTTTAAACAGGCTCAGAGAAGTGTATTTATTCCTGTTAATACACAGTAAACCACGCTGCAGACGTTTTGGTATAGGCTGACCATCTCTTCTGTGTTCATTGGGGCTTCAGCACAGAGGGGCTCTGCTCTGTGACTGGAGGTTCTAGGCACTCCTGTGATGGGGAAATTCAGACGGTAACTGCTCAGCAATAATAATTTGGGACTGAAGAATGACCTGGATTAGCAGGCAAGAAGGCCTGACAGCAGAACCAAGTTAAACTGGCTGGAAGCTGGAATGCCAGAGAGGGAACTACTCCATACAAGGGAGTATAAACTGCCTTGCAGATAGAGTGGGAAATGCTACAGTACTAAATTGTAATGACGAGATTGGTGCTGGTGCAAGTGTGCGTAAGGAATCCGCTTGTGTTTCGTCTTTGCAGCCTCTCTGTAGAACCATGTATGATGGTGGGGCTCTGCCCAATGCATTGCTCATTTAATCTCTTTATACTCAAGCACATATGTGTGCTTAATTCAGCTCAAGGGGTACAACAAAAGTTCCCCAACAATTTAGCGTCAGAAGTCTGATTGCTGCACACTGCAACCAGACTGGAACCAGAGGGGACACCCAACATGGTGCCACCACAAGAAGTAAGATGTCTTCATTTAAAAATCTTGCTTACATGTGGCCCTCTCCCCTACTGTGTCTGCTGCCTGGCCATCACATTGGCAGTAAACAAAATCTATGTTGCTTTAGTTTCTGCTTATAATATAAAGATCAGGGGGAAAATTAAGGGGATGAATATTTGATATTTTGTGAACTGAATTCTGGTAAGTTTTGTGTTCTGAACCCTGAGGATGTTTGAGACTGCTGCAAGATCTGATCACTCTCTGGAGCAATTTCTGTAGGTTAAAAGAGTCTTTTGTGGGCCCAGTCTACTAGGAAAATGGTTTTTGTTCATCCGAATGAGCCTAGGCTCTGAAAACATTTTTCTTTGAGAGAAGAAAATTGATGCTCTGTCTTCTTGAGAATGCCCAAACTTCTCCTTCTTTCCCTTTGCCATGAATAGTCCTTAGCTTTGTATTCCCTCTGTGAAAACAGATTTGGAAAGTGGATCAAGGTTCATCTGATCTGAAAGACCTGTTAGGTTCCATGTGCCACAATTATAGTGCATGACCACATATGGTCCAACCTGCCCACCAGTGGACTGGTTGTACCTGTGCCAGACCAGAACTGCAATCTCCAGGAGGGGGAACCTTTGACCTGAATAAATTAACTTAGCCTTCACCATTGCCTAGAATGCAATAAATTAGTTCTTGTGGCACAAGGAAAAGATCACTCGTAGAAATCCATTATAACTAGTTTACAGGATAATAATACAAAAATGGAAGAACAAATTGAAAAGATAAAATCAGGTGAAAACAGAAGTAAGGATGCTTCTAAAACTCCATCTGCAGCACCTAAAATTCGGTATCCAAGCTTAGTGTCCAATGCTGTCACACCACTCATACCCCCATGCCCTGATCATCTTGAAAGTCTCTTGGACGCTTGGGAGCCCCCCAATGCACTTGCTCCACCTGTAGCCAAACCAGCAGTTCCAGTCTAAAGTCTAGCTGAGGCAGATATCCCTGTAATTACACTGGTGATGCCAGACACTCTACCTTATACCCATGTGGTGCAAGGTTACAAGTAGATCCAGATTTGGAGTATTATAATGTTTCTTAAATTGATTGTACTGTCACCTTGCTTGTCAGCAATACCCCTCTTGAACTCCTAATCAATACAGGTGCTTCTGTCTCCAATATTCAGAGCTCAGAAAGCCCAGGTTTGAAACCAACAGAAAAGATAAATAATGCTGCAGAGTTTGGTGGAAATATTATCCCTCATGCTGTATCTGAACCAACTCACTCACAGGCTCCTCTCCCATGGAACAAGGAGAATGCCTTCGTCCTCAGTCCAACTTCCTCTGTGAACCTGCTGGGAATGGATCTGTTGTGCAAATTAGGAGTTACAACTTATTGATCCCCAGATGGTGTGTATGTGGACATTCCAGATCATCAGATCAGAAAACTGGTCACACCGCTGACTGCTGAAAGTCTACAGTCTGAAGGCACCTCCATTGACTTGGAGCTCCTCTCCCACGTTCCTTACAAACTGTAGGCTTCCCATTCTAATGATGTGAGAAGACTCTTCGCAACTGAACCAGTAAAAATTAAATGTAAAACCAATCAGACGTTCCCAGCAGTTCCCCAATATCCATTTGCTTGAGAAGCCGAGGATGGCATCTGCCCAGTCATCCTCTCCTTAAAGAAGCAAGGTGTCCTGATACCAGCCAGGTCACTTTGTAACACACGCATTTCATCAGTAAAGAAAGAGGGGAAATTTCATGAACAAGGAAGACAAATCTGGAGGTTTGTCCAAGATTTGTGAAAAATCAACTCTTTTGTTATCCCAAGTCATATAGTTGTTCCTAACCCTGTGACTATTCCAACCTCCATCCCTGACAGAGGCTACTCATTTTGTTGTTACTGACCTATGATCTGCCACCTTCTCTGTCTGCGTATACCTCAATTCACGGTTTTTGTTTGCCTTTATTTACCAGGGACAACAGTACACCTGGACCAGACTTCCTCAAGCATACTGTGAATCTCCTACTCTTTTCTCTCAGTTCTTAAAACAAGACTTAGATTTTGTTACATTCCAAAGTGCCTCAATCTTGGTACAGTATGTGGATGGTCTTCTGGTAGCTTCCTCATCTTTGGAAGCCTGCCAAGAGAACACACTCCATCTACTGTGTGCCTTGGCCAATAAAGGACACAAAGCATCCCAAAAGCAGCTGCAATTCTGCAAGCAAGAGATTGAGTACCTGGGTCATGCAACTTCAGAAGGGAAATGCCAACTGAGTCCAGAATCTCTGCTGCCTTACCAAGTCAACCCAGACCTCACCTTCCTTACAGATAGCTCTTTCATGAGGCAACCTATTTGCAGGATGTGCTGTTTGGTTCCATTTCAAAGTTCTCAAAATGTTTTCCTTCCCTACAGTTTCAAGTGCACAACCTGCTAAGCTTTGTGCACTCACTCAAGCATGTACCCTCGCATCAGGAAAAATTGTAGATGTCTATACTGATTCACAGTATGCATTTCATGTTTGTCATTCTACAGGTCAGATCTGGAAACACTGAGGATTTATTATCTCCTCTGAAGCTTGCTTTTCTCATGCAACCCTCAGCTTTGAGTTACTATATGCTATTACCCTCACTACTACTATCTCTGTGATGCATTGGTCTTCTCACATAGGTACATTAGATGAGGTAAGCCTTGGCAATACGTATGCTGCTGCTGCTGCCAAGAAAGCAGCTCTTGAGGATTCTCCAGCAACATTTTTAATATTGCAGCTCTTAACCCTGACCTCTCAGTTTCTGTTGAATGCCTGACCAAATTACAAGAACTAGCTTCAGAAGAAAAGAGCTTGTGGTTTCACTCTGGTTGTGTGTTACACTTGGATCATATATGGAGATCTCATTGTGGCAGATCCACAGCTCCCCTCTCTGGTTCCTACTCTTGCATGTACAGCCTACTTGGTTGGCCACTCTTGCAAAAGGGGAGTTCCCTTTTGCATTGTCTTCACAGGACAAAGATTTGTTTACTGTATCAACTGATGTGCCGTGCCATGACCTGAAACCTCTAGACTGGGTCCTGTTAAAGGGCTTCAAATGAAACATGATCTGTCACCACACTGAGCTGGTCCACTGCAAGTGCTTCTAATGACCCACACCATGGTGAAGGTTGCAGAAAAGAGTGTCTGGATCCGTGTATCCCATTGTTATAGGATGGTGTCACCCAGGGCACTCTGGGAAACTGTGGAACAACCAGGTCAGGTAAGATCAGAAGCTGGACCACTGCTGAAGAGGTATCATCTCATCCTAACAAAGGACACCTTCATCAAAGAAAAGCAACAGAGCTGCACAACTCTATAACAAGAACCAAGGTTACAGGAGAAAGCATTGGGTGTCAGTGCTGGCACCCTCTCCCCAGAAGTACTGCAAACATTAGCACCAAGGTACAATCTGAGACTGAGAAAGCTGAAAGTGAACTCCGAGATAACATAGCTTGGAACCGTTGCCAGAAGAGGTAAGTCAAACGATACTTGTGTGACTGTGTGTATACACATACACCCATATGTATATATATGGACTCTCTTGATCAAGAGGAGATGTATTGTGCTATACTCTGTTACATTGCTAATAGGAAGCATTTTGGTTTAGGTTTTAGAACCTATAACTCCTGTTAGATGAAATAGAGTGGTGACAGGTTTAAAAGTTTTATGCATTTTCCTGCTGATTACTATAGCAAAGACTGGCTGGGTAAAAAAATTGCTTGTTAAATTATCCCAAGCCTGGGAAAATTCCACTAATCTTACAAACTCTTGGTTATGTACTTATCTATCCTCCCAGGGAGCATTGGCATTGCCTCTGTCAGCTTTCCCATTGAGGATGCCTGCTAAAACTGCTTGAAAGTACAACTCAAGAAATCGATAGGCAGTGTTCCCATGAAGCCCTGAACCATTGACTGCCAGAGACTCCCTGTGCGTCTGCATTCCGAGTGGACTAAATGCATCACTTTGCATTAGTATTGAAGGAGAAGATCTAGGAAAGGCTTACCTGTGTGAGACAACATTCAGTTGCATATGGAATCCTGCATGTATAGATGTTACTATCAAATGAGGGAGATTCAGGTGGAAGCATGTATATGATTATTCACTGGAGTGTAATACTACTAATTGCCGAACTGGCATTCCTTGTGGCATTTCTGATTGCATGCCCCAGTGCCAGCATCGCTGCTATTATCTGATGGAAGACATTGTGTGTTTCCCTGGGTTAATAAATCATACAGGCTTATACTGGATATGTGGCCATTGTGCCCGGAAAGGACTGCTGCTAAACACCACAGACACCTGCACCTTGGGACAGCTACTCACACATGCCGAAGTACACCATATTCTCTCTGCAGAGCTGGCCCACAGCTTACCAAGATGCACTGGATCCCTTAACCCTTTAGTGGAAACATCAAGACCCGGGTGGAAGGTATTCCAAGCTCTATTTCCAACTCTTGAATTAATCGAACTTGAGGCTGCCATCATAAACATATCCCAGACTACAGAGTCTATGAGCAGCACCACAACAAATGCAATTCTGGCCTTACAAGAAGTCGTATCAGGAGTATTGAAAGTAGCACTCCAGAATCAATTGGCATCAATTGGCCTCACAAGGTGATGTGTGTATATTGATAAATGCCACCTGCTGTACTTACATTGGTTGACCTGGCTGTATAGCCACTGACACTTCTACCATGAGTTTACAAGTCCTCCACAAAATAGAGGAATCAGAATGGAAAGGGGACTGTTGGGGATGGTTGCCAAAAACTGGAGGATAGTTTGGGATTATTTTTAGGTCAATCTTGAAGTGGACAATTATTCTACTAATAATCATTGTAATAGCTTATGTGCTGATGTAATTGATTCTATGTTGCCGAAAAGGTGCTGTGAATAAATGAAAAATGGAACAAAAGAAATAACCTAAAGTGAGGCAAAACAAGTGTTTTTGTAAGTGGAAATACATAAGAAGCATAAGGAGGAAATGGAGAGATTTGCAATAACAAATATGTGTGAGTAATGAGTAGTCATAAAAGGCAGGAATGAAGGGGAAATTCAAATGGTGACTGCTCAGTGATAATAATTTGAGACTGAAGAACTACTGGGTTTAGCAGGCAAGAAGGCCTGACTGCAGAACCAGGTTAAACTGGCTGGAAGTGGCAGTGCCAGAGGGGAAACAATTTCATACAAGGAAGCATAAATTCCCTTGTGGATAGGATGAGAAGTGCCACAATACTGACTTCTAACAATAAGGTTGGTGCTAGTGCAAGTATACATAAGGAATTTGCTTGTGCCACATCTTTGCAGCCTGCCTGGTTAACCATGTGTAGTGGTGAGGCTCTGCCTAATGCATTGCTCATTAAATCTCTTTATACTCAAGCACGAACAAGAGTTTCATTTGCCAGAAGGACGAAAAATCCCCAACATTTGCAATAGAAATAACCCCACACACACCTCTATTATATATTGGTGATTGACATGGAAATGATTCTTTGATAAGCTTTAGAGAACTCTTTGAATGATGGTGAAGTACTACCAGTATCAAACTCTCTAAGATTAAGCCAATGTTGTCATATGGCTGAGTGCCAGCAACACTTTCGTGGCCAAATTTCCAGACATTACACTTAAAGCTATAATGAGTATGGACAGGTATAATGAGAAAGGTTTATTGAAAGGCTACAGCAAAAGTCTGTTCCCAGACCTTACAGGACTGTCCAGTGCACATCCTCAAGCTGTCTTGATATTTCTGTCTTCATTGCTCAAAGTTGGTCTTATTCCATATGGCAGAAAAGAAAGTCTGTGTACTCTGTCTTTGTACTAGTCCTTAAGACCACATAATTTCACCTCTGGCACATGCAAGGTGCCACGCTCTGCCAGTTATCTGGAGTACACCTCCAAAAGAGTGACTGCTGAGAGAAATCTTCCTGCACCACAGAAAAACCACAGGCCAGGCTCTCAGACTCAAAATCTGAGTCCTCTCCATGGTGACAAACGGAGAATCATCTGTGTGGACTATCATGACTAAAAGGGCTGTACCCCTTTTCTACATACTCCTCCACTCTGTCTCATTGACTTTCAGCTGTTTTATCCCCTTTGCTTCCTCATGGAGCCGGTGCTTTATAAGTGCTGTTAAAAATCAAGTCTGGGACTATTAACCCAAATGTACCTAATAACAAGCTGCGTGCGAGCCTCAAGGCAACACTTCCAACAGCCTTGCATCCTCAAAAATCTTGTATGCCCCATTGTTCTTTACAGCTACTGTTCACACCTACCCACAGTTTTTTACCTGTTTCATCACACTTCTATACTGCTCATAGTTTTTTATCCCAGCAATCCTAATGTTTGTTCTGGCCACCACCACTTTTCTGAACAGCTGTAAAGATTGCTGGCAGCTACTGTGCAAGAAGATGTAGTTACAGAAACCTGAAACAGAAGGGTCATGTATTGGAATGCAAAATACTCCCACGCTGTGTAAATCTGCTGCCCATGCTGTTGTTTCTCTTCAGCTCCCTGCTCTTTTCTTCTTGTCCCCACAGTGAGGTCCGTGCAGGCGTAGTCCGACTGATCAGCCACTAAATTGTGAACCTGGTCAGAGCACAGCTCTCAGAACCACATAGAAAGTTCATAGCAAATACCCTTGCTCTTTTCTTTTGGCTAGCTCATATTGCTAGGCTCAAGCTGCTTTCATAAACTTAATAGAAAAGCACAAGAGAGGAGATGTATCTGTGAGCTAAAAGAGAGCTAAAAAGACAGAGCAAAGGGCTCCATGGCTAGGAATTAATTCTGCAGGCAGCTGGTCACAATTTGACCTCTCTCTCTCTTTCCTGAGAGACTGTTCTTGCTGCTTTCTCTAAAAATGGCAGACAGGCTATTTTCCAGAGTCCATTTCCATGTTCCCTATTCCAGGTCCAAAGAACCCTCAGATTCCCCACTGCATAAATTGCAGGAATTCTGAAGAGAGAAGCTCTTGTTTGTCTCAATAACCACTCTTCCAAAAAAATGTTTCCAAGACAAAAGAAACAATGTAATCTTCAGAAGTGCTCTTGAACTTTGTAAAGAGTATGACAGCATCTTTTCTTCTGCCTTGAACAGCTGGAGTTCAAAGGATCTACAGAAAATTTATTCACGATGTTCAATACACATATTTGAGAAAAAAAACCTGAGTTGCCCCACCTCCAAATTTGGCTCTGCAGCAGGTCCAGCCTTCAGAAAGGAGTACACTTTGATGCTAACACTCTGTGGACAATTCTGTCTAGGAGAACTGCCTAAATTCCTGGTCAGACAGTCCACTAATTTGATGTAGAGATCAGATTGGAAGGGTGTTTCTTTCTGACTGGGTTCTATATTTCTCATAACTATTTCTGGTCTCAGAGGGACAACTACTTTGGGGCCTCTATTAAATGCAGAAAACCTTCTTAGGCTTCACCTTTTTTTGGTGGAGTATTCCAGGATGAGCCAGGAGACAGAGATATTTTTTGCAGTTTCTTGTGTGACTTCTGGATTGTTAGATAGAATTAATGTCAAGGGAGTACAGTGTGGCGGGTGCTTGCTCTAAGGATCTATTTTTGCCCATAGCTTGAATATATTATAAGAAAAAAAAAATGTACTAAGTTTTTTTGCTCTTCCCAGGAGAAAGTGTACGGCACATAGCAGCAAGTACACCATCTTTTGACTTGGTTCCCTGGGAAAGTAGAACTTTGCCTTTTTCAGCTTCTCCCTGGACTGTACCAGTCTTTGAGTATTTTGGAGTACTGTCCTTTTCTGCCATTGCTGTTAGTTCCCTTCAAAACAAAGGAGACGTGAATCCTCTTGCGAATAGCAGGAAGAGGTGTCCCCAGAACAAGTTAGCAAGCCTTGACAGCGGATTCTTTAGGGGAACAATGAATATCCTGTTCTTGTGGCACTCAGGTGGACCAGGTGAATGAGGGCTGACCAACATGGTGCTTTTTGACTGAAAGACTCTGAGGCAGGCAGGCAATGGAAGACATATGTGTAAAGTATTGAGCTTCATTTTCCATTCTTCTTTACTTGTACTAAGATGTGCTAGAAAACAATGATAAAAATAGCCTAATATGCATTTATTTGGGGGGGGGCAGAGGGAGAGTATACAGGGAATATCTGATGAAGATCAGATAGAGATAAAATCGTGTGCTAGAAGAATCTAGGGGAATCTTATGGGAGTTTATATCACATCCATCTTGTGTTCCTCTAAAACATTCCTAGGGCTTGCAATATGGATGTGGAAGACGTGGCCCATCTGGGATGATTGGAAGAAACTTGATGCAACTGTTATGCTGGAATTCATGTTAAATTTAAAATAGCTAAATTTAGGCACATGTATGTGAGTGTTTATGTGTGTGATGAGTGTCTAAATTCCCATGTTAGGCTGTGGAGATGTAGTCAATATACCCAATGCATCCTAGAGAGCTGTTCAGCCAACAAAACCCTAGAGAGGGGATGCAGTTTCCTGAATACAGATGCCTACTGTCAATTAAGATATTTTAGGGTATCTAAAACACATGGGGCTTCTACATATGACACAGATGTTATGGGAGTTACTCAGACTTACCGATTTTCTGCTGAGGCCAAGTGGGATGGCCTACATTGTCTGAAATGACACAGGGTCTCCAGTTAATACAGTCAGCAGAGAATAGAAAGCGATTCAGTTATTGGACAGTAGAGGCTTGATGCACGTGTCCAAATGAAGGCATTTAATGTAATTTGGCATACCCTAAGGTGTCCTGCTTGTTTACTCAAATGCAAGTCCAGATAGGGAGGTCTTCCCAATGTCTTGAACTGTGTCTGCCAGTAGCCCAGCTATCCTAAGTAAGTAAATGGTTCTATATAGCTATGTGTGGGCAACTGAGCTGAGCCCATAATAGTAATAATTTATAAAAACAAATCTGCCAATACTTTATAGATTATTTGAAAACACATAGGTTAGCCGTAATTTTAAGAACAGGTTATTTTCTTTACATGGGAAAAAGAGAAATCCTTACTTTTTATCCATGTCATGCACACTGACAACTACATACACATACTAATAATTTTCTCCCATCTTTTATCCTCCAGCTCTCATCTTCAATGAGAGCAAAAAAGTTCTTTCTGCAAAAAAGTTCCGAGGCCTCAATGTGAATGAAGTTGATATAAGGTAAGGAATATTTTGCAGTGTTACACTGATTCCTGGGATGATGGTAATATTACTCTTCTCCCAGAATAAAAGTGTATACATTGTAAACTGTATCAGAACAGGAATGTAACGAAAAAAAATCTCTATTCAACTTTGTCATGCCAGCAATAGTTCCTAGTCTGGACACAGCTCAGAAGTTATCACAGTGGTCAGATTCCTTAGTTTTCATATATTTTTTTAAATGACTCTTCTGGAGATTTAGTTATCCAGACTGATTCTTTGACACAGATTTTTAATTTTAGCACTTTTATAATAGTTCTGATTTCTATGGATGAAGAGAAATATTAAATAAAATTGTTATTCAATTTTTTAAATTAATTTGTTGGTTCTGCCTTTTTGGAATAATTACCTTTACTGAAGATATAATGCTTGCAAGAATACAATTTCATCCCTGTGCTCATCTCCACGGAGTGAGAATCACAAAATAGAAAGCTCATCTGTCTTAATGACTGCAGTCTATTTAGCTCTTCATAATTTAGCAAGTGGTTAGTATTTAAATAATTTGAAATGCCTTCACATCCACAGCAAGGACCACAGTCTAGAGCTTGCAGTCATGATGCAAGTTCTGACACTGATTTGCTTCATAACCTTGCACAAGTCACTCTGGTTACGGCAATGGGAGTGGCAGTGTTTCCCAGGCTCTGTACCTGCATGTGTGCACTAATTATATTCCGGGTAAAAACTGGGAAAAGATTTAGATGTTTACTTCCGTCTCATGCAACCTCCTCTATCCCCACACCTCTCTTCCACCTGCTGCTGGTGTCCACCTGAAGGAACATTTGTTAGGCAGTCCAAATATAATCATGGCTGACCCTGGGCTTGTCCCTGCAGTGGACATAGTACCAATATCCCAGAAAATGCTGTCATTCATGCTTGCTCTCTGTTCAAGTGCAGCATTAAATTGGAATAAAATCTCTCGTCTGTAAAATGGTAATGATCTACCTTATCAGGATACCATGTGTTTGCCACAATTCAGTATTTCTCATTGTGTGTGTACAGTTATATACGGTATATGAGACACCAGTAAGTTTTACTAATTTGACATTAATTTAGTTTTGATATTCATATCACTCATTTTAGGAGATTAAGATTTTGTCGACATTTGATCCGAAAGAGTATGATAAAACTTACGCGTATTTGTCACAACCATCTCTGTTATAAACAAAAAAATTGCCAACTCGAAGACATTCAAAGAAGAAATCCCAAATTATTACATTTTTCATCTCTCAAAGAAAGAGAATACTTTGATCTATTTCTTTCGTTGTGGGAGTCTTAGTAGTTATACAGAGTGAAGGTAAGGGAAATAGTTTTAAATAACTAAAAGCTCTTCTTGCATTTCTGTTATCGGGTCTTTTTTATATTCCATTTAGTATTAACAGGTTTCATCACTGGATCTCACAACCATGAATAACCTCCTTGCTTTTAATGTAACAATACAGACACTCTATTCATAAATAAAATAAAAGGTTTATTTTATTTACAAGTTATACAGAAGAAAATTACATTTATGAACAGCATCCCAGAAACTCAAATGTAGACCACATATTCATGTCCCTTAGTCCAACAAATTAATGTCCAACAAGTTAGTTTTCATTTCCCTTCTTTTTTTTTCTTTTACTTAATGGGGAAATCTGTCCAGTATGGGTAACCCACTATAAAGCGTATTAAATTACTTCTTCATGTACCTCTATTCACAGCAGTGCTGTCACATCAAACTATGTGAAGGTGTAATACAATTACCTTATTATTGTACATTTTCTAAGTATGCATGTTGAATTTTTATCCTAGATAACTGTATTAAGTATTTTTATTAAGCTATCTTTTGTCGTTTTATTCAGAAATACTTGAACTTTCCTTCCCTCAAGAAATCTTAAAAAAACCCAACCCGCAAAACATGAGAGATAATAGAGGTAAGCGGTGAACAAACTGAACACAGAAATTCAGATACCTCATACTTCTGTCACTACATGCTTCACTGTTTTCCGTATTTAGATGTTCATTTAGTGTACTTCTCAGTCCCGGCCACCATGGCAGTACAGAGTCTTAAACAAATATTTTCTCATAATATTCCTAGAAAATATTGTTCTTATTCAACAGATGGGTATTTCAAGCAGTAGGACTACTATTTCACAGCATAGAGAGCCTTAAGGCTTAATCTTGTAAGGGAGACCTAGACTTCTCAATGCCAATTTTGACACTCAGTCTCATTATTTTTTTACCACTGAGACTGTCAAATCCCTTTTGAATATCTATCTGTGTTTTGTGGACATGTGAACAAGTCTCTAAAGGCCAAACTGCTTGGAGACTAAGCTCTGGAGAGACCCTGAGCAGTGTATTTCCCAACCATCTTGCCTGTGGGTGAGACATGGCAGGTATTCCTACAGCATTCCTGCCACAGTTAGCCTCATGCAATAAAGATCTGGGGGCTTACATACGAAAAGATGTCTCCTTATGGCAAGTAGCCTGAGATGAGGATATTCAGCTGGTAAGGCAAAGAAGACCTGTGGTCAGATCTCCAGTCTTCTGAGTTTGGAGAAGCATCCTGAACTGAAGCCCATCTCAGATAAGAGTGCCTTTGTCACCAGGGTCTGTGCTCTGGTGTGGGTCCTGCTGCTTGAACCTCTTCTGCTTTGTATGAACAACTACATACTCTTTAGGGCACAGGGCCTGGAATTTGTTTCACATAGTCACTATGGAGGGGGCTGCCGATTTTGGAGGGAGGAAGAGGCTTTAGCAGCATGGGTATGATATTACCCAGGCCATGCCATTTTTCCTTTGGGCCAGAGACTGTTCTCTCTGGTCCATTTCAGTAGTACAGATTTAATTACGACAAGTAGCATTGGAGGAAAATTGCTTTCCCCAATTTCAGTGCTATGCCATGAGTGCACATTACCAATGGATAAAATAAAATCAAGCACCCAACACTGGTAATTTAGCTGGGGTTTCCAAAAGCAACAAATGGAACTAGAAAGCCGGTTGTTAGCTTAACATAAAAGGTAGACTTCAAGGAGAAAATCTGTGGGGAAAGCATTGGCTAAGAGGACTTGCAGTCTGTTTTTAACCATGTCACTGATTTTCTGTCACACTTCTGGCAAGTCACTTATTCTTCCTGAAAAAATCACAAACAGGAGTTAGTAGACCAATTTCAGTCGAATATTAGTGCAGATTTTCTGTAGAAATTGCATGCCTTATTTGAATTTCTGCCTTTCCGTCCCCAGTTCTAGCTTGCAAAATTGTAATACCACTTTAGTGTCTTGTGGGAACGTTGTGTCTCAAAATCCACTAATACTATGTGGACATCAATTGTGATTGTGATCAGCAGTGTAAAAATCCCCAATAAATACAACATTTTAAAAAGATCCTCTAGCTGAGATGCCAGAAATAAAAAGCCTGTGTCACTAAGTATTTGCAATACTAGACTATACTCTCTAGTAAGCTGTCATTTCTACGGAAACACAGGAAAAAAAGAGGTGAAAAGGAGATATGCAGGGAATGCAATAGATCCTTTGTCCTTCCCTTTGCTATCCATATAGTGTGTGAAAGATGTGAATAAACTAATAAGACTAGTAAAACAAATGCTGAAGTGAATTCAATATTAAATGTAGCAAAACAGCTGGGATGATACAACAAAGAATTACAGAATAAAGAGTGGGGAGGGAATGCTTAAATTCAGTAAAGTTTTAAATATTTTATTTAAATGAAAACAATATGTACAGTCTTTCTAAATTTTTCTTTCAGTGAAAAGTGTTGGTTACTGGTTTTAATGCCGAAAAAACTTTGATATATCAGAATCCTCAGGGACATAAAATATAATTTTTAGACTAAAAAAAGCATAAAGAATCAATTTTGTTTAAAATCCTATTGAGCTCTAAATCAGCCCCATTTTAGAAGTGAAAGGAGGAAAATCCACACAGCAGCACATTCTGCTGTGCCAGGTGTTTGTGTGCATTGCGCATATTTCTCCAATTCATATATTTTATCATTGAATAGCCAATACCTGAAAACCTTTAATGTATGTATTCTCATAGTGTGAGAATGCTCTTATCATAAATTTACCGACAGACACGGAAGTTGTGTGCGAGTAAATGACTTGCCAATGTTCACCCAGTCAGTCTGAAGTCACCTGCTTAGCAGGAAATTGAATCCTGGTATTCAGATTTCCAAGTCAATGCCCTAACCTAATACTGGGTTCCCTAAATCTGGAACTATCCTTCCCAATTTCAACCTATACAGGGAATCAGCATGCTTTACTTTTCTTTTTTTGTACTGCAAAGAAGATCGGTTCTCTGCCTTCCCTTGTAGAGATGTGATGGATACAGAGCTCATCAATTCTAGACTATGTACTTTACATTATGTGTGAAAGGCAAACATGATGGATACAGAGCTCATTAATTCTAGGATACATATTTCATACTATGTGTAAAGGATTTTCATAATGAAGAATTAAAAATGTATGTATTGTCCCACCCTAGCACTGTCCCCGTCCATGGCAGCATGTCTCAAGAGGCTTTTACAGTAATGGAAATGTGCTGTCATTCAGAGGAGTTACATTTTGTGGTCTGCTGAATAACATCACACCAGTAAGGAACCCTTACGCAATTGCACTCTTATCTTGATCAAGACAGAGCAGAAACATACTGAAATGAAGAAAAGTTTAACTAGGGTTTGTAATTATTGCTCTTTTAGGTAGACAGATCACCCTAGAAAGCAGTCCTAGCACTGGGAGAGGGGAGGTAGTTTGGAAACCTGTGTGCTTCTTAGGTATCAGTGATTTCTGCTCTGGACTTGCTGAAAGTCATGAGAGTGCTGACTCCGTCCCTGTCCACATGGGTTAGCTGACTAGACAGGGGATTGCTGTAACAGTGGCCTTCTGCTTTGCAAATAATGAAGATTAAGTTGAGCTGATTTTACTGTTTATCACTCTTTTCTGTTCAAATCTATGTTCTAAAAATTGCTTACATTTTAAATAAAATGAATTTGCTCAGGAAGGTTGGACATATTCAGAAGAGATATTCAAAAGCTGTCTGCACATGATCCTGGGCAACTGGTTCTAGGTGGCACTGTTGAAGCAGAGGACTGGATAACCTACAGAGGAACTTCCAACTTCAACTATTCTGTGATGCTGTGAATTACCAGAATAATTCTTAATCATGTCTCCGTATATATTGCATCCATTCATAAAGCATTATGTACTTTTTGAGTCCAGAACCACATGAAAGTTTGAAGCTCAATAGTAGAAAACATACAATATTTCCAGGGACGTATTCAGCTGGGAGGGGCTTTCGATTGCTACTTAAATAGAGATGAATAAATATCAATGTTTGTGGCAGGTTGATCTTGACTAACTGCAAGGTGCCCACCAAACTTCTCTATGACTCCCCCTTCTCAACAGGACAGAGGAAGAAAAATGTGATTAGAAGCTTGTGGGTCAAGATACGGACAGGGAGATCACTCAGCGGTTACTGTCAAGGGCAAAACAGACTCAACTTGGGGAAATTAATTTATTGCCAATTAAACAGATCAGGATAATCAGAAATAAGAACAAACCTAAAAAAATACCTTCCCCTCACCCCTCCCTACTTCCCGGGCTCAGATTCACTCTTGATTTCCCTACCTCCTGCCCCTGACTGGTGCATTGGGATGAGGCATGTGGGTTGCAGTCAGTTCATAACACGCTGCTCCTTCTTCCTCATGTTCTTCCCCTGCTCCATTGTGGGGTCCCTCCCATGGGAGACAGCCCTCCATAAACTCCAGTGTGGGTCCTTCCCACAGACTGAGGTTCCTCAAGAACTGCTCCAGCATGGGTCCTTTCCATGGGGTGCAGTCCTTCAGGAATGGACTGCTCCAGTGTGGGTCTCCCACGGGGTCACAAGTCCTGCCAGGAACCTGCTCCAGCACTGGCTCTCCATGGGGTCACAGCCTCCTTCAGGGCACATCCACCTTCTCTGACATGGGGTCCTCTATGGGCTGCAGGGTGGATATCTGCTCCACTGTGGACCTCCATGGGCTGCAGGGGGACAACCTGCTTCACCACGGTCTTCATTATGGTCTGCAGGCAAATCTCTGCTCTGGTGCCTGGAGCACCGCCTCCCCCTCCTTCACCGACCTCGGTGTCAGCTGTTTCTTTCACATATTTGCCCTCCTTGCTCCCTGCTGCTATTCCACAGCTTTTTTTACCGCTTCTTCAGTATGCTATCATGGACATTCTACTTTGGCCAGTGGCAGGTCTGTCTTAGAGCCAGCTGGAACCGGCTCTGCCCTACATGGTGGCAGCTTCTGGCATCTTCTCACAAAAGCCACAACTACAGCCAGCCCAATACCAAAACCTTGCCATGTAACCCAATACAACATTGAAAATAAAATTTGATCAACAGGTTATGAAAACTGTGCCAAAAAATCATCCCTGAAAGTATAAAACCAGCCAAGCAGCTGCCCATAAGGATGGGAAAACACATCAAGGACAATAAAAGCAAATCTACAGGTAAAGATATCCAATAAGCTGAGATCAACTGAAGTCAGTCATATGCAAATGAAAAAGAAGGTACAAGAGAGTGAGACTGAGCATACTAGCATGACATACAGAAAGACATATTCAGACACAGTAAGTAAAATTATCCAGTGAAGTCACAAAATTTTGTAGAATAGAGAATACATCTAGAATTTATCAATATTTTTGAAACTGAGATTGATAGCCATCACATACACTTAGACAGAATATAGATATAGATATTCTAAACAGAGTAATGGAGAAAAAAATAAGATTTGTATTAATAATTTCATTTGAACAACACTCTAATGTCATGTGGTATAACATATCAGGGATTTATGATGCAATTACTTCTAACATTTGTCTGGGAGAAACACAGAGTATGAACTTCTACAGTTTGAAAAATGTACAGAAGAGAAGTACATTTTTCTGGCCATGTTATTTTTCTTCTGTTTTCTTTTTTTTTTTTTAGCAAATTCCAGTGTCAAAATGTTCCCATTTACTGTGTAACTGCTGTAGCAGTATTTTCATGCCAAGTTTCTATTCCTCATCTGCAATGTTACTCTTCTCAAGAAGTCAGACCAAAACAAGGCTCTTAAAGCTATTTTGTGCTTTTAAGACTTGGTATTGCTTAAAATGTAAATCCCTGTCCAAGCTAAGTTCTGCAAATTAGTGTTAAATAGGATACACTTCCAAGATACTGAATATAGGAAATCTAAAGTAGATTTTACATTCTAGGAATGAGTCCATCTCTTTTATACTATAAAATATTTCAGGATACTTTCAGTATTGCCATCTCTCTGTAACAGCAAAATCCATTCTTTTACACTCTGCAGGTCTAAAGTAGCTGGAGGTTTTCCTTATACTACCTTGTATAAATCTCAGCAGGAAAGAACAGATGGATTAATTCAACTTAATGGAAATAAAATGACACAGATACGTTTTGAGACTTGACGCAGTTGGTTCTGGAAGGTAATGAAAAGATTAATACAATGGGGTGCCACACGAGATGCATTCTAAAAAGGAAGTTCTCCTTCTACACAATGCATCTGTAAAAGTATGCATTCAAGGAACTTTTTAAAATCTCCGCTTTCTGACTACAGAGTTTCTTTTAGCTTGAACAGGGGCTTGGGACTTTTCTCTGAATCCTTATCTCTTGTGCTGTGTACTGGGCTGCATGATGTAACCTTCATGACATGTTGTCTGGAGGATAATTGGGTGACTTGTACTGCTGTAATGGATCATAGTATGCAGTCAGATTGTTGAGCCTACTTGAAAATATAAGTGTGGAGTGTTCTCTGAAGTGTCTTAGCTGGGTTTGTCCCAGTTAGCATCACATATCAGATGATAAAATTTTACAGAGTGATGCAAGTAAACTGAAACATACAGACTCTTAAAAAACTAGATTTTGGAGATTGTGGAGTGTGTTTCAAAAGCCCAAGATAGTCCTTGGGTAATATCACTTTCCCTGAACTTTGCTTTCACCCTGCCTGTTCTCTGAAGTCTTTTCCATCAGGATATTCAGATTACACAGCATTAATCCATAACTGTCATTTAACATTAAACTCTACCCTGGTAAAACAGTAATTAAGAAAGATAACACTAGTTTGTCATCCTCAGCTTGTCTGCAAGACAAATGATAGTGTTGACTATTAGTTACCATTATCTCCTCAATAAGTAAAAATTTCAATGATTTGAATAAAAGCCACAAGTTAAGAAGATTAGTGTACTTTCTAAGTCTCAGGGGAGAAAAGAGACTCTACTGGAAAAGTACAAAAAGGTATAATTATTAAAAGCTTTTTTTACAGAGGCTAAAGTATATGGCGCAGTACTTCTCTGGCAATATTACTAAATAAGCTGTTTTGTCTCTGAAGTACTTTATAATTTTCACAGCTTGCAATTTTCTCTTGAACTGCAAAGTTTGGTGTTGATACCTGGATCAGTTTTATCTTTGAATACTCTTTAAGTACCTTTAAAATATTGATGAAAAAACATGTATTATAGTATACTTGTTTTTATTAGAGGAAAAGCTATCCTTCAAGCCACTTTATGCCCATGTTTGTATTTCAGGGACAAATCAAGTAATTTTAGCAACATTGCATCTATTGCTGATAGTTCTGGTATTTTGAACCATCTCTGAGTGTATATTTAGAGTCTTACTGCTGTCATCTAGGGCTCCAGCGTCAATGCTGCAGATATAACAAATGTAGTTTTTTTGGAACAGTATTAACAAGAGAGGACCTAAAGTATTTCAGTCTCGCACAAAAAACCGCAAGCATATGTAGGTATAGCCCAGAAGTCTGTGACTAGTAGTTGATCAAAAGTGCTCTCAAACGGTTATGTACGTGGACTTACATTGACTATTTTATTAAAAGACCTCCAAGGTTTCTGTTCTGAATGACACTGTTGGTCCTTCAGTTCTAGTAATCAGGAAATTCTTGGGCCCTTCTTGGTTTGTTTCCATTAGCAAGGAAAAAGGGTGACATGAGTCACATAGTTTTTGGGGGTCATTTCCATTCTCCAATGGATATTGATGTCCTTTCCTTCCAAACTTTTCAGGGCAAAGTACAGCATGTTTCCTTGCCCACAGTCCAGTGACTGCTTCCTTCCATCTCACCCCGAGCTCCCAAGTGTTCACTGTCTCTGAAAATCACAAGGTTGCTTTTCTCCCCTTTTGACTGTCTCTTGGTTTTCTGATCACTTTTCTGTCTCTGATAGATCTAGCACTCACACACACGGAAGTCTCATGTATGAAGAATTAACAATGGCCTGCAGTGGCCAGCTACAAGCTAAGTGAAGCTGTCCAGAAACAAGTAACTGATTTCCACACTGCAACTTGTGGAAACGGTAATCCAAGGGCTAGATGGAAGATCAGGAGAAGAAGGTCAGAGACGCAGCAAACTTAAATGGAACAGTCAGCAGAAGACATTTCTACCAGAAGATTCGTGATCTCTAAGCTTGTATCAGTAAATGAGTTACTTGCTTACTGTTATTTTGAGAGCTCAGGGCATGGCCATGAGCAATTGTCCTTAATGTTGCAGTGTTAGCACAGTCTCTGGCATAGTTCTGGCTTAGGCCAAATTGCATTTTAGGCAGATGACACCTTGCACCAAATTATGGCATGGTAAGAAACAGGCACCATACCTAACTGATAGTTTGGATGCTGGTTAGACAGCTTACTGGATGGATGTCACCTGTGCCAAAAAGCAATGTCTGACCAGTTTCATTTACAGGCAGATGTAGCTTATGAGTCCCAGTGGAAAGCAGGTCCAATGCAATAAGTTGGCAGCCTTCCTGTCCTTCCAAGCAAAAGACATACAAGCAGATATATAAGATACAAAATCTGCAGAGGCCTCAGATCAGCCCATAGCTAGGAAAAAAAATGGACCTAGAATAGCCAGGACCTTGGAAAAAAGGCTGGAAATCTATTTCCTGTTCAGGAGTCTCCAGCTGACAATCAGCATATGAAGTATGCTTGTTTTAAAGCATTAAATAGTAGCCTGCTGTTTTCTGAGATCTTGTGTTGTTACAGCCAATCAGCCAGTTCTCTAGCCTTTGAGTTTACCACCATCCTTGCCCATGCAACCCAGCATGGGTTAAGAGACTAAGGAGGTATTAGCCTGCACTACCTCAGCTTCTTCCAAGCAAAATATTTTTAATTTCTTCTCCACCTTGCCTAAATGAATTGTGAATTCCATGTTTGTAATTTTTAATGAGGTCTGTGATTGACATTGTGATTGATAATAGTGATTAGCATTTTCTGACATAATAATACACTAAATCCTGCACAAATCATGCAAGCCATACCACCTCAAACTTATTTAGTCTAGAATTTAACTCATTTTTCCATTTTAGAGACTGTTTTCTCATTTGCTATAAACATATTGCTCATTTTTTTCTGATGCACTCTCTATCGTTAGGTATAAAATTTATCAAATTTGTGTGTGTTCTTTAGTATACAATTTACACTATAAGCTAAAATACACCATGTCTTCTGGAAAAAACATTTTATACTCATTTGTTTTCCAGTTAAGTAATAAAGAGATAAATTTGTATCATACAAAAAAAGATTCTCTTTTCACTTTAAACATTGAATTCTGCAAGTGTTGGTGTCAAACATCAGTAAATAAGACACTGATAAATCTATCTTTTACTTTTAAGCTGTTAATTCTTTAAATGTCCCCTTCTGTCCATTTTTATGGCTACCAAGGATAGGATGCACTCTCTAGTTATCAAAAAGTAAGCAATCTAAATCAGGCTTTGTCCATCCATAGTCAGTGGAGAAAGGCAACTCCACAGGGTGATTCATTCTCTCCTAAAATAAACGGGATGAGTCACACTCTGGAACTGCCTTCTCTTCACCCTTGATTGGAGAGGGAATCTTGATGACTGCTTCATAAAAAGACATGATTATACAGCCATTTTAAATGAAAGAAAATTTAGGTTGTTGTCAAAGTGTGGTCCCACCTTGCTCCATTGTCTCCACTTATTTCCATATCTTTTTTGATGTCATGGGAGTGAAAAGGGTACATGATTTGTTACAAAACTGGTTATGGATATGGATATGTTTTGGGTTATTTTTGGACAAAGTTAGGTTTCACCCAGTTATACTCCCTGATTTGACTACTACGGTGATTGCAAAAACTTAGCACCAGTACAAGCATTTCTGGGAGCCATAGCTGGCACTGCTCACTTTAAAGTTGTAGAAGAACACTGTCTTAGACTAAAGTGACTACGTAACCACCGTTTCAGTCACACAACTTGTACACAAATACATTCAAGTAAATAAAATCTTTTCATGGAAACTCAGTTCTGTTGCCTAAACATAGGTGTCTAGTGCCATGTGGGACCACTTTCGATACCTTTAGAAGTTCTCATTTGATATTTAGACCTTAATTTACTCTTAAATTTGGAATTGGAGCTATAGCTTCCACCAGGGAATCCATGAGGGGAAAATGTCCTGAAATCTATGGACTTTTGAGGTACAGGAAAAGAGCTGCTGCCAATCTTACTTTCTGTAACATATCCCCCAGGCAATGAATGATCACATCTTTTCAGTGTTTGACATAAAACAAATGCTCAAGAGGCAAACTGGAAGGGAGGAATTGCCACAGTGGACACCTGGAATCTCAGCACATATCTACACATATAAATGCAGTGGTGCCTAGCCAGGCCAAAAACTGTGGTCCGGCCTCTTCCATGCTTTTAAACTCTCTCAGCTTCCAAAACAGGATGACTGCATGCAAAGCTGTCACACTGGGACTGGTCCCTGGCTCTTACCAATTCTGAGGAGTGGTTTGTAAGTGCTCCCGTGGGGCCAAGCAAGAGGCTCAGGCACCAAGTGCCTTTCTAGTAATTAAAAGGTGCAGGCAATCAAGTTCCAGTGCCTGAATTGGATACTGTTTGATTTAGCTGCATAACAATAGCCTCAGAAATCTAGGTAAAAATCCTTCCCCACCATGAGGAAGCATGAGGATGACTGTACAACCAGCAAGATGAATTTACTTTTTCAATTTTTCAGGAACTGGGAATGAGAAAACTTCGAGAATATTGAAGACTTTTTTTTTCTCAGAATCTGTTTTTTTGATACTACCTGCAACGTGTGGTGTAAATGCACTTTTTTTGTTTTTCTCAGATGAGTGCATTAAAAATGAAAACCCAATTTAAAAGTATTTGGGCTCTTTCTCACTGTCTCTCTCACACACACAGGCACACAATGAATCAGACTGATTTAATCCAAACTTTTCTGAGAGCTGAGAACCTTATGCTAAACCAATGGGCAAATATTTTATACTGTTAAAATAGTGTGAAACTTCAAATATCGTTTTTCTTTAACTGAGCTGATTTGAGCTACAGAAACTTAAAACAAAATTGGATGGTCCTCTCAGTGTGTGACCAGCTATATCATTCTGAGGTGGAGGAGCTCACCCTAGTGCCTCTGTAGCTATGTTCAGTGATACACTACTATCTCATTTGAAAGTACAAGCTGCAGAGTAATGGAGGCTCCTAATGCAATAAAAGATGTTCCATTAGTTACCCCCACCAAAACCTCTCCTGGAAAGAGCAAATTTCTATGTAGCATCTGTCTCCATTTCCAGAATGGACAAGGACAGATGATCTCAGCACTAAAGCAGAGCTGGAAAGACTTACTCCTTTGTGCAATTAGCAGCAGAAAGGCAAATCACTGCATGTGGTTCTGGAAGGAAAACACCCTTTCCTCCTCCCTTCTTCTCCTCCACACCTCCATGGTGTCAGCTCGGTCTGCATTTGGTTTTTAGCTCTTTCAGATCTGAAAGGAAGAGGACCCGATAACAGAAACTTTCACTGGGATGCCAAAGACTTCTCATCAAACAGCAAGTAAAACGACTTCGGGCCAGGGTGATCAGTGGGACTCAGGCACTTCTTTAGGTACTTCATTCTGACACTCACTCTTCACATTCATTCACAAAATTCTGCTCAGCTGCTGTTGAGTCTAATAGACCCTTGGCATCTAACTTTATGCTAGTAAAGTTCTCGTGCCATTTACCTTTTACTACATAATCACCTGGTGGCTAATTGTGCAGCTTACACCTTACAGGATTAATTAGAGTCGCATCTCTTCCTGTCTCACCTGCAAAACTGATGTTGTCCTTATGTTTTCAGCTGAGCTGAACACAGACCATGTTTATTCCTTGAGCAGAACTGTTTTCTGCAAACTCACTGTAATAAAAAAAGTTATAATGCCTGTCTTTCCTCTAGAGACAAAGTTGGCACACTTCCCTTTTAAAGCTGAAATCTTCAACAGCAAACAAGCAAACAAGTTGGTTTTTTTTTTTATTAAAATCCTAAAATACATAGAGAATGACAGAAAACATTGTTTGCCTACTGGAAAAATTAATTAGCTTCTGTTCACAAAAACCTCGTCTATCTTTTCAAAGATGTCAGCACAATTCTTGGATTAGATAAGAAGAACAATACAGTAGCAAGCCCCCTCTCATTTATTCTTATCTGCAAAGACAAGATTCTGATAGCTACTCCATCCCATTTTAAAATATTATTGGCAGCAAGAATACAGACATCAGTTATCAGTATAGCATCAGAAGTATGGGTTTGCCTGATGGAGCTGTGAAGGTATGCCCTGTGTAAAGTGACTTCATTGTTTGAAAAAGGTTGTCTAAGAAGAAAATTCCGTCAGAGCACGTTGGTCTGCAGGGTTCCTTACAGATTTCTCATTACAAAGCCTTCCTTTTGGGAGATGACAGAATAATTCCCTGGGGCCTGTGGAAGTTATCACGAGGAAGGCAACCTGCCACATGTAAGACCTTTCCCATGCTGCCTGGGTGTAAATACAGTTTAGCAGATTGTGAGAAGGTTTCTAGACTTGCAACCTGACCTTTGCCAATTGTTCCACAAACTTAATCCAGATTTTGAACAAAAAGTGCTCAGGAAAGAGAGGCTGACTTCTTGCAAACCTGAGGGGCAGCAGGGAGGGGTGTAAACAAGTTAATTTCTTGTATCTTAAGTGGTAAGTACTGCATATATATTCCTATTCTGTAGACCATTTAGGAGCATAATGAACCAGGAACCTAAAAGTAGGCTTTGGGGAAAGCATGCCTGAACATGCTGAGTAAAGAGTTAGGGCTCGAAAATCTGTGAGTGATCCCTCAGCACCAGGCTGGGACCAACACAGCAGAAGCAAGACACTTCATGGGATCCTCCTGGTCTTTACTGTAGGAAATATTTCGAGATATCCCTCAGGTAAGGTAATTTAATAAAATTAATTTTATGAGAAGTTGCTTGCAACTTACACATTAGGGATCAGAGACAGTCTCATAAGTAAAACTGTTAGCCAGTGTTATTGATTCGGGAAGCTGTTCTCTACCAACCTCGTACTGCTGTGACAACTTACGATTGTCTTAAGCAGCCTGAGTTTGGTTTTTAATTAGCTCTGCTTAAATAATAAACTCTGGAACAATGGCTATTATTTACATACATTTAAAGTTATCAATTACAAACTTATATATGAATATCTAGAGTTGATTTTTTTTTAAATTTTGATGATATCAGAAGCTGTTTCTAGGAAGGTTTTATCTGAACTTCTAGAGGAAAAGAAAGAAAGAATAATGTTACAAAAATATCTATTTCTCAGCTGGGTGAAAGATATCTAGAACAAGACATACATAATTGAAATATTTAAAGACCAAAAAGTCCTGACAGGGATATAATAATTACTTTTCACTAAAGGAAACCCAGAGGCCTTGAGCAGATTTGGAAGTCTAAGTTTAGCAGCTATATGCATACATCTTACAGCAGGATCAACACCTTTACTACCAAAATCCTGAGAACTTCAGCAAAGGGGAAATGTTAATGGCAGAATATTTTTATAAAACTAGCAATACAGGTACAGTGTGTGAGTTCTATAATGCCCTAGGTTCATCAATGTTGCGCTTTTTCAACAATTGATTATGGAAAAAAAAAATGCTGGAACTCACTCAAAGCATATAAAATAATTGCTCTTCTTTTAACTGTGATCTGAAAGTTAACACATATATTTATGTAAATCTCAGCTCTGTTTCATGAATTTAATGTTTTTCTTTGAATCTGTCCTCTGCTGCTATACTTGTATTCAGCAAATCCTCCCTGCCTGTTTCAGGGATGCTACCAGTTTTTCTACCTAACAGGTACGTAAAAAAGATTATATCACTTTAAATTAGCTTCTGTAAAGTAATTATTTGATAACGGCAAAGCAGAAAAAAATAGTTCCTAATCTTTGGCTATTTAGATCTCCAGGTATTGTAAAAATAATCTTTGACTGTTGTTCACTACTATTTCCAGCCACAGTTATCACTAAAATTTCAGCTTTTAGAAGTCACTACTGTGGGATACAAAGGAAATAATATGATACAGTTAGAGGAAGGCAAACCTCTTACAGAAAAGCATGTGTGCTACCACAAAGACATCAGAGCTGTGAGCTGCCTGCTAATCTCATAGTACAAGCGGCATGGGAAATAGAGCTTCCCTAAGTAAGCTAGTCCCTACCACTTTGGCGAAAGAAGACTTTCCATTAGCTGTCAGTAGATTAGATTTTCTGGAGGAAATGGCCAAAAGTCCATTGATGTTGGCAATACAAGTCAGATTACATTGTCTTTCTCATTTCCTACCACGTACATAATTCACACTGTGGTTTGCAAATTGACCGACTCCTTTTTACAAGTATACTAGCAAGTACATTTTTGCTTATTTGTTTAGATCATTTTTACGACGAGAAGAGACATATATTTACGTAAGTAGTTATGCAAGTACTTAAGTACTAATAGGCTAATCTTTACGTGTTAGTTCCCTTAGAATAAGCTTTTAATCATTCGGACGATTTTGACAAATTTCGAAGGGAAGAAGAGGCTTCCAATTATTTCCTGAAAGTTTTGTGCAAAGCTAGGGAAGAGCAAGGAAAGTCTGACATAATCCATTCTGTTTGAAGGTATCCAGCTGCACCTAACATCAGCATGCACAGAAATCTAGACTAAGTATAGCTTGCATTTTGCCTTTCCTGATAGGTTGTATTTGAATTTCGTGAAATACAGAGAAATTTTCTGAAATAGGAAAATCTAAGTGAATTCTTCATCAGACTAAAAGCAGCATACAATGTAATTTAAACATAAATATTATATCTGAATTGTATTTTTATTTTGCCAGTTAGGAACAATCTTTTTAAATTACATATTTTTTCCCCCAAAAAAAATTAGCTTGCTTTTTTTAATATATATAATTAAGCTACACCTATATGACCTTTATCACATCTCTTCAGTCATTCATAAGTGTCAAAATTGTTAACATCTTTATTGATCAAAGCAGACCAGTGAAATACTTAAAGAATCAGAAAGACAGTATTTCTTCCATAAAATGAGTGATAAACTTGTTTGGCAGCATTAGCTAGCACTAGAGTTAGCTAAAATCACTGAAATAATATTTTTTATTTTCCTTTTTCATTTGGTAGCCTTGGATTTTCCTACATCTGATTTCTAGCAAGTTCTGAAAAGTTGAGAGAAAAAAGATCTGAAAAATTGTTTGTTTTTTTTAAATGAGCTGCAAAAGTCCTTTTCACTTCGTAGAATCATAGGAGGTAACATGATGCAAACTTTTTCTATGTTGCATAACTTTCAAGCTGCCACTTTTAAACATTTTTTTCATAAGATCATGCTTTGCAGAATTTGAAGTCTTTGAAGGCTTCATAATAAACACCCACAGCTTTGTTGGTATTTGATTTTGAAACTTCAGTAATTGTGTACAGTGCTCTTTTTGAAATTCTGAAGCTTTTATTTCCTAGGATATATATAATGAGGCCTTTTCTCTGAAGGAAGGAATGACAAGATTATCAGAAATAACTAGATATTTTTATATAACTGTTTTCTGTATTACCCTTAATGTATTACTGTTCTTACAATATTAAATATTAAATTAAAATGAAATTAATCCCAAATGGTTACCAAGGGACTCCTTAAATCAGACAGCGTGTGAATGTCTTTCCTTGTCCCAGTGCCTATTTGGATTTAGAATGTCTTATACAGATACAGCATTTGCATACAAAGTCATCATATAAGACAAATCTCAAGCTTGAATATTTCATAAATATTAATTTGCATCAGGTAAAAAGGGACCAGTATGTCTATGACAACAAAGTTCAGGAAGTGTCTTGACATTTTGAAAGCAGAACATCTATCCTTAAGCTGAAAATAAGAAGTTACAAAGGACACTATGAACACCAAAGATTGAAGACTGAAGAGAACCTGATTTCATCGTTGTCTCTTTCTTCATACTCTGGAAGACAGTTATTTCCACCACACAAATTTCATAATTAACTTTCTGTATTTTAATGGCTACATAACTCCATTTATTACACGCATGATCTGCTTCTGAAATTGGGTGATATGTGTGAGCATATACTTGGGTGTATAAATGCCACTTGGGCTTTTAAAGTACAATTTAAGTGAGAGTTAGATGGCTTAGACTAAGAAATAAATTCAGTAAACTCATGCTTGATGGGCTTTATCATTTCGGAGATGACTGGATTCATAGAATTCCCTTTGTTTGGTCTGAGGCTTACTTAGAGACCTAATTACGTGACTCTCCAGAAAAGCATGGGCAGCTTGGCGGCTGGCTTCTTCCTAACTTCCAAACTTATTCAGAAAAAAGTCCTAAACTCTTGAATGTAGCATAGGTATCAGTCTAACCACACCAAACGCAGGTGGGTACCACTGTGCTCAAGACAAAGGAAGCTGACCAAAGGGGTTTCCATTCCAATAAAGAGGCAAAGGAGACAGTGTTTTCTGCCAATGGCCTATTGGATAAAGTACTTCATACAGGAGGCAAACCACGCTCTGTTATCCAAAATCCAGAGTGGAGTCAAACCCAAGCCTGTCATTTACTAGGCGAACATCTTCAACTTCAAACTGTGCCATAATGTAGCTAAACGTAAAACCGATTGACTGTGAGATCACAGAATCATAGAATCATTTAATTTGGAAAAGACCTTTAAGATCATCAAGTCCAACCATTAACCTAGCATTGCCAAGTCCACCACAAGGTCCTAAGTGCCGCATCTACACATCTTTTAAATATCTCCAGGGATAGTGACTCAATCACCTCCCTGGGCAGCCTGTTCCAACATTTCATGACACTTTCGGCGATGAGATTTTTCCTACTATCCAATCTAAACCTCCCCTGACGCAACTTGAGGCCATTACCTCTCGTCCTATCGCTAGTTACTTGGGAGAAGAGACCAACACCCGCCTCACTACAACCTCCTTTCAGGTAGTTGTAGAGAGCATTAAGGTCCCCTCTCAGCGTCCTCTTCTCCAGACTAAACAGCCCAAGCTCCCTCAGCCGCTCCTTGTAAGACTTGTTCTCTAGACCCCTCACCAGCCTCATTGCCCTTCGATGGACAGGCTCCAGCCCCTCAATGTCCTTCTTATACTAGGGGCCCAAAACTGAACACAGAGCTCCAGGTGCGGCCTCACCAGTGCCGAGTACAGGGGCATGATCACCTCCCTACTCCTGCTGGCCACACTGTTCCTGATGCAAGCCAGGATGCCATTGGCCTTCTTGGCCACCTGGGCACACTGCTGGCTCATGTTCAGCTGGCTGTCGAGCAGTACGCCCCGTTCCTTTTCCTCTGGGCAGCTTTCCAGCCACTCTTCCCCAAGCCTGTAGTGTTGCATGGGGTTGTTGTGACCCAAGTGCAGGGCCTGGCACTCAGCCTCATTGAATCTCATACAAATGGCCTCAGCCTATTGATGTAGCCTGTCCAGATCCCTCTGTAGAGCCTTCCTACCCTCGAGCAGATCAACCCTCCCACCCAACTTGGATAATCTCACAACATCCTTGTAGTCCTTCTGAGTTACCTGTCCCTTTCGAAAAGGTCATAAACTTTCGTTTTTTCCCTGAGTTCCAGCCAAAGTTATCCCTTCAGCCAGGCTGGTGTTCCCCACCAGCTTGTCTTTCAGAACATGGGTATGGCCTGCTCCTGTGCCTTTAATATTTCCTTCTTGAAGAATGTCTAGCCTTCCTGGACCGCTTTGCCCTTCAGGACTGTCTCCCAAGGGACTCTGTCAACCAAGCACCTAAACAAGGCAAAATCTGCCCTCCGGAAGTCCAAGGCAGCAATTCTGCTAACCCTACTACTTACTTCTCCTAGAACTGAAAACTCATTTCATGATTATTTCATGACTGCTGTGCCCAAGATGGCCTCCAACTACCACATCACCCACAAGTCCTTCTCTGTTTACAAATAACAGATCCAGTGGGGCACCTTCCCTAGTTGGGTCACTCACCAGCTGTGTCAGGAAGTTATCTTCCACACATGCCAGGAACATCCTAGATGGTTTTCTCTCTGCTGTATTGTATTTCCAGCAGACGTCTAGTAAGTTGAAGTCCCCCATGAGAACAAGGGCTGGCAACTGTGAGACTTCTCCCAGCTGCTTATAGAATATTTCAGATGGTGCTGGGAGAAGCACTCTGTGATTTAATGACTAGGACATTCAGAGGCAGAAAGAAGAGGAGGAGACGGGACAGCCCAGGAATCTGTTTCCTACATTCACAAACATTTACTTACTTTAAACAGTCGTTTGTCATGAAATACATACCCAGACCTGCAAGTAAGGAGGAGAGCACAAAATTCCCACCTTCAGGTCAGAGTCCAAGGCACTCTTTGGCCTATTGAGCCATAGTGTGGTTTATAGTCCCTTGGTTCAATGCAGATTAAGTTTTCATCCTCTCTATGGTAAAGCTTTAGTAAAAATTCAGTATTTTCTTTGTTCAGATTTTCTAGGAAAAAAAGAGAATTGTGAATTTAAATCCCTCAGGTAATGGGTGGCCTGGAATTCATGTGTCCCACTATGAAAAATGATTTAGTTATTAATCATAATATAATCAGATGGATACAAGGGAAGAAAGAGTTTCTATTTTGGCAGATTTTTTTTAAGATTACAAATCCAGAATGAGCTGTTGAAATCCAGTTTCCCCTACTTTGCAAGACAGATTATAGATTTTTCTGATTTGATTCCTGCTGGTACAATATACCCTGACACATCAGAACATCATGTGGAAAGTCTGATTGTGGAAGACCATACCACAGATCTAGGCAAGACTGTTCAGGCCTTCTTTGCTTCAGTCTTCAGTGCCAAGGCAGGCCCTCAGGAATCCCAGGCCCTGGAGGTAAGAGAAGAAGCCCACAGAGAGCATGACTTTCCCTTGGTCGAGGAGGACTGCATGCGGGATCTCTTAAGCGATCTGGACCCCCACAAATCCATGGTCCCTGATGGAATGCACCCACGAGTGCTGAGAGAGCTGGTGAATGTCACTGCTGAGCCACTCTCCATCATCTTTGAGAGGTCCTGGAGGACAGGAGAGGTGCCCGAGGACTGGAGAAAGGCCAATGTCACTCCAATCTTCAAAAAGGGCAAG
>Ga0065711_1026614_pt1 | contig 64400 bp, 39 predicted proteins | sample Hoacrofraction12_FD_59098 | JGI IMG/M metagenome (GOLD analysis project Ga0065711, IMG submission 59098) | Hoatzin crop microbial communities from Cojedes, Venezuela - Epithelial fraction 12 v2 (version 2) | ecosystem: Host-associated > Birds > Digestive system > Esophagus > Crop | place... | reverse complement strand
GTGCCCAGTGACAGGACAAGGGGCAATGGGCACAAACTGAAGCAGAGGAAGTTCCGTCTGAACATGAGGAAGAACTTCTTCCCTCTGAGGGTGACAGAGCCCTGGAACAGGCTGCCCGGGGAGGTTGTGGAGTCTCCTTCTCTGAAGATATTCAAGACCCGCGGGGACAAGCTCCTGTGCAGCCTGCTGTAGGTGACCCTGCTTCGGCAGGAGGGTTGGACTAGATGACCCACAGAGGTCCCTTCCAACCCCTACCATTCTGTGATTCCATGATTCTGTGAATTTACCAGTTAGTGTAGAAAGAAGTGATATTGCCTAGCTACCCTTTGCGTGGCCACCAGAGGCCTTTTTGGTGCTGGTCAACTGCATACTGTTTTTTATTAGTAGTCCAGAATAAAGACTACTCTTGCTCTTGTGTACCTGTATGCAAATACTCAATGAGACCTTCCAAATCATCCTAAGTCCATTAAAAATGGTGAATAACAGATTTGCCTAAGAAGTTACAAAGTTAGAGAGGACATCACTAGACTAAGGAGGAGGACTCTGCTTTAGGCAGAACTGCAAGTGGTGCTGAGATCCTGAGGCTGGAAATTTATGCCAGCACTGCAGCAATGCAAAACCGGGTAATCACAGGGGTGGCATTCTCCCTTGATGTCAACACAGCCAGTGGCAATCTTTCCTGATAAATGGGCTACTGGGGTTGCTGCAGCCAGTATGCGCTACCCTCTCCGTACACAGTCTTCTAGGGCACCTGCTGCAGGAGAAATTTGGCTGCTTCCCTTCATGAGGAAACCTGATGTCCTCTCCCACAGGAGGAAAATGTCAGGGAGCTTTTTCAATACCTGTAGTTTTCGTGTAACACTGCCAATTCACTGTCCAAATCACCAAACATGATTTTGCTGCATTTTTAGGAAGCCTCAGGTAAGGAGCAGGAAATATGTATGTTGTACATCCACACACATAGTGTGGAGTCCTACTTGTTTCTTTCTGTTCCCTGTAAACAACTTCTGCTGGTTTGAGTAAAACATGTAAATGTACTTAATCATGAGAAAGAAGCTTTAACATTTCAGATCACGGTAATCTTCCCCTTTACATCCTCCTGTGTAACTCAAAGTGGCTTACATATTTGAGATCCAGCTGTGCATGCTTAGATCTGTGACACTCGGATTGTACTTTGAAGCTACTCCTGCCCTGAAATCACACTGTGTATATCCATTACAAGCTGTAGGGAAGAATTAATCAAATAAAACCTGATGCTATGCTATGCCAAAGCACATCACAACTTACCTATCTCTTCTTACATTTCTTCTGATTATTGCAGGACTGTAAAGCTCTTTTGTTTCTTTGAAGCAAATTTACAATAGCCCCAGTAATCCTTTTGCACTTGAGAAAAAGTAAACCTTTCACACTATTGCAAGTCCTTAAAACACCTACAAGGGCTCCTCTGCTGAGCTCTGTGCTTATGGGTATCAAATGTTTGCTGTGAACTGGAAGACTGTTTGTGGCCGGGTCATCTTTTATCTGTGTGGTAGGATTCCAATATCTGTTTATCACAGAAGTCACTATTTTCAGGGTTTTTTTCAATGCATTCTTTTTTCAAAACATTTTCAACAAAAATAAAATACTGTCGGCTTTGAAAGTGTGTTTACAGCGTACGTTGTCCCCAATTTGTGTCTAACCACTTTCAGTCTGCTGTGTGAGGAGTCAGGCAAGTCTCTCCTGGTGTTAGCATTGGTCATGTGGAGAGCACCAAGAAAGAAGGGAAGAAATAACAGAATGAGAAAAATGTCATAATTTGACAAGTAGAACGAGCTTTCCCCACTTTTTAAAAAACTAGCTTTGCTTTCTTATGGAAGTAGATCTTGCAGGTGACGTAAAATCTGAGCTGTGCTTCCTGAGCACATCCTTTTGTTAACTCTCTGTCTATAAATGCGTAGCCCTATGATGATAGCTACTCTATAAACATGAAACAAAAGAACAGATTACGTATGCATTTTTGTCAAGAGCAGAGAAATATAGCCACAATAAACCCAGAAGTTTGCAAGGTGAAGTAAAAAAGAGGCTTTCTTTTCGGAAGCAAAAAGTTACGACTATTTGAATCTCACTGGGATGATATTCATTGGGATCATCAGTCATATTTTTTGTTGTTGTTGCTAACTTATAAATACACACAGAAACTGCCTTTCATGGATGAAAAATGTCTTGCTTATTCACAAGCCCTGTAGAAATAAACATTATTTTATAGATATGTACTGCTGGCAGTGAGGATTTTATTTTTCATGCCATGTGCCAGGCTTTCATTAGTCAAAGTGTGAAAAATCCCATTTGCTGTGCTTTGGAGAGTTCATGTTCGAAGGCCTTAGAGAGCAATTCACTGATCTTTCAGTCACTGGAGAAGGGATCTCCCTGGGAGCTGGCCAGCCACATGGGACTCGGGGGCTGTGCTTTAATCTTCAGCTTTGTAACCCACCCTTTTCTTGACTTTTGGCAAATTGCTTCATCTGTCAGCATCATGGATCCCCAATGACAAGGATCAGGCTTTCAAGTCATAAATTTGTCCAGTAGTATAAACTTAATATATCTCAGATACTAATATGGTGGTAGCCACACAGTCAGACTCACCAAGCTAAGTAAGCGTGATAAATGGAGGCAAGTCTGGGTCTGAACATAAGTTTTGGAGAAGCTCCAGAGCACAAACAGCGTGAATCCTTGATTTCACACTACACCGTCACACAAATCCAAGCACACTTTTCTGTGCACTTGGATCTCTCCCTGCTGGAGTCCAGGTCCTGGTCTCTTCATCCCAAGCGTACCTCATTTTGGAACTGATAAAGGGAGATAAGATCCCTGCAGTGTCCTCTCTAAATTAGGTCACTGTGGAGACAGTAAAAGATCATGGAATAAGTAGAGCTGCCCTGGGAATGGCTTTAGCTTGATGGATTTAACTCCATAAAGCTGTGTATGTATCCATGAATATGTAAACTGAGCATGAGTTTGAGGTCCTGTTCTGGTACCTGGTGAATTGTCTCTACTGTCCCTATTCCTCTGTGTAAAAGAGGACTAGCATAAGAGCCAACATGAGTAAGATCAAACCCTCTGCTTATTCAGATGGAAAGTATTGCTTCAGTCCCCAGGGTTACATGAACTAAACCTAGGAGTTTGCTTTCTTTCTTAGAAGTGGTGTTGCCAAGTTCTGGACAGAATTTACAGAACAAATCTCTTGGCATTGTAATTCATTGCAAAGGAGACCTAAGTTTATCAACTGAATTATAGATGATGGAGCCTTGTATCAATTCTTTAAGTGTCCTTTTTGGCTTCTTTTTGTGTTCCTTCTCTGCCCTCACCAAGATGCCTAATGAAAGACTTAAATTCATTTTCACCCTCTTTAGAGACACCGACGATAAAGCAAATGAAATATTATTCTTTCTGAGTAGTAAATTTACAGCAGGCAATAACAAATCCATGAGAATTTATATGGCCTTTTGCCAAAGAAACCAAGAATTTGAATCCGTATGCTGAAATATATACGCATATCTATTCCGGTGTTAAAGGAGCTGTGGGAAATCCATTTTTTTTTAAAGTGAAATGAGAGAAAAGTACCCCAAATCACCTATGACCCTCCTTTTAAAGCCTGAGTGTCATCAGAAGGTTAAAGCTTTAATAAGACTTTCCCATGCCTTTAGCTCCCTGACTGTCTAAAGGGATGAAGGTATGAGAAGAATGAAGGCATCATACCGTCAAAGAGCCAAGCTTCACATTATCCATGCATGGGACAATGTGACTCGAGGCTCAGCGTCAGTGTCTGCTCACTGAGATAAGGACTAGAAGCCTTAGCAGATCCTCCCTTGAAGGAGCCACAGAAGATGGTAAGATACTCCCTTTGAACTGAAGCAAGATATATCAGCATTCCTAAAACCAAACTGCACCCGGTCTCCTGCAACCTCTGTTCATTATCTTTTGATAGTTGTCAACTTGCTGGCCTTGTCTTAGCTAACTCCTCACAAAAGGCAAGGTGTTATCCTTCCAGTAAGCTGCATATTCACTGGCTAATGACTTTGCTGGATTTCTTTTACTCCTCCCATTCTCCTTGTTTGCATCTCTTGTGCTTTGGTCATGGTGGTAGGAGGATAAATGAGATATCAATATCAAAGCAACCCAGAGCCCACTGGGACTTCCTTCTCCAATCTGGGACATGGACTTCCTGTTCTGAGAAACCTCTGGAGAATGGCTGGCTGCCACAAGGTCTCCACGGCTCACTGGTTAAGGGAACCTACCAGATCTCTAGATGGGCGTTTCCCAAGCTGCTTACTACCAGTGCGCAGTTGTGGGTCATGTGTTCTGCAGAGCTTGCTTTAATATTTTTGACAAATCTCGCCATGTCCTTACCAGTCCTCATTTGGCTATGCATGTGGAAGTCTTCAGACATGTCTGTAGTCAGATGCTAGCCATGTTTTCAATCAACACGATTCACTTTTAAATTATAGCTGTAAGAGCTTTTCAGGCTGTGCTGACAAGCCTGGTCCTTAAAAAAAAAAAAACAAGCTCCAAACCAGTGTGCTTTGGGAAGAAGAAGGGAGGGAAAGTGACATCCATTCTGAGAAGGAAGAAGCAAGAATAACAAAATCTGGCACCCTGGTCTGTATTTGCTCTGATGATGCATCTCCATGTGCTTTGTGTCCTTTGGTAACATTGCCCTTTCCGTGCCACGTTGTGGATTGTCAGATGAGGAAGCTTGGCCCAAAATAAACGCCAGGCTGCTTTTCATCTCAGGGATTTGTTTGTGCCAAGCGAACAAAGTGACTTCTTTGTGGCTGTTTGCATTTGTCGTTCCAAGTTGTCTGAGCGCTAGGTTATAAATACACACCACCGATTGATAGCCTCAATATGTCCAGTCGGACAAGCTTTGCGTGCTGGCAAGAAAAGGATTTGGCTTGCCTTAATTATTTTTGTTGTAATACTTTTTTAAATGTTTGATATAAATCAAACATACTGTAAATACAACTCAGGAGGAGGGGGTTCCTTCCCTACCCATTTTGTAGACTGGGTTTCTGACCAATAACTTAAGGTAAATTTTCTGTTTCATGTTTGTGTTCTTTACAGTCAAGTATGTAAAGGGATGCTGCCAAGTTAGGTGTGTAATTTAATGTCATCAACATTTTTAGATTGTTTTTAATGCCGAAATAAAATTAAGTCAGAATTTTATCAACTTACCTCCTCTTAGAGGACATGCAAGGTATGAGAGGAACGTGAAAGGCTGAGTTGTTCTGAGCTCTGCCTTAGGAGTAGTAATGGTAAGCCAAGACCTGCTGTCCTGGGCCCATGACAAGGCGGCCCATTAATCAGTGGTGACTCTAAGCAATCTGAGCTAAACCCTGAGTCTTGGGGACTGTTAGCCAAATCCTGACTACTTCACTGGGGAATGTTCAACCTTCTAGACTTGAGTTTTTTCTGCACCCACTCCTAGACCCCACCACTGAAAAACAATGCTAGTGAAAAATGCCTCTTTGGGAATTTAATATGTATGGAAAGCATTTTATTTTTTTGTCCAAATCACCAGTCTGTGTAGGATTTTCCATTTGCTTTCAGCAAAGACTATTTTTTCACTATCTTTCTCATCCAAAATTCTTATTAAGAAGTTGAATGCTTTTACCAAAAATGGGCATCTTTTCCTTCCTCTTCACCCCATTCTTCATTCACAACATCTCCCAGACTCCTGAAAACAAGGGAATTGAAAGAAGACATGTTTCTTTTTAAAAATTCCTGTAGAAATTATTTTGTTGTGGTTAATGTCTACTTTGTCTCTCTTTTGTCTGGGCCTGAAAGAAAATTCCTCAAAAACATTATCAGCCAGTGCATCTCTACAGCCCAAGTGAGGTTCTAAACATCTTATTTATTCATTTATAATGATAATCCAGTAACCATAATTGTGGTCACTGGTTTACTTGCAATTTGTGTACTGAAATATTTGTTCACAGTTGTTTGAAAAATGGATCCCTGTTCAAAGATCTCACAGCTTCAGACACATTTCAGGAAGAATGCAGCGATATGCTGTGCGTTACATGTGTACACGCATGCTTCAATGGATATGCATATATATGTATAAAAATATATACATATGGTTGGAAGTGAAAGATCATGAGATCAGCTTTCTGTGCCTGATTTTAGCTTTGCTCTGAAACAAGCTTTTCCAGGGTGACGTGGAAACAATGTCCATCCAGAGCAGGAAGCAAATGGACCCAGGTCAGTTTTAAGCCGTGGTTATTCAGTTTCTCTTCCTTGTTTTGGTGCAAAAAGAGAAGAGTGTGGTGCTCTGTACATGCATGACAGCATGGGAAGGTACGTGCTGTATCTGCGTGGACTGAACTGGCCAGCTTCTGTCTGCCCCAGTTATTCTGATATAGAGTGAATGAGCCTTCATAGAGTCTGGTCCACGTGTAAAAAGCGTGAAAGAAAATAGACATGTGGATCTGTTTCCCTTTGTAAATCCAGTTTGCAGGAATGGGCTTAGTACTCGTGCTTATTCCTGTGTAAGTCAGGAGGCGTGTAATATAAATTGAAGCCTAATTTTTTCTTTGAAGCTATTAACACCCACCCACAAGCAACAGGAAACAGACTTCAACTTTAATTGGTACCAACACATTCAAAATTCATCCTATATTTGCCTTCAAGTGCAGCAAAGCAGCTTCAAAGCTAAAAGCTTCTTCACTTTCTAAGTAATAATGAGGTATTAATGAGGCAATTAGGGGCTTGTAAACATGGTGTCAAAGAGATATGAACTAATCACCAGCAACAGGAAAAAGACGGATCCCTCTGACTTCAGTGCTCCGCGCTCTCCCTAGCCCCCTGAGGCATTCTGTGCTTGTAAACTAATCCGCAAAAATGTTCTAGATTAATTCAAAACACTATCCTCTTTTTAATTCCCTGACTGTCTTCAGGCTTGTTTCTGAATAGATGCTCTGTGTGAAGGCTTTTAAATACACACTTTTGTTATTGCAATAAAACCCAGATTGAAGTTCTCTTGCACTAAACTGTCAAATTATGTTTGGCTCCCTTCTTAGATACATATGAAACATTCCTAAATCATTTGTTAGAATATTTCTTCCAGTTTATTTCCTTTTAGGCTATTTAATTAAAAAAAATAAAGCATGTCATTTAAGTAGAACTGACGAACACCACTTTTTTTTCTTGAATGTAAAATGTTAGTGTTGAAAATGAAAGATTAAATGAGCCAATTAAATCTTGGAGTGATGTAGATAGGGCAGGGACAAATGTTTCACCTCACAGATCTGTTAGCTGGAGACTTGGACTAGGATTAGTGTGATCGGATCACACTAATTTGCTGCATGATTTTGAGAGTCACTTTTATGATTCTTCTTTCCTTATAGCAACACGGTTCAGATCTGATCTAGCTAGTGTCTGAAATCAACCTGTCATGCTGCTTTCTGTTGCTAAAGGAAAAGTCACAGCAGATTTATGTGCAATAAGATATTAAATGTAGTCCCACCTTCATGATGCATTTTGAAGTTGTCCCTATTAGAAAATATGATTCCAAAGAACTTTTTATTTTCTAAATGAAAGTAGAGAAAAAAAAAGAGCAATAAAAAAAGATGTGTCAGATATTCACAAGACTCCAAGTAGCAGTGCTTTTTAAACTGAAGAATGTCCTAAGCTGGGAACAAACATATCCTTAGAGCATTCCTGATACGTACACTCCAAATCTTCAGGAGACAGTTGAAATTCTGACCTTGTTCCTTCCTTCAAATTATCTCTGCAGATGGTATTGCTCCACAGCTGAAAGTACTACTGATTTCAGAGAGGATTTTTGGATATGGCCTGTTGTCTCCTGCAGGTTATGGTGAAACTCCATATCCTTTCTCTGCGTGATCTCATTACAGTCACCTCTCTAGGGGTGAAAAGTGAGTTCACTAAACCAACTTATTGTGAAAAAATATTTTGAAACATAACACATTGTGGTTTGATCCTGCGTTCTCACAGGTATATGTTGGAAATCACTTGGTTGAAGTCAGTAACATGTGTGTTAAGCTCTCAGAAGTGAAAACAGAACAGAGGCCCTAATAGCTTTTCCTACATCAGGAATTTGATCTAATCCACAGGAAAATTGTACATGAGTTCAACAGTCCAGCACTTTGCCTAGTAGTGTACAGCTGATTATAATTCTGAAATTGCCCCTTAACAGACCAGTTAAAAATGGTCTCAAAACATTTCTGAGAAGAATTCTTATAGAGATGGTGATGGCGAATCATGTCTGCAAATGTCCAAGCCAGTACTGACCTCTCCTGAAATGCAGCTTATTGTTTGAATTTTCAGCAGTATTTTATTCTGGACATGTAATATCTCTCATAGCAGCTGGTTATACAGGTTATGCGTGAACTTTATGTGTTGCAGTAGAGATTGGCGAGTGTTCAATACTATCACAAGTGGCTCTCCTTTAGAGGTTAGCTAGCAGAACTTAATTGAGTGCCTTCTTCATCTAAGACCATTTAATTTGTGGCTGATTTAGAAAATTTCAGTATTTGTTAAAACCTCTGGACTATGGAGAATCAGCCACACTCTGTGATCCTGTGCAGTCTAATGATGTCTCTCTCCTCAGTATTAATACTTGCAAAGCTTTATTTAGCCTGTACTTGGACATGACCGATTCTTTTTTCTGGACATGAGATTTTGTTGCGGCACCACTGGCAAAGCAAAGCAGCTCTTGGGTATCCCATTGTGTTTGTGGTGGCAGGCTTTGGGGAAGATACCACCCATGCCACGTTGCTTGTAAATTCCCAGACCACAAGCAGGCACACTCCTGGCTTTCACCCAGAGCTTTGTGCCTGGGAGCTCATAGCCATGTGAAGATTTTGGTGTGTGGTTGTAGGGCTAGGAAGATTGACACCTGGGTGAAGATTTCACGATCTCTCATTCAGCAAACACACATAGACCAGTGTCATGACCTTTCCAGTATTTTTTCTCCAAGCATAAGAGCCAGGATCTCTGATCATGTTAGGAAGAGACCACAGCTACAGGCATCAGCTGCGAAGATATCTTGGGTGGTTCCCTCCAAGCAGACAAAGTGCCTGAAACCTCTGACTCCTACTGGGAGTTTAAAGGAGTTTGGGACTGGTGACCCTAAATGTAGCTGGTCAATAAATCGCTGATCTGGCCCGCAGAGTCCCAGAGAGGAGGGGAGCACTGGCATCCTGCCATGAGATCATGAAGCAGAGGCCGAGCTGGGAAGGGAGGGGGGGAAGCCAGAGCATCCTTGTTTCAATATGTGAGACACAACAGACCTGCCTTGTTAGCTCAGAGCCCTTGTGCTTGGGACATTACCTTTCCTTCACTCCTTTCCTTCCTCTCCCCTTGAGTTAATCCTACATAACTCTCTCTGCTCTTTCCATGTGGGTGGGGTTCTTAAAGACCCCTACAGTTCTGCCGGGCCTCTCCTGTTTGTGTGTAATAATACAGGATGGCTGGACCATTAACACCTTCTCTGAGCACAGCATGTCAGAGTTGCAACACTTTCTGGCCCTGGGCTCATTTGCCAAAGGATATTGTGTGTGCGTGCTCAACTCTTCTTTTAAAATCCCAAATAGGGTGTTTTTTTTCTCTTTTCCTTCCAGTTTGTGTGTGTGTTTGCCATTGGTATCCATGGGACTTTTCCTCTTGTGGTTCCTTTAGAGGTAAGAGAGTCTGGGGTTGGTTTTGTTTGTTGTTCTCCTTCCTGCCTCTTCCCCACCATACCACAGTTTCTGGGAGGCTGGTGACTGAGAAGGAGAGGCTGAGGGAGTCTGCGGAGTAGTAGGCAAACATGGAGCCCTTTGCTTTAAGGTCATTAGTTCAAACAGAGCTGAAGTAAGTGACTTCTGCAGGGTTTTGCCATCTGACAGCTGGTAGCTGGATTTCCATCGCAAAAACATAATGCAGGCATGTTACTAGGGATTTATGACCGCGTTGAATTCTCTGAGATATAATAAGGTGAGTCGCAACTGAAACCTTTTCCAGGATTGAGACATTCCTAGTATCTCTGTCATGTATGTGCTTTTGGGGATTTTCCTTGGGGCAGCTCAAATCACAGCTGTGCTTCCTGGATTGTCCCAAAGCTGCCTTTTGGGAACTGTCGAGGCCAAGGTGCAATAACTTTGCAGGGAAGTCCCTGAGGCAAGTAAAGAAAATGGTATTTCATCTGTTTTACCCCAAGAATGCAGCTTCATGCATTCACACATAGATATTGTAAACATATAAACAAAGCTGATTAAGATCTCTGATGTTATGGAAATAGGGACCCAGAGATAGATCTGAATGATAGAGATAGAAGAATGATCTGAAAGTGCATGTGAGGTTGATCTGAAATCCAGGTAAGCAATGAGCAAAAAACATTCTGAGGAGGAGGTATCTCTGCAACAGCAGAGGTGTCTGCTACCTCCCCCTTCATCTTAATTCCCTGCCAGTTAGTCACGACAAAACCCAAGTTAGGGGAGGAACTTCAGATGTGTCTTTTGGTTTTTGACAACACAGCTTAGTTTCTATGTAGATGGGCACATCTTTGTAAGAATCAAAATTTGACTGCATGCCTGTAGCTTTCCAAGGTGAGATCTTGCTCTATCAAAGATTGGAGTCTCCACTTGGATGGGTGCAGGAGTTTCTGTCTCCTCCGCTAAATAAGGAAGGTGATACTGGCTGGGATAGGCCAAAAGCATCTTTAATGTGACACTAGCAAGAGAGAGCAGTTGCTGTGAGCAGTCTTGTAACCTGCACCGCAGAGCGCCCAGAAAGAAGTTATATTTTTTCTAGCAACTTGGAAGCAGCAGCATAGTCTTCTCTCGATAGGTAGCATGTGCCATCTTCCCTGATGCAGTTCCCAGCAGGGTGAATCTGTCCTGTATATGTCAGGCCAGTAACCCTCCACCTGAACTAGGGCCTGTCCTAAATCACACGGGTGGCTATTTAAGCTGTAAACCTGAAGCACTGGCTGGCCATGAGGTTAGCAATGCGCTGAAGTGCAGAACAGCATCTGTGACTCTTCCATGGGTGACGTGTCTCTAAAGGATCTCTTCGTGTGGCAGAATGGGCACCTGAAGCACACTGAGAAATGACCAGGCTGGTCTCTTTAGCATCAGTTAAAGACCTTTATCCTCTGTCACCCAGGCTCCTGCAGTTGCTGCCACTAAACTGCTTGACTTTGCTGCGCTGCAGTTCCCCGGCATGGGAATGGGTTAACAGTCTGTTTAGTTGGTCTTTTTAGACTACAAGCTTTGTGTATGCATATGCTGTGAGAGATTTGTCAAAGCGTTTCCTGGAATGGGGTGCTGATTAGCCAGGGCCTCTTGAGAACTCGTAATGGTAATCAATATAATAATTGTAATAACTAATGATAACAAAGTCAAGAATGGTAACAAAAAATTTCAGAGTACAGTGTCCTTTGATTTTGAGGCCTTTGAAAGGGAGCAAAAAAGAATGATTTGGGGGCATAATAAAGGAACCCCCTCCCTTTCATAGATTTCTTCCTGGGAAAAATATTTTATTGAGAGAGGGTATGTTAGCCAAAGCAAGACATAAATATTTTACTTATTAGAGCACAGGCTGTTTCTCTTCTTCTTGGCTCCGTTGCCAAGGCTGGCCTCAGACAGAAACTTGCAGTGTCCATTTCTGTGCTGTGTGGTGGGTGAGCCGGGGGGCATGGAGACCCAGGCCATGGATTGAAAGCCTGCCAAAAAAGAAGAAAAAAGCCCTTCTTACAGCAGTTGTCTTGCTCATAATATGTGACATTTGCATTGCAGCCGCCAAGTCCCTATTTCTGTCTTCATAAACAGGGCTTTGGAGCAAAGATGTGGAAAGCCCAGTGTGGATGGAGTTGGGCAAATGGAGCAGGTCTCAGCAGCCAACTTGACAACAAAACCAATCACCCTGTGAGGGCAGAATACATATTGCCACCTTTCCAATACACATCACCCTGTGTGAGTTCTCTGATGTCTAACAGGGCTTAGGTTGAGCATGCTTTCTCTCCCTGGGAGAGCTAATCAGATTTCATTCCCTTCTACCTGACTATGTCCACAAGATGTGGAGAAATGTAGCATCACTGAGCCATCCATCTCCGTTGTGCTTCATTGAATCAGACAGTGCTTCAGAAAGGAGACAGGCAGAAAGCAGAGATGCTCAGGCAACTGAACTCATGTAAAGAGTGAAATCATAGGTAGATTTCCCTCCCATTAGAGTTGTTCAGTTACTTTTTAAATCTACCAAGGTAAATAAACATCCAGAAGTATCTGGCTCAGAATGTCCTTACACCATAGACTGTGAGAACCTGAGTGGCAGGGGGCAGTTGCTGAGAGAAGCAGGACTATGTTTCTTTCTTATGCTCCCTCCTTTAGCACAAGCAAGTGTCTGGTTCTGAGCACAGACAGACCTTTGGCCTGACCCAGAGTGACAGCTCTTCTGTTCTTATACCCAGTTCCTTAAGGATCCTGTCTGCACTGGTAGTTTATAGCACATGTCCAGGGAAAAGTATAAAGACAAGGCAGATGATATCAATACTTCTCCAAGCTGTTCTCTCTCAGCCTCTGGAAAACTGTGGTTCAGAGACTTTGATCCAGAAGTGGTATCTGTTGTGTTTTAGTACCTCTGCAACTGATTTTTCTTCCATGCCTTTGTCTAACTTTTGAGCCCATGTAAATGGCTGACACGTGGCAAAGAGCTCCCTAGCTTAACCACCTTTGCAATCGTGTAAAGACCTATCTCCCCTCTTCTGCTCTGTACCCACCTCCAGCTGATTGCAGCTGAAGTCCTGCAGCTCTTGGAACTTGCAAGGTACTGTCCATCCCTCATCACTCACTCAGTGCTCCCTGTAGTTTTGTAGACCTTGAGCGTGTCTGTCTTCTTTTCTACCTTCAAGCATCTTTGTCCTTTCTCACACAGAAGTTCTCCAGCCATTCTGTCCCATACCTATTCCAGTTTTCCTATATTCTTTGATGTTCAGTGAAAAGCTGGAAGAAAACTGCCTGTTTCCCTCTGCTAAGCCAAGGATTGTTTGGCTTGTAACATCACTTAGAGCAATTTAGGGTTTGTTCCATGCTTAAATTCCTACTGGTGAGCTGGAAGAGGGCAAGAAAAGGTGATCCAGAACCAGATATGGCTGGTTCCTGCTGTGTTCTATCAGGTTAACTCTCCAGCTGCACTGTCTGGAATGAGAGCAGGTTCGATTGATTTAGAAGTGGAGGAAGGTTGTCAGTGAGTTGGCAGATGAATTTTGCTTCACACCATGGAAACGGATATGGTAGTAGAAATCATTGCCAGTCAGTGTGTATTCTCTCTAGCTCTATTTGCCAATGAGAAGATACAGTAACAGCCAACTTTATTCTTGCCTAGTGATCACATTATGGATCTGTTTAATCATGTATTAATTTTCCGATCTGTGAATACTTTTCAAATTGAATATCTGTTGGTGAAAGTAGTTCAGGGGTAACTGGTTTCTTTTTAACCCCTGGAAACTGCTTTCAAAAATCTTTTTGCAAATGCTGCGTTTTGCATTCCGCTTTCTTCTCACCAAGGGAATTCAATCTGGGCACAAGGGTATCTGCTAAGGGCTTGCAAAAGGTTATGCTCCAAAGCTGAGCATATGTTTTTATAAAAGGCATGAATACCTTTGACCATGCTGAGGGAAAACGTGCTCTGTAAAAATTAAGCCATTGCAAGGCAAGCTGCGAAGCTGGAAATGTTGTGCTGTCAAGAAAACACAGTTCCTTCAGTCTTCCAAGGTGAAATCCTAGCCTTCATCTAACTATATGAAGCTGGTGGCAAATTTCCCGGATTTCAGCAGGCGATGGTTTCACCTACAGTTGTTAAGGACTGCAGCGGCTGTAATGGACTGGACAGAGTTAACTCTGATGTCATCCAGGCAGTGGGATTTTTCCCAGTGTTTTCTGCATGTGGGTCCAGGAACTTGCTATTGAATTAGAATCTGTCTAGGAGGAGTGCTGGTAATTGCAGAAACAAATCCCAGGGGTTGCCATTTAATCTACGACCTCAGTTTTGTTTCAATTAGCTGTAAAGTTGGCAATGAGCAGAAATGGGGAACCATGAAATGAAAACTCCTCCAATGAACACTATGTCCACAAACTCTTCAAATTGCTGACTTTCGTTAAAGAGCAAAAGGAGGGGAGAAAATAAAACCACAAACAGTGAGATCCAATTATGATCTTTCTCCTATGTTCTTCCACCATCTGGAAATGGGGCATGTTCTAGACCTGGCTGCGCAGTCACTCTGCAGCAGTGTCGTCTGGATTGAGAGAGAGAGAGTGCTAAGGTTGCATTTACACGGGACAGCGGTGCTCTCCCATTTCTTTGCCCAGGATTTCTGTGCCCACTCAGGAATAATGACAGATCATGCTGTTTCCACGTTCAGAATCAGCTTCAAAACAGACCTTAAGCCAGACAATATTGTGTCCAGATTCCTCCAAAGAGCAGAGCCGAACATTGGCATATTTGAAGATGTATGAACTGAAAGCTTTTCCCTAGTGGCATTTACTTGTTGAGCCAAACTGAATGTTTAATAAAAATGGAAACTTATCACCCAGTTTCTCTGCTCATAACTTCTTCTGGGCTGTCACATGCTGCTTATCCCTTATATGAGTGTGAGCCCAGCAGACAGAGAGTATGGTCAAGCTATGCTTATAGCCCTGTGTTTGGAAGTGACCATCCTTGCTGTAGTCCAGCTTTGAAGAAGTATCTTTATTTTGCAAATACCAGGGACAACTTGCTCACTTGACTAAGCCCTGAGCTTAGACTCCATTAAACCTAGAACTGTTCAAGTCAAGTAGGGTTCAGGTGAATGCCTACTGAAAGCTAAAAATGCTGCTTAACTGGAAGCTTTCACCTGACTTTGTTTCAAGAAAAAGTTATGTTTTCCAGGCTTTATATATCAAGCATTCAGTCATTCAAGCAAGACAAAATACACTCCCAATTAATATAACTCGTGTTTTCAAAGTTCACTCATAGAGATCTTCATCAGTACATCTCAAAGGACACTATGCAGGTGAGGGGAAAAAGAGGACACAGAACTAAAGTGAATTGTCTGAGGTGACAGAGCAAGCCAGTGTCAGAGCTGGAATCAGAATTCCTGACTCCTGGGAAGTGCTTTATCCAGTAGACACAGATCTCTCTTACTCCTGCTGAAGATGATGATAGTATTTTCATTAAGCAATTCAAAAAGAACAATTGTTCTATTCAATGCTATACAGTAAGAGAATGTATACTCAAAACAGACCCAAGGTCTGGCTGTTAATTCCTTGTTCCCAACCCACTGGATGTTGCTGCCTTATGAAGACACCTTTATTAATTTCCCTAACAGGAAAAGCAATAAAAGCATTCTGATGAAGAAAGTTCTTGCTATTACAGTTCCCCAAGCTATCTCCATCATATTATCTGTGGTGAATTGAGTTAAATCCAGTTGGCAGCTGCTCACAAATGGTGTTCCCCATGGCTCAGTTTTGGGACCAGTCTTGTTTAGTAACTTTATCAATGATCTGGATGAGCGGATTGAGTGCTCCCTTGACAAGTTTGCAGATGACACCAAGTTGGGCGGGAGTGTTGATCTGTTCAAGGGTAGGAAGGCTCTGCAGAGAGATCTGGACAGACTGGATTGATGGGCTGAGGCCAGTCGTATGAGGTTCAACAAGGCCAAGTGCGAGGTCCTGAACTTCAGTCACAACAACCCTATGCAATGCTACAGGCTTGGGGAAGAGTGGCTGGAGAGCTGCCCAGCAGAAAACGACCTGGAGATTTTGGTCAACAGCCGGCTGAACATGAGCCAGCAGTGTGCCCAGATGGCCAAGAAAGCCAATGGTATCCTGGCTTGTATCAGGAACAGTGTGGCCAGCAGGAGTAGGGAAGTGATCGTCCCCATGTACTTGGCATTGGTGAGGTCGCATCTCAAATACTGTGTTCAGTGGGCCCCTCAGTACAAGAAGGACATTGAGGTGCTGGAGCATGTCCAGAGAAGGGCAACGAGGCTGGTGAAGGGTCTAGAGAACAAGTCTTATGAGGAGTGGTCAGGCATTGGAACAGGCTGCCCAGGGAAGTGGTGGAGTCACCATCCCTGGAGGTGTTAAAAAAATATGTAGGTATAGCACTTCAGGACATGATTTAGCAGGCATGGTGGTGGTGAGTTGGTGGTTGGACTTGATGATCTCAGAGGTTTTTTCCAACTTCTGTTCTATGATTCTATGATCTTTCTGTTTTCCTCCAGACAGATACTGGTGGAACTCATGAGTTGGACCAGAGACCACAAAAGATGCCATCCTGTCTAAATTATCCTATGATTTTACAGGCTACGGGTCATCAAATCAGCCTCTGTGAGAAAGGTCCTGTGCCAGAAAACACTTGCGAATACTGAAGTCTGCAGGGGCAAGGTTTATGTTTGAACAATGTGACTGCCAAAAACTTGGCTAAAACCAGTTCACCACTATGGCTTTTTAAAAAATTTTTTCCCAGGATCCTTTGCAACCACAAGCACTTTTTTTTTTTTTTAATTATTCCATCTGCAGGCTGTTTACCCAGTGCGAAAGTGGTGGGTGAGCTCATGTCATTCCCACACCGGGTTTTCAGAATGAGAAAGCTGTGTGTTACCTCATGTTCCTGTGGCTTTGACCAAAGCAGCAGTCTCTGACAGATGTTAGTTCAGAGATCATAGGGTACAGAGTGACTAAAAAAATATGGTTCAGGGTAGATTTACCATGTAGTATCTCAGATGTACCGATAAGACTTTGGGGACAAAGAACAAGTGGCAGGAGTTGAAAGACTGTTAAAAAATAGTTCACCTCTCATGCCCCCACCTATTAATGCAGATAATGCTCAGAGAGAAATAAAGAAACACAGAGAATTCCCAGAGCTTTGTTTCAATTGATTATAAGCTCTTGTGGCTTCCATGGTATCTTATCTTTACCAGGACATTAAAGACAGCCTAGTCTCTAACACTTTCTCCTTGCTGCATTTCTGTGTAGGAACGCTGTGATACCCTGCCCATTTTGCAAATGAAACACTGAAGGGTTGAGGGACTGCCTCAGGGTCATGCAGAAAACCAGTCTTAGAGCAGAGAATTAAACAAATGTCTTCCAAATCCTGACGAGTACCTTAACCACTTTTGCCTCCCTACCTAGTGTGCTTCAGCACACAGAGCAAATTTTAATTTGAATCTGAGATAGACATATGGACCTCAGGCACTGTGTAAAGTGGAGCATGGGAATTCTTTCAGAAAAGTCTTTCTCTGGTGAGTAGTTAGTTACTTTTTCAATCCCATTGACTTCCAAAAGTCTCTCATGTCAAGGATGGCTCAGCACTGGCCTTTCTCCATAAGCAGTCTCATCGGTCAAGAGGACTATTGAAGTCAAAACGCTCTGGAAAGTAAGTCATGCGATCAGAATCTGGCCCAAGAAGAGAAAAAGAGTGTCAACACTTGTCAGGCAAACTCATCTGAACACCTCTAGCAATTTAAGGAAAGTCCTACAGACATGCCAGCAAAACATTTCACTGGTTTCCATTAAATAGTTATCACAGATACTGCTTGCAGGCAGATTCGTTTCCTAATATATAAAGCAGTTTAGCCACAGCCATTATGTATTTTTAAAAAAGTGAGTTCAGGAGCACTTGAGCAAAGCAATAAATTCTTCTCTGAACCATTAAAATTTTTGTTAGGCAACATCATAATACGAACATCGCCTTGTCTTCCGACAGTGGATTAGTCCCCCAAGCCCTCCTATGCACTTCAGGTCACTAATGAGCTATTCAGCTCTCATTAAATAAACTGTGTGGCACTCCTCGTACAGGAACCTCCATGCCCCTTTCAGACACATAAATACCTTTATTCCCATTCTATAAGTGTGATAACACAGGTCAAGCTGGAAGTAGGATTTTAGTTTCATTAATCTAATTGGACAGCAAGGTGGATTAAAGGATTAAACTAATAAATGGAGATAACAGACTTTTCACCTGTTTTGGATTGGCAGACCAAGTTCATTCTAACATGACTTAACCCTGTAAGCCACATTTTTGCCACATTGCACCCCTCTGGGCTGATGGTTCTCCGACAACCTGCAATGCCATCACGGGATAGCTCTGCTAATTCCCATGCCAAAATATTAGCTGCCATCCTTTACCCTCTGCAATTTACTGGGTCTGAGCCAAAAATCTGTCAGCATAAGAGAAGCAAAATCAGATGGTGCAAGCCTGATTACAGTCCGTTGCTGTCTCACCCAGCCCTCCCACTGGTTGTTTCTCAGCAGGCTCACTGCTCTGCCAGATTGTTCTCCTGCCAGTTCATCAGTCGATGACATCAATAAACGGTTATAAAGATAAGTTCCATCTTATCCTGAAGGCCTGCAGGTGATGGAAAAGTTCCCTGTAAAAAGAAAGAGATGCAGGGGGTGGTCTCAGCTTGGGGCCTCCTTTGGTAGAGCAAAGGTAGGCAAGACCTCACTGGGAAGCAGTATGCTCCACAGAGTCAGAAGCAGTGAGTGAGGTTGTGATGTGTGATCTCAGTAAAATCCCTCTGTCTGGTTTTTCTCTGATCTTGGTACCTGCATCCAGTAAGACTGTCACACACTACAGGGCTCACCATTTGCCCTCTGAGGTCTTTGCTGAGGCAGAAAGAGGGATCTGGAGCAGACCTACATACCTTTAAGTACCTTTTTTTACTTTGCCACATACAAGTGCCCTTGGTAAACACGGCTTTGGCAAAACCCGACCAAAATGATGAACATACCATCACATTTACACAGGATTTTAAGGTCTTTGTTCTCTGAGTAGGATCCCCAGCATCGTCTGAGATGCTCCCAGACTAAAAGGTAGTGGAGTCCTTGGATTATACAAGCACCATCACACTGTTCTCCTCTAAATCAGGACTGTGCTTACCTTTACTGGTGGCTGAGGTAAAAGTGTAAATAATGCTGAAAACCTGGCTTTTCATCACAAGGTTTTTGGTGTATGGATGGTATCTTTGTAGGACACAAGTTGAAGTAAATTAACCATACAATTCCTACAGAACCCTTTCCTCCTCCTACCCACTATAATTTGTTCTGGATAAAATTAATTTCATCTCCCATATTGGCCTTTCTCTCCTGTTCCTAGCAGGACTCCTAGGGCTCATCACTGCCCCTCCTGACTTAATATTCATCCTTATGTATAAGAGTCCACATTTTGGCCCATGAACCAATTTTATCTTGGGTCCCAGAGCAAAGAATGTGCCTTGTAGCATTCTTCCTTTCTGCACATCCAGCCACCAGCATTGGGAATATGAGAGGAATGACGGTGTTCCTGCATTACATGATATACAGCTTCACATTCACCTTGCTCTTATGTTGGGCCAGTGGCCAGTCCTCCTCATAACCACCTGATCTTGTAAGCCAAAGAGTCTTGGATCTGTCTCATTTCTGGGTGGGACCAGATATTGAAGATACCAGCCAAGGTGTCATGTCCTAATGGCAGACCACAGGCATAGAGTAAGGCTGAGTTTAGTCATATTGTCATCACAGAGCTGACAGACTAGGAATAGCTCTGCTTGCAGGCCACACATGGGAGACTTCCTCTGAGTCCATATGGGAAATATTCTCCCAGGCAGGACCAATTTCAACAAAGCTGTTTTTAAATGAGCGCCTCAGGAAAAGGCTGTGGTCAAAGGCAGATTCTCCACTAGCTCCCCATAAGATTGGGGAGGTCTAGGCGGAGACAGCAGAAAGATATTTCCTCCCAGCTGGCAGAGACACCGCCACAAATTTCTCTACAGCTCCTGGAGCATAGTTGAGAACAGGAGCCAGAATATGGCGGATGTGAACTCTTTCTGGGGCCTTGGCAGAAAAGACATGCTACTTTGTCAAATTATCAGAATTTGTGGTGGAAATGACCTATTAAAGCTCTTTGCTCTTCCCACTGTCGTCACCCTGGGATCTTCATTTCATAGACTTGTTAATGCTTTGTCAAAAGGCAGAAACACAGCTTTGACATAAAAAGCTGCTGTTTACAGTTGACGGGAAGCTTACATTAGACTGGGCCACCTGAACCCCCTCACCCAACATAAACAGAATCTATCAACACTGCTTAAGCCATTAACCCTGACAACTGAGGCTTTCCAGGGAAAGCCCTTATCAAAAGGGGGCTGCAAATGAAATCCGATGAGAAAAATCCTCATTGCCCCAAATGTACTCAAATAACTTCCATGAGAAGATGCGGATGAGCCTTGTTAGGCTCACCCTAATCCCTTTGACAAGCCAGGGATTCCTTCAGGTTGGAACACAAATCCTCCAGGAATTTAAGTCTTCAGCTTCCTCTGCTCTCCATTGCAATGGCAGTTATAATTTTTTAAAGATCATTATCTGATCAACGTGGGATTGGTATGTTTGGAGTTGAGCATCTGAGTCATTAGCAGATAGAGGCCCTTCTGTACCCAGTGAAGTCTGTTCAGAGAAAGCTCCGCTTGAGAGTTCCCCTCAGGGTTTGTGACCCCTCTCTTGTATGTGCCTGGACACCAATAGTTTCATGGAGATGGCTTGAGAAAGGGCTGTCTGAGGGAACCCATGTGGAGTATATCTCCTGAAACTCTTCCTTCTCGTAAGCATTTAGAGCAAAAGGTGAGGTGAAGGGAAGAAGCCTGTAAAGAAAGCTTCACATGGGCTTTCCAGATGTGATCAAACTCCTATTACCTCAAACATTCAGCCCGTGTTTGTGAAACAGAAGACTTCTGGAAAAAAAGTATTTTCCAGCACAGTGCTGACTTTCCACCTCCAAACTGAGACTGGAAAAAGCTGAAAGTTAGAGACAATAAATAAAGAGTAATAGCAATTTTTTAAACTTTGTGAGGAGTTTTTAATTGTATCCACACAGGCTTTCCCAATGATTCAAGGGAGACAAGATATTTTCACATTCCAAATGAAGAAATATTTTTCCTCTCCATTCCCTCAATTGTGTTGTGAAGGAGACCAAAATGAGTCATAAATAAAGGCAAACAGTAGATCGTATAGCAAATATTGCAGTTGTCTAGATGCATGTAGAATTGCTTTCTGAGCTATAGGTCTCACTTGTTTTCCCAGAGGAAATTAGCACACATCTACCTCCACCTGCTGGAAGAAGATTACAATGTTAATGATTATGATTTTCAGACTCCAAACTGAAAATCTTCTGCGTATTTTATGAAGCTTGAGGGGCAGAAAAGTTAACTTCTTATAGTGAAGGGAAACTGTACCAAGGCCATAGTTTCTGGATTTAGCAAGTCTTCCGTACATGGTAATAGTTAAATGTTTCTCATTGTAGGGCGGGGTGAGACTTGTTTTTGTACTGAGTACATTTTTGACTGACTTTTCTCCACGTTGGATAGATATTTAGGGAACCGTATTGGCCTCACTGGACAGTGGGGGAAAATCTAATGGAATTTAGGTAAAGGCAGAACCAGGCCATTGGTATGTGAACTGTGCAAGGCAACTGAGCCTTTTCTTCTCTGCAGATGGTAAATTCACAGATATTCTCATTTTAATGCTTTCACTGCTGGCTGCAAAAATGCAATATGTTTAAATCACAGTGTAATCTTTTTGATCTAGGTTCAAAAACAAAAAAACATATTGCCTTTTTTAGTTTTCAAGAAGATTGGAATTTTCCTGCATCTTTTTTTTTTAGCTTTTATAGTAGTTGAAAAGAATATCAGATTTGTCACGAGGAAGGATTCTTCATGATAGCATGCTAGCCTGGACTTTGGAAGACTCGGTTTTGAGTCCATCTTTCACCACTGATTTCCCTTGTAGTGGTAGGATTTTGTGACATCAGTGACACTTTTAGCAGAGATATCTTTTTCTCCCAAACTTTCCACAGGCATTTGAGCTAAAGATGCAGAATGGCAAACAGAGATTATCCAGATGATGACTGAAATACTCTAAAAAGAGATTTGCTAGTGCTGGCCCCAAAATTAGGATTTTACAACTCCAGTAACATGTTTTCAACCTTCTGGATTTGTTTTGAACCAGATGAGAAAGGCAGGCAGACTGGAGTACCTAAACTGGCAATTATGGGGACTACCACCGGATTCTTTGGCTGAATGTCTTTTATCCTGACAATAACCCTTTGTTGGTAACCCCAGCAATAAGAAGATGCGGACCCCGAGGGAGAAGGCGAAGGGGCTTGCAGTATCAGAGTTGCCAAGTATAATTTTAAAATCTTATCTCTGCCTTCCCTGGCTAGACTTTTCCATGTGCATCACCAATGGAATGCTACATTTTTGCACAAAACATCCATGGGTTGTTAACGTCTTCTTTCCTCGTCCCAGGAGGACACATGGAGAAACCAGAAATCTGACAAATCTAAGGACTCTCCCACCAGATGGCTGGTCCACAAAGTGCAGTGTCCCACCACAGACGCTGAGCAATTCAGAAGGCGTGACAATGGAATGCCGGTATTTTATTGCTGCCACATCCCGCCTTGCTATTTTCTTCCCAATCAGTTAAACGTCACATCTGTCAAAGCTGAGCTTAGGTGACCTTGAGTGTCTGTTTGAAACTGAGGTTTAAAAATGGTACAGAGAAAGTGTGCATACTTTTTCTTTTTTTTTATTTTTTGTTTTCTTGCAAGTCTCCAGAGAATCTTCCACAAACCAAAGTGTGTTTTCTATTATGGTTTACATCAATAAGCTGATCTCGGGGACTTCTGTCTGTGTGTTTCTGTTACAGATTCTTTGTGTGTGTGTGTGTATGTGTGTGTGTCGTGGCCCTTGTTTCCTCTAGAGAAAGGAGACAGTAAAACCCACTTGAAAATTTATACACACAGTGTCAGGAGCCCAGTTCATTCATCTGAAGATGCTCCTGCTGTGTTGGGTAAAATGCCCAGAAATATTCAGAGCTGTGTTAACCACAATTCTCCACTTCCACATTGTGTCTGATGCCATATTTGGAATCTGTGATTCCTTTGCTGCATGCAGCTGACTCAGAATTTGCATTTATTTGATACCCGCATTGATTTCCCATCCCTTTGGGTAGCTGCAAGGGATGGAATGGCCACAAAAAGTTCAGCAGGACAAGTAGAGAGAGTTAGTGAGCTCAGTGGAGCAGTTTCAAATGTCAGCCAGTGGCTGCTCAGATGTCAGTGATGCAGATTCAAATGCTGGAGTCTGGCAGACGCATGACCCACGGGTTGCAATGTGTTCTTAAAGTAATGAAACCTACCCAAGTTATTCATACTTACTGTGACATATTGCTATTGGCAGCCTCATGCTGGGTCTACCCTAATCACTTGCCAGCATAAGTTAAGAATGTGATTTCACTTTTAATGGTACTTCTAGACTAGCAAGAGACTTCTCTGAGGGAGTGGCTTGCTTCCCCAACCCTCTCTGCCTCACAGCAAAATCTTCGTGTAGCCAAAAGCCACAGGACTCAAAGTAGATCTCTCAGAAAAGAGGATTGTTTCTCAGCAAGAAACAGTGGCTCCCTTCAGAGCCCCACTGGAAAGTGTCTTGAAGTAACCCATCCTTTTCAGACTCAGCTGTCCCTGCTGGCTCATATCCTGCCACAGCTAGGAATCTGGATTACCCAGCAGCTCTCACATGGAAAGCCACACTTGGACTGCTTACACCCTAGAAGCATCCTGAGTCGTAGGATACCATCCTTGTTCTGAGACAGGACTAGCAGAAAGCTTTTACCCATTTTGTGTGAGGAGTATTTAATTCAGTGTAGAAGATACAAGGCACGCTGATGCTGAAGATACTGAAGATAGTTTGCCATCATGGTACTACTTGTAACTAGTAATGTTTTCCAGAGCAGAGATGAAAGCTGCAACTTTCTGCCATTGAAGCACTGGTCCTTGCTGGCAGCTACCACATAGCTCGTACCGTTTTGTCTGCTTTCAGTACTGCTAAGGGCTTGTGTGTGCTGGTGGGTGCAGGATGTCAATGCAAAAGCCAGAGGTGCTGGGAGAGAGAGGTCACATGTAATTTTTGTTTGCATTGCTAGAACTCTCAGAAGTGCTTGTCCTGGAGAAAAGCTAACTCTTCTGGTGCTATGTGATAAAAGTAGTATGCATAAAGGCAGTCTTTGCTCAAGGGTGAGATGAGACACAACAGCAGGTACAGCTGATGGAATAATCTTTCATTGTTTCCTCATCAGAAGAGGCACCAGCCTCAGTCTGTCAGTCTATTATCAAAGCTTTTACATACATTGCAACTTTGAAGGAAAGCAGCAAGTTGCCTTCATGGGAGTGCCCTTCCTAGCATGATGGCAACACACTGAAAAGAGGAAGTGCATGTTTGGTGGCTTATAAAAGCAAAGACCTGTGCCACTGAATATGGAGAAGGGTGCAGATGGGATGTTAAAAGCCAGAAAACTATGTTTAAATTAGCAAGACAAAGGAGACCACTAAAGGAACACAAAGAGAAGGGCCACATGTTTAAAAAGTATATGCTAAGAAAATGGTTGTATCTGTCAGACTGCTACCCATAGGCCTGGTAGTTCTCTTTCACTTTACAACAAGTTTGGAAGTTCAGTTTCAAGCCATGTTTTTCATGCTGTCTTTTTGTGCCACAAAACTATATATAAATTGCACTCTTCATTCAAGTGTCTTGCCTCTGGCATCCAGAAGCTATATTCCATTTAGTAAAGTTTTATACAGGTTGCCATGGCAATCTGCCTCCAGATCCTACTCTGGGTCTCAGAATAAATGGGAAAAACTATGAACACGTCATAACATTTTCAGGCTCACCCAAGATTGGCAAGAACCTCTGGGAAAGAAATCCTGAAAAAAAGGAAAAAGAAACATTTTATTACTCTTGGCAGAGAGACTTCCAGTTGTACGATAGGCTGTTGAGTTTTGGTTAAGGGTATTTTTGGTTTTGTTTTGGCTTTCTTTATCTTTCCCAAAGCAGCAGTGTGATAAAGAAGAGAGCAAGAGACAAGGAAAATGGCTATTAAATCACGAACACATCTGCTGGACTTGCAGAAAACTTTCTGGAGGAGATGGTCTTGAAAGCTTCTCACTGCATTTTGTGTAAGCCTCAAAACTGTTAGGGGCTCTGCCACGTTTGCCTCTTCTATATAAAATATAAAGCATTTTTGTTTTAATTAATGACAATATCTTTCCATCCCACATTTCAATGTTTACCCAGCCATCCTATAATGCATGATAAAATTCAGGCTCTGCTGCGCTATGGAGATGCAAATGTTTGCAGCCATGCTGATGAATGTCTCTCCAGATAGTCTTCAAGAGCAGTGTCTAGACTTGAAGAATGAGCACAGTGCACTTCTGGCTGTGTTGGAATAATTGCAGCGTTTCATAGAGACTCTCTTGTCTCTACAAGGGGATAGTAGGACAGTCAGCAAATATAATTTCTTCTTGTGGAACTCTGCACAGGGCTTTAGATCAAAGGTTGTATAGGAAAAAAGGTTGTATAGGAAGAAGTAACCATCAGAAGGGGGAGGAAAGTGTTTGAAAGTTGTTGGGAACTGCCTCTTCCATCCAGTTGTCGAATTTACAGCTCTTTATCGCACTTTGTCTTTGCAATTAAGTATTTCAATGAATTCTTTCTCTTTTTTTTACTATTCTTGTACAGCTTCAGATGATGAGGATGAAGCTAAGCTGAGTCATTGACAGCTGGCAGAAGAAATTGTATTTCCATCTATCTGTAAAGGTCATCAGGCATAAAAATTCATGTGTGTTTCTTGAGAATATTCAGGACTTCCAAGACATCCTTCCAAACCTGAACACACTGATCTGTATCAAATATTAGCCAAGCTTTGAAACACCATAAAGAAATAGCTCTTCCCTGAGAGGAAAACTTTGTCCTCATGTGAAGAGCAAAGATAAAGCACGCCACACTGGCAGTTCTCATATGGTTTAAGAGTTCAATAGCAGATAAATGTCTCAGTGCTTCTGAAAAACATCACTGAACTGAGAGACAAATAGGCCTTTTCAGAGAGCAGTTTATCCCATCCTTAGAAAGACATCCAAAATAGCTCAGGGAACTCACAGCTAGAAGTGTTCATTTCACCTTGTGGAAAAATTGCAGGTAGGTATCTTCCATTTTGCGTATTTTACTCTGTAGGTCTCTGCAGCTGGGAAAGGCAGATCTGATTCTTGGTGTTCTTAATCATTGTTAAATATCTTACTACCACTACAGGTCTGATTCACCTTTTCAGGTAAAGAGAGGAAAGGGATGTTTTGACAACCTGATTCTGCTGAACAATCACAATCTTTGTTTCAGTCCTTTAAAAAAAATAGGAACGTTCATCAAATGACATTCGTCAAAAAGGAACAAAGTTTATATGTGAAGATTTGCACACCCTAATCCCAGCCAGCCACATCCTGATTCTACAGTAGATGTAGCTTACTGGCCTTGAAATCAAAAAGATTGCTCCACTGTAATTCGGGACAACTGAGAAGAGTGGTTGATCTTGTGGTTTGTGTAGCAGTGCAAGCCTTCAGTCCTTGTTCTTCTATTCTTTGTGGAAGCCTGGATGGTCATCAGTAGGACTGAGGTGTCCGGGTGTCACCTGAGCTTTCTCACTTGTAGCAGTCTTTTGAAATCAATGTTTCCTTGCCCTTTAAACCAGCTAGGATTCTTGCTCACACAGTTGATAAGCAAAATATTCTTTTACTTTCTCTTATAATATGTTTACTAACGTATTCTTTGTGGTTGATTTGCTGTCATGTCTAAACTGCACAAGGAAGAGCTATGGACAGAAGACCTGCTTTTTTAAGTTGTGCCCCATAAGGGAAAGCTTGGGTGATTCTTTCCAAATAGCAACTGGGAAAGCAGGGCCAGAAAATGGCTGTCAGGTTCCTGCTAGCTGAGAGCAGGGCTTGTCCTCTCTGACTCCTTAGTTCCAGTCTGCCAGAGTAATACCACAGAGAAATGTCTTATTCCAGAAGCTCTTCATGCGTTTAATGAGAGGCAACCACAGTCCCAGTAGCCAGGGCTGCCTTTTTTGAGGTGATACCCTGGCAGGTTTCCCACGGTAGTTCAGTAGCTTGGCTATTTCTTTTCTAAATTTACAAGCAATCTCCTGTTGCATAGTGGGGCCAGCTTCTGGGATATCAAGTGGCTTTTCAGGTGTTGTATTACAGTGGGCTGGAAGCTTTTATTCACCAGGCTACACATGTAACCAGTGTATGTTCAAATGACTGTGTCTCCAGTGTTTCCTTCTGCTCTAATTCATTGCTCAGCTTTGCATCTTCCATTGCCCTTGTCTCTACTTCAGGTTCCCATCTATTTAAAAAAAAAGTGTGTGGGGGTGGTAAAATGGCTTAGCTCAAAGAAGTGACGTCCCAGTTAATCACAAGTCCCCTGAGCTCCTCAAAGGGACAGTGTTGCAGAAGGTTTGAAAACTGGTGGCACATCCAAGTTCCAATTTAGGACAAGGAAATTCAAAGTGTAAATGTAGTTCACAGGACTGCAGATCAGTGACTGGTCCAGGGTGATGAAGAGATTCTGACTAAAACGTTTAGGACTGTTCTTGTGTTGTTAGTATCTGTCTAACTGCTTAGTGAAATTAAACAAAACATCTGAAAATGATCAATCCCCCCCATAAACATCACTGTTTCACGAAAGAAGACGCTGACTTACCAAAGATTATAATATACACACATGTGTTTTATCTCTGCAAGATGTTTTCAAGAGGTTGAATAAGCCAGTCTATGTGCTGACATGAACTGTAAGCAGAAGATCATCTTGAAATATTAGACCAATAATATGGATAATATACATCCAGTTGCACTGCAATTCATCTCACTAGGTGACTCGGGTCATGGTTTTGCCAACTGAAGTTAAAGTGCACCATCTGGGATAATCCCACGTTTCACATGTTCTTGCTTTGTTTTCTCAGTGTTTTGGAGTTCTTTTGTAACTCCAAACTCTGACAAAGCTGCACCACCACCGTCCTCGAGAGGAAGACATTAACTGGGCTTTATCCCAGCTTGGTCAGTCCAGCGCTGTCTAAGGGTCAAGAACAGCTGCAGAGACAAAGCTCTCCCCAGAGCTCTGTCTCTACACGGGTGGCAGAGATTCCTCCGCTGTGAGGGTCAGCTGGCTATCGCAGCATGTGGTTTGTATTTACCAAGTCATTGTTTAGAAGAAGACAATTTGTTTCAAAGACCAGTTTAAGGCATGTAAGGGTTCCACTCTGCAGGTACTGCTCGCCATTCCTGTTGTCCTGCTTTCGTTCTGCCACAGTCATGCAGAATGAATACTTTGCCCCCACACTATCCTCATTCTAGTTTACGAGAAAGATCAGATAAATCAGTGTAGACTGGACTTCATCCTTGGGAACTCTTGAAGATAAGGCTAATTGTGCATTACTTTCTTTTTCACATGAGTTCATGACAGCAGGCCTGTGAAATAGTTCGTGATCTGGCATCCACTTTCAGTGTATCTATGGTACAGAGAAAAATGAAGTGTTATACCCATGACCTCTAACATGGTAGATAATTCGGATAAAACTTGTAGTGAGCAGAAAAATCTCATTTGTCATAATGCTGGCACAGACTCCATAGCGGCAGAGAGGCTGATGGGTACAACATGAACACATTTAAAATCTAATAAATTGTAGCAAGGAAATAGTTGAGTCATGTAATTTCCCCACCCTTTACTGTCAGGAATATTCTTTATTTTTTAAGAACATCCTGTTAATGTGATGTTCAGCAACCAGTTGCAGAAGGGGCTTTTGACTGGAAAAGCAGAGAGCATTGTAGTATCTTTCATTGGGTTACCATTGCTCAAGCTTTCAAGCTACTCTTGTTTTCTAGCAAAGCTCACTACGGAACTGGACAAGGTACTTTTTGACAAAACTTTAGGCTATTTGCAGCCACTTAATGGTCATTGGTCTGCAATTAACACCGAGCTGATTGGATTAAAAGTATGATTATTCTCCTAATCGATTTAGTGTAAAGTTTGTGTGGACAGTCTTACATAAATAAATTTCTGGTAATACTAATTTAAAATGGTTAGGAAAAGGTTTAAGATCAACAAAAGTAATTTTTTGTTTAACTAAGTACTCAATATATGTGGTTTTCTGCTCATTTAGTAAGTCAGCTGAAGAACTCAGATGAAACTCAAGTGATTTCTGTGTGGACAGGTTCCATTCTAGGCAGGGAGGGAGCATTAGCTTCTGGACAATCCACAAAACAGCTGTGCTTTTGATGTTCCCACAAAGGAGAGGTTTGGAAAAGACAAGACACTTTTTAGCACCATCAGAGTAAAATATTTATCTTGTTTAAATACACTGCTCCTTCTGTTAAGATTTCTGCCCAGAATGTTTTGGGACACATGCAACCAGCACAGCTCGTGGGATAGTCACTCTGCAGTAACACAACAAGCTGCTCCAGCTTCTCAGTCAGGACTTTCCTGGATTAGTTGTCCATAGAAAGGTTTGAGAGTCAAAGTGAGAGGTGGTCTCTCTTCAACTTGGACTATATCATCTGTTCTTTAGTGAGCATCCTTAGAGGAGCCGGATCCTTCCCTTGCTGAGACAATTTTATTTCAGTGTTTTACACTAATAGACTGGGAAGCAAAACAGTCCTCACATTTTCCTTGGTGCCACTGGCAAGTCCAGCTGGAACTTTGTGGGAAAACAGCAGATTTGAAGGAGTTTCCTAGCTCAGTTTTGGAAACACAGGTGAAGTTACAGGTTGAATCTTACTAGTTTTATAACTTAGTGGGATGAAGAATAACCACTGATGCCAACTGTGTTACTGCAGGACCAGGAGGACTTGGCCAGCATCAGGTCTTTATTGTACTATGTATTATGTATAGCAACTGAATACAGACCCTGGTCAGCCACTTCTTTTCAGGTACCTTGATAATGGGGGACATGCCTGAGTAAAAGAGACAGACACAAGTATGGAAGGAAAATAGATCTGTCCAAAACCACAGAGGAGGCCAATTACAGAAGTAAAGTTAGAACTGTAAGTCACCAAATTCTCCCCTCAGTGGCATAGTCCCTAGGACTGACCCCCTCATTCCCAGCCAGCATGAAATAGTATACACATTTTGTGACCTGTCATAGACAGACAGGGATAAGGAATAAACATACCAAGGACTCCTCTGTATTAAAATAGGCCCAGGAAAAATTATGTTAAAATGGTTTGTGCTATTTATGGTGATATGTTTCAGCACTGGTGTCATCCATGGAATGGTTGGCAGGAGGAACCTTTTTTCATTTGGACACAGTAATATTTGGGAATCCTGTATGGTCATAAAGCAGTCATCAGTGTTATCATCAAAAGTAAAGGAAGACCGTAATAGGTATTATTTGTGTTGGCTCAAGGAGGATGTTCTGTAGCAGATGCTAATGAAGCCCCATCTCCGATGGCAATGGTGAAGAGGGGAGAGCCTGAAGTCTGTCCATCTCTCTGTCACTTAATGGTAATGCAGAGAGCAAACTATTACCATGGACTGAGCAATTCTCTCCCTTGCAGACACTGTCAGCAGAAGTCTGAGAGCAGAAGTCACTTTTTGGTTAATAGCTGCAGATAGATCCCTCTTCCATGAATTTGTCCAGTCACTTCTTGAATCTGTCTGTGTTCAAGTCAGATCCCTTCTGCTCCAGTCTGGGCTCCTGTCCTGTCCCCTGATGGTGAGTTTTCAGATGCTGCATTGCTCTGCTCTTCTGCAGGGACACAAAGTTTAATTTCCCAGAGCTGCCACAGTAGCATTAGCCTCCAAGGAAAAAAACATTTCAAAAAGGGAGGAGAAAGAGTAAAAAATTTGAACTGGAGAAGCAATGAGACAATTTAACAACCAGCAGCTTTTTCCTATTTGGTGTCCCAAAATTTTAGGAGTAGATGAAAACCACAGCATGCAGGTGATCAAATGGACTACTTTCCCTCCTAAATCATTGTAGGAAAGAGGGACTAGCTGGCATTTGTCACGCCCGCCAATTTGGTTGAAGTGGAATTTGAACCACGCTGCTGGAGATATTAGACAATCTTCTTTCATCTGGCTGTGGGTCGTGTCACATGGTCACCATATGTGTTGTTCCCCAGCACACACACACACACACACATCTCACTCTACGCAGCTGTCTAAACAAACATCAGCTGCCTTTTTTCAATCCAGGAGAGCTTCAGCTCTGGAAACAGTGGAGATCCGTAGGCTTTTCTAACAGGATTTCACATTGCAGATTATCTTTAATCCAATTCATCTCTGACTGATACAATACTTGGAAGCCTGTGGCCCATCTGCAGAGTATGCTAGATGGAAACTTCTGTTAGCTGTGCTGGAACTGCTTTCTCTGCTGGGCTGTAATAACAAGGAAAATCCTGTAATGATCTTCCTCAACCATTGAAGTGCTTTGTTGTGGTCATGAACAAATCTGAATTTATGGCAAGAGCATTAGATTGTGTACAAGGAATAGATTTTACTTGACCTCTTGAAGTCTTGCATATTAAATTGTGCTCTTCTTAGTTATTCTGGAAATGAATGCCAGAAAAGAACATTTTTGGTTTTTAAAGTAGTGCTTAGCCTTAGGATTGCACCAAAGACCCAGAAAGCTCAAGGCAGAAAATGCAAAAATGCACAATGCAAAAAAATTGAGAACTTTCTAATCCCTCAGGACAGAGGAGCTGGTCACACACTGCTGTCTTGTCCTAATATCTCTAGGAAAGGGGCCAGTGCCACAGTACAGCATTGAGAGAAGGGCTGGGATGCTGGACATTGCTGTTCTGATTCAGGCCACTATGGGATGTAAAATGCAACAAATGTTCTTTTTTTTTCCTTTCTTTCCATCTTCCTCTCTTTTTTTTTTTTCTCCTTTTGAGGTAACAGCTAGGTACCTCAAAAAGAAACCTGACTCATAAAATAAAAATGCTCTGGCTGGAAGTTTCCAGTCATCTTGTAGTCAAAACAAGGGGAGTAGCCTGGGCTAATGGTAAAGGTAAGATGCTGCTGGGCAGAAACAGAAGTGATCTGTGCTCTGGTACGGTGGCCACAGTGGCTCTATTTTTAGTCCTAGTGCACTGGCTGAGTTCAGGGGCAGGCTTTCTTTGGAGCTTGCTTCATTCCTTACTGGTGTTTCCAGCCCAGGTACAGGATTCCTGCTACCTCCATTGGGCCTGTGAGCAAAACCACAGTGGCTGTACGAGTGCCGGGGAAAGGGAGGTTTAAGCAGCGCCAGTAAATGACACGTTCCCTTCTGCCTGAAACCCTAGCTCCTGTTTTCCAGCAGGGTACTCAGGGAGGAGGCAGGGAAGACAGAAGCATTTGTCCGGAGATGCTGCAGTCCCTTTCAGATCCTCTACAGACCACCATTTTCCTTCTGTTTTTTTCCTCCCTTGCCAGTTAACATTGCCTGTTCCCTCCTTAGCCACAATCCCCATGAAAACACCCACGCTTCCAAATGCTTCTTGTTCCTTTATAGCCATGTTATCATGCCGCCCTTATCACCACAAAGTTTTAGACTTCTGGTAGTAGAGGTGACTTGTGTCTATGACACTGCTCGTTCTCTTCATCTTCTTATGGGGCTAAATTATCTGACAGCAGTGGACTGCTTGTTTTGATAGGGTTTTATCATACAAATGATGTATGTGGTTTGTGCGTGCAGGAGGGTATATGTGTATGTGCTGATCTAAGTTTGTTTTAGAAGAGGCCCCCAGTTCATAACAACCTAAAGCTGCTGACCTCCAAGATATGTTGTGTAATCAATGGATTTCCTTGGGGTTCGGAAGGGATGAGGAGTAGCTGGTCCTATGAAGCTTTTTCTTTGGCAGCAGGGCTGAACTCATGCTGCTGGATTTTGTATTACTATTGCTGTTTCTCTAAAAACGAAGCCCACAAACCTTAGAAAAGCTCAAGTACTAGCTGTAGCACTTAGACAAGATCTAGTACTGTGCAAAATGCAGTAAAAACCCATCCTAAGAAAAGATAACTGTGCCCAAATGAGCTGGAAGAATGATAGTGACACCTACCTTTTTATTAGTTCATTGTATTTTGAATTCAGAGATTTTCCTGCCAGCCATAATCATACTTCTGTTTAAATCTTAGTTTTCATTAGGATGAAATAAGATAGTAATGGGTGAAAACAGCAAACGTTTTTAAAGGAAAATGTGTTTTGAAAAAGTGTTTTGCCGTATAAGAAAAATATACTGGAAAATCTTAGCAGTCGCAAGGTAAGGAGAGAATAATGGCATAATTTAATTCAGTAGTTTATTACAGAAGTGTACTAACAATGTAAGAATTCCATTTCTAACAATCACAATGTTTAGACTGCAAGAGAGACGCTGGGTGTGATTATTCATCATGCTCCTTACAATCCCAGGGACTATGGGAGCCTTCCAGAGGGTAAAAGTTTTCCCTGTAGAGTAAATCACAGACAAGGTAGGGAATTACATTTATACAGGAGGATCAGAAGCTCAGAGACATTAAAGGTGAGACATCTGAAAGTGCTTGAACAATGCCTCCTTTGAAACATTCTATGACACCATCAGAATTAGGACAAGTATCATACCCTTTGAAGATACCACTTAAAAAGCTTTCGAAAATCTGTCAGTAATTTGAACCTCTTCTGCCCTATCTCAGACCACAGAATCCACTCCTTCCCTCTCTGGCAGTGTCAGCAACAGACGAGCTACTTTCTCCCTCCCATTCAGATGGCCATGACCCACAGCACTATGGTCAGTGTGCAGTTACTGCACTGTAACGAGCCCACTAAGTGCTTTTTCAGAGCAAAGTTTAGGATTCTCAGCATGGGCCAGGAGACATCTCATCCCTTTGGCAGCATCGGGCAGTGTGAGAGTCCAGGGTAGCAGCTGGAGGATGGTGGGCTGGGCCCTGCTGACGCAGAGGCCGCTGGCTGGCAGGCGTTCAGAACCAGCATCATTGGCTTTTGTGTAATTACCCCTTCGTTCCAGGGATATCTCCAAGCCAGAATGGCATGAGAAGCCTTCGTCCCCCAGCTGTGTCCCTCCCCCAGCCCATCCAAGGAGGGTTCCACATTCTTTGGTTGCTAAAGTGGTGTGGGTATGTGTGTGTGTGTGTATCCCTGTGCTAACAGATATGTCAGGAAAGGAACCTCCTGTTAAGTTAAAATGCAACCGAGAGAGGCTTCCTTGCAAGATCGCATATGTTTTCCTTAAGATAAGACTTTAGAGGGATAATATCGTTCCCCACACAAAGATTTTTCAGCTCCCATGACACCTGAAGCAAACAAACGTCTTGTGGCCCAGCATTGATAGATGCAACATTAAAAGCAATTTGATATCTCTCCAAGGCTAAAAGGAAAGAGCCTTCTCACATGCTGTACCAGAGGACTTGTGATGAGGGAGTTTTGTTCTTCCAGCCCTGGGAATCATTCTGCTCTCTTCCCTTAATGTAAATTTGTTGATGTGGAGGGAGTTGCATCACTGAGAACATGGAGGGAATGAAGCTTTCTGTTGTGACAAGACCAGGAGGAATGAGAGATGAAAAATGTTCCTGGAAAGAATTTAAAGTCTCCTTTAGACACAGAGAAATCCATGTCATCCTTCTGCTCCTGTTCCCCTCATTGAATGATATTAATTCCCCACATCCATTTATCTCATGTCTTCATCTCAGCCTCTCAGCCACTCCATGCTCCCAAGGGCTGACTTGTTGCTCCTCTGTGGGAGCGCTTCAACTCGTATCACTACTGTATTTACAGATGTGGTCTCATGCCAATTCATCTGTTTCCTTCTATATATGATGTGCCTGAAAATGGCCAACTTCTAAAGCATTGCTTGTATACTCTGCTCCCTAGACTCCTCTTCTTCCTATCGCCACAAAGAAGCTCTGTTCTTCTTCCCTCAGCCTTTCAATACCTGAAGTCTCTGTGACCCTTTTTATTGGTTACCCAGACTCAAAGGATCATTGCATGATCGGTACTCTTAGACAATCCCCACAGCTCTTTGTGCATTGCAGGGTCTGCTCAAAGCACCATTCCTGGGAGAAATGATGCCTCTCTGAAAGGTTACGTGTTAGATGTTTAATTAAATAATGGAATTCCTTGCCATGTGAAGCAATAGAAGTGAAAAGTTTATATGAGGGTCAAAAATTAGCCAAATTCATGGCACAAAAATCCATCAAGTCCTTTTAAATCCAAAGACACTATCACTGGCTCCAGAATTGCCTGAATTTACAATTTCTGAAATTTGGACAAACGTCATAGAGAAGCAGAACTATCTTTGCTTTGGTCCTAGACTGCCTTGTAGCAATCTACACCTGGGTGCCCTGGGAGAAAGCATATGCTCGTAGATTGGCTTTAGGCCTGAGGTGCTCCAGATGTTATTCGAGTTTCCTTGGCATTACTCTGCCCAAATTCACCTCTCACTCTGTTTACTCCTCTGACTTTCAGCCTCCTCTACCAGTCCGTTGCAAGAACCTTCTTCCCTACAGCCTCCTTCCAGCTTTCTGCTTTCCTTCTCAGTCTGAGATCTCTCCCCCACACCGTGCTTAATAGCTGGGGGAGAAAACAATTACTTATCATGTAAATCTGCAAAACCTCTTAGGGTTCAAGACAATTTACATAACAGAGGCCGCGCACCTTAAAGCAATACCAGTCCCTCCGGGGGAGCTCACGGAGGAAGTTACTCATTTTGCGGTTCAGTCAGTTTGCCCAATGATTTCACATTTCAATCCACAGTTTGCTAACCTCTCCTTTGGAAATGCTGATGAAAATCTCGTGGAGTTCAGTTTAAGGTTTCTGGATTGTAGTCCCTGCAGGTGACTTTTACTTTTCAGTCTGTTTGGCTGCTGCTTTTCCCCGGGGGCTGTGTTCCTCCCTCCCCACCAGCCAGTTGTGCAAGAGGCTCCCTTTGCCTTGACTCACTCAGCGGCGGGAGGGATTCAGGGCTGAGGTGCAGGACACTCCTCGGTGTTTGCCCGGGAAGCCTGTCCTTTACTACGGTTGCACTGCCGCCGAGGGAGGGCTGATAAAATCACTGCATTGTTCTTCCCTGGGATCCCTAAGGGTAGTGTTTTGGGGAGGAGCTCCTGAAGGTATGTTTAACTAGTGAGCAAAACAACTTTAACAGAAGACCCATGGAAGCTTCTGCCTGAAACTCACATTCAAGCTTGCTTCTCCTCCGCCTTTATTTTGGAGGCAATTAAACATTTCCTTCTGGTTTCTTGATGCTCATGATGCAAGGGGGATAAGGAGAGAGGGGTCGATCAGTTAAATATACATTTGAGCCCATTTTATTCCCTTTTATTTTCTTTTTGCTTTTCTTTTTTTGCCTAACTCGGGACAGGAGCTTTCTGGAACTGGATTTCTGGATTTGTTTCTCAGTGTACAGACTGGACCTCTAAAGTTTTCTCAGAGCAGCTAATACCTGTTGATATATATTCAGTCCCACAAGCTTTTACAAATTCAGCAGTTCTTAGTAGACATTCAGTTATATTTCTTCTTACAAACACAGTTCATTTCCCTTCAGAAAATTAATAAAAAATCATACTAATACTAATTTCAGTAACTACATTTAGGTCATCTTTCACTTACAAAATCTTGCAGCCAGAGTTCAGGATACAGGTATCTGCTGATGGTTTGCATGCTAGATCTATCAGAAAGTCTTCCAGAAATTCAGCTACTATAATGATTGCTGAACATTCAAGAACTGTAATATGGCATTAGGTGATCATTTTGACAGTAGCCAGTTCATAATGAAGATCTGGAACACCTTGCTGGGGGAAGTTATGCTTGCTTAAGGGATTCAAAGGATGACTGGACAAGGTGATGGGGAAAGATCTATCAAGGGCTATTAAATATAAAGCAACCATGTCTGGCTTAGAAAGTCCTTGGAGGCTGGCAGTTTTCAGAAGTGTTGCTGTATATTTTCTCTGCTCTTATTCTTTTCCCAAGACATCCATTGTTCCCATATGTCTTCTCCTTAGAAATTGTCATCAACCCATCCCTAAAAAATCCTAAGAGTAATACTTTAAAAAGGGGGTTTAAAGAAGAAGAAACCGAGGAGAAACCTAACAAGTATAGAGATAATAAATTCAAGAATGGGACAAAATATTAATTTTTTAAAAAAAACCTGAAGAACAGGGATGCAGAGAGGGGTACTGAAAGGTACAGTCCTTATGCAGCATCGGCCACTCACTGACGTTGTCCAAGGAACCCCAGCAGCAATCCAGGGCTGGAGATGGGTGGGACTTGGCAGAAAACACTGGTCTGGCACGGCAGCTCTTCTCATCTCCATCCTGCTGAGCTCGTCTTCCCGAATATTTCACGAGACTACAAACTTCAAACCTGTTTTACTTGAGGTGAAATGTGGCTTCAGGACATTGTGATTGAATAACCTATTTCAACCTGGTGACTCATAGGTTGGGTTTGTTTGTTTGTTTGTTTGTTTTTTCCTTCTGCTTTTCCTAGAAGACCAACTTTGTGGAAAACATCTTTTCATCTGACACCAGTTCAAATGTAATTTAATTTTAGTTTTGTTAAGACTGACCTCATCCTATGCTTGTCCAGAACTACTTGCTGATTTAAAGCTCCATTATCCTGACCACATTCATATGCGATAGGCACAAGACATCACTTAGCCTAGAGAAGGAACCTCATTAAAGAGAGGAAAAGCCTGTAGGCTTCCAGGGAGCCATTTTCACAAGAGATATTTGCCTAAAACTTATTATCTGCTTAACGTCTTTTTTTGTCTGTTTCCTGCGTTTGAAAACATAGCCCTGAATGTAGGTCTTTATGTGGTCCTTTTGATGTGTGCTGGTGACCTGTGATCCTCACCTCTTGCAAATGAAGGGGTCTCTGCACCTGCACGCCTGGCAGACCTGTTCAAGAGGTGAGGCAAGTCAAAGGGAAAGCACGAGACCTTGCAAATGCAGCTGTTTTATCCAGACACTGGTTCAGTGGTCTGGCTTTGCAGGCAGCAGGGAGATGACTTGGCTGAAGAGATCTACAGCTCTACTACAAAGATGGGAGAAGGACATAGCATTGTTTCTCAGTTGAGCCAACTGCTGCAGAGGAGCTGCATGTGTGAGACCACTGGGGAGTGCAGCTGGGTGGCACTGCTTTGAAGGCAGTGGCTGCAGTTCTGATGTACTGGGTGGGAAGAAAAGCGTGTGCTGAGAATGGGTAAATCAGCAAGGCAAGCCTAACTGCTTTCCCTTTCCACCCATACTTAAGGGTCAGCAGCTGAGCAAAAAGGTGAACACGGCTCATTGAGGCCAAAGTAGAAAGAATGGAAACACGGAAGGTGGTGGAAGAAGGATGAGTCATCTCTTTTGGGGAATGTCATAGTGCAGTCGTTCCCAACGTGGAGTCCCTACAGTGAGTTAAGTTGGAACAAGTCCCTCGAGCCATAAATCTAAGTTTTGAATGGCTCTAAACTGTTCCTGGGTGTGCAGAGAGCATTCTAAAGGAGGGGGTGGTGTCCACATCCTAGTACTCCCTTCCTATCTGGGCACCTAAGCATAGGTCATAAGAAGAGGATGTGGTGCCAGTTCACTGCTGCTTTAAAAGTAGGATTCCTGTGCTGTTTCCCATTGTCCTCAGCCAACCCTCTAAGCAAAAAAAGGGTTGAGCTATCGGAGGGGACAGGTAGGGACAGCCTAAATGGAAAAGAACTCGAGGAAGCCAAATGACAAATAGAGAGTTTTGGAAATTCTGCCAAGTTCCAGAAAAATCCCGGGCAGAAGCTTTGGTGTTGGTTCTGTTGTAAAGGTCTGAACGTCCTGAGGAGTCTGAAAAAGTCATCCAGAATATCTTGGTGCAGAGCAAGGTGGCAAAATGAAGGATGCATCACTCTGCGATGGCCTCATGAAAGAGCTTTCAAATGACTGTGGCCTTAGTTGCAATTCCAAATCCAAAGGAGAGATTAGGACCTCTGTATATTTGGAGTTTGTGAAACAGGGAGAGTCTCTGCCCTGTAGATCCAGTATCTGGAGACTGAACTTTTATATGAGAGCTGAGGAAAGATCAGCCCAATGCCAGGAAAGAATCCTCCACCAGTGACAGCAGAATCAAATGCTCTCCTGGGAGAAGTCCGGTTATGCAACAGGGACCTCTGAGAAGATCTTGAAACTGAGTCCCGGAGACTGTTGCTCATCAGCCTTAGAAAAAAATACGTCTGTTGGAAGGCTCTGCATTTAATTGCAGGGGAAACTTGATCAGAGCAGAAAGGAGATTCCCAGCCTCTGGCTAAGCTGTTGGCTTTACTCGTTGGTTTCTATCAACCCTGTGCTTCTCAGAAAGTTCCTTTCAGGTGCATCTTCCCTGGAAGATTAAATGCCTCTGTACAGATTATAGTGCTGGGGATTAATTGCCCCCTGAGGCTGAACAACTGAGCTCTTAGGCCATGTGCACAGGATGCAAACCACATATAAAGAAGGAAGCAGAGAGGGTTTGCACACAAAGCAGTTGGAAAACATATTATTTAAGGATAGTCTAATCTCTTACTTAAGGAAGAGAAATGGAGGAGGAGTACAGAGCACAAACTGACCTAGGCAGTAAGAAATACTTGGTCCTAGAAAGACACCCAAATTCTAGCTGTTGCAGGAATCTGGGACTTAATCCAACTCCACTAAAGTTGATGAAAAACTTGTGAAGGTTGCATCCTCCATGCTGCAAGAGGTGAAGAGACATTTGAAAGATGGGAGACAAGGGGGAGTAAAGATTGCTGAAAGTAAGAGAGAAGCCTGAACTGAGAAATTCACAGAAGCAAGCGGATTTCAAACCCAGGGAGACTTTGAAGGGCTGGAACTGAGGATACTAGTTTGGACAGTGACCAAGAGAGAGGAACTGCCTCAATATTTTGATCAGAATCTTGCTTCCGAGTCTGGTGTTCCTGCCCTCCCTTTCCCAAATTTATTTAGGTTTACTAAGAGCCACTTCCTAGATCCTATCTATTTAACTGGCTACGTCCATATTTGTGCAACAATACGTCCTTATGCAGCTCTCTGTGCAATATTTCAGTCTTGGTAGTAACTTCAGATGCCCTGTGTCATAGGGTGCATTGGGCTGTTGCTGGTGTGGTACCGCTTGAGCTCCTCTTTACCCTGTCAGATGTGGAAATGAGCTTTGAAAAGGCTCTGCCTGTAGGACAGAGATCCATGACCTGCAAGATGGGAGCAGATGTGTTAGATGATATCTAGAGTTCACTCACAGATTAAATAAACCATTGTGATAATATACCAGGACTTGTGGTTATGGCAGACAGCACACTTCTCACATGAGAGTGAGTCACATAGTGGGTTTGTTTTCTTCCCGTTCATTTACCTCTGGTTTATCGCTGGTGGTGGGTAAACAGTGAAATGGGCTTCTCAGAGTGTGATCTTTACAAAGGCCACTGAAACACTTCCTCTGGAGAGCACTGGTTTGAGACAATTGGGGCTGAAGGGGGAGGCAATGTCCTGTTTGAATGGTTCTGGTGAAAAATCCAGATTCAGTGACACCAAACTCTAAATCTTTTTCTGTTACAGAAGGGAAAAAAAGAAGTTAGAAGTCAGAACACTTTTTTTTTGTTGTTTTGCAAATTAAATGCTTGGATTTTCCCATGTGAAAAGACTTTTCATGTCACAGAGTGTTTTTTGTTCCTTGTTTGAATTCTTGAAATGGAAAAGAAAATAGTTTAGCTGGTTTTTTCCCCATTTCATCAGATAGTTGAGAAAGAAATTTCAGGTCAAGCCAACATTTTAATTTGATATTTAATTTGGAAGTGGCAGGAAACTGAAATAGCCATCATTCTAGCAGTTCAGATTAGAATTCAAATTTTGTATTTCCGTGGAGCTCCCACTCCTCATCCCAGGAGTCCCCAGGCCTCTGCACAGTTACTGGAGAGGATAGAATAAGCACCTGGCCAGTGCATTGAAAAATGAGTGTCTGGTGCCCTCTATGGGTCCATCCAAACGGTGGGCCTGAGTCTGACCGCTGTATTTCACTTTCATGCCTGAAAAAAAGATTTAGGAGACTGTGAAATGAGCAGATTACCCCTCTGACCAAGACAACATTGATGAATAACTTGCAAGGTTTTTTTGAAACAAAATTTGAAACTGAGCTTTAGAAATTTTGCCCCAGAAAGCAGCAGCATGATTTGTTTTGGAAGATGGAAGCCGAAATAAATAAAAAAAAAATTTAAAAATGTCTTAATAAGGTCTAATATGGCATGAATGAAACGCGACATCCAGGAAAATAGGCGGCAGGGTCTTGCCCAGGACCTTCTCCTTAAACTAGACCTGTACTGCAGCTGAAGGTGCAACGTCTCTGTATCTGCATATCTAAGCTGGCTTAATGCACTCAGTTGGGGTAGTACCAGTGACAAAGCTGACTGTCTGAGCAGCCTCTGCCCACAGGCAGCCTTTCTTCTTTAGCAACTGGAGTCAATGTGTCTAAGCTGGCTGGAGTGTCGCTGGCCCCCAAGAGATGCTTCAACCTCACAGTTTAGGAACAGCTCTTGGTTTCAGTAAAATGCTCAAGGTGGAGGGAGCTGAAAGGTACGGTCTGCTGAGGGACTCCTAGGGGAGTTCTGCAAACCAATTTACAAAGGTGCCAGAAATAACATGGAGTGCTGGCTGGGATGAGAGCAGTTTTTGGTACTGAGACTTCCTGTGCAGTGCTGATAAAATAAACTCTACTTACCTTTCCCTGCTTCCCTACACTTATGTGGCTTGTTACAAAGTTCGTCTCTCCCACCTCTTCTTTCTCATTTGTTTCCTCCCATGAATATGAAGCTGGCATGGGAAAATGGATTGACGGACTTGAAAACTGAAGGTCTCTATGCTCAGACCTGGCAAAGCCCAAATTACGAGCAAGTCTAAAATCTCTCTTCAGCTTTTGAGTTGTGCTCAGAGAAGTCTCTCAAAGGGGTTCTAAGACCTGGGCATCTCACTGGTACCTAGCCTCTCTCAGGCTGTATGGGACAACAAGGTTCTTCCAAACTGTGGGCTGTGACAAGATAATGAACAGGATGCCAAGGGCTGAGTGTGGACCTGAGCTCCAGCAGAAGAAGCAACAAGACAGCACCAGCGGTGGGACCTGTGTCCCTGGCAGATAGATGGTTCCCATGGCGGCTGCTGCTTCCTGAATGAGTTGCAGAAAATCTGACTGCTGCACCCTGCCTCTCAGAGCAGAGCGACCCAAATCCAAAACCCTTGATGACATCTAAGCTCTGTCAGCATGTGGCAATCCTGTTGAATTTCTGTGGCCACAGCCCATCTCCATGTTGCCAGCAGCAACTTCCCATAGTCCTGTGCTTTGCCAGCACCAGTCCTGAATGAAAGAGATTGTATATTCACCTAGAATTGATTTTTTTTTTCTTTGACAGAAAGCAAGAGAGGTGCATACAGAGTCAAACTTACAGGGCCTGATTGATTTGAAAAGAGAGGGAAGGGAAAAAAAAGTCTTAGGTGCGGTTTACCTTGTAAAGTATGTGTTTCCCTGCTGGTGAGGTATGTATATGAGTTTCCCTCCAATTCAAAGCAAGCTCTGTTCATCTCTTAAGCTCCTGTGTTGCCAGGATGGGCACTTTATGAGGGAGCAATCCATTCTGTGAGTGGGAGCAAGGAAGAGTGAGGTTGCAATGTGCAGCTGACCAGAGACATTTTCCTGCTGCAGGTTATTGGGTCAGATGGTGTGGCTTATTGCTAGGTTTCTTCAGCAATGCAGAGACCTTAATGACAGCAAATGGTTTGCAAATGATTTAATCAGATCCCTTGTGTGTCACTGATGGATCCCACCTTGTGCTGACCTGAATCATATGAGAATTCACCACTTCCCCTGGTAGTTTGTCCTAAAATTAATCATCCTCTCCAGTCAAAATGTGTCTTTTATTTCTCAGTATCTGGGTCTGCCTTTCAGGAACAGACTGTAACTATGCCTTTCTCTGCTGGCTGAAAGAGTCCATTCACCTGGGGTGTTTTCACTGGGTGAAGATATTTTTATTTCTTCTAATCAACTTGTCTCTACCCAGTTTGATAACTAATCAAGCTCTAAATTAACTGTTAAGAAGTGTTTGTCTATCCGTTTACTTCTAATATTGTGGGTTTTCCCTCAAAAAAAACCCTCTCCAAACTTTGGTATGTATTTTAATAATTCACACAAGAATGGGCCTTAGTATTGTACCAAGAGTACACAAAGAGAGAGAACCACCTGCCTACATGGCTGTCTGTTGCTCTGTTCCTCTAGTCAAGTAAAAGCCATACATTTAGTTTCTTTCCATTTTGTCAGTGTGTCCAATTTAGAGTCTTCTGCAGATCTCAGGTAACTAAGTTTTGAGTAAAATGTGCCTTTATCGATATGTTCTAATGCCAATTTGAAGAGTAGTGGTAGGACACAGGACAGGTAGAGGGCAGAAAAAGTGGAGGCTGAAAAGGGGTGGGAGGCCAAGACCGGGTGGGAGGCCAGAGGAAAGTACAGGCCAGAAAAATTGGAGGCCAAAAAGGCGTGGGAGGCTGAAAAGGGGTGGGAGGCCAAAAATGGGTAGGAGGCTGGAGTGCAAGTAGAGGCCAGAAAAAGTTCAAAGCTGAGAAGTGGTGGGAGACCAGAAAGTGGTGGGAGGCAAACAGGAAGTAGAGGCCAGACAAATTGGAGGCAGAAAAGGGGTGGGAGGCCGAAAAATGGTGGGAGACCAGAGGGAAGCAGAGGCAAGAAATATTGGACGCCGAAGATGGTGTGGGAGGCCGGAGGGCAAGTAGAGGCTAGAAAAATTAGCGGCCAAAAAGAGGTGGGAGGCTGGTGGGCAGGTAAAGGCTAGAAAAATTGGAGGCTGAATTTGGAGGCCGTAAAGGGGTGGGAGGCCGTAGGATAACTAAAATTGGAGTCTGAAATGGGGTGGGACGCTGCATAGTGATGGGAGGCTTGTGGGTAGGTAGAGGCCACAAAAATTAGAGGCCAAAAAGGGGTGGGAGGCCAAAAAAAGATGTGAGGACAGGGGAAGCAGAGGCCAGAAAAATTGGAGGCCGAAAAGGGGTGGAAGGCTGAAAAGGGGTGGGAGTCCAGAGGGAATTAGAAGCCAGAAAAATTAGAGGCTGAAAAGGGATGAGAGGCTAAAAAGGGATTTGGAGGCCGAAGTGCAAGTAGGGGCCAGTAAAAACTGGAGGCTGAAAAGGGGTGTGAGGCCAGAAAGGGCTAGGAGGCCGGAGTGTAAGTAGAGGCCAGAAAAAATTGGAGGCTGAAAAGGGGTGTGAGGCCAAGAACAGGTGGGAGGCCAGAGGGAAGTAGAGGCCAGAAAAATTGGAGGCCGAAAAGGGATGGGAGGCTGAGAAGGGGTGGGAGGCTGGAGTTAATGTAGGGGCCAGAAAAAATTGGAGGCTGAAAAGGGGTGGGAGGCCGAAAAGGGGTGGGAGGCCAGAGGGAAGGGGAGACCAGAAAAATTGAAGGCCAAAATGGGGTGGGAGGCTGTAAATTGGTGGGAGGCCAAAGTACAATTAGAGAACAGAAAAAACGTAAGCCTGAAAAGGGGGAGTAGGCCTTAAACCGATGGGAGGCCATTGGGAAGTAGAGGCCAGTAAACCTGGAGGATGACAAGGGGTGGTGAGACCAGAGGGAAGTAGAGGCCAGAAAAATTGGATGCCTAAAATGGGTGGGAGGCTGGAGTGCAAGTAGAGGCTTTGAAATTTGGAGGCCATATAGAAGTTTGAGGCTGGAAAGTGGTGGGAATCTGGTAGGTAGGCAGAGGTCAGAAAAATTGGTGGCTGTAAAGGGGTGGGAGGCCAAAGAGTAGTGGGAGGCCAGAGGACAAGTAGAGAGCAGAAAAATTTGAGGCTGAAACGGGGTGGGAGGTAAGAAGTTGTGGGAGGCTGAAGTGCAAGTAGAGGCTAGAAAAAAATGGAGGCTGAAAAGGGGTGGGAGGCCAAAAAGCGGTGGGAGGCTAGAGGGAAGTAGAGGCCATAAAAACTGGAGGCTGAAAAGGGTGGGAGTCCACGAACAGATTGGAGGCCAGAGGGAAGTAGAGGCCAGAAAAATTGGAGGCCAAAATGGGTTGGGAGGCCAAAAATTGGTGGGAGGCCAGACGGAAATGAAGATCAGAAAAACTGGAGGCTGAAAAGGGGTGGGAGGCTGGAGAGCAAGTTGAGGGCTGAAAAATTGGAGGCTGAAAAGTGGTGGGAGATAAAAAAGGGGTGGGAGGCCAGAGGGAAATAGAGGCCAGAAAAATTGGAGGCCAAAAACTGGTAGGAGTCCGGAGGAAAGAAGAGGCCAGAAAATTTGGAGACTGAAAAAGGGTGGGAGGCCGAAGTGCAAGAAGACGCCATAAATATTTGAAGCTGAAGAGGTGTGAGAGGCCTAGAAGTGGTGGAAGGCTAGAGGGAAGAAAAGGCCAGAAAAACTGGAGGCCGGAATAGGCTAGGAGGCAGGAAAGTGGTGACAGGCCAGTGGAAAGTAGAGGCCAGAAAAACTGGATGATGAAATGGGGTGACAGGCCGGAGGGTAAGTAGAGGGCAGAAAAATTGGAGACTGAAATAGGATGGGAGGCTGCAAACGGTTGGAAAGCTGGCTGGTAGGTAGAGGCCAGAAAAAACTGGAGGCCCAAAAGGATTAGGATGGCGGAGGGAAAGTAGAGACCAGAATAACTGGAGGCCCAAAAAGGGTGGGAGGTCAAAAAGGGTTGGGAGGCTATTGGGTAGGTAGAGGCTAGAAAAATTGGAGGCAGAAAAGTGGTGGGAGGCTGAAGAGGGGTGGGAGGCCAGAGGACAAGTAGAGGGCAGAGAAACTGGACACTGAAAAATGGTGGGAGGCCAGAGGATAAGCAGATGCTGAAAAGGGGTGGGAGGCTGTAACGGGTTTGGAGGCCAGAGGGAAGTAGAGGCGAGAAAAAATTGGAGGCTGCAAATGCGTGGGAGGGTAAAAAGTGGTGGGAGGCCAGAGTGAAGTAGAGGCCAGAAGAACTGGCGGCCGAAACAGTGTTGGAGGTCAAAAAGTGGTGGGAGGCCAGAGATAAGTAAAGGCCAGAAAAATTCAAGGTCAAAAATGGTGTAGGAGGCCGGAGGGAAGTAGAGGCTAGCAAAATTGGAGGCGGAAAAGGTGTGAGAGGCTGCAAAGGGGTGGGAAGGTTGTGGGTAGGTAGAGGCCAGAAAAATTGGAGGCTGAAAAGGGGTGGGAGGCTACAAAGCGGTGGGAGGCCAGAGGAAAAGCACAGGGAAGAAAAATTGGAGGCTGAAATGGGGTGGGAGGTCAAAAAGTGGTGGGAGGCCAGAGGGAAGTAGAGGCCAGAAGCATTGGAGGCCGAAAAGGAGTGGGAGGCTGAAGGGAAGTAGAGGCTGTAAAATTTGGAGACTACAAAGGGGTTGGAGGCCAGAGGACAGTATATTTAGTTCCTTTCCAGTTTGTCACTGTGACCTCTCAAGAGTCTTCTGCAGATCTCAGCTCATCAAGTTTTTCCTAAATGTGCCTTTATCAGTATGTCCTTATGCCAGTTTCTCTGTGAAAAGCTGCATTTTGTAGTCAAACGCACACCCAGACGTTGCACATTACATTTACCAACCATCTATACAGCTGATACCAGGTTTGTGTAGCAAACTCTATTTTCCACAAAACTTTCTTGACTGGCACTAGTTTTATTTTCAGCCTTCCATTCCTTCTTCGCCTTTCAGCTGAATCATCTCTTAAATTTTCCATTTTCTTGCCTGTGCTGGTTTCAGGCTCCCTGGATTAGAATTGGCGGGGTAAAACTGCTTTTTCTTTAGGAAGCTCACCCTGTATTTACCACGTGTCAGCCCTCCTGCGTTTCTCCGCCTTTTTTGACACGCTTATCAGCTACTGGCATTTGGCTAAGTCATTGGTAGCTTGCAGGTGCACAGACACCAGACTGAGGTGAAACGTCCTTCTCCCTATTGCTGTCCTCCTTTAGAAGTATTCCAGATCCCAAGCTGAACTACTTGCTGCGTATTTTTGCTTTTCTCAGTTGTCTCTTATCAACAATTTTACACTCTCCGATAGTTAATAGACAATTGTAGTTGTTGCAATTTCTCTCATTACATTTCTGCTTAACTGCTTGTCTTTGGCAGTAATTTTCCTGATATCTTTTGCCTCCTTTATCAGTTACCTGCAGTTCATAGCTTCTAACTGATAGTTAATGCTGCCTATTCCTTCTTTAAAAGAGCGGTTTCATGTAGCTTTTTCTATTACTGTTGTCTTTGTGTCAGAGTTCGGCTTTTAGCCAAAGCTGTCCTTGTTCCTTGATTGGGAAATTAGTGGCTAATTAAAATGTAAATAAATAAAGAGGAGGAGGTGGTTAATGATGCAAAAGTTGGCTGAAATAGTGATCCCCTTTAAAAATAAATCCTATTCCAAGAGAAATATGCAAAGTCAGGTCAGAAAGACCAAGCCTCAATAACTGTGTTAGGGGAACACGTGAACATACAGAGATAAGAAGTTATTATGCATCCTAGGATGTTTAAGGAATAGTTTAATAAACTTAAGCCTTTGATGGGAGGCATTGAAAGAGCAGAGAAAAGCAGCACAGTCCATCTTCAAGTTAAGAAAAAAGATTACAAATGTTGCAATTGCTTTTCTAGTGATCTGTTCTGGGGCTGCCATACCTGAAGCGGATCTTCTTGTCAGATTGGATTTTTGCTTCAATTTTAAAAATGAAAATCAGCAGTATAGATTCATAAGAAGTTAATCTTGCCTGGAAAATCTGTAATTTTTTTTAACAGATTACTTGGATTTTAGGGAAATAAATAATCACAGTGTCTTGCAATGAAACCTACTTAGGTGATCCACAGGAAGTTGTCTTGGAGAGCAGTTCTGTTGCTGGGCTGAAAATGCTCTCTAAGCGAGCAATGAAAACAGGCAGCTTGAAGATGCAGGGAGGGGTTTTTGGTGGGTCGCTGAAGAGATCAGCACAGATCTAGGTTCTTGACTTACAGAGCTGATTTTAAATGAAACAAAACAAATTTTCAAGTGCATTATATGTTCTTGGTCATGAAACCTGCTGCAGTCTTTAACTGGGAGATGGGATGATGGCTGATAAAGACAGAGATGGGTTGCTGAAAAGAAAGATAATGTAAGAGGGAGAGAAGCAAGCAAGCAAGTAGATTGTGGAAAAAAAAATCTGAAGCCAATCTATTTACTAGGAAAAGGAAGCTTATGCAGCAGCAAGAGTGGTGGAAATATAGGCATGTTTCTGGAGAGATGATTCTGGCACATAAAATGATTTGATGGGATGCAAGAAAACCGCCACGACTAAAGTTTTGAGGCTGCATATGCAAAAGGCGTCATCTTACAGAGCGAGGAAGTAATTGCTCCTCTGTTGTGGCTGTACCTGGCATGTGGGGCCAAGCACTGAATTGCTAATATCGACAAATTGGAGATAGTTCAGAGAAGAGCAAGAAAAAAAAAAAAAGATTAAATGATCTAACTTCGTTGTTTTACATGACTAATAGCCCGTGCTGAGTCCAGTGGAGTTACTGTGTGTTCACATCAGAGTGAGTGAGACCAGAGTCCGGGGCTCTCTCTGCATGAGCCTTCTTTAGTTCCATGTGCAGAAGATGTTTGTAGGCCCATTTGGCTGTTCCTGTCTGCCCTGGGCCAGTGTTTCAGTCAGTGAAAATCCAGTCCATTTCCCTTTGTCAGCAGTGCTTTAGAAACCTTCACAAAACCAGCTACCCATGGGGTAATAGCCACTCTCCATGCACAGATCAAGATCATGCAGGACATATGAAAGTCATCAATGAACACTAAATCAGCTTGTAAATGAGCACATATAGTTGCTTTGACCCTTGTCATCACACCCCCAAGTTGGGAAACCTGCTCTGTAGGAGCTGATCAATTGCATCCAAATTTTGGGACTTGCTAGAACTGGTAGGGTACAATTCCTGATTGCCAAGCAGCCAGCACAGTTAGGAAAGTAAATTAAAAACAGGAACATTTCACCAGAGCTACACTAGTTTGCAGCTACTGAAGAAGTACCCTCTGTGCAACTCTTACTGCCGGAGTCATTTGAGGAGGAAAATGGTACTTGAAGTGCAAAAGGACAGTAGATCCCACAGGAGCACAATGTGCTTCAGAACGTGTCACAGCATTACAGAAACATGGGCAACAAAGGCTATTCCACAGGAAACGTTCCTGATAGTACGATGTATTCAGGGGATGGCTATTTTTGGAAATAAGGGGGTAAGGAGTAAATGCCATCATAAAATTGCATGATAAGGATCCTGAGTTACCAGGTTAGGTTTGTTAATCTGTCCCATCTAGTTCTGCAATCCATGCCTTGGCACCACTCAATCTGCAAGTCCCTAATGAGGATGGCAGTTTGTACTTACTGTCTGTCTGGGCAGTAACTGGCTTGAGAGCAAGTACTGAGTGGCCTTATAGGTGAGAAACAAAACTGAGTTTTATAATCCCCCAAAACAGAAAATGCTGCAGATTTCTGTCTTACACCTGCTTTCCTGACTTTCTTCTCCCTGCTTTCCTGTGTCACTGTTCATACTGCACCGTACCGTTACTCTTAGCCTCCGGATGTCTTCTGTCCTAGCCAAGGTTGCCAGCACTGTGCCTCATGGCTAACAGTCTGCCTTAAGCAGGGGTTGATAGCATTTCTTCAGAGTCTTTCAACTCTTTACCCTGTCAGAGTGGGCCATCAGAGGTGGCTTTGAACTTGCTGTTAACTGACGGGTGTCCCAGATTTTCTGAAGAGAAGAGGAGGATTTGGCAATACTCCGAGATCTCAGTTGTGGAGACCTCATCATGTCCTTCTGTACCAGCCAAGACTCAGAGACATCGCGTGAAGAACTGACTAGAGCGCCTGCCATGACAGCTATACATTGTCCTGTCTTTTCAGGCATACAAAAGAGTAATGACAACTCTGTTGTAGACATTTTCTTTCGTGTGAAGTCAGATGTCGCCTTCATTCCAGACACGCTGTATTGATCTCCCCAGGGCTGCTGTTGTGCTCGGCAGCCGTGCCTTTCCAAGAGAGCGCATTGCCAGGGTAGCAGCATTTCTTTACCGCTGTCAGTACTGCACTGTCAACTGCCTTTATATGCTTGCCACCAAGGCATTTTTTTTTCCTAAAGCTGGCATTTGGCCTACCTAAGCAACCAGTAATGATCAGAATATTTCCGAGTGTGTGTACAATCGACAAATTATTGTTAGAAAACGACAGATTGCAGGCCAGCAGCTCTGTGATTTTTTGCCACGGAGAGCCCCGTGAGAATGGCTGTAATGGACCAGACCACAGTTCCATCAAACTCAGGATCCTATTTCCAGTTGTAGCTGAGAGTAAGGAATTAGCAAAGGGTATGAGAAGAGAGTCAGCACATGATACAGCTCTACTTACTGCATTCCTGACCTCTAACTGTTATCACCTTGAACTTGCTAAGGCAGGCACAGCCTGGTGGCAGCCTCAGTGGACTTCTCTTCCATGAGCTCGTTCACTCTCCCTTTGGGTCTGTGTAAATTCCTAGTGTCCACAATGCCTTGTAGCCAGGGGTTTAGCGGCTCATCTACCTGGTGTATGCAAAGACACCTTTTCCAGTCATTTTTGTCTTTGCTCCTAATAATGACATTTACTGCCCTTTAGTATTTGTAGTGTTGTACTCCTCTGGGTAGTGAGTCAGACTGACACACCAATGACATGCACCTGCAGAAATCCACGCTGGGGTATCGATGTTTACCTCCCAGCTCACCCACCTAGCAGAAAAGATTATTGACTTCGTATTTGGTAATTGAGATTGGCTGGCTATAATAGTTCTGCAAGAAACTTGTCTAGCACTGATCTAGTGACTACAGTCATAAGGTCGAAGGTATCTAATTCTGAAGTCTGACACATTCCTCAGATATTCACGTTGCCTTCTTGGCTGATTCTTTCTGCAATGTGCATACCATCATTTTGCAAGGAAAAATCTGATGTGTTCCTCAGGGTTATGCTGAAACACCAGAAAGACAACTGCACAGGGCATTGTCTTTTTGGTTTTTTTTTGTAATCTTGAGAACCCTTTGTAACTCTCTTTCAAATAAACAAGGGCAAATGAATGGGAATTGTGCATATTGCGTTAAATATTTCCTTTGTTAAAGCGTTCATGGCAAGAGATAGTTCTAAGTACTATGCTGTTTTCAGAAGAAAATTTTCACTAGCAGTTTGCTAAAGCAATTTCCTGACTTATTTTTAAAGAAACCAAAGAGCGCCAGATCTTTACCTTAACTATGTGGACACCGGTTGATCTCTGCCGAGCTGTATCACCTAGGAATCTAGGCCAACTCTTTTTATCTTTAGGTATTACTTACTGATGTCCCTGAATGAATAGGTCAATGTAGAAACAGATCTTTTTCAAGAAGAAACATGAACTTTTGTTTCATAGCCTATAGAGATGATATATTGGTCTGTTCAGTGAGCCTTCACAAACAATTTGAAGTAGTACAGTACAACACAAGCAACAGAAGCAGTAGGAGGACTGACATTTATCTTCAAATTCTATCAAATGACAATGAAGATATGTCTGTATGGGGGTCATGGAACCATAGCTTCTTCTAGACTAGCTAAAGATGTCTACTGGTAATCTGGTTGTGGACTACGGAGCTCAGTCCAGGGTACATTAACTATCTTACTGACTTTCACAATCACAGTGTAGCTGTACTCTCTCTGTGTGTGCAACATCTCTTTATATTTTTTCTAGAAAGAAATAGTTCATTGAATGAATGTCATCATCTTCTTCATAGGCAGAATCCTCATGGTTTGCTCAGATGTCATTTTCAGTCCTGAAAGATTTTATTTGTTCACTCAGCTGGATTGCTTCTAGCTGTGCAATATTTGAAATTTGAGCTGTGCTGTGATAAGCATATGATGTCACTTCTCTTCCCTGATTAAAGGAATACAATTCTCAAGGTTTGGTTTCTGGAGTGCATAATACATTTAAAATTCACTTTTAAGGTCAACGTTGTAAATGGTATAAACTGATGAGGCTATGTTATCTTAAATGTATAATAGACAGCCAGGATATACCAGAGAAATACAACACTGTCAACTAAAATAACAATAGTTCTGTGAGTTTTAGGCCTCCTTTTAATCCATAACACTAGTCCAACATTTTGCTGTGATTTTTTTCAATACCATATGGGCCTCATTTTCTTCTCATGTGTACTGTACGTACAGATGCAACAGCACTGAGTTCAATGGAGTTATGTTTTGATTTAAACAGGTGTCAGGTCTCAGTCTAGCAAAGCACTTAAACACGTGCTTAACTTGAAAGCAGGAATGTGCTAATACAACTTCTGATTCTGACCTTGAAAACGTTCACAATCTGCTTGAATCCTTACTATCATAAATGAGAATCAGGAAAATAATTACTTTGTTTCAGCCACTCAAGAAACAAAGTAATTGCTCTAAAATCATTGTCATTTGTCCACAAAGAAAACTGTTGTTTCACAGAATAATAGTAATGTTTGAGTTAATATAAACTGTTTTATATCTTTTTTTTTTTTTAATCTCTTTAGGAAGGTGGAAATGGACTCAACTTGGGCAATTTTTTGAATGGCATGTGTTGACATTTTTGTTCTTTTGGAAATGACATTTCAGTTTGAATTTTGATGAATTTTATAATTTTAAAAATTGTATTTCTCTCCCTTTCTGGAAAATTAATTTAATTTATGCTACCAGACGTGACAGATTGTCATGGTAAGATGTTAAACGTAGCTGAGTAGTGCAATATGACACAGCTAGAGTAGAGTACTACTGATATGGGTTCTCTTCTGAGCATCTCCAGAAAATTCATCAATACCTATCAAAAACCTGCAATTTGTTGAGAATTTATGAATTAGCCATGCAAATTAAGTCTCCCTTTTAGTTAATTCAAGAGCTCCCTATGTGCAGGGTGAAGGCTAAAGGTATTTGACGATTCAGCCTCCACATACCTTTAGCAAAACCTCTGTGCCAATATAAATGTAAAATATTGACCAAATATAAAATGCAGTAATTACATAACTCCATAAAGCATAGTTGAATTCCAATGTAAAATTCAGAAGTGAGGTGGATCTTCTTGACATACCAGGCAGAAGATCTATTAGACAGTTTAAAAAAATATCCTTACCTACTCTTTTTCCTGGAAAATATGCTTAAGGAGAAAAAAATCCTAAGCAATGTTTAGAGTGTGTCTAAAATTAAAACATTAGTGGTTTTATGGTGTCGGATTTTTTAAAATCTTTTTTTGTGGAGTTGCTCTGTGGATAAAGATGTGATGGTTTCATTAAGTTTACCATTCTTTTGGGTGATGAAGGTTGTGTTCAAGCTAGTAACACCAGCCTGAAGTTCTACAAAGCTCTCCATGAAGGTCAGCTTTCTCAGTTGCCTCTCTCCACTGCAAGCTATTTTCCTCCTTGTTCTGTTCCTTGCCCAGGCAGTCACACTGCATACCCATGAGTTTGCACCCAGATCCACGCCCAGAAGGATCTGAGCAGCCCCCTTGTTGAAGAAAGCCAGACAAGCAACAGAGGCTAGTTTGGTGAAGTGCCATTCTCTGTATTGGCGGGAGGCACTTGTACCAACAGTTTTATGATCATATCAACAGGGAGATAAATTCTCCAAATTCTTCATCTATGCTGGTTTAGGCTGCCTTGTTTCTTTAGATTTTTAGAAACATCTTTTCTCTGTGAAGTCTATATACCAATATGTTTAGGGATCCTTCTTTCAAGCCAGTAGTTGACAGGCACTGGCATTTGCATATGCAAATCCTGTTTGTGCAAAAATGGAAGGATTTCTACATGTGAAAACAGGTAAAAAACTATCAAGTTGTGTCTGCAGATCCTTGTTTCATTTGGTCTGGTACCAACTATTGTTCTGCACTGAGCAACATTTCATGCAACTCTGACTGCCCAACAAAACAGCTTAGGCTGAGCCCACGGAACTGGACAACATAAAATCCCGCTTCAAAGTTTTGATAAGAGTGTTAGAAGCATGTTCAGTCCCCTAGTTCATCATCAGAAACTTCATAACACAGATCTGCCAGTTTATAATCCTGACCATAAATCTGTAGAGAAAGCAAAATGAAAGCTCCTGCTCTGGAAGAAGCTGAACACGCTCAAATCATGACCATCACTAAGGTTTTGCCTTGAGTTCTGTGGGCGAGGAAGCTCCTGGTATCCCATAGTATTTTGGTGTGAGATGAAATATAAGGAAGGAGAATGATTCACATGACTCAAACACATCACCACATTTAGGGAGCTTGTTTACATAGGTGTTCTTTAGTCACTGAAGAGACAGTAGTTAAAGAGAGCAATAATTTAAATATTTAACATTGCTTCCCAGTGCTCTTTCCCAGGAGGATACCCCTGTTACATTAGAGGTTACCTTTTGCAGATGGGAATATCCACTGCAGTTGAAAAGGCTCCCCCAAATTACTAATGTAAAGCCTTTCTGCTTACTGTGGGAGGTGCATTTCAGAGTTTCTAGAAGACAATTTGCTAGTTGGGGGATGGAGAATGGATACCAGACAGTCACTGCCATGCTGTAGGAACCAGGTCTGACATGTCCTTGCAGTGGGATGTCCTGATGCAATATGTCCCCGTGCTCCACAGGCTGGGGAGCAGTCTCTGGGTGGCAATCAGTAGGTGGACACAGTAGCAACTACCAGCATCGCTCTGTTTCAGTGTAGACTTCTTTCTCAACTCCTGTGAGCACAACTGTGCTCATCTGGCCTCAGAAGTCCTCCTTTTTTACATGAGGCAATTCAGATCCTAGGAAATGGGAAAGGGTATTGTATTTGCATGGTTTGTGTACAGTCACAAGGCAGGTTGGACTTTGGTTTTCATACTGCAGTCCTTGCTGTATGATCATCTAGCAACAGACATGTCCCTGCTTCCATGTCTTTTAGTCCAAATGAGACAGCACAAGGAACATTTTCTGGGCTAGCTTGGTGCTGTTAGCACCTTTAGGAGCATCTGGTTGGTTTCTGCAACCCTTGATTTGTTGGCAAGCCCATGGTGTGTGCTCTTTACCTTTGGTCTCCCCCCCAAGAAAGGCAAGAAGGCAGCTTCATGTGCCAGGCGTTAGCCCGGGAACCTGACCCGAGGAAAACATGTCCCATTTGTGCAGTTCACTGTAATGGGAAAACATCTGTCCGTCATGTCACTTGAGATAAGGTGATTTGTGAGTGTTTACCTCAGGTGGATTCAATTTTTGATCTTGGAAGGAACCCAAGCCAGAGAAAGCTGTCTGCATACTGTGCTGTCCAGCCTGCAGAGCATGCACTGAGCAACTGGCTGCTGGAGAGATCCTGTCTCCTGGATGCTCTCTGGAGCCACTTTGAGACCCCCAGCCCCTCCCCACCCTCCTCTCACCACTAACAATAACCAGATACTCCTGTTTGCCTGCAGTATCTAAAAGAAGAGACCTCAATTAAACTGAATGTTTCCCATTATTTAGACTGATATGGAAATTTCTGTTGTTTCAAACTCATTGTGATTCATCTGTTCAATATTTTGTTTCTTTTGTTTAGGATTTTTTTTGTCAGCAAAACTTTTGTTAATTCTGTAATAGTACTCTGCTTTAAGGGAAGCTGTAAGGAAAAAGTGAGCCAGAGTAAAACCAGTTCCAGCTCCAGCCTCACACACGGCAACCAGATAGGGATGAAGTGCTGCCATATACTGTCGATGGCCAGGAGACCTTGCAGGTGAAATTTTCAAGTGCGCCTTGCTCCCTGCTTTGGCCTGACTTCGCGTCTGGGGAAGCCAATGATAGTTTTATCACTGACTTCACGCCAGCAGTGTTAGGCAGCTCTGTGGAATAGCGCAGGCTCATAATCTCGAAATGTGAGTTTCTGGACTGTGTTTGACAGTGAAGCACCTGCGTTCATTCAAGTCCTGACCCAGGGTTTCTTGAAGAGCAGCAGAAATACGAGGGAGAAAGGGAATTGTGGCATTTCTGGGGGCAACCAAACATCTCCCCTGGAGGATGCACGTTAGGTCTGAGATGTGCTGGGGGCTCACTGTGAAGGGCTACTGAGAGGCAGAAGCAGGAATAAATGTGTCTGCAACTGTACATAAAATCTGAATTCCTCTATCCAGAAAGGAGTTCTTAAAACAGAAGCCTGTAACTCTCAGCATGTTAATTCATCTAGAGACAGCTTTCCTTCAACTACTCAGTGGCCTGGCTTGCCATAGTGAAAGGAGATAAATAAAAGAGGAGTACAGAATGTGACATGTACGATTTAGAAATTTTCAAAATCAAGATGTTTAGGCAATTTAGGCAATCAACAAGAAAACATGATGTCGGAAGAAATGTACCCAAAGACTGTTCCTGTTCCAGATATGTCTCCAAACAAAGACAAAAAAGAAATGGTCATTTCTGAATTTTGACTGGTACTCTAATGTAATGCAACCTTCCCCAGGCATAGCCAGATAGTAAAAAGGGACAGGCTACATTTTCAGAGGAATAAAATCCTCTATTTAATTAATCCTATTTAGTAAGAATATATGTTCAAGCCCTCAGCCTGCCTTACACACTGGGTTGCTCAAGATGTCCTTGTTCATTCACAGATGGCATCAAAACAAGGGGAGGTGGGAATAAAGCAGCAAAGCACAGTTGAGGGGGAAAGGGAGGCAGAATATGGAAATAAAGAAGAAATACAAGAGTACTGCATCCCTGCCAAGAGGGTGGAAAAATAGGAAATCTGGGAAGATAACACCTGTAGCAGGATCTTTCAGGCCAAAGAAAGGGCAAGGACAATTTGTCTCTGTTTTCCACCTGCATATCTTGAATTCTTTGTTCAAGGATCTGCTGTAACAAGGACACAAGGCAGCCTTAGACTATGTACACACTGGCTTCTGCTGCCTTACACAGGCTTTTGGTCAGGACTGGAGTCATTGCCTCCAAATTGAAGTCAGGTATGAGGTTGACCTCAGCCTCAGGCTAAAAAGCCACTGGAATGCCTTAGAGACAGTGTTACTAACGGGTGCCTCCTGCAGTGAGGAACTGTTTATGCAGGCTTTCACAGGCTCAGATTGCCAGCACAAGGTGCAAGGAAGAAGGGAATTTGGCCATAATTCCCCGCTCTTACTTCATACGAGGCAGAGCAGTTCAGGAAGCAAAACCCACTAGCAAAACAGCCATGCCTTCGAGCATACTGTGTGCCTCTGTAGCCAGAAGCACTGAGCACAGAGAGCTTGGGTACATTCCTCTCTCTGGGGTCAAGGAACATTTGTCCAGCCAAATACATCTCTCTCGGTCACCAAGCACAAATTTTATGAAGATCTAGGGTATGATGTCTTTGTGTCTCACTGTCTGAAACATCATGAAGTTCCATTGCTTACCTGATGGCACATAAGAGCTGATCACAGTCCTTGTTCAACAAATGATTCACCAGGCATATTTTAATGGAGTGAGCTAAGGAGCTGGGTGAACACACGCAAAGGCTCTTCCTTCAGAGCTCCACCAAAGTCCCTGGTAGACATCAATAACTGTGACTTTGAAGCAAAATTTCGAACAGACCAACATCCCTAAAGCTGCAGCTCTCTCTACCTCTCCCCTCCCCCCACTTCTTTCAACACAACAGAATTTGCTTTCTTATAAGAACCGTCCACATATGAGTTCCAGTTAAGGCTCAGTGGGAATAAGGGTGAAAAAAAAGGCTCCAGCTTCCTACCGTCCATCTCTTAATGTGTAGAGAGGCACAACTTAGAAGAACCTGGAAGCTCTCGTTCTTTGGTGCCTGGACTGTTCTCGCCAAGAAGAAAGGGTATTTTCCTCTTTAACCTTCTTCCCACTCCACCCCAAACACACTGGATGACCTAAAAGCCAGAATTTAATAATAACCAGAGATCACCCTGCATTTTTATCTCTTTCTCCCTGAATTATGTCATGTTGGGCTCCACAGATGTCTTTATGGGTGGAACAGTGGGAAAATCAGCCAATACAGCAGAAAATTTGGTGCAGTGCATAGACCTGGTGGGTTAAGTGTTACCTGCATGTGAACTCCTATATGATGGGGCCTTCCATTCCCTGTTACAAGCTTCAATGTCTCTCCTAAACATGCCAGGGTCATATGCTGTAACTCGATATTCCTATGCTTCATAAGCTACTTGGCATGTAATCCTTCTCAGGGTTGGATGCCTAGAAAAGGAGGGTGTGTTTGTTTGTTCAAGCACAGGAAGATAATCTCTCTAAGAAGAGGGGGAGACTTTAGTGTAAACTGGGCATAGACCCCACCTCTTTAGAGCAAGAAACATATGTATCATCTTTTTGGAAATACCTAGTGTAACAGGACCCTAAGTTGGTTACTGGGACCACAGCAAGTCAGTAATCTGAAGAGTTATGTTCAGGTTATACAGGTAATGTTTTTTTAGCCCTGCTCAATTGTATTTGCAATTGTAATCATAATTTCTCCTTTGAAAATTTGTGTTGACAGTTTTTAGTTAGAGTAGATTCTTCTAGAAAATCCCAATCATGTTATTAAGTAATTAGTCTTCAGTATCTGCTCCAATGCCAGAGCATCGGACCACGGCTGTCATGCTTCCTTGATGAATGAGAAAGGGAGATCTGGTTTTGTCTCACTGTCTGCAGATGACAGGATTTCCCACAAAGAACTCAGATTTGCTGACTTGAAAGGAGAAAACCAAGCACAAAACTTCCACTGTCTTCAGCTACAGACGGCTACCTTCCCTATGGTGCTCTTTTCTGAAAGCTGCAGCTCAAAACCCACCCATACAGAAGCAATACAGCAATGCCCACTGATAAAGGTTGAATTGTCTTTGCAGCCTCCAGGTTTTGGGCTGCTCTGGAGGTCTAAAGTGCTTTCTGGCATAGTTTTCACACATCAAATTGAAGTTTGGTCCACTTCCAGCACTAGAAATTGATGCCTTGGCATCGCACTCCTTAGCATGAGTGCAGGTGCAGGCTTGAACTTTGAGGGCTTGTGCATGGAGAGAAATGGGGGAAGACCATACAGGTCAATGATTTTCAGCCTGTGAAGCAGGCTCCTAAAAATGGGGTACAATCAAACTGTACTATGTGATACAAGATCCCACGTGTGAATCTTCTAAACATTCTTCATTCTTACTGGAAAAATTATCAGGGTCTTCAAACAGCAAAAGTTTGGAAGCTTCTGCTGTAATATAATGGAAACAATTCATGTCCCTGTTCCTACCAAGCCAGAACAGAACTTCTTTTACAGCAACAATAATTTAAATTACATTTGATCATGGTAATGCTTTAGTGTAAATAATGGGTAAAGATCTGTGACTATTTTAAATCTGTATTGTTAATTAAAGTAAGATGATATGATGCCAATGAGACATTTTACCAAGGGGCCTTTTATTCTTTCCTTTTATTACACAGAGGGAAACAAAAGCCCTGTTTAGAGCTTAGAGAACAGAGAATCAGAAAGAAAGGTTAGCAAAAAGACATTTGAAAATTTATTTCAAATGCAGGTTCAGTTATCATCCTTCCATCAAAGGATCTCAGAACTTCTTTAAACTGCTGTCAACTACCTCACAACTTACCTTTGCTGTAGGCATTATTAAGCCCTTGAGAAGCTAACGTGCAGGCAGTGGGTGACTTTTCACTCAAGGTTATTCTGTGTGTCAGGAGCAGGGATAGGCAGAATATTCTGTATGTGCTATGAGCTTTGAAGAAGCATTAGGCTACCACAGTAATGCATGTGGGAGGAGAGGGAGGAAGGACATCTGTGAACTTCATCACAAGAAAGGATCCCAGCATTGTGGGACCGCAGACAACACAGAACAAATTCCTGATCCAACACAAAAAATGAGAAATACTGAATCATGGCATTAACGTTGTGTTGTTTCCTCTCATGTGTTCACTCCTTGTATTGTTCATTCTGATTTGTCTGAGCTTATATATTGTTATTTGGTTTTGATTTTAATGATAATTTTTTTTCTTTTGTATTTCTCTTCCAAACATGATCAAGCATATTTGTGCAATCATAATATGAGTTACAATAGGGAAACAGTATTGTCATAGTGGTACTATAAAAAGTGGGCAAGTTCAGGTGGACATCTTAAAAAGTTAGCTTTGATGTCAGATCATTAATAAAAGCCCCACTGATGTCTCTGAACCTGGGCAACCTGGAAATCAGGCACCTCAGCTTCTAGTGGCTCGGAAATTTACTTGACATTTACTTTTTACAAGAAAGCATGAGAAAATGTTCATTTCTGTCCAGATCCCCTGTAAAAATCTCAGAGGTAAAAGAAGCAGTGCCAGCGCTGAAACATCTTCAAAGCTGAAATGAATGTTTGAAGTTTTAAAAAAATCACAAAGCCCAAAATTCAGCCACTGGTTTCCAGTAAAAACACTTACAAAAATATTTTTTTTTTTTTTGCAAGTATTTAAAGAAAAGCCATGGATTTTTAATGAAAAATGACAACAAGTTCCAGACAGAATTAGAAGCGACTTCTGATAGCCGGGGATGACAGTCTTTGCAAGGTCAACAGAAGATCATGTGGCCACTGCTGGAAGAAATTTTGGCTACCTAAGGTCCCAAACACACAATGCCTTCATCAGAAGAGAGTAATTTGTCACACTGAAAGATGAAGGGTGAATATCCCATTGCACTAATGCATTCCCTCCCTCCCCCCAAGAATGTACTGTTGCGCTAATTACATGACTGCAATTTACATTTTCAATGCAGAAACTGCTTATATGTGCATCCAATCGAACAAAAGCAGCTTTTCTGAAAAACAAAATCTGTTTTTCAAAAGGGCTTCACATTTTGGGTTATGCATGTAACCTGAACTAAAAGCCCCCAAACACTAACATATGTAGAAAACAATTGCTTTACGACCCTCTTCTTTATCTTCATTGCCCACACAACACCACCTTCTGTGAGTCACGCAAATGATTCAGCACTCAGGGCAGCCGCACAAATCCAGTGGTGCAACGTTTTCTGTTCACAAACAGATCAGAGAACATCATGTACTTATTTTCAGAGGTATCAACCTACTAAAGAATGGCTTTTCCTCAGCACATGCTGACACCCCTGAATGGTGAAGGCTGAGACCTGCCCACAACATGTGGAGGATGAAGCAAGTTGTCCCAGAGTAATTCTGATCTTTGGTTGCCTTCAGGGGGTGTTGTGAAAGGGAATTATTCTCACTTTTTCTGCAAATGGGCTCCCCACCCATGCTCCTAACTGACAGCTCAACTTAAAAGAGTTCACCCGCAGGAAACTATTAAACTGACGATCATTCTTGTGGTTTGTGCATTGATACAAAAATGTTTCATTTCAAAAAGAAAAAAATGCTGTGGTAATTTTCATAATAACTTTTTCCTCCTCTTAAATAAACTTGGGCAGGATCCCAGCGAAGGTGGTTGACTGTGTTGGATAATTAAAGGATAGATATTTTTTAGCATAACAGATTTGTGAACATTGTGTAAATACGCATTTAGGCAATTGCAGGATTGTGCCTCACAGCATAGTCAAATTCATGGACAGCTGCTTTATAATAAGGCCCAGCTCAGCCAAAACAAGTGCTAAAATTCAATGGAAAACGCTTTCTGTCCGGGCTCTACCAATGTCAAACACAGCTGTGGCATTTTGTTGAAATCTCCCTGGAACCAAAGTTATCTCACCTCATCAGAAGGCTGTGTATAGTTTCTGCTTTCCCAAGGTCTTTCCAGGGGAATAGGAAAACAGCAAAGTCAAGCTGAATGGCTGGGAATATCTTCCAAGAGGAGAGGGGATGGGAGAATGTTTGGGAATGTGTTCGACTGTATTTGAAGTGTGGCAATGGCACAGAGCCAGAGGCAGGATGCTCTGTGAGAGGGAAAAGACAGTCCTTTTACCAAGCACACTTGGCTTAAAAAGAGTTGATTCCAAATTGGACCTCTTTGGCCTAAGCAATGAGCTGGGCAGCTCCCAGGAATCTCCCTGGAAGACTCCCACCTACCTCTGAGCCATGGCCAGGTCAGAGAGAGCAAATGTCTTTCCTTCTCAGTCAGTATCTCACTCTCATGCCTATTTCCTCTTCCATCTCCCCGTGGCTGTTTTTGTCTTTTCTTTCTGTTAGGGAGTGAATTGGCTCTGAGGCTGTACCCAGACTGGTTCAGATGACAGCTGAAAGAGCGTTTAACAGTATTAGAGTGGCAGCTACAACAATCACAGACAGATTGAAAATCACTGACTTGACCAACAAGTCTTCAGAAGTTTCCCTGGCCTCGTTTTCCCCTTCTGTTTTTCCTGTTTATTGTCCCTTTTCCTCTCCCACCTGCAAAAATAGGTCTCTGTCCCTTTATGTCTGAATTGTTCCCTAACGATTTGGGAGCAGACTGGGGGTACTTCTTGGGAGTAATGTTAGACTGGAAACAGTGTGCAACACATAGAGTCTGAATATGGTCCACATGTTGGCTCTTGACTTTAATACTGATCTTTGCTTTCCTTATCCTCTTGATGTATAGACCCTGCAGGTGCTGGCGCAGAGCTGGCAGCAAGATGCCATTGGCATAAGTGATCCACTACTGACAACAAGTAGTGGGAGTGGTACCACAGCGGTGAAGTAGGCACTGCCAAGGAGAGCTGGCTGACACGGGACTTGGAGATTATGGTTTCTGTGGAAATAAAATCTCCTGGCAGGAGTTTGTGATTCTGGCAGAAGCTGGTCAAAGCATCATTTGGGTGATACATATTAAAAGGCAGGAGCACGACTGTCTTGCTACTAAATCCCCTTGCACACTGGCTAACTCTTCCAAGGACTTCCAAGCAAAAGATGTAACAGTGTGGTGATTTGCCTTTCTAGTAATATGTAATCTTATTCACGTTTTGACGTTAAAGTGCTAGTGCATAGAAAGTCCATGTGAAACCTTCTGTGTTAGTTTGTCCTTTTCAATGCCAAATGTCCTCCTTTGATTAGGGAAAGAAATGCTTAAGACATTTCAGGGTCAGGACTGACCTTGGGGATAAGCAGTTGAACCACGAGGAGGTAGAGCGAGACAAACACATCTGCATCATAAGAGTGCTCAAAAGAGGCCCTGAGATTCAATGGCTCACCCAGACTAGAGTCTTGAAAGAAAAGAGGCTTAAAAATCAGACAGAACCCTACAGCAAGGTCTCGTAAATGTCACGTGAATGTCCAGCATTCACAGGCAGATACCATGAAATATTAAAGAAATAAATACTGTCAAGATGATTATGGAACCATTGTTGTTCTTGACCGATTAATACTTAGCAATCCACAGCTCACACCAAACTTAGAAGTGTTTTGCAATGTTAGGAATCATTTGTTGCTCATGATGTCTTTTTTTTGCTTTAGTTGAGGAAATTTAGTCCTTGAAAAATATATGCAAATTCAGTCTGGTCTCTAAGTTGCATCCCAATTTCACTGAGCTAGTTTACAAACCTCTGATATATAACTTACTGTTAACTTATTGATAAAAAACCATACTGCTTGAGGGTGTGTGTGGTTTTGATTTTTTCTCCTCAAACCAAAGTGCTTCCTAGGGAAGTGTTGCCCGGTAAATTACTGATGTGTGTCTTGTGGTGACAATTTCAGGAATGTTCCAACTCCTGTCTTCCTTTTCTGTACTTGCAGTAGGTTAAGCAAAAGATGACTTGAAAAGGTGGAGTCTGAGATAAAAAAGAACATAAATCAGATTACGAAAGCATATACAGGGGTCTTTCCTTAACTGTTCCAATTCTTTAATATGTTTAACCCCAGGAAGTAACTTGATGGGTAAACCTTAGATCATACTCAGAGCCACTAATTTTGCCTGAATCCGGTGTTGAAAAGAGGGATTATCCGCTCTAAAACTTTATCCTCATCATCTGAGTTGCATTTTAAGAAGTAATTAATCTTTTTCTTATTCCACCTCCAACAAAGGTGTTAGTTGTCGTGTAGTTTAAGGGGCTGGATAGGGATGACTCATAAAAGAGCAATAAGCTCTTTTTCTTACTTTTCTTTAGTAAGGGGATTTTCTTGACATCCAGCTCACCAATTAAAACTCCACTCCAGCAGAATGTGGTAGGGCTCTGCCATCTTTAAGATTGGTTTCCTAAGGAAGCGAGAAACATGCCATTACATGCTCCATATGTCTGTGCCTCACTGTCATCCTTCCCACCCCCTCCTGCCCCAACAGTGTTAAAATCTGCTGATTTATTTTAACCACAAGTATAACAGAGGAGCGCAGTTTCCAAAAATATAATGCTGCTAGAAATGTCATGGAAATCAGAGGTGGGGTAATGTGAGACAATTTACAGCACAAGCTTACTCTTGTTAGACAGCGAAGAAATTCAGCCTTAGACATTCATCTGTAGGAAACCAAGCTTCATCAGTTCTGCTACTCCTAGAAATATATGTTTATTTCTTCGTTTCTGAAGAACAGTTACGTCCAGAGATCATATTTTGATATCATGCATATGTTTAAAAGTGAACTCAAACTGCTGACACTTCAGTCCGCAGCCAGAGATATCACAGTATCACAGTATGTTCGGGGTTGGAAGGGAGCTCTGTGGGTCATCTAGTCCAACCCCCCTGCTGAAGCAGGGTCACCTACAGCAGGCTGCACAGGACCTTGTCCAGGTGGGTCTTGAATATCTCCAGAGAAGGAGACTCCAC